>Ga0209511_1000314_pt1 | contig 51859 bp, 46 predicted proteins | sample SSSSmetaG_FD_184141 | JGI IMG/M metagenome (GOLD analysis project Ga0209511, IMG submission 184141) | Glacier valley bacterial and archeal communities from Borup Fiord, Nunavut, Canada, to study Microbial Dark Matter (Phase II) - ​SSSS... | ecosystem: Environmental > Aquatic > Freshwater > Ice >... | reverse complement strand
TTCTAAATCGTTTTTCCGAGCCGAAAAAGCCGATAATTTTACCTGATCCCTTTGAATGGATTTTCATATCGGCTGGTAAAGTACGATTGAGGTATCCACCTTATAATCAAATAGACTCGGTTATAGCTGAAGTTGAATCATTTTATATTGCTAAGTATCCAATAACAAATGCTCAATATACAGTTTACGTGAAAGAGACAGGTCAAAAACCTGAGCATACCCGGCTATGGGATAATAGTCGGTTTAATCAACCGCTACAGCCAATCATTGACCTTCGCTGGCAAGAAGCTATGTTATTTTGTCAATGGTTATCAGACAAAGAGGGCTATCTGATTACCCTACCAACCAATGTTCAATGGCAGCGTGCAGCGCAAGGTGATGATGATCGTCGGTATCCTTGGGGAAACGAGTGGGAAGCCAGCCGATGCAATACGGGAGAAAGCCATATCGGCCACACAACACCAGTAACTCAATATCCACAAGGGGCTAGTTCCTACGGCGTGATGGATATGGTCGGAAACGTTTTTGAATGGTGTTTGACTAATGCTAGAACTGGAATGAGTTCTGTGAATTGGGAAATAGCGGAAACAAATCTGATATCTGAAACTCGTCTCATGGAAGAAATACGCATCTTTTGTGGTAGCAGCTTTGACACGTCAACTAGAAGTGCCGATGTAACCCAATGCGGCGCAACTCCAATTTTTTGGCCCTATTTGACTGGAATTCGGTTGGTAGCGTAAGCAATGTGCTATACATGAAGCAAGTTTTTCAATAGTCCCATTGACTCCCTTCCCCAGATTGCAGGGGAAGGGGGTGAGAACCGACGCTTTAATGCCGCCCGTTACCGCTTCCGTTCCCATTTGTTGAGCCGTTGCCACTGTTGTTTGCATTGCTGACATTTGCGGCTGCGGCGCGTACTTTTTCGGGCACTTGATCGTGTTCAGCGAGCAGCGTCTGATAGCGATCGCGGAATAAATCGGCGTGCGCGCGTTGCAGCTTCCACAGCCGATCGAGACTATCGGCCACGGGTGGGAACTGCGCCGATACTTCGCTGATGCGCTGCCGAAAGCTCTCGAACTCTTTATCATGCGTGCGCCAGGTATCATCGTTGCTGAGCGTGAACATCTTCCAGCGCTTTTGATCGTCGGCATTCCAGCTATTCCACTCCTGCCGAAAGCGCTCCTCGGACAGCCGCTGCATCTCGGCCACTTCGTTGATGCGCCGTTCCAGCCGATCACCGAGCCGCTCAAAATCTTCGATGATCTTTTTCATCTGCCGATACGTTTCCGCCCAACTCTCGAAACGCTCCATATTGCGGCGCATATCGTCGTCATATTGTCCGAAGCTGCGCGTCACTTCTTCGATCTTCTGATCGCGCTGCTGGATGAACAGCGTTTGCTGATCGATGAACTGCTGAATCTGCTCGCGGCGTCCATGCTCCAGGTTGTGCATTTCGAGCACGCGCTTTTCGTTGCGCAGCGCTAAATCTTCGATCAATTCAATTTTCGGCTTGACCGAATCAATGTGCTTTTGCAGTTCGGGAATTTCAGTTTGCACTTCGGAAATGCGGCGCGAGTCCTGACGGCGTTGTTCTTCCAGAAATGCCAGCCGCCGCTCAGGTTCTTCAAACTTTTTAGCGACATCTTCCATGCGCTGCTGCAAGGCGGCTAAGGCGCTCGCAAAACGGTCACGCTCCACGCGCGCGGCGGGCAGTTCTTCAACAGCGCGTTCCAGGTCGTCCATGCGATCGGCCAGTTCGCGGATAGGCCGCACGATGTTATCGCGCGAGACTTCCGAACGGCGCTCGACTTCACGCTCAGCCGTGATTCGTTTGGCTTCGACGGCTTCAATCTGCTGATGAATCTCGCCGCGCATTTGCTCCATAATGTCCACATCGCGCCCAACCGGTAAATAGGCGGCGCGCATGGATGAATGGTCATTTTCCAGGCCGCCCATGCGACGGTTCAGCGTCTCAATAAAATCTTGCTGTTGTTGAAGGCGCTCTTCAAGTTTGGCGATCGTGGTCTTATCACGGCGGCGCTCTTCATCCAACCATTCGATCATGCGTGCGGCTTGATTAATGTCCATAAAAGATAACCTCACTCCAACATTTTGAAAATCTATTGTACCCGAACTTGCCCGCGCAACCACGAATCGGAGGGATGATTCAGCAAAGGATTCAATTCCCCCTAACCCCCGGTCCCTTTCTCCCACAAGGAGGGCAAGGGGAGTCGGAGCGTATGAAAGTCCCTCCCTCCGTAGTGGGGGAGGATTTAGGGTGGGGGAAACGGTAACGTAAAGGGGATTTTGCACCAGCCTGTTCAGTCATTGGCGGAATGTTCCGAATGATATATTATTTTGTGCTGTATTCGCTCAAGGAGTGACCCTGTGCCCAAAGATTACACGACATTACCCTACAACGAAGTGCGCCGTGCTGACCGTGCTGTAGATGATGAAGCATGGATTATTGAGCTGCTGAAGCGTACCCCGATCGGCAATCTGGCAACGGTTTACGACGGTCAGCCATTCATCAATAGCAACCTGTTCGTATACGACATAATGGAACACGCCATTTACATGCATACCGCACGCAGCGGACGCACGCAAACTAATCTCGCAGCGCACGAAGTGGTGTGCTTCAGCATCAGCACGATGGGACGGCTGCTGCCTGCTAAACAAGCCTTGGAGTTCAGCGTCGAGTACAGCGGTGTCGTCGTATTCGGCAAAGGATACACGCTCACGGAGGCCGGTGAAGCAGCAGCCGCACTTCAAAAGATGCTAAACAAATACTTTCCGCACTTGACACCCGATCAGGATTATGAGGGCATCACACTACAAGAGCTAGCGCGCACGTCAGTCTATAAAATCAAGATCGACTCGTGGAGCGGCAAGAAAAAGGAAGTTGCTGCCGATTTTCCAGGTGCCTTTCGCTTTGGGGAATACTAAGATTTACCCATGCTTTTTGTAGGAAGCGCCTGATTCCTGACAGTACCCATCAACAAGGTCAGGATGGAGGCGAGTTCTTCTTCCACGACGGGTTTCTCCAGAAAAGCGATTGCCCCCAACGATAACGCCAGTTCTTCCTGATGCAGCACGCTACAAATGATGATCGGAATCGATTGCGTTTCAGGCTGATGCTGCAAAATCTGTAGCAAATCCCAACCGTCCTGACCGGGAATCATCAGATCAAGGATGATCACCGACGGGCGAACGCGTTTAGCCGCTTCTAAAAGTTGGGCGGACGTGCGGCTGATCAGCACCTCATAATTGAGCGGCTTCAAATAACGCTGGAATAGTTCCAAAGTATCTTCATTATCATCCACGATTAATACGCTGCGCTGTTCGGTGTACAAGGCCATCGTCAGGCTGAACCCGCTCAAATCGCTTCCCGTAGTCAGGGGCGTCAAGGTGACAGCACTCAGCAGGGCGAGTTCGTGCAAAAATGTGAGCGGATTTTGCGGAGTATGGGAATTGTTCGAGTCAGCGGGCATAGATGCGACAAATGCTGTATCAGGGCGGCTCATTCCATACAGGGTAAGTGCCAGCGTATCTGCCGTCAGTGCTGCTTCGATATGCAGCTCGCCCGCCTCTAAAACCGCGATGAGATGCCCGATTACGCCTAGCAACAACTGCCGAACCAAGCGCGAATCACCACCCACGTAAGGGGTTGCGTCGGTAATCGTGTTATCGATCGTCAAATGACGAGCGGCTATTTTGTCGGAGAGCAGCGCTAATACGCCGTTCAGCACGTCGGCCAGGCTGGTACGGCGCTCGATTTGCACCAATTGAGCGGCTTCCAGGCGCATGAGCTGCATCCGATCGATCACAGTGGCTGGCTCGTTCGTGACGCTATCCACTATTACGTTCGTCGCCCTGTTTGCAGGCAGCGACTCGATGTTTTCGGCGTAGCGCTGCCACAGAATTTCGGCAAGTGCTTCGATCGCGCCTTCATGTTCCCGATAAAAGTGACGGCGGCTGATGGCAAGCTGATCAGCGACCGCTTGCGGCGTCAACCCATCTACATAACGCAATACGAGCAGCCGATGTCGCCGCCATTCACGCGAAAAAGTCGGTGCTTGCGGGCCGGGGTCAAGCTCCTGAAGCGCGTTCAGCAGCGTATGATGAAGCTGCCACACGCGTTCTTTGCTCGGCGTTTGATCCGCTGCTTGATTGGGGATAGAGAGAAACTTCATAAACGGATGGCTGCGCAGGTAGACCAGATCGTAAATATGTTCGTATATATCAGTTAAGTTTTTAACAAACTGCTGAAACGCCGTGTCGCTCATGGTACTCATCCTGAAAAATGTTCAAATGCAAATTCGCAAGCGCAACAAATTATTCCCTACCATTTTATGTCACAAGTGTGTCTCAATAATGTCCAGTGCCTATTGAAGCCTGTGCTTGCCTGATTATACTCAGGGATGTTGGGATTTGTAGCGTCTCGACCGCTTAAGGAGGGGTACAAACAAATTCGCATCGTTCAGCGTACATCTCAATTTGTGTCTCAGCCTACCTATAGACCCATAGACTACTTTTGTAAGGAGCTAAAAATGTCCAGAATCTTTCGTGCCGCAGCCGTTCTTTTAGCGTTGATCATGGTAAGCGCTACCTTCGCCCCGGCCAACGCCCAGGCGACTCAACCAGCGACCGCCGTCCCCGCATGTAAGGCAGGTGCCACCGCCATTAACTTCTGGCATGGTCTGACCGGCCCCGATGGCGCTTATCTGAGCAATCTGGTGAATCAGTTCAACGCCGAAAATACAGACAATTTGTGCGTTACCACGACTGTTTACAACTGGGACGTGTTCTTCGACAAGTGGTTGAGCGGTGTCGCCGCTGGCAACCCGCCGGATGCAGTCGTGCTGCACATCAACGAAGTGCCGCAATACGCATCGCTCGGCGCAATGGCCGCGATGGACGACCTCGCCAAGACCGTGAAACTTGATCTGAGCGGTTTCCCACAAACACAGCAGACCTATTCCAAGTACAACGGCGTGCTGTACGGCGCTCCGCTGGACGTTCACCCCATCGGTATGTACATCAATGCTGATCTGGCGAAGGCCGCCAATCTGGACATCACCAAGCCACCGACCGACCGGACGACATTCCTGGATTGGGCGCAGAAAATGACCAAAGCAGACGGCAGCCAGTACGGCGTGTGCTTTGCCTCCGTCAACGTTCAATCGTTCCGCGTATGGTACGGTTGGTTGTGGCAGAATGATGCTCAGTTCATCAGTGCCGACAACAAGAAAATCACCATCAACAGCCCGGCAGCTGTCGAAACCCTCCAATTCGCGACTGATCTGGTGAACAAGTACAAGGTCGCGCCCCAGGGCGAACAAGACCCGGATACCGACTTCATCAACGGCAAGTGCGGTATCACCTTCCAGGGACCGTGGTACATTCACGGCTTCATCGATGCGAAGTTGAACTACATCACTGCGCCGCAGCCTGTGATGTTCAAGCACCCAGGCGTCTGGGCCAGCGATCACTTCCTGGCCGTTTCCAAGCAAAGCGACGCCACCCGTGAATTGGCCGCTGCCAAGTTCATCAAGTGGACGATCGATCATGCCAACGTATGGGGTTTGTCCGGCATGGTACCGGCAGACAAGTCCGTTCGTGAAGGCGCAGCGTACACCGGCAGCGACATTTACAAGTACCAGAAGGCATTTGTAAACGAGCTGGATTACACGCACCTCACGCCCGTCATCACCCAAAGCACCGAAATCTTCGCGGAAAACAACCAGACTCCTTTGGTTATAAACTTCCAGGCCGCCATGCTCGGCGCGAAAGACCCGGCGACCGCCTTGAAAGATATGCAAGACGGCATCCAGGCCATACTCGACAAGAGCAAGTAGAGTCGGCCACAGTAAAATTTATGGGTTGCCCCGGCCTGAAGACCGGGGTTCATACAGAAGCAATATGCTTTTTTTATTGTATGAGTGCTGCGGCTTCAGCCCGGCGCACTGGCCTAACAATCTACTCTGGTATGCCGCACTCGATAAGGGTGCGGCACATCCCTACGTCCCAACACAACCTGGTCGTGAACTTATTGAAAGCAAGCGCTATGGCTTATTTCAAATTACCAAAAGTGTTCTTTTCTGATCGTGCGTGAACATCAGCAAGTGACCGCATCCTGAGACGCATCGCTTTATCAATGATCAGCCGTTCTGCTAATCAAAATCTGCCAATCAAGAATGAGGATCGCCCCGTGGGAGCACAAACGCAGCAAACGCAATCCAGCGCACGTCTAAGAGCAGCGCCTGTCCGTCGGGTCAATGAATTAGGCCGCGCGCCTCATAAAAACCGGACAGCGTACCTGTTTCTAGCGCCATATCTGGTCATTTTCACTCTATTTTTACTGCTGCCCGCCATTGCCGGATTTGCGATCAGCTTCACCGATTGGCGTATTTTAGGCGATCCAGCATGGGTCGGCCTTAAAAACTTTGACTCGATGTTTCACGATAACATGTTCTGGCAAGCCTTCCGGAATACGTTGAGCTTCACAGGCTTGACGGTGCCGGTGCTTGTCGCAGGCGGCTTAGGCTTAGCGGTACTGCTCAACGCGAATTTGCGCGGGCGCACTATCGCGCGCACGGTGATCTTCATCCCGTATGCGATCATGGTGATCGTGGTGGGCGTTTTGTGGCGTTGGATTTACGATCAAAACTTTGGGCTTTTGAATTATTACCTGGGATCCATATTTCCGGCACTGCACAACATGCCCTGGTTGACCAGCGTTCAGAATGCGCTGCCCGCCGTTGCGCTCACGACGATCTGGTGGCAGATCGGCACCAACATGATCATTTACCTGGCGGGTTTGCAGGAAATCCCGAAAGAGCTGTATGAAGCGGCGCGCGTAGATGGTGCCAGCGCTTTGCAACAATTCCGCTACATCACCATGCCGAGCCTGTATCTGATGCACATTTTCGTCATTCCGATGTCGGTCATTTCATCGATGCGCGTTTTTGGGCAAGTGATCGTGATGACCAACGGCGGGCCGATCGGCTCGACTTATACGCTGGTGCAGCATCTGTACAGCCGTGGCTGGATTAATCAGTTCATGGGTGAAGCGTCAGCGGTCGGCGTCTTTCTATTCGTGATCACGCTCATCTTCACCCTGTTGCAAATGCGCTATTTCCGGGCATTATAGAACTACTTTACCGCTAACCTGTCACGTCACCATTGAGGAATTTGAAGCATGTCGTCCATCTCACCAACACTCATCGATCCGCTAGCACAACCGCGTTTGCCAGACACCCGCGTGACTCGCTTCTGGCAGCGCGGCCTTGCCTACCTTTTGCTGATCGGGATTACGGTGCTGATGGCCGTGCCCGTGATGTGGATGTTCAGCACCGCCGTTCGCCCGGAAAGCACTGTTCGCCACTATCCTATTCAGTGGATTCCATCGGATTTCACGCTGGAAAACTTTCAGCAAGCACTTGGCAGCTATCCTGCTTTGATACGCTGGTTTTTCAACAGCGCAATCGTAGCAACGGCAACGGCGACCCTGAGCGTGATCGTTGATGCGCTCGCTGCCTATTCGTTGGCACGGCTCGAATTTTTCGGTAAAAAAGTCGTCTTTGTCGGCATTTTAGCGACCATGTTGATTCCGGTTGAAGCGACGATGGTACCGCTCTATCTCGGATTGGCGCGTGGACATGTGCTCAGTACCGATTTTGGCGTCTATATGAGCCTGATTTTACCCGTGGTTGCCAATGCATTCGGCCTGTATTTACTGACGCAATTTTTTCAGGGCATCCCTAAAGATTTGGAAGACTCGGCGCGCATCGACGGCGCTACCGATTTCGGCATCTGGTGGCGGATCATTCTGCCGCTGTCTGGTCCAGCAATCACGGCGGTGATCATTTTCACGTTCATGGCGAGTTGGAATAACTTTCTGTGGCCGTTCATCGTCACCAGCAACGACATCACACGGACACTACCCGCCGGACTTGCCACGATCTTTGGCGGCGTGACTCCCAACTCCGTCAAATATGGCGTGGTCATGGCGGGTGCAACGCTGGCAACGCTGCCACCCATCCTCGTATTTGTAGCGCTGCAACGCTATTTCGTGCAGGGTATCTCAATGACCGGCATCAAGGGTTAAGACGCGTACGGGGTTGCTGTTGTCATGGCAAATGGGCAATCTTAACGCTGACTAAAGCTGCTAAGAAAGCCCATTCGCTATTAACTTGCTGGCTATCGGAACTGGTGTGATCTACTTCAGGTCTATACGACGTCCAGTTTTGGCGGATTCGAATGCGGCTTCCAGGACTTTCATTTCTGCCAACCCATCGGCAAAGTTCGGCGCGATCGTCCCTTTTGTGTCAATCGCGTGCATAAAATCAACGACAGCGTGCGTAAACGAATGCTCATAGCCAATGATGTGACCGGGCGGCCACCAATGCTCCATGTAGGCATGTGAAGGCTCGGTGACCAGAATGGTACGAAAGCCTTGCGCATAATCGGGATCGCTGGCTGAGAAATATTGCAGTTCGTTCATGCGTTCCAGATCAAAGCTCAAGCTGCCCTTTTCACCGTATATCTCAAATGTGTGATGATTTTTGCGACCGGTTGCGAAACGTGTTGCCTCAAACGAACCGAGCGCGCCATTCGCAAATTGTACTACCAAAAAAGCGGCGTCCTCGACCGTTACCTTACCCGTGCCGCTGCTCTCACCGCTGCCTGCGCTGAAGGTCGCCGCACCTGCGCCCGGCAATGGGCGCTCTGAGACGAATTGGGCGGTCATGGCGGAAACGCTCGCAATATCGCCAACCAGGAAACGCGCCAAATCGATGCTGTGCGAGTTGAGATCGCCATTTGGTCCGGAACCAGCAGTCTCGGCGCGCAGATGCCACGTCAGCGGAAAGTTCGGATCAACGATCCATGATTGCAGATACGCACCGCGCCAGTGAAAGATACGACCGATTTTGCCCTCGTCGATCAACCGCTTGGCGAGCATCACGGCGGGCGTCCGGCGATAGTTGTGATTTACATAATGGACAATGTCCGCTGCCTGCGCCGCATCAAGCATTGCCTGCGCTTCAGCGACGTTCATGGCGAGCGGTTTCTCGCAGAAGATATGTTTACCCGCTTTAGCAGCGGCGATCGCAATATCATGATGCAGATACTGCGGAACTGCGATGTCGATAATATCCACATCGTCACGCGCGATCACTTTATGCCAGTCGGTCTCGATCGATTGCCAGCCCCAGTTATCGGCAAACACCTGAAGCGCTTCCGCATCCTGTCCGCAAGCAACTTTCAGCACGGGATGGGTTGGCATATCGAAAAAATGCGGCGCGTTTTTCCAGGCGTTGCTGTGCGCTTTGCCCATGAATTTAGTTCCGATGATAGCAACATTCAATGTTTCGGGTGTCTTTGCCATTAGATACCTCAGTTCAAGCCGTCGGTGATGCGGCGAAGTTCAGTGATACTGTCGCGCACAGCCGCATGTTCGTCGTAATGGTAATCAGGGTGCAGATGATCGACTTCGACAGCCAGGAAGCCCTGATAGTGAGCATCGTGAAGCAGCTGCGCGAGCTTTCGATTATCGACCAGTCCATCCCCGACGGGGGTACTGGAAAAGAAATACCATTCGTCGGGCGGCACATCCTTGCGCACTTTCAGGTCTTTGATATGCGTCGCAAGCGTATATTTTGCCAGCTTTTGCATTCCCTTGATCGGATCGTCAAGCAAGCGCAGGAAGTTCCCGGTGTCGAAGTTCAGGCCAAAGTTGGGTGAATTGACTTGCTCGATCAGCCACAGGCATTCGTCTGCTGTGTAGTCGATGTGATTTTCCACGGCCAGCTTGACACCATTTGCTTCGGCCACCTTGACCGCCTCTTTGAACCAGCCCGCCAGAATTTCCAACTGCGGACGGTGCGGCTCATGGCGGAACGTTAAGCTGCTGCCGACTACGCGCATCACGTCCGCACCGATCGCGCGCGCGTTCGGAATTTGCGCAATCATATCATCGAACGCCTTGCGATTTTTACCTGCTTCAAGGCCGTCCGGGTGACCCCAGGCATACACACGGTCAAAGCCGTAAGCGTCGAGTTGTCCTTTCAAATCGACAAACCAGGCCGCCTCCATCGTGGGGAAAAAGCACGATTCGAGCGAGACGCCATCAACCCCCAACGTTTTAGCGAAAACAAGAAAATCCGCCATTGTCATTTTTTGGGGTGGCTCCGGCTGTCCCGGATAAACTTCACCGAAAAAACGGTGAAAACAATAACTGTCGATACCGACTTTCATAAACAAATTCGCGCGGAAACTGTCGCGTTTACGCGACAGAGGAAGCGCGTTCTCCTTTCAAGCCTTGATAACTTGGACAATATGAGATGTACTGCTGGGCATGAAACTTACCGCCCAGGTCAAACTTCAACCGACTACAAAACAACATGCGCTGCTCAAGAAAACGCTTGAAATGTGCAATGCTGCTTGTAATTGGTTGAGCGAATACGCCTGGCAAGAACAGAGGTTTGGACAATACGACCTGCACAAGGCACGTTATCACGCGACCCGTGCCGAGTTCCCTGAGTTGGGCGCGCAAGCCGTGGTGCGCTGTATTGCCAAAGTTGCCGACGGCTACAAGCTGGACCGCAAACACAAGCGCGTATTCAAAGAACACGGCGCTATCGCGTTTGACTTGAAAATGCTGCGCTGGTATACCGACAAACAAACCGTTTCGATCTGGACGGCAAAAGGACGCGAAGCGATTGCCTATGTGTGCGGTGACCCGCAACGTGAGCTGCTTAAACATCAGCAGGGCGAAAGCGATCTGCTGTACAGCAAGGGCAAATGGTATCTGCTCGCAACGTGCGAGATTGCCGAGCCGACGCTCGACGACGTGAATAGGTTTCTGGGCGTTGATCGTGGGATCGTCAATCTGGCGACCGACAGCGATGGGGTAAGCTACCAGGGCGATCACGTTGAAGCATTGCGCAAGTGGCACGCCAACCGACGCGCCATTTTGCAGCAAGTCGGCACCCACTCGGCCAGACGACGGCTCAAGAAGCTGGCGGGCAGGCAAGCGCGTTTTCAGAAAGACGTTAACCATTGCATCAGCAAGACACTGGTACTCACCGCCAAAGGCACGAAACGTGGCATCGCCCTTGAGGACTTGACGGGCATCACGCGGACGACGGTTCGGCGGGAACAACGAGCAAAGCGCGGCAATTGGGCGTTCGCTCAGCTTGAGTTCTTTATCGTTTACAAGGCAAACCAGTACGGCGTTCCGGTCAGGTTTGTTGACCCGGCTTACACGTCGCAACGCTGTTACGCTTGTGGACATACTGAACGAGCTAATCGAAAGTCTCAATCTGTGTTCCTGTGTGTGGCTTGCGGCCACCAAACGAATGCCGATACGAACGCTGCGTTGAACATTGCTTTAAGGGCTGCGGTCAATCAGCCTATGGCGTCTACTGACCGGCAAGTGTCAGCCGAAAAGTGAGAGGCAAGCTGGCGGGTTCACCCGACAGTCGTTGACAAGTTGTTTTCCTCAAGCCGCAAAGCTAATTGTGTAAGAGTTCATACCAGTGGCCCGGAACTTGTGTTCCGAGCCATGTACGAGTTATTTCGTTTTCAGCGTATCCAGATAGCCAGGGATAGCGTCGCCACGGCTGAACACGTAGTAAGTATCCGGCAGCGAGTTCTGCACAAAATCCTTCACGTTGTCATTAGTAACCGTCGGCTGAGGCAGTACCCATTCCTTCGGCACTTTCTGACCATTCAGGATCATCGTGGCCGCAATGACCGCTGTGCGCCATTGGAAGCCCGGATAGGTCGGCGCGATGGATTTCAGATTGTTGGTCGTCCAAATCTTCAACCAACCGTTCACGTCTTCGCTGGTGATCGGGGGCACTGGCTGCCCGGCATCCACGAACGCTTCATAGACACCGCGACTCGCTTCGCCAGCGTCCATCCATACCCCATCGATCTGGCCGCGACTGATGTAATCGGTCACGATCGATTTGGTTTTCGCCACGTCGTTATCGTCGAATTCCATGCCGATAACTTTCATGCCGGGGTTCTGGCTGAATACCTGGCGAGCAGCCAACCAGCGCGTCTCCAACACATCAACGCCCGGCAGAATGCGGAGCGCCAGGATATTGCCCTTGCCATTGAGCGTATCTGCCAGATATTTGGCACCCACATAACCGAAGGCATAGCCACCAATCGGATGAATGAAGGTGGTGTACGCGGTCGAATTCACACCGCGATCGAACAGGATCACCGGAATGCCTGTCTTAGCCGCTTTCTCGACTTCCGGTGTCAGCGCAGCGGTCGTGTTCGGGGAGATGATCAGCGCATCGCACTTCTTAGTCAGGAGGTCGTCAATGTCCGCGATCTGCTTCTCATCTTTGCCTTGCGCATCGGTAGCCGTGAACTCACCGATCTCCGGGTGCAGCTTTACTTCGGCCTGCATCACATTGAACGCCGTCACGCGCCAGTTGTTAGTGAGCGAGGCATTGGAGAAGCACAGATGCCAGGGGGCGGTTTTCTTCATCGATGACGTATCGACGAAATTATCCGTTTTGAAGTACTGTGTCCAGGGCGTCTTAGGGTCACCTTCGGGCGTCTGTTTGAGCAGATCGAGTTGATGGTTCATGTCACCCATCGATAAGAACTGTGCCGATTCGTCGGTGGCAGCAGCGGTTGCGCCAGCGTTCATGGTTGCGGCCATTGTCACCGGAGCGGTAGCAGCACCTATGTGTGTGCTGGTCGTCTGCCCCGGCAGCATCAGCGCCAGCGCGATTGCGGCGGCGACAACCATCAAAGATTTTGTCCTAAACGAGTTTTGCATCTTGTAAATTCCTTTTGATTCGAACGATCAGTTATGAGCTTTTGCGATTATCGAAATACTTTGGCACGGCTATCGCGGTCAGGCATCACCCCCTCTCAAATTTTCAAGTTTTTATGCTTACGTCCGGCGTATTCCAAGTTTCATACGCGAACTTGCAAAAGCGACTGCCCCGATGATGATAACGCCTTGCACTGTCAAACGGATCGGCAGCGGTAAGCTCAAAAAGTTCATCAAGGCGAACAGCGCTTGCAAAGTGAGTGCCCCGGCGATCGCGCCCCACAGGCTGCCCCGCCCGCCTGCCAGTGCCACACCGCCGAGTACCACTGCCGAGATCGATTGGAACTCATAACCCTGGCCGACGGTCAGCGACGAAACGCCCGCGTAACCAACCAGCAAAATCGCAGCAAGCGCGCCTGATAAACTCGACATCAAAAACGCGATGGTCTTGATGCGCGAGACGTTGATCCCGGCCAACGCCGCAGCTACCGGATTACTGCCCACCGCGTAGAGCCGTCGTCCAAACGTCGTTGCATACAGCAAAATCCCACCCGCTGCCGCGACCCCGATCAGGATCACCAATGCAATCGGGATGCTCGTGCCAGCTACATTCATGCGCCCAAAAACACGAAAATCATCGGTCACGCCGCCAATTTCCGCGCCGCGCGTGATGATCGAAATGGTGCCTTGCGCAATCAGCCACATGCCGAGCGTCGTCACGAACGAGGGCACCTTGAAGCGCGTGGTCAGGATGCCGTTTGCCAGTCCGACCACCGCACCCGTCCCAAACACCCAGGCGAACGCTTCTAACACGGTGCCCTCACCATTGTTGATCACCTTCGCTGAAACCGCCGCGCAGACTGAGATCAGCGCACCCACCGACAGATCGAGTTCGCCCGCTGTGATCACAGCCATTTGCCCCATCGTGACTAAAACAATGGCGGCATTGCGCTTGAGGAACGCTAACAACGCCAGCGGTTGATAAAAATTGGGGTTGCGCAGCCCAATCAGGATCAGCACTATCAGCAGCACTATATAAATAATCGGGATGCGCCGCAGGCGGTCTAAGGGCGAAGGCGAGCGCTGTACTGCTCCTAATGTCGATGTTGAACCTTGCATAAAAATTCCTCGATAACAAACCATGAACTGCAATGCGCTGACGTTTTGTCTCTGCAAGCAATGGGCAGGTTACTTGCGCACCCGGAACGAATACACCGCGACTACCAGAATCAGCACTGCACCGCTGAGTACCTGCTGCGCGAACGCCCCAATATTGAAGATGTTAAACAGGTTGCTCAGGATCGCCAGAATAAGTACCCCCGCTATCGTTCCCCATACCCCACCGCGTCCGCCTGCCAGCGGCACTCCCCCGACAACAACCGCCGTGATCGAGTCCAGATCGTAGCCGTCACCAACGTGCGGACCGCCCGAACGGAGCAAGCTCACGATGAAGATAGCCGCGATGCCAGCGCCTAGCCCGGTCAGCATGTGTGCGCCGATCAGCACCCGATCGGTACGCACGCCGGATAAGCGCGCTACTTCCTGGCTGCCACCCACCGCGTACAGGTGATGGCCGAATTTGGTCAGCCGCAGCACGACGAATGCGGTGGCTGCCAGCGCAAACATCAGAATCACCCCGAACGGGATGCCCGCGATATCGCCATAAGCCAGCCGATCGAACTCGATAGGTGCTTTGCCCGCAAAGTTATTGAAGTTCGAGAACAGGATGCCCTGCAAGATCAACTTGGTGCCTAGCGTGACGATGAACGCATTGACCTTCAACTTGGTGACGATCAAACCGTTCACCAGACCAATCAGCAGCCCGACCGCCAGCGCCACTGCGATCGCCGGAACGATGTTTTCGACGCGCCCATTCAAGATCAACGAGGTGAGGACGGCAATTGCGCTGATTGCGACATCGACCGACAAATCGAGCGAACCACCGACGATCACGAACGTTTGCCCGATAGCGATCAAACCAAGCGGCACCGCTCGCTTCAGAATGTTGACGAAGTTATCATGGTTGGCGAAATTCGGGACGAACAGCACGCACACGATCACCATCAGCAGCAGGATGCCAAAAATGCCCTGATCGCGCAGCCGCGTCGCCAGTGCCGCCGCATTGACGGGACGGCCCATTGTGGGGGCGTCGAGCGGTGTCCCGTTTATGAGGCCACCGCCAATCGTTCATCGCTCAGTGTCCCGGTCGCCGCCTGCATGATCTGCTGTTCACTGCTGTCCGCGCCCATGAATTCGCTGACAAGGCTGCCATTTCGCATGACCAGAATACGATCGCTCATGCCGATGATTTCTGGCAGATCGGAGGAAATCATCAGCACGCCGACGCCGCGCGCGGCCAGATCGCGCATCAGTTGGTGGATGCTGGCCTTGGCACCGACATCGATTCCGCGCGTTGGTTCGTCGAAGATGAGCAGTTTCGCTTCGGTCGCCAACCACTTTGCCAGGACGACTTTTTGCTGATTACCGCCGCTCAGATATTGCGCCTCGACTTGCTCATTCGCGGCACGTACTTCCAAGGAGCGGCTTAACTCGGTGACCGTCTGACGCTCCATGCTTTGTGCGATCCAGCCGAGCCGCTGACGCCGATCCAGGCTAGGCAGCGCCATATTCGCGCGGATCGATAGGCCGAGTGCCAGCCCTTCATGCTTACGATCTTCGCTGATGAAACCCACGCCTGCATCGATCGCTTCACGCGGACTGTGGGGGTGGATCGTTTTTCCGTTAAGGGTGAGCGTGCCGCTGCCAATCCGTTCAGCACCGAACAGAGCGCGCGCCAGGAACGTTCGCCCGGAGCCTTCCAGTCCGGCAATCCCCACGATCTCGCCGCGCCGCACGGTGAAGCTGATGTCCTTCAAAAAGTCACTGACAAACAGGTGATCGACGCTCAGCACCGGTTCACCGATCGTCACGGCTTTGGATGGAAAGTAGGTATCCAGTTCGCGCCCGACCATCAAACGTACCAGATCATGACGTGTCACTTCCGCGAGTGGGCGCGTGGTGACCCAGTGCCCATCTTTGAGGATGGTCACCCGATCCGCGATGGCAAATACCTCATCCAGACGATGCGAGATATAGAGGATAGTGATTCCGCGCGCTTTCAGCCGCCGTACCAACGTCATCAGGTGATCGACTTCGTGCAGCGACAGCGCAGCGGTTGGCTCGTCCATCAGCACGATATTGGCCTTGAGCGAGAGCGCCTTGGCAATCTCGACGACCTGCTGCTGTGCGATCCGCAAACTACCGACCATTGCCGCCGGATCGATCGCGACATTCAGGCTATCCAACAGCGCAGCGGTCTGGTGACGCATTGCGGCCTGATCAACGAACGGCCCACGCATGGGTTCGCGCCCCAAAAAAATGTTCTGCGCGACCGTCCGATCGGGCAGCAAATTGAACTCCTGATAGATAATGCTGATGCCTGCTGCCTGCGCCTCGGATGGATGCCGGAAGATCACATCACGGCCATGCAGGGCAAGCGTCCCTTGATCCGGGCGATACGCACCGCTCAGGATTTTGAGCAGCGTCGATTTGCCCGCGCCGTTTTCACCGACGAGCGCATGAACCTCGCCAGCCATGCAGTCGAAACTCACGTCGGCCAGCGCCGTCACGCCCGGAAACGTTTTCGTGACGCCTTTGATCGCTAAAATGGGCGTGTTTTGCAGGTTGTCAGTGTAATCGATCATATCAATCCTGAATTTTTTTGCTCAAAAAACGCTGCCGATAGCATACCCGCTGTTCTCGCATCAGATCACTTCGACGCTTAGCCCGAACAACTGCGAAAGCAGCCGAATATCTGCCAGATTATGGCCTGTCAACAGCAAATAATGATGCGACGAAAGCATCCTCATCAGCCGCTGCCCATCAGGAACTTTGATCACGGCACCGTTCAGACAGTCCGAGCCAGGATAGCCCGCGTAACCAGTCAGAGTGCCCTCGACAACGGAAAGCGTCTCGAACGAAGGCTGCAACTTGGCAAGGGTAATGTCGCCCGTTGGCAGCCGCGCGTCAAGCGCATGGGCGTTGTCATCCACAATTGCCAGGACTTTGGAGCGTACTGTCCAGTCGGTAGCGAACGACTGCGGCAGCACTCCCAGGTAGCCGCAGTGCGCCGCCAGGATGTGATTGTCCGGTTCATCAACGACTGGAAAATTAGGAATCCGCTCGTGTTTAAGTGCAGCTTGTCCCATCAGGAACGGGTACAAATTCGTCATCATGATCGGCGTGCCGAGTGAGCGATGCAGCATATATTTGGTGAGCATCGACACCGTATCCGCTTCACAGCCCCAGATGAAGCCGCGCTCCTCATACAGCATATTCCAGGCCAGGCACGGCGTCGTGTCCGAGAAGTGCGACTCGTTCAGACAGTTAATGCCGACCCCCTGAATATGCGGATCGGCATCCAATTGACGCTTGATCGCTATGTACAATTTGAGGGCACTGTATAAAGCACGCTGCGAAAGGTTTCCGACAGGTAGTCGCGAACGCCACAGTTCCCAGACCGCTTCCGCTTCACTGTCCGGGATAGCCTGCGCTTCAGCGCCTAGCTTTTTGTAGCTTTGCTTGACGATCTTCACGCCAAACCGATCGAACATTCGCTGTGTGCATTCATCTTCCCACCAATAAAAACGTTTGAAGATGCTGGCCTGCGCACCCGCGCCCGGATTATCCTGAAATACCAGAAATTTTGTCTGCCGGAGTTCGCGTCTGACGGCCAACGCACGGCACAGCGTTTTGGTTTGCGCCAGATTGTAGGGCGCAAGCGTTTCAATGCCTGCGGTACGCAGATAACTGGCGATCTCCCAATCCCACATCGAGACTGTGCCGAACTCCGAGGTGATGATCAGCAGCGGCAGCCGGATCGCGGCAATGTCAGCGAGTTGGCGATAGGCGTCACCGAGCATTTGCGGAAAAACGACTGCATCCGCTTCGGGCAAGGGCGCACCCAACGCGACGGGTGGCAGCAGCTCGGCTTCATCGGCCAGCAGTGTCGTCAACCGCACCACCTGCGTATCGAAATCAGTGTCACGCCCCGGAAAATAGACGGGAATTAAACGTGCTTTCATAATCCAAATCCTCGCTAACTTCAGGTCTGCAAGATTATTTTAAGTGCGACGCCGCTCTCAGCGACAGCAAACGCATCGAGCGCCTCACGAAGTGGATAGCGCCCCGTGACGACTTGAGCCAGGTCAAGCCGTCCGCTGCTGACGATCGCTGCGGCGCGTCGGCAGTCGCTGGTGCTGCATCCGGTGCTTCCGGTCACGATGATCTCTTTATAGTGTACCCGGTTCGAGTCGAGCGAGATCGTCGGGCGATCTTTGGGCAAGCCGCCGAAGAAGTTAATACGTCCACCGATCGCTGCCAACTGCACGGCTGACTCCTGAGCAAGCGCGGCAGGCGCAGCAGTAATGATCACGTCGGCACCTTCGCCATGCGTCTCATCCTGGATGATCGCGCTCAGATCATCCGCGCCCGCCTTGACGAGCCGATCAGCGCCCGCCGCCTGTGCTTTAGCGAGCCGTTCCGGGTGCGGATCACTCACAACGATCCGCCGTGCGCCATGCAGTCGCGCTAGTAACACATGTAGAATGCCGATCGGCCCGGCACCCATGATCAGCACAGTATCATCCGGCGTGATGTGCAGAGCGGTTTGCCCGCGCAAAACGCACGCCAACGGCTCTACAAGTGCCGCCAGTGCCGGATCGGTGTTCGGATCCAGTGGGATCAAATTGCCTTGCAAGATGGCCGCTGTCGGAATACGCATGTATTCAGCAAAAGCACCATCTTCGGTGATGCCGACTGCACCATAATTGGCACAACGGTTATTATTTCCGGTGACGCATTGGCGACAATGACCACAGCCCCAATTAGGCGCGACGATCACCCGTTCCCCGACGATCACGCCGCGCACGTTCGCGCCAACTTCTACGATCTCACCGACGACTTCGTGCCCCGGTATGCGGATAGTGCCCGGCGGGTACATGCGGTGGCCGCCGTGAATGATGCGCAGATCAGTTCCGCAGATACCTGCCTGATTCACTTTGAGCAGCACTTCATCGTCGCTTATGACAGGCCGCACACGCTCCTCTACCCGCAGATCATTCGGCCCATGATACACCACCGCTAACATTACATCGCCTTTCATGCATTTCCCTTCACGATGCGGCGTGCTTGATTTCCACATCGAGCACTTCTGCAAGGCGTACCGGACGTTCTTCCAGAAACGATTTTGTGCCCGCGAGTACCCCGGCGACTGCCCAGCGTCCATCCTGTCCGCTGACCGTTGGCTGAATGTCACGTCCGATGCAGTTGATGAAATACTCCATCTCACGGATATAGCCCCAGGCGAAACGCTCCGGCCACGTCTTGTAAATCGGCGTCATGTAGCCCTGCGCACGATTCGTGCCGACGATCACCGCCTGCCCCTGAAGGTCGCCAATCTGCATAATGCCGCGCTCACCCACGATCTCGACGCGCGCATCGTAACCATATTCGCACGGGCAAACGCCGGAAATGCTGCCCAGGCCGCCGCTCTCGAAACGGATATTGACGAGCACGTTATCGTAGAAGTTCGGCGTATCGATGTTGTGCGCCGTGCCTTTGAAGTTGGCCGTTTCAACATATACACGCTGCGGATTCGATCCCATCAACCAGCGAGTGCAATCCCAATCATGGCTGTTGACCTCGGCCAACATGCCATTGGACGTGCGCAGATCGCGTGCCCAGGGTGGTGGCAGCCCTGGGCCATGGGTAAGGGATTTGATGAGCATCGGTTGCCCGATCTCGCCAGCCTGGATGCGTTCATAAGCAGCGGCAAACTCTGGGTCGAAGCGGCGCATGAAGCCAATCTGAAGCAAAACGCCATTCCGCTCCGTTGCGCTGATGATCGTGTCACATTCTGCCAGCGTGAGCGCCATCGGCTTTTCGAGGAAAACGTGTTTGTGCGCTTCCGCTGCCGTCACTGCCAGTGCCTGATGAGTAAACGTTGGTGTGGTGATCACCACCGCATCGAATTGTCCCCAATCGAGCGCCGCCGCCAAAGTCTCGAAACGCTGCGCTACGCTGAATTCGTCACCCATCAGGGCACGCGCTTCTGCCACCGGATCGACCAGTGCCACTAATTTTCCACCCGGCAAATGTTGTGTCAAGGAGCGCGCATGAACCTTGCCCGCGCGCCCCGCGCCGATTAAACAGACTCGAACCGTAATCGTCATGCGTAAAAGTCCTTGTGATGTTCGTCGTGTATTTTAGTCATGCGCGGGTTCGGCAAATGAACGAAAGCCATCCTTCAATATACCTTGCCAGCCGACATAGCGCCGGGAAAGTTCACGGTAGGCGATGGTATGTTCCACATTCGGCTCGATAGGTACGCTTTGCGCCGTCGTCGTTGTCACGGCGGTTTCTGCCAGATTGGGGAATAAACCAACGCCGTGCCCCGCGATCAGTGCTGCGCCCCACGTTGCAAACTCCGCACGTTTCAGCCGTTGATAACAGACTCCCAATACATCCGCCTTGATCTGATTCCAGGCCATGCTCTGCGCCCCACCACCAATCACACGCGCCTCCGAAACGTTGAAGTTGGGGATCAGATCGCGCAGAATGCCGAGATAGTAGGCGTACTCGAAAGCGACGCTCTCCAAAATCGCGCGGAAAAAGTGGGCGCGCGTATGTCCCCATGAAAAACCGAGCCATGCGCCGCGCATAGTCGGCTCGGACGGACAAATGCGCCCGCCCAGGTGTGGCGAGAAAAACAGCCCATCTGCGCCGGGCTTTATCGATGCTGCTTCGGCAGCGAGCTGTGTATACAGATCAACATCACTCGCCGCCGTACTACTCGTGCCCGCGAACTGATCCCGGAACCAGTGCAGCGCCAATCCACCGCCGCCAACATACGCCAACGGATGCCACAAACCGGGGATCACTGAGCGCATCGTGAGCAGCGCGCGATTTTCTGCATCTGCGACAAAGTGATCGGTACAACCCGCCAGCACAGACGCCGTCCCCGCCGTGTCAAGCAGCATCCCCACCCGCACGACGCCTGCCCCCAACGCGCCCGCCGCCGTATCACCCGCACCCGCCACAATCGGCGTACCAGGCGCAAGGCCAAAATCGCGCGCCGCCGCTTCACTCACTTCACCGATAATCTGTGACGGCGCCACGATGTGCGGCAGTTTATTCGGATCGACGCCCAACAGTCCGCACAGCTCAAGCGACCAGGTGCCCGTACGAGCATCGCTGAGCGCCGAAAAATGGATGAACGTATGATCGATGAATGCATCGTCGGCGCGCAGCCCGGCCATCCGTCCGGCGACATAAGCCGCTGGCACTACAAACTTGGCGATTCGTGCGTACTCAGCGGGACGTTCATCACGTCGCCACATGATTTTCGGACCGTGGTCGGCTGTCGGTGGGCAGCCAGTCAGCCGCGTAATGCGATCTCCGTATTCCTCAGCAATCTGCTCAATGTACGGCTGACAGCGCATATCCAGCCACGAATCGAATGCGCCCACTGGCTCAAACTGCTCATCAATCGCGCCAATACCCGCCATCTGACTGTCAAAACCGATCGCCAGCACTGCACGCGGATCAATGGCGCTCTCGCTCAGACAGGCGCGTACCGTTTGGGCAGCCGTGCGGTAGAAGTCGGCGTGATCCTGCTCCACGACGCCCGGCGCGCCATAATGCAGCGGCACTTCAGCACTGGCTTCTGCGACGAGCGTTCCATCCAGGTGATACAGCGCGGCTTTTGTCGCACTGGTGCCCAAATCGACGCCGATTAGATAGGTTGCACTCATTGCGCGCCACTCCGTATCTGACGAATTGTTGTCAGAGTGTCGCGCACCGCTCCTTCAATCGCCTCAAAATTGCCCGCCTTGACCCACTCAGCCTGGATCAACTGGCTGCCCATGCCGACACAAGCCACGCCTGCCCCAAACCACGCGCGCAAATTAGCCGCGTCAGGCGTGACGCCGCTGGTGGGCATCAAACGTGTCCAGGGACGCGGACCGAGCACCGCTTTGACAAAAGAAGGCTGCGCGGATTCGGCGGGGAACAGCTTGATGATTTCCGTGCCGAACTCTTCGGCGCTGGCAATCTCCGTGACCGTCCCACAACCTGGCACATAGGCGATTTTGTGGCGATTGCACAGCCGCGCCACGCCTTCGCTGAACGACGGCCCCACCACGAAATTTGCGCCATGTGCGATGAACAGTGCGGCAGTCGGCGCATCCTCAATCGAGCCAACACCAATGATCTGATCAGCGTGTGCGCACTTGACGAGCGTATCGAACACCTCGATCGCGAAATCGCCGCGATTGGTGAATTCCAGGGTATGCGCGCCACCTTGATGCACCGCCGCCGCCAATTTCGCGCTCAGCGCCGGATCGGATTGGTAAAAGAGAGGCACCAGCCCGTCGGCCAGGAGCGTATTCAGGACGGTCAGGCGATCAAAACGAGCCATGATGATTAATCCCTTGCTGCTCTCATTAAGCGCGAAAAACCGCAGCCGCATCGCGGAGTTGGTCGAACTTATCGCGGGTCAGTTCGTGATGAAACACCTGCGCGATCACCTGACTCCAACCATGCAGAAAATATACCCAGCCGTCTTCGATGTGCAAACGCTGCTCGGTTTCCTGATGGCGCGCCTGTTTCAAAAAATCAAGCTCACCGCGATAATTCAGCTCCCACACGCGGCTATCGACTGGAAATACTGCCGCGTTTGTGATCGGCGAGCCAGGCCGATCTTTGCCCATGCCCGTTGCGTTGATCACCACTGAGCCGGGAGGCAGCACGGCGAGCAGCGCATCGTTGTTTTGGGGATTATCGTTGACAACATAATCCACTTCGAGATCGCCACCCACTTTTCCGAGGATCGTCCGCAACCCGTCCAGGCGCGCAGGCAGCAGATCAACGACGATCAGCTTATGCGGACGATCACCGCGATCGGGCGTCTGCGCCAGGTACGTCCCGATGGCAATCGCCGCGCCACCTGCCCCAAAACACAGAACCTGCGCATTCGTGTAATTCCAGTAGCTCGGCGGTACGAACGCACGCCAGGCGAACCCGACACTGATCGGGTCTTTGGCGTATCCTTCCAACCTACCCTCGCTCTTGGCAATGCACGAAATCTCATCACACAAAACAGCATACGGATCAAGAAAGTCGAATTGATCGCGCGCTGCGGAAAGCAGATCGATCTTGTGGGTGGTCACCAACGCGCCCATGGCTAACGGATCGGCTTTGATATGAGCGACAATGTGGCGATATATTTCAGCGGGCGCGTGAAGGGGCGCATCATAGCCGCGAAGCTCTGCATTCAGGCCGAGAATAGCAGACCATTTCGGGAAAATCTTCATAATCGACGAACCACCCGTCGTCACGCCGATGAAATACAGCGTCGGTACGGTACACATGGGCAGCGGTGATAAGTTCGGCGCGGGGAATGTGTTCAGGGATGTATTCACAGGTCGATCTCCTGATAACTCGCCAGTCGCTCCACAATATTTTGCGCCGTCATGCGCGCAATTGTCCTGACGGTTTGGAAGTGCATGTCAGCCGCCCGCCTTATGCACGCGCATGACCGCCGGGTTGACAACATGTGGACAAGGCTCGCCACGCAGCACCGCAACCAGATTTTGCACGGTCAACAAAGCAGTGCGCTCAATCGACTCACGGGTAGTAGCGCCCATATGCGGCGTGTAAATGAAGTTGTCGAGCGCGAGCAGAGGGCTGCCTGTCGGCGGATCGTCGCGCAGTGCATCTGCTGCCGCGCCCGCTAATTTGCCGCTCTGCAAGGCGCCCAGCAAAGCCGCTTCATCGACCAGTGGACCGCGCGCCGTGTTGATCAGGTAAGCGCCGTCGCGCATTCGCATAATATGCGGCGCGTCGATCAGGTTTTCGGTGTCGGGCGTAAGGGCACAGTGCAGCGAAACCACATGCGATTTTTCCAGTAAAGTATTCAGATCAACCCGCTGGACGTGCAATGTTTCAGTGCTGCTGAACGGATCATAGGCAAGGACAGTCATACCCAAAGCGGCAGCACGGACAGCCACTTCACGCCCAATCTGCCCCAATCCGATCAGCCCGATCGTTTTGCCGGACAGCTCCCAACCCGTAGCACGGTGCCATGCGTTCGACTGAGCCGCTGTCGCTGCCTTCGGGATATGCCGTGCCAGCGCGAAAATCAGCGCAAGGCACAATTCAGCCACACCGATCCGATTAGCGCCCGGCGTATTCGTCACGACGATGCCGCGCGCCGCAGCCGCTGCCAGATCGATCTGATCGACACCTGCCCCATAACGCGCAATGGTACGCAATTGATGCGCGCGCTCAATGACTGATGAATCGCAGACATCCAACCCCAGGATTGCACCTTCATAACCGCCAATCAAAGCGGCTAACTCCGCTGCGTTCAGTGGATGCGCACCCGCCCGCAAATCGACGGTGCAGCCGTTCTCGCGCAGGTAATCATGATGCACACCCGGCGTATTAGCGAACGAGCGGGCGGTCACCACGACACGATATGCTGTATTCATCACACTCATCGGCGGGGGTTATCGATCAGAACGGGCTGCCCGTCATGCGCTACCAGCAGCTTGCCGAACCCGACTTCCGCGATCGCGCCGTAATCGTGTCCGGCATCGCCCGGCCAGGCAGCGAAAAAGCTGAACGGCACTGCGCCTGTATTGACAGTGCGATGTCCCCAATAAGGCGGGACATAGGCGGCGGTTCCCGGCCCCATCGGCACGGCGCGCAGCGTCCCAGCTTCCAGTTGCAAGAGCAGTTGACCGTTACCCGCAATGCCCACATAAATTTCTGCCCGATCACGCCGGGCGTGGTAGTGGCCTTTGGTCATGTGATATTCATTTCCAACCTGACCGGGTTGAATGACTGTTGTGCAGTACAGGATGTTGCCCTCGGTTTCAGGCAAATCCGCTGCGAACACTTCATATACCAGACGGTCGCCTTCAGTGCTGATGATCTGCTCAAGCGCTGCCGAGTCCGCGTAAAGACCGCGCATATCGCTTAACCGCCGTTGGCTGAGCTTCGCGCCGTTGATCATCCCGCTGTTGAAATTAATTTGGAGGCCAAAAGGTTTTGCATTAAACATAGGCTTGTGTAATCTTGTAATCCTGTAATGACAGGTTGATGCGATGAGGATACAGGGTTCTTTGCTGCTTGTCAAGCGGCATTTGAAAAGCTGTCACGACAGTAGAGCAACATGTTTTGATTTACCTTGTCGATCAAGGAAAGCATTGTGATGCGCTACACTGTTTGAATACTGAGTCTTGAATATTGAGTCCTGGACAATGAGTAAAGGCCGCCATGACATTAGCAGCGTTCAACTTGGATCGCGATAGTCATGTTCCATATTTTGCGCAGGTGATCGAGGTAATACGTGAGCGCGTCGCAGATGGCACATGGCCGCCCGGTACGCAAATTCCCGGCGAGCCGGAATTGTGCAAGCTGTTCGCGGTCAGCCGCACCGTGATCCGACAAGCGTTGGCTGAACTCGATCACGAGGGTTTGATCGTGCGCAAAAAGGGAAAAGGCACCTTCATTGCCGAACCAAAAATTGGCGAGAGCCTGGTGCAGCGGCTGACGGGCTTTTATGAAGATATGGTAACGCGCGGCCACACGCCGGTGACGCAGGTGCTTCAGCAGCAGGTGACTCCCGCGAATAGCAAAATCGCCGCCCAGTTGGGGCTTAAACCAGGAACGCTCATCATCGAGATCGAGCGTCTGCGTTTCATCGCGAACGAGCCAATCGTGTTGGTGACAACCTATCTACCGCACGCATTATGCCCTGATGCGGCAACGACCGATTTTTCCGGGCAGTCACTGTATCAGTTTCTCGAAGCACGCTATGGTCTGGTCATTGCGCGCGGACGCCGCACGCTGGAAGCTGTCGCAGCTAATGAGTCTGAGGCACGCTGGTTAGGCGTCGCTGTCGGCCAGCCGTTGATCCTGCTAGACAGCGTAAGTTATCTCGAAGATGGTACCCCGCTCGAATATTATCATGCCCGACATCGTGGTGATCGCTCTAAGTTCGAGGTGGAGTTGATCCGCGTGCGTGCGCAGGGCAATGTCAAAGCGGTGTTGGGCGGCGATAACACAACACTCACAACGCTGCCACCCAGCAATTAGTTCTATCGCCTGAAGTCGCTTTTGTAGCCACATCGATCCCGTTGTACAATCAAGGAACGGGGTATCCAAAAATTGTCATGATCAAACAAATTGTTTCAATCGAAGACGAGGCCGAAATCTCCGAACTGCTATCGGTCGTGCTCGATAGCCCCCAGGCCGCCTTGATCCAAACGTATGATGCCTACAGCGGGCTGGATGCGATCCGCGAGCTGCACCCCGATCTGGTGATCCTTGATATTATGCTGCCCGATCTGGACGGCTGGAGCGTGTATCGCATTTTGCGCGAAGAAATCGGCTTGCTCGATATTCCGGTGCTGGTGCTGACCGTTTTGCGGCGCGAGTTTTTGCAACCGCGTCCCCAACTGCTTGATCCGCGCGATGTTTATATGACCAAACCATTCGATGCTATGCACTTGCGACAGGAAGTCGAATCGATGTTGGGGATGCGGTTATGGGCGTAGCAGCAGCAGATTCTACAGGTGACGAGCGCGTTTTTCCGATCGATGTCGAGCACGCGGGCATTCGGCTGGCGCTGCCGATCATCATGCTGATAGGTTTTGTGCTGCTCTTTATCTCGCTGTCGCCTGTCGTCGCGGTGTTTGCAGAGGGCTTGCTCGGTACGGATGCAGGCGATGGTGTCCTGACTTTTTTTGTGGCCTTGATCGGTTCGTTAGGCTTCGGCGTGCTGGCCGATCGACTGCTGAAGCGCGTGTGGCCGAGTGGTCGCACCCTGGCCGTTAGCACTGATGGGCTGCGACTGTTGGATCGGCGGGCAACCAAACCGCCAGAAGTGCACATCCTGTTCGCACAGCGGATTAATCGTCTGACATGGCGCTTCACCGTCAAGCGCAGCACGCCGCGTGCGCCGAGCGGTTGGCAGATGTTGGCTTGCCAGTTGACGCAAGACGACGCACAAATTACGCTGTATACGTTTATGCCGCCCAAAAAAGTCGCAAGTTGGCCTGATCAGTGCTTATTTGTGAGTACCCTTGCCGAACGCAGCATGATCGAAGCAGGGCGCTTGCCATTGCGCGAAATGGCCGAACAGCGCCGCATTCTGGCGGCTGAGAACGAGCGTTGGACTGATGGCGCAGAGCTGACGGCTGATGCGTTTGTGCAGGTCATGAGTCTGTTGAGCGCGCACGTCAGCGAAACGCCGCACACTTAAATCACGTTATCACTTATCCACATCAGGAGACTGCAATAACTATGACGTTCACCCCGCCGCTGACGTTAGGCATCGAAGAAGAGTACATGATCATTGATCCCGAAACGCGCGAATTGACCTCTTATGTGCAGGAGATGCTCAACCGGGGCAGCATGTTGTTCGGGCAGAATGTAAAAGCGGAATTCATGCAGTCGCAGATCGAAGTGGCGGGGCACGTCTGCGCTAACATTCAGGAAGCCCGCATTGAATTAATCCGCCTGCGACGCGCCGTGAGCGATATCGCCGCACAAAGTGGCAAAGCGATCGCGGCGGCGGGCACGCACCCCTTCAGCCGTTGGCGCGATCAGGTCATCAGCGGCGGTGACCGTTATACCGACCTATATGTAGATATGCAGGACGTGGCACGGCGGCTTCTGATCTTCGGGATGCACGTTCATTTGGGATTCGGGCACAGCGACGAAGCGCGCGCTATGACGATCGACATCATGAATCAGATTCGCTATTTTTTGCCGCACATTCTGGCGTTGAGCACCAGTTCCCCCTTCTGGCATGGGCGCGAAACGGGTTTGAAATCGTACCGCTGCGTGATCTTCGAGTCACTGCCGCGTACCGGGATTCCGCCCGCTTTTGAGAGCTATGAAGAATACGAACGGACGATCGCGCTGTTGGCAAAAGTCGGATCGCTTGGCAAGGATGTCGATGTTAAAGACCCGACGCGCATCTGGTGGGATGTGCGCCCTAACCCGCGCATCGGCACGCTGGAAATCCGAGTGGCGGACATATGCACCACGGTCGATGAGGCGATGTGCGTGGCGGCGTTGATTCAAGCAGTAGCCGCGATGTTGGTTCGGCTGCGCGCCAGTAATCAATCGTGGCGGCTGTATCGTAGTGAGTTGATTCAGGAGAACAAATGGCGCGCCGCTCGGTATGGCGTTGAAGGCAAGCTGATCGATTTTGGGTTAGAGGCGTCCGTGCCGTTAACTGCGCTGTGGGAGGAAATTCTCGGCTTGATCGATCAATCGGTGGATGAACTCGGCACGCGCAAAGATGTCGAGTATGTGCATACAATCCTTGAAAAAGGCAGCAGTGCCGATCGACAGTTGGCAACTTTTCATCGCGCAGTCGAGTCAGGCGATGATGATCACGAAGCGCTCAAAAAAGTAATGGATCAGGTGCTGGCCGAAACCGTGCGTTACGAGTGATGTTTTTGGCCTGAAACTTACCCTTGCCAAACCTAATCGGCTGCGCTATAGTTGATACCAGGTATCATTAAAGCGATTAAAGGCGTAAAAAGTGACCAGCCGATTAGCCGATCAAGCTGCCCCTGTAGCAATCTCAACCGCAAACGGACACGCGCCACCCACTAAAACAGCGATCCAATTGAATGCGGTCAGCGCTGGCTATGGTCGCACACTCGCCATTGAAAATGTGACGGCCAGCATTGAAGCGGGGACTCGCGTGGCGTTGGTAGGCCCGAATGGCGCTGGAAAATCTACCTTGTTCAAAGTGATCGTCGGACTGCTGACGCCCGCCAGTGGTGCTGTCCTGATCAATGGACTACCGTCTCAACAGATCAGCCAGGTTGCCGCCTATGTCCCTCAATTTGAAGCAGTCGATTGGGATTTTCCGGTATCGGTGATGGATGTCGTTGTGATGGGATTGGCGCGGCAAGTCGGCTGGTTTCGGCTGCCCAACGCATCGCATCGGCGGATCGCGCTGAATGCGCTGGATCGCGTTGGTTTGGCGGACTACGCTAACCGTCAAATCGGAGCGCTGTCGGGCGGCCAGAAGCGGCGCGTCTTCATTGCTCGCGCGCTGGCGCAAGGCGCGACGATCCTGCTGTTGGATGAACCGTTCAGCGGTGTTGATGCGCTGGCTCAGCAAACGTTATTCGAGATTTTGGATACTTTGCGCGATCACGGCGTGACGGTGCTGCTGGCAACCCACGATTTGAGCCTGGTTGCAACGCACTTTGACGCGCTGTTCGTCCTGAATAAACGCAAAATCGCTTACGGCAGCCCTGATAAAGTATTCAAGCCGGATATTATGGCAAGCGCTTTTGGCAGTCAGATGGCGATCTGGCAGACCGACGGGCAAATCGTTATGCTGACGGATCAACATACCCGATGATTGAGCAGCTATGCAGTAACGACACGCTTCAACAGCTAATTTGCGCGCCGCTGAAGTATTCCTTCATGCAGAATGCGCTGCTGGCGGTGCTGATGCTCGGTCTGGTGGCAGGCACAATTGGCGCGTATGTCGTAGTACGCGGCATGGCGTTCATGACGGATGCGCTCGGCCATGCAATTTTGCCAGGAGTAGCCGTTGCCTATCTGAGCGGCGGCGTTCATGGCCCGTTACTATTCGGTGCAGGCGTTGCGGGAAGTATCACCGCGCTTGTGATTGGATTTTTTACGCGCGGCGGCAAGATCCGTGAGGATACTGCTATCGGCATCGTATTCACAGGTGCATTGGCACTCGGTCTGGCGATTTTATCATTGGGTAAAGCAAATGCCGTAGACCTGGACGCACTGCTTGTCGGCAACATTTTGGCGCTCAGCAGTGGCGATTTGGCGATCATCTTGATTGTTGGGCTGATTATTTTGCTGTTGGTGCGTGTCTTTTACAAGGAACTGCTGATCGTGTCGTTCGACCCGGTACTAGGCGCGACGCTGAAATATCCAGTAGAGGGATTACGTTATTTGCTGCTGCTGATGCTGGCAATGACAGCGGTGATCGCTATTCAAGCGGTTGGCGTGATCCTGATCGCGGCGATGATGGTCACGCCTGCCGCAACTGCTTACTTGCTTGTCCGGCGGTTACATCTGATGATGATCGTCGGATCGATCATCTGCTGTTTGTCCGGCGTGTTCGGCGTGTTCCTGTCCTGGCATCTGAGCGTGTCCCGAAAGCTGAACGTGTCTTCCAGCGCGGCGATCGTGCTGACTATGACAGTAGTGTTCTTGATAGCGTATTTGTTTGCGCCTAAACGCGGTTTATTGTGGACGTTATTTCCGTATCAAGGTAAAGCGACAGAGTCTGTGGAAATTGAAGCTTCGGCTTCCTGAAATGGGCGGTAATTATGGCTGCGCCTTGCGTGCAGGCATATGGCAAAGGTTGAGAAAGCGGATAGCCGTCCGCTTCCTCACAGCAAAAACATGTCTCAACAACTTATCGAGTCTGTGACAGCCGCTGCATCCGCTGATTGTAGCCAACCGTCTTTCAGCGGGCAAATGGTTGTCTCCACATGGAGAAAAGTCGTGAAGAAGTTTCGTTGTCTCGTTCTCATCGCCTTTGTAGCAACCCTCGCCCTTTCGCACATCGTATCGGTACACGCGCAAGCGAAAAAGCTGACGGCGGTTGCCAGCACCACTATCATTCAAGACATTGCTAAGAATGTCGCGGGAGATAAGCTCGTCGTCGATTTTTTAGTGCCCACTGATGGGGACGTTCACGCATTCGAACCGCAGCCCGCCGATGTCAAGAAAATTGCGGATGCCGATCTGATCCTGGTCAACGGGGTGGGTTTAGAGCAATTCCTGGATAGGCTCATCGCAGACTCTGGCACAAAGGGTAAAGTGATCACGGTCAGTCAAGGGCTAGCGATACAAAAGTTTTTGTCCATCGAAGCGCGCGCCGACGTATCCTCTACGGCTGCGGACACAGCCAAGATCATCGGCGTATCGGGCAGCTATCAATGCGGAACGCCGCAACCTGGAAAGGACATTGGCGAATGTGATCCGCATCTGTGGCAAAACGTCGCCAATGTGATCGTTTATACGCTCAACATTCGCAATGCGTTCGCCGCCGCTGATCCGAGCAATGCCGAAACGTACAACACCAATGCAGGCAATTACATCGCGCAGTTGGAACAGCTTGACGCGCAGTTGTTCTCAGCCCTGGCAAGCATTCCACCTGCGAATCGCGTGCTGGTCACTAATCATGATGCGATGGGCTATTTTGCTACGCGCTACGGCTTTCAGATCGCAGGCGTGGTACTTCCGGGTGGCACAACGGGTCAAGAGCCTGACCCGAAATCAGTGGCAGCAGTGATCGACACGATCAAAGCTAAACATGTGAAAGCCGTATTTCTGGAGAACGTTGCCAGCGATAAACTTGCCACGCAGATTGCAAGTCAAACGGGCGTCAAGGTTGTTCAGGCGCTGTACACGGACGCGCTCGGTGATGAAAAATCCAGCGGTGCAACCTACCTGAATATGATGCGTGCCAACATTAAAACATTGCAAGACGCGCTCAAGTAATTTAACGCACCTTACGCAAACCATGCCCCGGTCTTCAGGCCGGGGCAATCTGTAAAACAGCAATCGTTAGCGCGTTTCCTGCACCCATCGGATCGTCTTGCTTGCCAGCGTATCCAGCGCGCGGACGCCCATTTCGATATGCTCGTGCAAAGTGTCTTCATCGTTGGTATGCGACAAGCCGCGCAAGCTCTGCGTAAAGACCATCACCGTTGGGATACCCGCCTCAGCAACGGCGGTCGCATCATGCAGCGGGCCGCTCGGCAGCCGATGCACGATCCCACCCGCCACTTCGCTCACCGATTCGGCGCACAGTTCGATCAGATGTGCGTCGAATGGCCTCGGATCGCTGTGCCAAACGTGCGTCCAACCCACGCTGACTTTTTCTTCGCTGGCAATGCGCGCGGCGGCTTCTTCCGCCTCTGCCAACATTTTCGCGAGCGCATCAGCATCCAAATGGCGTTGATCAAGCGTGATGTCGCTCTGGCCTGCTACGGCGGTATAAATTCCCGGCACATTGACCACGTTACCCGTCGTGCCAACGCCGCCATGACGTTTGGCAATCTCGCGCACTTCCAACGCAAAGCGAGCAGCCGCCAAAAATGCATCGCGGCGTAAGTGCATAGGCGTTGCGCCAGCATGAGCGGCTTGTCCACTGAAACGGATCAGCTTGCGATTCAAGCCTTGCGTGCCCGTCACAACGCCCAACGGCAGCCCCATGCTTTCCAACACCGGACCTTGTTCGATGTGCAGTTCCAGGTACGCTTTGCCATTGGCGAACTGTTTATGGGCGTCCAGCATGTGATCGAACTCGACGCCTTGCGTTTTGAGCACGTCCGGCGCGAAATTGCCTTCCCAATCTTTCAGGCTGCGCAGTTCATCCAGCTTCAGATTGCCCGCCGCCGCCCGTGAGCCGATCAAGCTGTAGCCGAAGCGCGCGCCTTCTTCATCTGCCCAATCGATCAGGCGGATCGTTACGGGCGGCGTCCCTTCGGAAGCGATCCGGCGCAGCACCTCAAGTGCGCCCAATACGCCCAGGCAGCCGTCCAACCAGCCGCCGTTCGGCACTGAGTCGATGTGACTGCCCATCCAGACTTCTTTCTCGGACGCGCCGCGCAGCGTGATCCAGCGGTTACCCGCTTCGTCAATCGTTTGCTCGACAGGCAGCTCTTTTAACTTTTCGGCCATCCAGGCGCGTGCTTTTACCCATATCGGACCCCAGCACAGCCGCTGTGCACCATTGGCATCGGCGGTCAGCGCGCGCAGTTCCTGCAATTCAGCGATCGTTCGTTGTGGTTGAAGCGTCATAACTTATTTCCTTATTTGACAGGGCTTCTCACGTTCGTGAAAGCTAGATGTTACTGCGAATTGGCGAGAAGTGGAATAAGCTGTTGTGCATATTGCGCATCGCTGAACAGGGCAAACGCCGCTAAGACGGGTGGCCGCTGAATTCCTTGAGTTCGCCGGTAGTCACATAAATGGCACGTTCGCAGATGTTCTTGGCGCGATCGCCGATGCGCTCTAAATTGTGAGAAACCCACAGCAAAAAAGTAGCACGCTCGATCGTATGCGGATCGCGCAGCATGAAGTCGAGCAATTCGCGATAGACCAGTTCGTGAAGCTGATTGACACGCTGATCCTGCGCGACCGTATGTTCCGCCAATGCCACATCGCGAGTCAGATAGGCGGTGAGCGAATTACGCGCCATGTGACGGGTGATCTCGGCCATTTCTGGAATATCGACCAGCGGTTTGAGCAGCGGTTGATCGCACATACGCAAGGTCAGGCGTGCAATCCCTGCCGCGTGATCGCCCATGCGTTCCAGGTTGGTTGCCACGCTGACAGCGCCTACTAATCCTCGCAAATCCTGACCGGCGGGCTGCTGTGTCGCCAGCACCGAATAAGCGCGTTCTTCCAGCGTGTAACGCACGTCATTGAGCAATTCATCATCGGTGCTCACCTGCTTGGCAAGTTCGCAATTGCGCTCGCTCAGCGCACGAATGCTGTTGGCGATGGCCGTATCGACCATGCTCTCCATCCGCAACAAATCATCGCGAATTTCGTTGACAGAGCGATCAAATAAGGGGCGTGCGGGCATGAACACCACTCTCTAACTGGTTGGGCAAATGGGTTAAGCGTACAAAGATTGAGACGCAGTGTATCAGGCAATTATTCATGATAGGTTAAGCGCTTGTAAACAACCTCAAACAAACGCATTAAAAATCGTACCGATACCGAAATGCAAGCGCATGTGCTGCCTTGCTTACCCTACGCAGACTAGAATCGAACGTCAGAATGCGTTAAAATGTTTTGCACCGAACTCAAGTTGAACTGAACCAACACTCACAAGGATCGCACAGTGCCCAACCGACCTCCCGGCGTCTATGATCGCCTTCCGGCAGACGCCGCCGCTGCCCGCACCGTGAGCGCCGAGCTGACGCGCACGCTTGCCCGCTTCGGCTATCAACCGATCGAAACGCCATTAATTGAATATGCTGATTTATTCCTGACAAAATCCGGCGATGAAGCGATCAATCGCCTGTTCACTTTTGAGCTGTACGGGCGACAGCTTTGCTTGCGACCAGAATTCACCGCATCGGCGGCGCGCCTGTATGTGGAGCGGTTTCAACACGACGCGCGCCCGATCCGCTGGCAAATGGTGGGGCCGGTCTTTCGCTATGAGACGCCGCAGCACAATCATTCGCGCCAATTTACTATGCTCGGCGCAGAGCTGATCGGCGCATCAGGCGCGGCGGGCGACGCTGAAACGATGGGCGCAGCGGCGCGCGGCTTGTTGGCAGTCGGCTTGCGCGATTGGACGCTGACGGTTGGACATGTGGGGCTGGTGGGGCAGGTGCTCGATCGCTTTGAACTGGATCGGCGGACGCGCCGCTTCATGCTCGGCCAGATCGAAAATTTGCGCCGCCCGAACCGTGGCCGTGCTTATGTCGAGGCGCAGTTCGAGCAGTTATACGCCATGCTGCCACAGCCGTTAGAGCAGCAACTTGAACAGGCATCCGGCGCGATCATCGATCACGCGGACATGACTCACGCGCTGCAACTCTTGCTCGAATCGGCTAATCTGGGCACGACCGGCACCGGGCGCACCAATGAGGATGTGGCACGGCGGCTGCTCACTAAACAGCAGCGCGCCACCCAACGCGGTCAGGTCAGCGCGGCGCTGGACTTTTTGGAGCACTTCACGGCGATCGATGCGACTCCGGCTGAGGCGTTCGCGGCGATCGATGCGCTGCTGCCGGATGATCCGGCTTTGCGTGAGACAGCGCACAACTTCCGCGCGGCGGTCGATCTGTTGAGCGCTTATGAAGTGCCGCCGGAACAGGTGCGCGTACAAATGGGGCTGGCGCGCGGCCTGAATTATTACACCGGCATTGTGTTCGAGATATATGCTGATAGTGCTAACAGCGCCAATGGCGGCGGGCAAATCACTGATGACGATAGCGATCAGGGCGATCAACAGGGTGACCAACTGTGCGGCGGCGGGCGCTATGACGATCTGATTCGCGTGTTGGGCGCAGCGCACAGTGTGCCTGCCATTGGTTTTGCCTACGGGATCGAGCGAATTATGCACGAGATGCAGCGCCCCGCCCCTGAAACGGGTGTACAAGCGCTGGTCGTGCCGATCGCGGATGCGGATAATGCAGCGGCAGCGCACATCGCCATGCGTTTGCGCGAAACGTGGGCGGTCGAACTGTATACGCCGCTGATGGGTACGCTATCGCAAGCGCTGGCCTATGCTGATAAACAGGCGATTCGCTATGTGTTCATCGTCGGTGAAGCCGAACGCGCCGCTGACAGCGTGACCATCCGCACGATGGACAGCGGGGCGCAGACAATGTACGCGTTAGCGGATTTGCCCGCGCTCATGACTCAACTGGATCACAAGGAAGCACTCTCATTGTCAACGACTGTCGGGTGAACCCGGCAGCTTGTACCTCACTGTTCGGCTGACACTTGCCGCTCAGTAGATACCATAGGCTGATTGACCGCAGCCCTTAAAACAAGGTCGCTCTCGTACCCAACCGTGTCCACGCTGTACAGCGCTTCGTGCCTTTCAGCGACAAACAGAGTATAGCACACACACCTATCGTACAGACAAGCAAAGGAGAACGCGCTTCCGCTGTCGCGTAAACGCGACAGTTTCCGCGCAAATTTGTTTATGAACACAGTGAACAGCATGAACGGCGACTCCTCACGCGTCACATTGGCGCTGCCGAGCAAAGGCGCGATCGCTGAGCCGACGCTCGACTTTTTGCGTTCGTGCGATCTGCGCGTGGTGCAAACGAACCCACGCCAATACACGGCAACGCTGCCGACTTTGCCCAATGTGGATGTGCTCTTTCAGCGCGTGACCGACATTGTGTACAAGATCGCGGACGGCACGGTGGATATGGGCATTACGGGTATGGACGTAGTGCAGGAATTGGCGGGCGGTCTAGACGATGTGCTGATCTTGCATGAAAACTTACGGTACGGCGCTTGTCAACTGGTGATGGCCGTGCCGGAAGCGTGGATCGATGTCGATACGATGGCCGATGTGGTCGATGTGTCGCTGGATTTTCGCGAAAACAAACAGCGCAATATGCGCGTCGCCACCAAATTTACCAATATGGCGCGCCAGTTTCTGCATCAACATGGTGTTCATCACTTTTCACTGATCGAAGCAGAAGGCGCGATCGAAGCAGCGCCCACGCTCGGCTATGCGGACGTGATCATCGACCTGAGCGCTACCGGAACGACCTTGCGCGAAAATCATTTGAAGCCGATTCGTGACGGTGTGCTGCTGGAATCAAACGCCTGTCTGGTCGCGAATTTGCACGCGCTGCGCAGCAATCCGCAGGTGTTGGCGACGGCGCGCGTACTGCTGGAAACGATCGACGCCGCGCTGAACGGTCGCAACTATTATCAGATTACGGCGAATGTATGCGGCACAACGCCAGAAGCGATCGCGCAGGCAGTCGCTTTGAATCCGCTGACGCGCGGCTTACAAGGCCCGACGGTCGCGCCGATTTATTCCTCAAATACACCCGAAACCGTTGAGGGTCGCTGGTACAGCGTGACGATCATTGTGCAAAATAAGAACTTGCTGGCTTCGGTCGATCACTTGCGCAGCATCGGTGGCACGCAAACCACGGTGATTCCGGTGCGCTATGTGTTCCTGTCGCAATCACCGAGCTACGAACGCTTGCTGGAGGCGCTGCGCCCTTGACCGATTCAAATCCAGCCAGCTTCAATCTGGCGAGTTTCAGCCTGGAGGGGATGCGTTTGCCGTGGCCGATGCCGTGGCCGGATGTGTTTGGCCGCGCCGCGCCGCTGCTGATCGAGATCGGCTTTGGCGGCGGCTCATTCCTGATCGATCTGGCACAGCGCCAACCCGTCGCCAATGTGGTCGGCGTCGAGCGCGCTCATCACAGCATCACGGATACCGAACGGCGCGTGATCAAGTGTGCGCTGCGGAATGTGCGCCTGATTCGCATGGACGCGGTGGCAATGCTGGCTTATCTGTGCGAACCCGCGTCGATCGATACGCTGTACATCAACTTCCCTGATCCATTCCCGAAAAAGGCGCACACGCATCGCCGTCTGCTCAACCCGTTCACGCTGGCCTTGATCGCGACGCGTCTCAAGACGGGCGCACTGCTCAGCATTGCAACCGATGTGCCCGCCTATGCCGAAAGCATCGCGCACGATTTGGCAAACACAGCGGGTCTGATCAACCGCCACCCGACCGCCTGGCTTACCGCGTTGGCCGATCGGCATACGACGCGCTATGAACGCAAAGCGCAAGAGCTTGGCGATACCAATCACTATTTCGAGTGGGAGCGCAGCACAGCAGAAGTGCCGCCGATATCGCTCACGAGCGTTCCCGCGCAAATTCACGTTGTTGAGGAAAAAGCTATGCCGAATGTTGTCCTGGAAACGCCGTTGACTTTGGACGCCATTTTAGAGTCGTTCAGTATGCGCGAATATGAGCGCGGCGCGACGCACGTGCGCTGGTTGGGCATTTATCGCAATTACACATTGTCCGGCCTGTTGATCGATGCCTTCATCAATGAGCCATTGCTAGAGCAGCGACTCGGCATTGCGATTGTTCCACAGCACGATTCACAGCACGCGGCAACCGGGCGCTATGTGGTGCGGCTCGATCCGCTCGGCTACCCACGTCCGACGCGCGGCACGCACAGCGCGATCAAAATGGCCGCCGATTGGATCAGCAGCTTGCACCCCGAAACGAAAATCGTGTACAGCCATATCAATGAAGAATGATCACACAACCTCTGACTCCCTTGCCCTGTACACGGGGCAAGGGTGGGGGTTAGGGGTTAGCTTGTATTTCGGCGCATTTGCCCGCCCGCGATGCCAGTGTTACAATGCGCGCACAATAAATGTGTAATTCGCAGCGTTTACTTTTCACAGGAACTTTTTTGATCAATGACTGATCAACAGCCCACCCTTCGCAAGCGCATATTTTCGGGCGTCAAGCCGTCCGGTTACGCGACGATTGGCAACTACCTGGGCGCGCTCAAAAATTGGGTGCTCGTTCAGGCCGATTACAAATGTTATTTCTGCGTGGTCGATCTCCACGCGATCACCGTCCCGCAAGAGCCAAACGCGCTGCGCGCCGCCACTCGACGCAATGCAGCACTGTACATCGCGTGCGGCATTGATCCGAATGTATCGACCGTTTTTGTGCAATCGCATGTGTCGGCGCACGCTGAATTGGGCTGGATTTTGGGCTGCTTCACGTCGATGGGCGCGCTCAACCGCATGACGCAGTTCAAAGATAAATCGGCCAAACAAGAACCGGGCAGCGTCGGCGCTGGCTTATTTGTCTATCCAACGCTGATGGCTGCCGATATTCTGCTGTATCAGGCGCACGCCGTGCCAGTGGGTGACGATCAGAAGCAGCATCTCGAACTGACACGCGATCTGGCGCAGCGCTTCAACCATCTGTATGGCGATACGTTCATCGTGCCCGAACCGATGATCCCGCCGAGCGGCGCGCGCATCATGGGTTTGGATGATCCGCTGCACAAGATGAGCAAAAGCGATGATGCTGAAGGCCATGCAATCGATCTGCTCGATCCACCTGATAAAGTCAAAAAGAAGCTGATGCGCGCGGTCACTGACTCCGGTTCGCAGATCACGTTCAGCGATGATCCAGAACGGGCAGGCGTTGATAATCTGCTGACCATTTACGAAGGCTTCACGGGCGAAACGCGCGAGGCAATAGAGGCGCGTTTCGTGGGCAAAGGTTACGGCGATCTCAAAAAGGCAGTCGTCGAGGCGGTCAACGAAGGCTTGCGACCGATTCAGGCGCGTTACGCGGAACTAACCGGAGAACAAGGTTATATCGATTCGGTGCTGGCGAGCGGTGCTGAGGTAGCCCGTCAGGTCGCGGACATGACATTGGATCAGGTACGCGAAAAAGTCGGCTTTTTGAAGCCCGCCCGGTGATCGTGGCTGACCTCGTGAGCAACTCTGGCGTAACCGACCCCACTGTACCTAACCTTACTGTACCTGGTCCCAGTGTGCCCGGTTCCGCCGTGACCGACGCCGCGCCGTCTGCGCTTGTGCCGCCTGCATCCGTGCCGATCCCGCTGCAAGGCTGTCTGTATTGTCACGCGGAAGGCACAACCACGCCCGGTGAAAGTCGCAAACTGTTCGGCCTGGGCACTGCTGAACCGATCATCACATGCAGCAGCTGCGGCGCAGTGGCGCAGTTCGAGGCGAGCGATAACGTGGATGGGTGGCGCATTCGGTATCGCAATGTGAATGCGGCAGCACGCTTTTATTATGTTAAACTTCATTTGGGGCAGGCGGGTTGGTTGGACGCGAACCTTGCGCTGACCGAAAGTCGTCGTGGTTTTATTCAGCGTTTACGCGTCCAACAAACGCAAAGTGGCGATCTGCACTGGTTGCGACCCGCACCGCTGTCGCCCGCGCCGCCGTTGATGAGTCCCGATGAACAGGTGTACTTGATGCTCAATCCGGCCAGCGTTCAGAATTCCACCCGCGCGATCGCCAAAGGTGCGCGAACGTTCAACCTGCGCGCCGAGGGCAGTCCACAAGATACAGGCCGCCTGTACGTAACCGATCGTAAAATACACCTGCTCGGTCATCGGCGCGATTGGTCACACAAATTGAGCGATGTGCAATATGTCGATTATAATGATCAGCACTGGCGGATTTATGTGAGCGATGGCAGCCAGTTTTATCAGGGTGAAAATTTGCCGAATCAGCTTGACGCACAGTTGTTTGCAACCGTGGTCAAGGCGCTCTCCAAACTAGGGGATGGAAAAATAGAGTCAAGGACTGTCGGGTAAACCCGCCAGCTTGTGAGCATAAGCGCTCACCACGCCCAAGCAAACAACGTGAGCCAAGACTAGAGTCGGCGTCTGAAATAGGACGCAACTCGCACACTGGGCGTGGTAGCCCGAACGACGCAGAAGGACGCCTCCCTAATCTTTCGACCAACGGTGTGCCAGTCTCGAAGGGATCAGTTGCGCTCGCAAGAGCAGAGGAAAGGTAACTTTCGATGCAGTATGTAGCAGTGGTCAGTTCAACTGGGAAAGCCCTCATGCCATGCCACCCGGCACGCGCCAGAGAACTCGTGACAAAGGGTCGCGGCGTGCGGCGTTTTGACCGTGGGTTGTTTTATGTCAAGCTGCTGGATCGGGCTGACGGCAACGTTCAGCAGATTGCAGTCGGCATTGACCCGGGCAGTAAACGGGAAGCCTTTACGCTCAAATCAGCCAAACACACCTTCCTAAATATTCAGACCGAAACCATCGATTGGGTGAAAGATGCAGAAAAAACATCAACGACGCTGCGTCGCTCCCGACGGGGTCGTAAAACACCGTATCGAGAATGTCGCCCGTTACGCAGTCGCAACAAACTGTTTCTACCCCCGTCTACCAAGGCACGCTGGCAGTGGAAGTTGCGCGTTTGTCGTTGGGTCAACCGTTATTATCCGATTCACACCTTTATCGTGGAAGACGTGAAAGCCACCACACATAAGGGTGAAAACAGCCCTTGGAATCAGCATTTTAGTCCACTGCAGGTTGGTAAAGAATGGTTCTATTATGAATTGAGCCGTATCGCGCCTGTTGAAACCGTCCAAGGCTTTGAAACCGCCCAGGAACGCAAACGACTGAGCTTGCAGAAAAGCAAAAACAAACTCTCGGACACCTTTGAAGCGCATTGCGTAGACTCATGGACGATCGCCAATATGAAAACGGGCGGTCATACCCAACCCGATCACAAAGCGATCCACTACCTGATACCCCTGCGCTTTCATCGCCGTCAACTGCACCTGTTGCAACCAGCCCAGGGCAATCTCCGAAAACGCTACGGTGGCACCCTCAGTATGGGTTTCAAGCGCGGCTCGTGGGTGAAACATCCAAAGTACGGCGTGTGCTACGTCGGTGGCACGTCTAACGGACGAATCAGTCTGCATACGCTCGACACCGGCAAGCGCTTGTGCCAGAATGCAAAACCGGAAGACCTCACGTTTTTATGCACCGCCTCTTGGCGGATTAGAAAGGGGAACGCGGTTTCCTCTGCCGCCTAAAGTAAAGACGGCAGTTTCCACCGCAATATCTTATGACGGACTCACCGCGTACCCAACTCGAACGCGCTTACCGCCTGATCCAGCAAGATAACCTGGATGAAGCCCTGCGGATCATCAAGCCGATCACTGTCAAAGAACCCAACAACATCGATGCCTGGTGGCTCATGTCGCACGCCACGCTCAATACGAGTGAAGCGCGGACGGCACTCGACAACGTGCTGCGCCTCAACCCCAAGCATGTCGAGGCGCGTCAGCAGTTGGATCAACTGAATCAATCTGTGTCACCTGCCGACGACTTCGCCGATATTGAACTGAATCCCGCCGATCCATTTGCCAAGTTGAAGGCTGCGCCAGTGGCCGCACGAGCAGTCGTGCCGGTGGATGCCGATGACTCCGACTTGTGGGGCGCTAGTTCCGACGCGAAAACGCCTAATTTTGTCGAGAAAGAAGCGTTGGCCGAGGTCGGCGCAGCACAAAGCGGTGCAGGGGCTGCCGTTCGTCGTCCGATCAAGCCGGTGCCAGCGAGTAGTACATCGGGACCAATGGCGCGCCCCCGTACTAACTCGGCACTGCTCGGTTTATTGGCGCTGCTGATCATTGCGGTGATCGTGGCGGCAGGCGCTTACGTGTTGACCAGGCCGTCAAATGTGCCCGCCACTACGACACTGCCGACTATGATCGCTTTAGCACCCGCCACGGGCGCTGCGACACTCGCCAGCACACCCGACGTAAGCTTGTCACCGATCGCTACAAGCGCACTATCGACCCCCAACCCATCTGGCGCAACCGCTGCACCCGTGGCCGCAGATGCGCTGAACGCAGTCGTTCAAGCGGCAATCAGCCAATTCCAGGCGCAGGGAAATAAAGATGCGACCGCGCAGATCGGCACGTCATCGCTCGGCCAGACGCTGACGGTGCGCTTCTGTGCCAAGAGCGGCCCAACGCTCGTCAAGACAGTAGACAACGCGATGGATTCGCTGGCGACATTGGGCGCGCCGCTGAATGGCAGCATTCAAGCGATCAGCGTGGAGATCGCCAATTGTGGCAGCGCTTCACAAACGCTCTATAAAGCAGTCGCTGCTATTCAGGATGTGACCGCCTACGTGAGCAAAGCGACCAGTGCTCGCCAGTTCCGCACCACCTGGAAGACGAGCTAGTTTGTTCGCCTGACGCGGTTATTGATCGGTTTCGTCACCAGAATCGACCAATTTGGGGAGGCGCAGTGTAAAAGTTGTGCCTTCGTTGAGCACGCTGCTCACCTCGAATTGGCCGCCGTGCCCCTCGATAATGCTGTAGCTAACGGCCAACCCCAGTCCGGTGCCGTCGGCTTTGGTGGTATAAAACGGATCGAACACGCTAGCCAACATTTCGGGCGGAATGCCAATGCCTGTATCCGCAATGGTCAGGCCAACAAAATTATCTTCCTCGAATGAGCGCAGAATTAAGCCGCCGCCGTTGGGCATCGCTTCCATCGCGTTGACGACCAGATTCAAAACCACTTGTTTCAATTGATCGGCGCTGCCTGCGGACAATGGAATGTGCCCCAGATCGGTTGCCACGTTCACGCGCGCGTATTGTAACTGCTTGCCTGCCAGTGACAGCACCTCCTGTACGATCTCGTTCAGGTCGATTGAACTCATGCCGTTACGCTCAGGCCGCGCAAACTCCAGCAAGCCCGTCACGATGCGCTCGATGCGCTGCACTTCACGCACCGCGACTTCTAACATTTCTCGCTCGATTGGACGCCCTTCGTCCATATTTTCAAGCGTCAACTCAAGCCCCATCAGGATCGGTTGCAGCGGATTATTGACTTCGTGCGCAATGCCCGCCGCCAAGGTTCCAATTGAGGCTAGCCTCTCGGCGCGAATTAACTGCGCCTGTGCCGATTGCAATGCCGCCGTCCGAACCGCTACCATCGTTTCCAAACCTTGCGCGTAGCCCTGTAACTCGACATACAACTGCGCGTTACGGATCGCAAGCGCTGCCTGTTCGCCAATAGAACGCAGCACCCGTAAATCGCTCTCCGTATAACGTCCGGCATCAGCACCTAGCACAATGACGCCGAGTTTTTTTCCGCCGTGAATCAGCGGTGCCCCAATGCCACCGCGACAGGTCATGCCTTCGATCAGCATGTCAAGATCAGGATGTGCATCAAGATCCGCGATCAAGGCGGGTTCGCCCATGGTGAGCACCTGCCCCACCAACGACCGCGAGGTAAGTGATACTTCATCTTGTTTAATCTGAGCGCCGTTTGTGTCTTGCGAGCGCGTGAGGATAGGCTGTCCGTCAGCATTTATCAGCGTAAATACGGCGCAATCCGACGGAATTTGTGCCATCAGAATGCCCAACAAGCGATCGGCTAATTCATCGATTGCCAGCGCTTCATTGAGCTGCGCGCCGATTTGTACCAGCGCTTCCAGCTCATTCGTGCGCTGCTGCAATTTTTCTTCTAACTGGTGTGCCCGCAGCTTACTATGGATGCGCGCCAACAGCTCGTCCAGGCTGAACGGTTTGCGCATATAATCGTCTGCGCCCAGATCGAGGCTGCGCACTGCGTCCAACGGCTCAACTGCGGCAGCAGTCAGCACGATGATCGGGATACGTGCTGTGGCCGGATCGTTGCGCAGCAGTTGAACCGCCGCGAAGCCATCCAAAAGCGGCATTTGCACATCCATCAAGATCAAATCAGGCAGCAGTTCGCGCGCTTTCTGGAGTGCATCGCGCCCATCGAATGATTCGGCAATGCGAAATTTACTGCGCTCCAGAATGGACCGCAGCAGGGTATGGGTTATGTTATCGTCATCGGCAATCAAAACGAGCGGAGCAACCATTGCACAGCTTTCAAAATCAAACAATCTCAACAATTCTATAGAATTATTGTAGTCGCTTTTTTGAATCGTGCGCGCAAGGTCTGGATCAAGTTCAGTGACCAGACTCAGTGACCAGACTCAGTGCGGTGCCAACACGCCCAATACGCCTAATGTCACCGCTGCGCCAACGACGAGCACGATCAATACGCCGATGACGAGCGCCGGATAACGTGCCAGGAAACCAACCAGGCTATTCGCTCCGGCTTGTCCTGGTACCAGGCTGAAACCCTGATTGGGCAGCGTCTTGACAATGTTTACCTGACGGCTCAAGAACCACGAAAGCAATGCCAGGCCGGTCGCCAGGCCGCCCAACAATCCGCCTAAAACAGCGAGGTAGCCAACAAACAACGCGCCTTTTTGCGGCGTTGTCATGAGCACGCTGGCATCGGCATTGGTGGTTTGCACATTGACGCCCGGAAATGTGCCGCGCTGTTGACTCAGTTGGATCGACAGGAAGCCCGATCCGATCAAAATGATGGCGATCACCGCCAGAAAGACTACTCGTCGCACACCGCACCCCTCATCGCAAAGTTTGTGAAATTGGTCACTCAGACCACTATCGCTTACGATACCACAAAGCGCCACATTGAGGCAAGGCACACGCGACATCGATTCAGGGCTTGCAAAGTTCGTTGACCCCTCCCTAAATCCCTCCCCGATTACAGGGCGGGACTTTCATGCGATCTAACTCCCTTGCCCTGTAATCGGGGAAAGGGCGGGGGTTAGGGGTCAATTTTCCCCTTCCCAACCCTTGAAGATCAGCAGCGAGTTGTGGCCGCCAAAGCCTAGCGAGTTGGACATCACATAGCGCAATGCTTTGGGGCGCGCCTGATTTGGCACGTAGTCCAAATCGCATTCGGGATCGGGATGCTTATAGTTGATCGTTGGCGGCATGATCCCATCGCGGATAGCCAGCAGCGAAATGATCGCTTCGAGAGCACCCGCCGCGCTCATCGGGTGGCCGGTCATCGATTTGGTCGAGCTGGTTGGGATGTGATAGGCTTGATCGCCAAAAGCCAGCTTGATCGCTTTTGTTTCGATGCTGTCGTTCAGGCGCGTACTGGTGCCATGCGCGTTGATATAATCAATCTGTGACGGATCAAGGTTGGCCTTTCGCAGTGCGCGGCGCATCGCGTACACGACGGCGGTACCTTCCGGGTCGGGCGCGGTCACATGGGACGCATCGCACGACGCGCCATAACCTACCAGCTCACCCAGGATCACTGCGCCGCGTGCCTGCGCATGATCCAGCGATTCGAGCACCAACGCAGCAGCGGCTTCACTGGGTACATACCCATCGCGCGTCATATCGAATGGGCGGCTGGCGTGCGTCGGTTCATCGTTACGGGTAGATAGCGCGCGCATGGCGTTGAGTCCACCGATCGCCATCGGTACGATGCTCGCTTCACTGCCACCTACGATCGCAATGCTAGCGTCGCCGCGCTTGATGATCTCGGCACCTTCACCAATTGCGTTGCTGCTGGTGGCGCACGCCGACGAGATGCTGAAATTCAACCCGCGTATTCCTAGTCGCATGGCCGTTTGTGCCGACGCCATATTATTGAGCATCATCGGGAAGGCCAACGGACGTATCTTTTGGGCGCTGTGTTCAAGCATCACATGAAAGTTTTCGGACAGCGTTTCTGCACCCCCAAAACCGGCACTCATCAGCACGCAAATATCGAATGTGTTATCAGCAGTCACCACGTTACCGGATTGTTCCCAGGCTTGCAGCACAGCCGCTACTGCCAATTGTGAGTAGCGATCCATGCGGCGCGCTTCTTTATGGCCGAAAACGTGTACCGGGTCGAAGCCCTTGACTTCGCCGCCGATTTTCGTATCGAGTTGGCTGGTATCGCAACGAGTGATGCAATCAATGCCGGACACGCCGTTTTTGATATGTGTCCAGGTGCCTTCAACCGTGTTGCTGAGTGGATTGAGCGTGCCCATGCCCGTAATCACGATGCGGGGTGTCGTGTTCATCAAACTGAGGTAGCTTTCTGCAAAATAGCCTGTTCGTTGTTTGGCAATGAGTCCTGACAAACACAGTGCTCACAAACGACGGCACAATGCCGACTCAAAAGTTAGCCTATTCTAGCGTGCTTGGCGAAACGACTCAAGGGTCAGACTCAACGGGATCGGCGGGATTGGGCATCGTTTTATCGACATCGTTGTATGTCCATAACCGATTAGCGAAAAGATTCCAGAAAAAAACCAGGCCGATTGCAATGATTTTAGCCGGAAACAGCGCATTACTGCCGAGCCAGCCGTTCAGCACGTTTTCTGCCAGCGATAAAATAAGGTCACTGAGCAGCAGTCCCACCACGTTGATCGCTGCGAACTGCCCAAACTGCGTCAGCACGGATTTCTGGCGTGCTTCAGGGAACGTCCAGAAACGATTCAGCAGAAAATTATTGATCACGCCGACCGAATACGACACGGTGTTGGCAATCTGATCGGACACATGAAAGCCTTTGACCAGCACGCTCAGCAGCACCACATCGATCACGGTACCACTCGCGCCAACGAGTGCGAACTTCAAAAAGCGGCGCGTCTCTTTACCGCTGACGGTCGTGCTGAGTTTAGTGCTGAAGCGCTGAGGGAGTGCTGTTTGTTCTACCGCTGACTGCTCGGCTGACTGATCCATTGATCTTTCCTGTTTCGCGTAATGTTCATTATAACGAGCAAATTTACGGAAGTTGTAGATAGATCATGGATGGTTTGCGATGCATGGGCAGATTTAACGAGCACTTAATCAGCGTTTGAAGTTATATGCCTTGACTTATCTGAACTGCTCATGTAGAATATAAACTGTTCGTTTGATAGTTAGACTTACGGTAATCATATGACCAAACCAACGCTTCGAGAACGGCAGCGCCAGGTGCGCGAGGAGGCAATCTTAGAGGTCGCGTACGATTTGTTGAGCGAACAGGGCTACGAAGCAATGAGCATGGATGAGCTGGCAACGCATGTCGGCATCTCCAAAGCGACTCTGTATCAACATTTCCCGTCAAAAGAAGATGTAGCGGTGCGGGTCGTTGTGAAAATGATGCAGGAAGGCGAGCACACTTTGTTTACGCCTGACGAAGCATTACCTGCCATTGCTCGCATTGAACGTGGCTTACGTTATGGTCTGAGCCAACGCATCAGTCATTGGACGACACGCTTGAACATTCAACCGTTCAAAGTCACACAGCATCCGCAGTATCAGATGCAACTGCAACGCTTCGCAGCGCGCTTGAGTGAGTTGATCGATCAGGCGAAAGCTGATGGAGACATCAACGCACAGCTTCCAACGCCGATTTTGGCGCACACGATGATCGTATTGTTCAAGCTCGACTTTGAAGTTTTTCAAAAAGACTATCACTGCTCAACCGAGCAAATTGTCGAGGCGCTCATGACATTCATTATCAACGGGATGAAACGACCAGCATTGGCTGATGCCGTATCCAACAGCAATATCGATTCAAATTCCAATCAGGGAGAGACAGTTTAATGGCTACAACCACCGGACGACCGCCTGCCGACGCGCAGCCCGTACCACCCGCATATCCCGTTCAACCTGTGCAACCCATGACCCCCGCTCAGGAACTGGCCTACAAGCGACGCTGGATCGCGCTCATCCTGCTGAGCCTGAGCCTGGTCTTGATCGTCGCGGACAGCACGATCGTCAACATCGCTTTTCCATCCATCCGTAAAACGTTCGGCGCGTCCTACGCCGATGCTGAATGGGTCAACTCGATTTATTCGCTGGTGTTCGGCGCGGCGCTCATCACCTGGGGTAAGCTCGGCGATACATTTGGCCGCCGTCGCATTTTCATCCTGGGTACGATTACCTTTCTGATCGGCTCAGCGGGCACGGGCTTTGCACCGAGCATCGGCGCGATGATCTTGTTCCGCGCAGTTCAGGGTATGGGCGGCGCGATGATCTCACCGTCTACGCTGTCCATTATTTCTTCGACCTTCAAAGGCAAAGAACGCGGCGCAGCCTTTGGTGTATGGGGTGCCAGCGCAGGCGTTGCAGCGGCGCTCGGCCCAATTCTGGGTGGCTGGCTGATCGCGCACGGCAGCGGCATTACCGCGTCTTTGTCAGGCTTTTTCAACGCGATCGCGATCAGTCCTGATCCATGGCGGCTGGCTTTCCTGATCAACGTGCCAGTCGGCTTGATCGCGATTGCAGGCAGCTTGTGGGCGATTCAGGAAGTGCGTGACGCATCGATCAAGCATTCGATCGATGTGCTCGGCATTGTGCTGGTGTCGCTGTCGTTAGGTCTGGCGGTGTTCGGCGCGATCGAAGGTCAGAATTACGGTTGGTTGCAAGCTAAACAGGTGTTCAACCTGGGGCCGATCAGCTATCCACAGCTTGCGGCGGGCGCAGCTCTTCCGGCCAATACACCGTCGTTCATTCCGTTCACGTTCGTCTTCGCGATCATCTTCTTTGTGCTGTTCGTGATCACCGAACGTCGCCAGGAAACGCAAGGTGGCGAACCGCTATTCGAGTTCGGGATGCTGCGCTACACCAGTTTTCGCTTCGGCTTGATGACGATTTTGATCGTTGCGTTGGGCGAATTTGGCGTCGTGCTGGCGCTCTCAATCTTCTTTCAGCTTGCCAAAGGGCTGGACGCTTTCCAATCGGGCGTGCGCTTTTTGCCGTTCGCCCTTGCGACTATCATCGCTGCGCCGTTGGCCGGACAATTCTCTGGTCGTTTTGGTGCGAAGTGGGTCGTCACGACGGGCATGGTGCTTGAAGCAATCTCGCTGTTCCTGTTGAGCCGCGTGCTGTACGTGGACACGAGCTATTGGCTGATCTTGCCCGTGTTCCTGATCTACGGGGCAGGCGTCGGTCTGGCGATTGCGCAGTTGGCGAACATCGTGCTGTCGGATATTCCGCCGCAAAAAGCAGGCGTCGGATCTGGCGCGACCAACACTTTGCGACAATTAGGCGCGTCGCTCGGCATTGCGATCATCGGGGCGGTATTGTTTGGCGTGTTTGCCAATGAAGCCAAACCGCTGGTTGATCAATCCACCGCTTTCACCGATTTTGGGACGGCAGTTGCCGCCGCGCCAGAACTCAGCGCGGGCGAAAAGAGTTTTGGCAAATCGATCGCAGATTATGGTGACAAAGCCAAGCAAGCGATCAAAGATGGTCTGGATAAAAACGAAGGTTTTGACGGTAGCAATACCGATGTGGTCGAGACGGCCATTACGCAAGTACGCACGGTCATGGTCGATCTGCCGATCGTCGGCAAGACGCCAGCAACCACGCTGCTCAAAACACAAGGCATCAACGTGGACGATCCGGCGTCGGTTGCCAAACTCAAAGCCGATCTGAAACCGTACAGCGACAAACTTTCCGCCAATCTGCAAAACGCATTGGCGCAGGGTTTCTCAACGGCAGCACGTACTGCGGCGCTGGTAGCGACCTTCTTTGTTTCGATGGGCGCGTTATCTTCGCTGTTCATCCCGAACAAGAAACAGAGTTGGGGTGGCGGCGGTGGCAGCGGCGCACCTGCCATGGGACACTAGCAGGATCGCCACGCTGAATTTCGAGGGTTGCGGACACGGCAGGCCGTGTCCCTACTCGTGTTTTAACATCGGACGGGATGGGTTAAACGCCCACCCCGTTCTTTTTGCTAGAGCTTTTGATTGATTTTTACAGCAAGCACATAACGAAAGCAGCTGATCAGAAATGCACCCAAACGAAACCGTGATCGCAGACTTTTATACTGCGTTTCAGAAGCACGACGCGGCGGGCATGGTCATCCATTACGCGCCCACGATACACTTCTCAGACAGCGTGTTTGTCGATCTGCATGGCTCGCAAGCCGTCGCGATGTGGCAAATGTTGGCCGGGCGTACCACCGATCTGGCCCTGACGTTCGATGCAATCAAGGCTGACGATCAGCGTGGATCAGCGCATTGGGAAGCAATCTACACTTTTTCCAAGACCGGACGGAAGGTGCATAACAAAGTCGATGCGCAGTTCATCTTCAAAAACGGCAAAATCGTCGACCATCACGATCAATTCGACTTGTGGGCATGGACGCGCATGGCGCTTGGCACAAGTGGATTGTTGTTAGGCTGGACGCCCTTTTTGCAGCACAAAGTTCAGCACGAATCAATGGAAACGCTGGCAAGTTACCTACAGAAACACCCACAATTGTCCGGGGTTTAAGCAGTCCTCATTCGTTCAACCCGTTGCCCATAATTCAGGAGACTTCATTTTGCACATTTTACTTTTTGGCGCTACCGGACGTGTCGGCAGCAGCGTTATTGACTTCGCTCTGGCAGGCGATCACAGCGTTACGGCCATTGTGCGTACGCGCGCGAAAATTCAGCGCGAAGACCCACGTCTGACGGTTATTGAGGGTGATATTTACAAGCCCGAAACGTTGATCGCGCCGATGCAATCGGGAATTGATGTAGTCGTCAACGTGGTGGGTGGTGATGTGTTCAAGCCGTCTACAGTCGTGACGGACAGCGCGCACGCCATTCTTGCGACCATGAAACAATACAACGTCACGCGCTATGTGGCAATCAGCGGCGTTGCGCAGATGCCCGCCTGTGATGCAGGGGTTGCAGCGGCTGTCGCTGGCTTGCGGCAATCACCTTTCCGCTTTGGCGTGATCGATCATGACGGCGCGTTTGCCGAGGTCACGGCGTCCGATTGCGATTGGACGTTGGTAGGTTGCCCATATATCCCGGATGGTGGCGATCACACGGCAAAATATCAGATTACGCCGGGCTGCTTTCCGGGTGGCAATTGCACAATCTCACCGCAAGATGTAGCCGATTTCATCGTCAAGGAAGCCGTCGATCACCGCTACTCCAAACAAATCGTCGGCATTTGGTATTGAGCCTGTTACAATGCGCTGAACTAAAGGTCGGGGCAATTCCGGTTTTGCACATGCCCCGGATTATCGGCGATCTATCGAGCGATATTGATAGCGGCGCACGCCCAATAAGCTGACCAGCAGCCCGCCGACGACTAAAGGCAGCAGCACATCCGGCGCATCATAGGGATGTTCACCTGTGGCGGGTAAGTTGCCGCGCGTGATGTGAATGGTCACAGACATGATGCGCCGTGATCCCTGCACATAATCAAGCCGCACCGTGTTGATCACGTCCATCGGTGGCACAACGTTTCCGCGCACATGTGTCAATACTTTGAGTGTCACTGTTTGCGCTGGATTGATACTGCCAACAGTGAATAGTACGGACTGACCATTGATTGTGAAAATGCCCTGACTAGCGGCTGCCGAGCCTATTTGCAGAGCGCTTTCGAGCGGATCACTGACAATCACGTTGGTTGCTGGCATATCACCGTGATTGATGACAGTGATCGTAAAAGTGACAATCTCGCCTGGCTCTGCTAGCTGCGGATCGGCGGCCATGCTGAGCACCGGATCGGCAGCCCGCGTATTTTGGGTGGTAGGTGGCACATTAGTTGACGAAACGCCGGTTGGCGTCACTGTGGGCGAACTCGTGCTGGTTGCCGTCACTAAAGGCGTGCCTGACTGTATTGCCGTTGACTGCACTGCCGTCTGTGTAGCGGTTTGCGTGACCATCTGAGTATTAATTTGCGTAGCCGTTTGTGTTGTAGTCAGCGTAGGCGAGCGCTGAGCAGTGGCGCTATTCACCGCTGACACCGTAAGCGTCGCTGTCGGCACATTGGTTGCGCTGCTCGCTTGCAAAGGTGTGAGCGTTTTGGCCGGAAACATGGTCACTGTATTTGAACCGGTTGGCGTATTTGTGGCGGACGCACTAGACGTAAAAGTTGCCGTAAGTGATGCGGTCGCTGAAGCGGTCAACGTAAAGGTTGCAGTGGGCGATCCGGTGGCGCTGGCGGATGGCGTGAAAGTCGGCGTACTACTGGGCGTGTTAGTCGCTGAGGCGGTCAGCGTAAAGGTTGCGGTGGGCGATCCGGTGGCGCTGGCGGATGGCGTGAAAGTCGGCGTACTACTGGACGTGTTAGTCGCTGAGGCGGTCAGCGTA
>Ga0209511_1000313_pt1 | contig 51865 bp, 41 predicted proteins | sample SSSSmetaG_FD_184141 | JGI IMG/M metagenome (GOLD analysis project Ga0209511, IMG submission 184141) | Glacier valley bacterial and archeal communities from Borup Fiord, Nunavut, Canada, to study Microbial Dark Matter (Phase II) - ​SSSS... | ecosystem: Environmental > Aquatic > Freshwater > Ice >... | reverse complement strand
GGCGGCGAGAAGATGTCAAAGTCTCTCGGCAACTTCACCACAATTCGCGGCTTGCTCGACGAGAGAGGCATCGATCCGATGGTGATTCGGCTATTTGTGCTCGGAGCCAGCTATCGTAAACCGATCGACTTCACCGAAGAAAGTCTAGCCTCGGCTCAAAACGGCTGGAACACTCTTAAAGAAGGGCTGCTCTTTGGGTATGAGCATGGAGATGCCGATCAATCCGGATCGATCAATCAATCTGTCAGCGATGCGTTTCAAACCGCAATGGATGATGATTTCAACACGTCTGGCGGATTGGCAGTCTTATTTGAAATTGCCAAAGAACTACGACGAGAAGGCAATCTCCTCGTTCATCAAGGTAAAACCGATGCGCCGCTAGACACTCTAAATGAGCAGTGGCGAACTCTGGTGACTTTGGCAAATATTCTTGGTTTAGAAGCCACACCAGAAGCGGAGACGACCTCAACAGATGGATTAACAGACGCTCAAATCGAAGCCAAAATTCAGCAAAGACGAGACGAGAAGACCATCAAGAACTTTGCGGAAGCCGATCGGATTCGCAACGAGCTTCAAACTCAAGGAATCACGCTGATTGACAAACCGGGGGGTGAAACCCTTTGGCATCGCAGTTAGACTAGAAAATACCTAAATCGTCCCTCTCTTTGGTGAACCCTATTCATAAAGAGAAATCTATTCGTGACTTGGCTAAACTGTAATAATGATTGTTGAATTATCGAAACTTCTCTCATCCCTCACGATCTCAGCAGACTGGGTTGGGCTGAGAGCCACTCAGGAAGCGTCTACCCATCGCACCGTTCGGGATGGCATTCCCGAATATAACAGCACTAGCACGACTCAGGGCATCATGGTCGAAGTGTTGGTGAACGGTCAAATCGGTTATGCCGCAACCAATTCGCTGACATTAGAGAGCGTCCAAGCCGCAGCACTGACGGCGCAACGCCACGCGATCGTTGCCAGCAAATGGGCAATTTATCCGACTGCGATCGCGGCTCGTCCCAAAGTTGTTGAAGACTATACCTCACCGATTCTCAAACCATTTGATGCGCTGACTCCGGGCGAGATTAGCGAGATTCTGATCAAGATTTGTCACACTTTAAAAGTGTCTGATCAAATCGTTCAAACCAGTGCCACGGCGATCACAACCGAAACTGAAACCTGGTTTGTCAGCAGCAATGGCTCTGAGGCACATCAAAAGTTTTGGATGATTAGCACCGATTATTCTGCCACGGCTCAAGAGGGCGCGATCGTGCAACGGCGATCGAACAATGGCGGAGTCGCACACTGCTATCAAGGCGGCATGGAATATTTCATCACGCCTGATTTATGGGAGCGAGTCCAGCAAATTGGAACTCAAGCGATCGAGCTACTCACCGCCGAAGAATGTCCGACGGAAACTACAACATTGGTGTTAGCGCCGGATCAGATGCTGCTGCAAATTCACGAAAGTGTGGGGCATCCGCTAGAACTCGATCGGATTCTCGGAGATGAGCGAAATTATGCAGGCGGCAGTTTTGTCAAACTAGAAGACTTTGGCACGCGCGTTTATGGGTCGCCCTTGATGAATATCACCTTTGACCCGACCGTATCGGGAGAGTTTGCCAGCTATCGCTTTGACGACACGGGCACTCCAGCGACTCGTGAATATCTGATCAAAGAAGGCACTTTAATGCGCGGGTTAGGCAGTCTCGAAAGTCAAGCCAGAGCTGGAGTTCCGGGAGTTGCCAGTACCAGGGCATCGTCGTGGAACCGTCCACCGATCGACCGCATGGGCAACCTCAATCTCGAACCCGGAAACGGCAACTTTGAGGAGACGATCGCCAGCATCGATCGCGGCGTTTTTATGGAAGCCAATCGATCGTGGTCGATCGACGATCAGCGACACAAATTTCAGTTCAGTTGTGAATATGGCAAATTGATTGAAAACGGCAAACTCACCAAAACGGTGCGAAATCCCAACTATCGCGGCATCACGCCTACGTTTTGGGGCAGTTTGGTTAACGTTGGCGATCGCTCCACCTGGCAAATGTATGGCACTCCATTTTGCGGCAAAGGAGAACCCAATCAAGCGATTCGAGTTGGACATGGCTCTCCGATCGCCGTATTCGCCAATGTCGAAGTCTTTGGAGGCGGATCATGAGCCAAACCGTAAGTTTCTTAGAAAGCAGCTTTGATCAATTGGTTGCAGCGATCGGGAATTCTCTCAAACCTGACGAGCACTTTACGCTGAGTCTCACCAGTGAGCAGAGCCAGTTTACGCGATTTAATCACGCCAAAGTGCGCCAAACCGGATCGGTAAACGATGGCACGTTGGCTCTAACCCTGATGCGAGATCAGCGCAGTAGCTATCACGAGTTTCCCTTCACGGGAGATGTGGAGGTCGATCGATCGCGAGCTAAAACCGCTCTAGAGGCGTTGCGGAAAGAAGTCTCTCAGATTCCAATCAATCCCTATTTGGTGTTTCCGTCTGGCACTGCGACGAGTCGAGAAATTTATACTGGAGAACTTCTGACGATCGAGGAAGTCGTGCCGACGCTGTTGCCGATCGTCGCTGATTTAGATTTCACAGGCATTTATGCGGCGGGGTTAATGATTCGCGCCTATGCCGATTCGGTCGGACAAAAGCACTGGTTCGCCACCGAGTCATTTTCACTCGACTACTCTCTGTTTACGCCTGACGGGCAAGCGGTTAAAGGAACCTTTGCGGGCGATCGCTGGAATCAGGCTGCCTACGCCGCCAAAATTCAGGAGTCGAGAACGCAGATCAGTCTCCTCAGCCAAACTCCCAAATCGATCGATCGCGGACACTATCGCACTTATTTGGCACCCGCCGCGATCGCAGAAATGATCGAGATATTATCTTGGGGCGGGGTCAGCGAGGCATCTTATCAGCAGGGCGGCAGTTGTTTTGCAGCTCTACGCCGGGGGGAAAAGAAACTCTCGCCCAAGTTCACACTGAGAGAGAATTTCCGGCATGGGTTGGTGCCTCGATTTAACGAATTAGGCGAAGTTGCGCCGCTAGAGTTGCCGATTATTGAGACTGGCGAGATGGTCAATATGCTCATCTCGTCTAAAACGGCAAAGGAATACAAATTAGCTGCCAACGGTGCAGATCAACAAGAAGGGCTACGATCGCCCGAAATTGCCCCCGGTGACTTACCCAGCGATCAGATTCTGGCGACGTTAGGAACCGGGTTATATCTCTCAAATCTGCACTATTTGAACTGGAGCGATCGCCCCACCGGACGCATCACGGGCATGACTCGCTATGCGTGTTTTTGGGTTGAAAATGGCGAAATCGTGGCTCCGATCGAGAACCTGCGATTTGATGACAGCCTCTACCAGTTTTGGGGCGAGAACCTCGTAGCGCTGACCAACGTTCAGGAGTTTATTCCTGATGTGGGCACTTACGAACATCGCAATCTGGGCGGAACTTGGGTTCCTGGCATGATCGTGAATGACTTCACTTATACGCTGTAGTTCTTTCACGCCGCGAGTTTAGAACGTGCCTGAAAAAACTCTCGTCGCCGGACCTGTCATATAAATCCGATTGTCGATCGTCCACTCGATTTCTAGACAGCCGCCCGGTAGCTCGATCGTGGCGCGGCGATCGCATCTCCCTGTCAGCACACCCGCGACGAGCGAGGCACACGCCCCCGTCCCACACGCCAAGGTGATGCCAGCCCCGCGTTCCCACACGCGCATTTTGAGATAGTCCGATCGCACCACTTGAATAAACTCGGTGTTAATGCGCTGCGGGAAGACAGCATGATGCTCAAACTGAGGACCAATTTGCTCTAAAGGAATCGCTGCCACATCGTCTACAAAGGTGATGCAGTGAGGATTTCCCATACTCACACACGTCACCTGCCAGGTTCGATCAACAACTTCTAAAGGCTGGTCAATCACCCGTTGATCCCCTGCCGCTAACGTGGTCGGAATCTCTGCGGCTAACAGGTGAGGCATTCCCATATCGACCGTAACTTGACCATTTGCTTCGAGCTTTGGAGTCATTACTCCTGCCAGAGTGTGAATGAGATATTTCTGCTTGGCGACTCCTGTATCAGCGGTTTCGAGATCGGCTAAAAATCGACCTAGGCAGCGAATTCCGTTGCCACACATCTCTGGCTCTGACCCATCTGAGTTAAAAATCCGCATCGTGTAATCGGTGCCATCACGTCCCGGTAGAGCGAAAATCACACCATCTGCGCCAATGCCAAAATGACGATCGCACAGCTCGATCGCCTGACCAGGAGTCAAACAAGGCTCCGACGACGCACGATTATCGACCAAAATAAAGTCATTGCCTAACCCGTGATATTTGACAAATTCGACGCTCATAGATTGGTTAGTGTGTAAAGTTGCAATTGAGGAACAATAAAGTAAGAGATCAGCAGAATAATCCGCTCACCGCTAACCCGATCATTTTAAGCAAGGAACCCAGCATGGCTATCGAACTTGATACAGGACTGCCGAGTATCCGTCAAATTCAAACGATTATTCGCGAAGAGACCGAAATTGAGATGAAACTGGTTACAGGCGACTTGCTGACCGGAAAAATGCGCTGGCAAGATCAACATTGTATCTGCGTGTTGGATCAGTATGACCAACCCGCGATCGTCTGGCGGCAAGCGATCGTCTACGTCAAACCAAAAGCTTAACGGTCTCCCGGCTCCTCTAACGCACTGCTTCCATTCAGTGACGGCATCGAAATCGGCAGGACGGAAAGGTCAAGTTTGGGAGAAATCGAGGTAGTTGCTTGATTGAGCGAGTGAAAACTGCCGCACAGCAGCAAGCGATCACCTGCCTGCACATCCATATCATCGTCAGGAAACCGCAAAAATTTGTTCTCTCGTCGAATCGCCTGAATCTGGATGCCATACTGCCGTCGCCAATCAATCTCAGACAGAGTTTTGCGGACGATCGTGCTATCTTCAACGACCTGTATCCACTGGCACGACGAATTGGGCGCAGGCACCGCCGCTTCTCCTTTGGCTAACTCATAAAACGCGGCTAACTCATTCGACTCGCCCACAATTAACAAGCGATCGCCCTGTTCTAAGGTGGTCATCGCGTCAGGATAGTCTAACTCAGCCCCACCCGCTCGACGAATTGCCATCAACGTCACGCCCGTCAACTGGCGAATATCCGCTTCTTCTAACGTCATTCCGGTCAGCGGCGACTCTTCAGGAAGCGGATACCACTTGCTGTTCATCTCCTCGGCGGCGGCTTTCAGTTCACGAGAAATCTCAGACGAAGGGCGCTCTGGACGCAATTCTGAGTAGTGAGAGTTGCGAATCTGCTGAACTTCTCGCTGAATCGCAGGCAGCGACAGCCCAACCCCATTTAATAAGTGGGCTGACAGTTCTAAACTGGCTTCAAATTCGGGCTGAACGACTTCTCGTGCGCCCAACTGATAAAGCAGCTCAATGTCTTTACCCTGGTTAGCGCGAACGACGATATCGAGATCGGGGGCAACTTCTAGGGCGCGTTTGAGGCAGAGACGTGTGCTCATCGGGTCAGGAAGCGCGATCGCCATTCCCTTTGCATGAGCCACACCTGCCTTTTCTAGAACGTGTAGACTTGCCGCGTTTCCATAAATATAAGGAAGTCCCGCGTCTCTAGCCTGCTGAATCCGACTTTCTGATTGGTCGATCACCACGACTGGATAGCCACGATCCTGCAACAATCGCACAATGTTTCGTCCAATCTGCCCATAGCCACACACGACAACATGATTAGTCGGTAGATCATCCGAGATTGCTAGCGGCACGTCACTTTCTTCTAAATACTTTTTGAGAAGTGGCAGAGATTCTGCCCACGTAAACAGCTTGGGCACTAATCGCAGCACAAAAGGCGTTAATACCAACGTTACAGCCGTCGTCCCTAAAATCAGCAGATAGACGCGACGCGACACCAGCCCCAGGGATTGCCCCTCACTGGCAAGCACAAAGGAAAACTCTCCGATCTGGGCAAGTCCTAACCCAGCAATCAGCGCGGTTTTAAGCGGATAGCGAAACAGTCGAACCAGCGGCGTGATGATCAGAAACTTGCCGACAAATACGATCGCGACTAAGCCCAAAATCAACTCTAGATTGTTCCAAAGAAAGAACGGATCAATGAGCATTCCGATCGACGCAAAAAACAGCGCCGCGAAAATATCTCGAAGCGGCTCTACATAAGTCAGCGTCTGATCGGCATATTCTACTTCTGAGATCATCAGCCCAGCGACGAAGGCACCCATCTCGATCGAGAGTCCTAAATGCTCGGTCAGCAGAGCAATTCCCAAACAGATCGCTACTACTCCCAGCAAAAACAATTCGCGGCTCTCAGTTTTTGCCAACAGTCGCAGTAGAGGGGGAATCACCCAGATTCCAGCCGCGACGGCTCCGAGGGCAAAAAGTCCCGTTTGCAGCAGTGCCCAGCCGACTGCTAGCCCAATCTCTTCGACAGGTTTATCGAGTGCCGGAAGCACCGCTAGCATCAGACCGAGCGCCAAATCTTGCACGACTAGAATGCCCAGCATCACCTGTCCGTGCGGCGTGCCCGTCTCGTTGCGCTCCATCAAGCACTTCAGCACAACCGCTGTCGATGACAGAGACAGAATCGCCCCTAAAAAAACGCCCTGCGCTGGAGATGTGACCCAGCCTAGCCCCAAAGATGCCAGAGTCGTCACCGAAATCGTCAGCGCGATCTGTAACCCGCCGCCGCCTAAACTGATGGCTTTAACTTTCTTTAGCTCAGAAAAAGAAAACTCAACGCCCAGTGCAAATAACAGAAAGGCGACTCCAAACTGAGCCAGTGTTTCTACCTGCACGATTTCTTTAATCAACCCCAGCCCTGTCGGACCGACCACCACGCCTGCGATCAAATATCCTAGCAAGACAGGTTGTTTGAGCAGTGCAGCGAGTAACCCTCCTGCGGCAGCGGCAGCCAAAACCGAGACGAGATCGACGATTAACCGAAAGTCTTCTTGCACGGGTTCCCTAAATATTAGAAGAAATATTACAGTTCATAAACTTTAGAATACTAAGTTTTCAGGGAATTTGCTGAGGGAATTCTAAATGAGAGCCGTTAACGTTCAGGACGATCGCGCAATCCTAACTGCAAAAACCGCATAACTTTTTGTGATCCTGCGTAATCGAAGTGTTGATCGACACAAAATCTAGGGCAAAATGAGCGGGGTTATCTATTCAAACTGCTGCTTGGAGTTTACAAAAGCGCTATGAGTATGAGTATCGAAAAGATCGTTGTACAAGCTTTACAAGACGGCTATTTGACACCAGCAATGGAAGCTGAAGTGGGGCGCATTTGCGACACTGCCGCAGAACTGTCGATCGAAGAATATATGGCTTTAGATCGGCTGATGGGGGCATTGCTAACTGGCGATGTGGTGGCAGTTCCCCGAAAGCAGTTTATCAATGTGATGGAAGAATTAGTGTTGACAGAAGCGATCGCACGAGTAGCGGAAATCGAAGCGACGAGCGATCGCACCTTAGATCTCGGCGATATCGCAGCCTATGCGCTTAACCGCTTGCTGCCTCTCTACGCCACGACCGAGGAAGGTGCATCTTACCAACGGCTGCGAGCTAAAGAAGAATTGCAAGGACTCATTGCTCAACAGGTGGGCGAAGCGATCGCTCGCAGCCTCGATCGTCCTGAGTTCTTTCCTGAACGGCAAGCCCTCGGCAAAAGCTCGAAGGACGAAATCTTGTCTCAAGTCAGCACGTTGCTTCAGGTGTATGCGCCAAGCTTTGAGTCAGAGCCAAGCCGATAAGTCAAAGATTCAGGTCAAACATTTCGTGAAAAAGGGGCTTAAGCCCCTTTTTTTTTGTTTCCGACACTCTCCAAAAGACTTGTATAAAACCCCTACTGCCGCTGTCCGTGGGTTTCGGGTGCGCTCACCCTACCGATCGGAGGTTGAGGGCTAAACAAAGCCGAAGGTCGGCTCGTTATCAATTAAACTGAAATTCTTTAAGGTCTCACCGTGACCACTGTTCCTGCCGATGTTTGCTGATAAAGCTTACCGATGTCTGAGTTTCTCATTCTCAAGCAACCATGAGAAACGGGCTGTCCTACCAGCGTTTCGTCATTGGTTCCGTGAAAGCCAATCAGCAGGTCTCCGACTGACCCAAATCCAATCCACCACTTTCCGAGCGGATTTTTTTTACCAGGCAGCACTTTCTCTCCAGTAATCGGGTGTTGCCAAACAGGATTCTGATACTTCTGAGACACTTTGAAGGTTCCGATCGGAGTCTCCCAGCCAGGTTGCCCAACCGCTACTGGATAACTGATTTTTACGAGCGTGTTCTCATAAACATAGACGCGACGATCGCTGAGATCGACTACGAGCTTCAACGATTTGGCAGTTGCCACTTTTGAAGATAGTTTCGTTAAAGTTGGCTCTGGTTTAACCCAGCTAGAAGTCTGGATTTTAGACAGAACCGCACCCGGAAGCGCTGTCATTTGCCGCCATTGAGACGCGATTAATAGAATGCCAGTTCCCATACACAACAGCATCAAATTGCGCGAGACAGCACTATCCTGAGTTTTTTCTGCCATTCTACTGAGTCTAGGCACGGCTCTGCTCAAATTTATAGGTTTTTAATCTGATTCTGTGAAACTACGGTCGTCATAAGTTGAGTCACGATCGTACTGTATGACTATCTTTCCGGAAGCGATCGCGATAGACGGGAAGGTCAAGGTGACAGCTTCATCGGTCAAAGTAGAACGAGCAAAGATCTCAGAACCTCATAAAACCTTCTTCAAAAAAGGCAAAAACTTCAACACTCCTTGATGTTTAGTCTGGCTCCTTTTCAGAATATAGGGCACTTTATAGGTGCAGGGACGTTCTTAAGGTTGAAAGCGGCGATCGAGACCGATTCAAAGCGATTTCTTGAATTTACAATCTCATCTGCTTAGTGGTGTGTGGGTCTTGGAGGAAAAACAACAATGGCTGAGAAATTACTGCTTGCAATCACAATTACGTTCTCGCTCAACTGTCTTTTAGGATTCTCTGCAACCTCAGCGACAGAGATAGCAGAGACACAGCCGTTTCAGGCAATTCAACATCAGGTGACGGTGTTAGCGAGTTCGGCACTGCACAATAAATAGCTTGAAGAACCTACCGTTAGGCAGATTTTGGCTGAAAGCGGTAACAGATGTTTTACGTCTCCTGCAGGATATGCTGGTGAGACGACCAAAAAGATTGGGAGATAAGCAGGGAACTTCTAAAACAGAATTTGTGTCATGGGAGAAAGAATGTAGGAATGTTTAGAGCGAATTCCGCCCATGAGTCAATCCCTTCCTGTATCCTGGTCTTCGGTTGAGGCAACCGCTTCTCAAACGCCAGTGCAAGCAGAAAAACTCTCTAACTACGACTTAGTTTTGCAGTGTCAGACCGAGCACCGCCCAGAGAAATCGGCGTTTGCCGAACTCATGCGGCGATATCAGTCTCACGTTGACAAAGTTCTCTATCACTTGGCTCCTGATTGGCAAGACCGCGCTGATCTTGCTCAAGAAGTGTGGATTCGCGTCTACCGCAACGTCAAGCGGCTCAACGATCCGATTAAGTTTCGCGGCTGGCTGAGTCGAATCGCCACCAATTTGTTTTATGACGAGTTGCGAAAGCGAAAGCGCAATTCCAGTCCGCTTTCTTTAGATGCGCCTCTGACGTTAGCTGATGGTGAGCTAGACTGGGAAATTGCATCGGCAACTCCCGGTCCTGAAGAAGATTTGACGACTCGCGAGTTTTATGATCAGCTTAATGAAGCGATCGCTGACCTACCTGAAGTGTTTCGCACCACGATCGTGCTCCGTGAAATCGAGGGCATGGCATATGAGGAAATTGCTGAACTGACGGGCGTTTCGCTCGGAACAGTCAAATCTCGAATTGCAAGAGCGAGACATCGGTTGCAGACTCAGCTACAGCGATATTTAGACGGAGGCTAACGTTATGATCAGTCTCCGTATCGTTACGAGTCATTTCTGCTAAGATTTCTCTCGGTTGCAGTAATGACTACGACTTGCGTCAGTTGAATTCCTCAGATTGACTTCGTTACACTAGCTCTCATAAATGACTGGGTATTCTCATCCTAAGAGAAGTGATTTCACGATGAACCCCAACTTAGATCCGCTTAATAATTTCATGCAACCATCTCCGATCGATCCGGCTTCTCCTGACCCTAAAGGTTCGTTTGAGTCAACTAATTCGCAGCGCGATCGCTTCGAGTTACTGAGTGCCTATTTAGATGGCGAAGTCACTGCCACCGAGCGCAAACAGGTCGAGGAGTGGCTCGTCAATGATGCCACGGTGCAAAAACTCCACGCCCGTTTGTTGATGTTGCGTCAAGGGTTCCGTTCTTTGCCTGCGCCGCAATCGAGTCAGCCTGTTGAACAGACGGTTGAAAAAGTCTTTGCCAAAATTGAGCGTAGACCTAAGCTCTCTCTGGTCTGGGGTGGAACTGCGATCGCAGCTCTATTTATAGGAGCGGTCACGGTGTTTTCTCCGATCGGCAGACCTCCAGTTTCTCAAGTGGCGTTCAAGCCTTCGCAGCCTGCGGTCACTACTCCGCAATCTAGTGTTGACGGTGATGGATTATTAGTGGCACTCGATCAGCCAGTGTTAGCGATCCCGAACGAGGCGATCAACTCTAAAACCCCAGCGGCAATTAAGCGATAACAGCTTTGCCCATTAAAATTTGACCTGTCTTTGCTGATAGTCCGCAGTTAGTGAATCTGGCTGCGGATTATTTTTTGCATCCCATCTGCCACTTTCAACAGGGATGCCTCTGAGACGCTGGATCTGTTGAAGTGTCATCAAATAAGCCCAAGCGAACCCAAACGAGTCTTGACTCAAGCTAAAAACCTCGATTTGCTGGCGTTGATAGTCATTTTCACTGGGTTTTTGAAATGAGAAAAAGCGGTTTAGCATTTCCGGTTCGTGTTTCTCATAAGCATCTAGCACGTCTAGAATTTTGGGATCTGTGAACGAGAGCAAGGAGCCATAAACCCGATCGGCTCCGATCTTCATGGCAGGGTAGCCGAGAGGCAGATGGTAGAGACATCCAAAAGCGATCGCAGGATGCGCTCTGATCATTTTTTCTGCACAAAATTTCTGTTCAGGAGTTGCGCCCGGTTTGGGAATTTCTTCGGGCTGAAGGGTGCCGTAGGTGAAAATTTGAATCAGAGGTTGACTCATCTGAAGTTTCTCGACGCGCAAATCTAACTATTTTTAGCTTAGAACACGTCCGGTTAAAAGTAGGGTGCGTTACGGGAAGCGTAACGGCTCAACCAGCACAAGCTATTTCGACTGCAAAAATTCTCGAACCACTTGCTTCACATCTTCTTTCTTGCCGTCAACTCTATAGTTAAGTTCCTGCATCTTTTTCTCAGAGATTGTGTTGCCCAACTGATCCAGCACTTGCTTTAGTTCGGGGTGTTTGCGAAGCGTATCTTGACGCACGATCGGAGCCGCTTCGTAAGGAGGAAAATATTGGCGATCGTCTTTCAGCACCACCAGATCTAAAGTCGGAATTACGCCATCGGTCGTGTTGCCTGCCACCAAGTCTACCTGCTTGTCAGTCAGTGCCCGATAGAGCAATCCCAGATCCATCACTTTTGGAGCGTCTGCAAATTTGAGATTGTAAGTCTTAGATAAGCCTGGAAAGCCATCTTCGCGGTTTAGAAACTCAAATCCAAATCCGGCGCGCCATTGAGGAGTGTATTTTGCCGCCTGTGAAAGGGTTTGCACATTATATTTTCGGGCATCGTCACCGCGAATCACCATCGCAAACGAGTTGTTAAATCCAAAGGGCGCTGTCCATTCTAGTTTGAAGCGCCGGGGATATTCTTGCTTCAGTTGCTCAGTCACTTTTTTAGCATCTCCGATCGCCGGAAACTTCAAAATCGTCGTATAAGCGGTGCCTGTATATTCTGGATAAATATCGAGATCTCCAGAAAGCATTCCTTGTTGGCAGATAATCGTCCCGCCTAAGTTGAAGCGGCGATCGACCTTCAAACTCGTTTTACTCTCAATTTGCTGCGCGAGAATTTCTCCTAAAATCACTTGCTCGGTGAAGTTTTTAGTGCCAATGACGATGCGATCTCCACCCGAATTGCAGGCAGAAACCCCAGCAATCATTGCAACGGTTAGCAGAAAGAAGACAAAAAATCGTTTCAGGTTCATTTCTTTACGGTAAGGCGACGCTCAATCCAACCCAGGAAAAAATCTGCGGTTAGAGCCATTATTGCAGCCGGAATCGCACCCGCCAAAATTAACTGACTATCGACCACCGCAACTCCCCGAAAAATGAATTCTCCTAAACCCCCTGCCCCGATCGCGGCTGCAATGGTCGCTAATCCCACTCCGATCACCGTCGCTAATCGGACTCCTCCCAAAATTACCCCCAATGCGAGCGGAATCTCGACTTGAACTAAAAGCTGTCGATCGGTCATTCCCATTCCCTTCCCTGCTTCTCTGACTGCCGGATCGACTCCCATAATGCCGATATATGTGTTGCGGATGATTGGCAACAGCGAGTAGAGAATCAGCGCCACGATCGCCGTTCTTGCCCCAATGCCTCCAATCAACGGCACCGGAATCAGAAACCCAAAAATCGCCAAACTTGGCATCGTTTGCACCGCATTGGCAAAGCCGAGCACGGGTCTACTCAACTTGGGTTTGCGCGTGATTAAAATTCCTAATGGAATGCCGATCAGAATGGCGATCGAGATTGCCGTCATGACTAGAAATAGATGCTGTCCACTGCGCTGTAAAATCTCTTCGCCATAGCGATTTAAGAATTCCATTCTCCTCTTGCCCTCAAAAATGCTTGCGCTTCTGGATGCGTCGATCGCTTAAATTCCTCTGGGGTTGCCAGCACCACTAACTCTCCGGCTTGCATTAAGCCAATTCGAGAGCCGAGCGTAAAGGCTTCTTGAATGTCGTGAGTCACGAATACGATCGTTTTGCCAAGACGCTGCTGCAACTGCCGAAATTCTTGCTGAAGCTCGACGCGAGTGATCGGATCAAGTGCCCCAAACGGCTCATCCATCAATAAAATTGGCGGATCGGCAGCTAACGCTCTCGCCACTCCGACTCGTTGCCGTTGCCCTCCAGAAAGTTGGTGAGGATATCGGTCAGCAAAGCGATCGGGTTCTAATCCCACGAGTTCCAATAGCTCAACGACGCGCTTTTGAATGCGCGACGGCTCCCAGTTTTGTAACGATGGCACGACTCCAATATTTCGCTCGATGGTGAAGTGAGGAAACAGCCCGACTTCCTGAATCACATAGCCAATTTGCCGCCGCAGTTGAATCGGGTTCCACTCGTGGGTCGAGATCCCTTCGACTTGCACCTCTCCGATCGTCGGAGTCAGCAGGCGATTGATTAGCCGGAGCGTCGTCGTTTTACCGCAGCCACTTCGACCTAGCAAGACTAGGGTTTCTCCTGCCTCAATTCTAAAGTTGAGATTGAGCACGAGTGGACGCTGACCCAACTGATACGTGACATTGTGAAACTCGACTGCGATCGCCTTTGATGTGATCTCCATTCTCAAACTGCCTCAATGGAGCAAATTCTGATTGACACATCAAAAACCATTTTCGAGTGGTTCTGAAGAGAGATTCTCCGAATGCTTCACCCCTACGATCTTTGAGTTGATGTTAGTAACCGTTGCGATCGTAGTCTCCTCCCATCACATCAACGTGATAGCGTTCGGGTGCTAACAACACCTGCATTCCTCTGCCTCCACATAGGCGTGAAAAAATTTGCAGTGAAGCCAGCCTTTCTTGCTGAAGGGTTGTCAAATTTGGATGCAAGGCTGTGATTTCAATGAGCGATAGCTCAAATAAAGGATCTGCTTTTAAGGTTGCTAGAAAGCCATCAAATCCAAGGCAGCTTAATCCATAAATCAGTCGTTTGCTAAGTTCTGGCTGGGGACGATTTTTAGAACCAAAAATGTAACCGCCGTGGGTGTCAATCTTGCCTGTAAAAAAGTCCAAACTTAGGGAAACGTAATCGCGAAAACTTAGAAATGGTTTATTTAAAGCTTGACTGACAATCCCAATATTTTTCTCTTGACCTGTTTTAGGATCACGATATTTCTCCTGATAGTTTGTGCAGTCAAAATAGGTAAAAAGTTCAGCGATCGATTTCTGATTTTCCTCCAGCCCGATTTGCAGTTGTCGCTCTGACAAAGGCTTTTGTTCACGAATAAACAAGTAGTCTAGAAAGCCTAATCCAACAGCATCAATTAGCTGACCGTCTTCAGATTGATTCACGATACCAAGCTGGTTTGCTTGCCGCGTTTTTTTGCTTCCTCCTAATAAGTTTCTGACCATCACATTACCCAATCGATAGCCACCATCGCGAGTTTTTGCGGGAAAGCTAAAGTAGTTTGCCGACGTAGAAGCTAACTTAAGTGCCATGTCTCCTTCATTGCAAAATAAGTAGGCTTCTTGAAAGCGACGCAGCGACGATCGTAAAGTGTTTGCTCGACCTGACACGATCGCTTCTGCTGGGATATCGGGCGCGACTAAAACAAGTTTTCCTAAACTAAACACATTACCAATGTCAGAAGAAGGGCGTTTGTTTCGATTATTCACATCCAAACTGCCGATCGAGGCGGGATCAAATACATCAGACAAGATTCGGACAGCATTCGTAACTACAAATGCGCCCATACTGTGACCAATGAAAGAGAGCCGAATTCGTCGTTGATTCCAAGGCAACAGCGCTTGATCCAACTGTCGAATAAATTCAACCAAATCAGATACGCCATAGTTAGAGGCTCGAAAAGTGTCTCGAAAATAATTAGTCAGTCTGAGGGCGACGATCGTTAAAATTGGGGAGATAGCCACTAATGAAAGAATTAAAAGAATCACAGACGCTAGGAGAACTTCTAAACCAGAAGTCCGAGATAACGCTACGAAAATGCCAGCGATCGTTCCAATTAAACCAACTGCAATCCCAACAATTCCCAACTTTGAAATCAGGCTCATTAATCTAGGTAATGCCTGTTCAGTAAATTTAATTTTGTCTTTAAAACTTCCAGATTCATCTTCAGAAATTTTCTCTGAAGACCATCGATAGCCAATGACTAACAGCCCTTTGGGAGCTTGCTGATAATGTTGAGAAATGTATTCACAGGTTGTTTGATACCACCATTCTGCACCAGATTGTCCTGTGTTGTATCCATGAATCATCACTAAAATTTCTGCATCTTCCTGATGGTCTTTGAGATGTTGAGTGATGTCTTGAATAAATGTTTCTGGGTCAGTTTGATCTTTAACTTGTGATTGATCCTCAATATTAATGGGAGCCGTACTAATGACCAAATAACCTGGAACTCGGCAATTCTCTAGCTTTAACTTTTGAATCGTAAGTAAATGATTGCTCATACATCTAGCCTCCGTTGATAGTATAGATTGGAGATGCAACTGCGATCGCATCATAATAACGTGTCCTGCCAAATTCGTGAATCGAGTTGCCATCGCGTTTGGGTGAACTACACAAAAAATCCCCCCCACTTCGTAATAATGGGGAGGAAATTAAAATTGATTTGTAGAGACGATTCAACGAAATATCTCTGCAAATGATGAACGTTAGTTAGAGTTCGTCATCCACCTCAATGTCGTCATCGTCATCTACGTCATCTGCGTCATCGACTCCATCATCAATCAGATCGTCATCCTCCAAAATAGGAGAGAAGACATCGGATTCTACGGCATCAGGAGCATCAGGAGCATCAGGAGCACCAGGAACTACGCCGCCAAAGCTCTCAAAACTGAAACTTGGACGCTCATCAAAGCTATCCAAACCATAGCTGCGGGCAGTGCGATCGTCAAGCACAACCTCGTTGAGATCGGCATCGTCATCAAACACCGGAGAGCCATCATACGCGATGTCCATGTCAGGCGTTCCCGTCTCTTCATAGGCATTGAAGCCCGTCCCCGCAGGAATCAAACGACCGATAATCACGTTCTCTTTGAGACCGCGTAACCAGTCAGACTTGCCCTCGATCGCTGCCTCAGTCAAGACACGAGTCGTCTCTTGAAAACTCGCCGCCGAGATGAAACTGTCGGTGTTGAGCGACGCTTTAGTGATACCCAACAGCACCGGAGTGTATTCCGCCGGGGCACCTCCCGTAATCGACATTGCCTCATTGACTTGATCGATTTGATAGAGTTCGACCAATTCACCGGGCAGCATCGTCGTGTCTCCGCCATCATCGACGCGACCTTTAGAGGTCATCTGTCTCACCACGACTTCGATATGTTTGTCAGAAATATCAACGCCTTGAGACTGATAAACTGACTGAACCTCGTTCACCAAGAAGGTTTGCACCTCTCGCAAACTAAGCATCGAAGCATCGTGAATTCCGAGGGTTTCTTTGTTTGCCCGGAACAACACCTCAAGCAGTTCATGAGGGTTGGCGGGTCCATCGGTCAGCCGTTCTCCAGATAGCACATCTTGACCGTCGGAGATGATTAGGTTTTGACCTGGACCGATCGGATATTCGGTAATCAGTCCTTCTTTATCCACGACCTTAACTTCTACTGAGTCATCTTCGCCGTAGACCACTTGAGCGCTGCCCGATCGTTCAGCCAAGATGCAAGATTCTTTGGGTTTCCGGGCTTCTAGAAGTTCCTCAATTCTCGGCAAACCTTGAATGATGTCTCCGGTCTTAGTCCGCTCAAAAATCAGCAGTACTAAGTTATCGCCCCGTTGCACCAAGTCACCGTCATCAACGTGAAGCACGGCGCCTGGAGACACTCGATAAGGGCGCGCAATTCGCATCGTCACCTGAGCATCGCCAACCTCAAGCACCTGCCCCGAATCTTCTAACTTGATGCCCGATGCCAGATCAGAACCTGCCACCATCAAGTCACCAGAATTAACAGCAGGCTTCTTGTTTTTTGTCTCAATGACAACTTTGTCTGCGTCTCGGACAATCAGAATCCGACGAATCGACTCAGATCCGCCGCGAATTCCCTGAATCTCACCCGCTTCTTTACACTGAATCTCAGTTCGAGCAACGACCGCGCCAGGAGTAATTTGGTCGCCGTCTTTCACTAAAACGTGAGTGTGGGTGCTGCCTTGAGTCGTATCCGCCGAAATATCGCGACGAATCACCAAGGATTCTAGAATCACCAGTTGCAGGCGCATCACTTCAGGATCGGTTTCATCGGGAATTAACTCAATGTCAGCGGCTAACTGAGCATCTTTGTCGATTTCCAGAAGTAGCTGAGTCCGCAGGAGGTCTACCCCTTCGACAGATCGCACCCGCTCACCATCCTTGTAAGGCAAACGCTGAATGGCTCGTAGGCGAATTGCACGCCCAGAATCTTCGCTCACTGACTCCTGGCTAGGAACAGACGGCTCATTGGGAACCTTAAATTCTGTCACCGGACGCAGCAAAATCGCTGGACCTTCGGGCGTTTCGATATACTCCGCATAGCGCAGTTCATCCACGGTCAATCCAGGCATCACCTGCTGACCAGGATTGACCAACGCCGCTTCCTTCGTCACAACCGTATCGAGGTTGTCGATCATGTGGAGATCACCGGGTTTCACCACAATCTCTCGAAGAATGTCGTTCTTTTGAGTCACCTCAATTACGCCATTGCTTTGACAGAAAATGTCTTTGACCACTTCGGTGCCAGCCTCGACATATTGACCGTCTTCCACGAGCAACAGAGAAATGTCTTTGTTGACTTCATGGGCTTCTTCAGCAATCCACAACAGGGTGCCGCCCTGAATGACTTCATAGCCCTGCTTGGCTTTGCCGCGTTTAGCGATTTCGACTCCCGAATATTTGATGATGCCACCCGTTTGAGTGCGGTATCGATCGTCAACCAATTCAGCAACGGTTTGACCGTTTGTGACCTGAGTGCCAGGAGTCGCCTTCAGCAAGAAGGTCTGATTGCTGTTGGTTTCCAGCATATACTGGTCGCCGCCGCGTCCTTGGTGAGTTTCAATTCGTACACGGGCTTGATCAAGCATCACCGAAGCAGTAATAATCTCAATCTCACGTCCGCCTTTACCTTCAGCTTGATCTGGTAAGCGAACCACACCACCGTTTTCAGTAACGAGCTTCGTTTCTGCAATCACACCGTTGGCTTGAATCTGGTCGCCGTTCTTAACCACAGGTTCAGCACCGGGTGGTAAGTTATAAACCTCACCAGAGAGAATCCAGATCAAGCCGCCTCTTTGAGCAATTCGAGTCGTGTTGCCCTGACGGTCTTTCTTCTCTTCAGGCACCAGGTCTTCAAACTTGACTTCACCTGCTAAGTCAGAAGCGACGTCTTTGGCGGCTTTCTCAGTGGTTTTGCGCCCTCGACCAGTCAGGGGAACTTCTGCCATGATCTGCCCAGCTTTCACCTGCTGTTTATCGCGGACTAATAGAGTCGATCCCTGCAAGACCGAGAAGGGTTGCTTCCGCCCATCTTTGTTTTCTAAGAGAACATTGGTGTCAGCTCCGGTAGATTCAACGATCAGAGCGTCTTCCCCGTGGCGAGTTCGCAAGGGGCGAGTCCGCATGAGCTTGGGCAGACGAACCGTGCCGTCAAAGTTGGCTTTTTCCTGACGCGCCATCTCACCCGTAAACACGCCACCCGTGTGGAAGGTTCGCATCGTCAGTTGAGTGCCCGGTTCTCCGATCGACTGTGCTGCGATAATGCCGACTGCTTCCCCGATGTCTACCAGGTGCGCGTGTGCCAAACTCCAGCCATAGCACTGCTGACAGACCGATCGTGCCGCCTCACAGGTGAGGGGCGATCGAGCGATCACTTGTTCAACCTTTGCTCTGCCAATTCGTCGAGTATCTTCGTTATTGATTGCCTGATTGCGTTGAATCAGCACTTCACCCGTTTCAGGATCAACCACATCGGCGGCAGCAACTCGACCCAAAAGACGGTCTTTGAGGGGGATGAGGACGCGATCGCCGTCCATCATTGGCAAGACCACGATGCCTTTCTCAGTTCCGCAATCGAGTTCTCGAACGATTACGTCTTGCGACACGTCCACTAAACGACGAGTGAGATAGCCAGAGTCAGCCGTTCGGAGGGCGGTATCCACAAGTCCTTTCCGGGCACCGTAAGACGAGATGATATACTCGGTGACGGTCAGCCCTTCTCGGAAGTTGGTTTTGATCGGCAAGTCAATGATTTCCCCTTGCGGGTTCGCCATTAGACCGCGCATTCCGACCAACTGACGCACCTGGGAGATATTTCCTCTTGCTCCAGAGAACGCCATCATATAGACAGAGTTGAGCGGGTCGTTGGCGCGGAAGTGCTTCACCACCTCGTCTTTGAGTTCTTCACTGGTTCCGTTCCAGGTGTCAATCACCTTTTGGAATCGCTCAACCTCGGTGATTTCTCCACGAGTGTAGCGCTCTTCAGTGTCTCGAATGGTTTCTTCCGCCGCTTCTAACAACTGACGCTTGATTGGTGGAATCTGCAAATCGTCCACGCTGATGGATACGCCAGCTTTCGTGGCATAGCGGAAACCCAGATCCTTGATCATGTCCGCGACTTGAGCCGTGCGAGCAGTGCCGTAGTTTGTAAATGCCCAAGCGATCAGGTTGGTCAACTGCTTTTTGTTGACCACCTGATTGCGAAAAAGTTGCTTTTCTAAATTCTGTGCCATCGTGTGCCCCACCTGTGCTGATGTTGAATTTTGGAGCTGGAGTTTGGATCTGACGAGCAATCCAAACTCCAAAGTCTCACATGCTCTAGCCTGCAATCTTGCGTTTCGAAGAATGAATCCTAAATCGCCAACGCTTCCTGAATGGTTTTGTTGTAGATAATCCGACCCGGAGTTGTCTTGATGTATTGGGAGATGAGAGCGCCATCTTGGTCTTCTCGCGTCCGCCGATAGTTGTAGGTCTTAGTCACGATGCCGTCAGGCGATCGATTCTCGTCAACTAACTCTTCTTCTACATCTGGCATATCTACATCACCGTCAAAGCGCACCCACACATAAGCATGTAGATCCACTTGCTTCTGTTCGTAGGCGTTGATCGCATCCTCCAGATTGGCATAGTAGCCACCTGCCCCTTCTTGAGCCGCCGGATTGTCTGCCGTCAGGTAATAGCAGCCCAACACCATATCTTGACTCGGCGTAATGATCGGGCGACCCGTAGCCGGAGACAAAATGTTATTCGATGCCAGCATCAGCAGCCGCGCTTCTGCTTGAGCTTCTAGGGATAGAGGGACGTGAACCGCCATTTGGTCGCCGTCAAAGTCAGCGTTAAACGCAGGACAGACTAGAGGGTGAAGTTGAATAGCGCGACCTTCTACAAGAATCGGCTCAAACGCTTGAATGCCCAAACGGTGAAGCGTCGGTGCCCGGTTCAGGAAAACGGGGTGTCCTTCGATTACCTCTTCCAGCACTTCCCAAACGGTGGGGTCGTTGCGTTGAATCAGCTTCTTCGCCGCTTTGATGTTGTTGACCAATCCTTGACGAATCAGGCGGTGAATCACAAAAGGCTGAAATAGCTCGATCGCCATTTCTCTCGGCAACCCACACTGATGAATTTTGAGATCGGGACCGACGACAATCACAGAACGACCGGAGTAGTCTACCCGCTTACCCAAAAGGTTTTGACGGAAGCGACCCTGTTTCCCTTCGATGATGTCGGACAGAGACTTGAGGGGACGGTTATTGGCACCTACCACCGTTCGACCCCGACGACCGTTATCGATTAGGGCATCGACCGCTTCTTGAAGCATCCGCTTCTCGTTGCGGACGATGATTTCAGGAGCAAGAATTTCTTGAAGTCGAGCGAGACGGTTGTTGCGGTTGATGACTCGACGATAAAGATCGTTTAAGTCAGAAGTCGCAAAGCGTCCACCGTCTAACTGCACCATCGGGCGCAAGTCGGGAGGAATGACTGGGATCACGTCCAGCACCATCCAGTCAGGACTGGAACCCGTCGCGATAAAGTTGTCCATCACCCGCAGGCGCTTGATCAACTTGGCTCGCTTTTGACCCTTAGAAGTCGCGATATCTTCCCGCAGTTGCTCGGCTTCAGTGTCGAGTTGAATATCTTGCAGCAGTCGCTGGAGTGCCTCCGCACCGATGCCAACTTCGATGCCTGACAGCTTCGAGTCTTCGCTGTAGAGTTCGTCTTCAATCTCAATCCACTGATCTTCGGTCAGCAGTTGCTTATAAGTCAGATTCTCTGCATTGCCCGCATTGAGAACGACATAGGCGTTGAAATAGACGATCTGCTCTACATCCCGCAGAGGCATATCTAGCAAAATTGCCATGTAGCTCGGAATCCCTTTAAGATACCAAACGTGGGCGACCGGAGCCGCTAGCTTGATATAGCCCATACGGTGACGACGCACGCGAGATTCCGTTACTTCTACGCCACAGCGCTCACAGACAATTCCACGGTGACGCACCCGCTTATATTTGCCGCAGTGGCATTCCCAATCTTTCGCAGGTCCAAAAATTCGTTCGCAAAACAAGCCGTCCATTTCAGGCTTGAGCGTACGGTAGTTGATGGTTTCCGGCTTAGTGACTTCACCCACAACCTGCCCGTTGGGTAAGGTCCGTTCTCCCCACTGACGAATACGATCCGGAGATGCCAGACCGATTTTAACGTAGTCAAATCGCTGTTCTAGCTTTGGCATCGCTTAGTTAGTTCCTTATATTCTGTTGGCGCTTGAATGGTGAGAGAAGAACGTTGAGGCTTGAGCTATGAAGATTGAACTCAAACCTCAACCATTCCTTTAGTCTTCGTCGTCCATCGCTTCTCTAGAGATGGATTCGTAAGTCGGTCTAGATGGAGCACGGCGACTGTTCACGTCTGCCATCAAATCAACTTCCATATCCTTGCTGCTTCCGTCTTCCTTGGTTTCGACCTTGTGGACTGCAACATCAAGGCAAAGTGACTGAAGCTCACGCATCAACACCTTGAAAGACTCTGGTGTGCCAGGACGAGGGATGGCTTTGCCCTTGACGATCGCGTTCAAGGCTTCGTTTCGTCCCTGCATATCGTCTGACTTGACGGTCAGCAATTCTTGCAGAGTATACGCTGCACCAAACGCCTCCAGTGCCCACACCTCCATCTCTCCAAATCGCTGACCACCCTGTTGGGCTTTTCCACCCAGAGGCTGCTGTGTGACGAGAGAGTAAGGTCCAGTAGACCGAGCGTGAATCTTATCGTCAACTAAGTGAACCAGCTTCAGCATATAGGCTTTGCCAACTGTAACGGGACGATCGAAGGGTTCGCCGGTTCGCCCGTCATAAACCTGAATTTTTCCAGGGTTGTCAGGATTAAACAGCCAGTAGCCGTCTTGTCCACCCGTCGCTTTAATCCGCTTGTCCTGAGCTTCGCTGATCTTGGCGTGAACGGTTTCTCTAGACTTTTCTTCCCCGTGCATTTCATCAAATGGCACGACTTTGAAGCGAACGTTCAGATTCTCAGCCGCCCAAGCCAGCAGACACTCGTAGACCTGACCCACGTTCATCCGGCTCGGCACCCCTAGCGGGTTGAGCACGATGTCAACGGGTTTACCATCGGGTAGGTAAGGCATATCTTCGATCGGCAAGATTCGAGAAACGATCCCTTTGTTGCCGTGGCGACCTGCCATCTTGTCCCCAACCTGAATTTTGCGCTTCTGAGCTACATAGACGCGGACGACCATGTTAGCGCCTGGAGGCAGCTCGTCGCCTTGTTCACGGGTAAAGACTCGCACATCGACGATTCGACCTTTTTCACCGTTGGGCACCCGCAAGGAGTTATCCCGCACGTCTCTCGCTTTCTCACCAAAGATAGCTCGCAGGAGTTTTTCTTCAGGCGGCTGATCAGATTCCCCTTTCGGAGTCACTTTACCGACTAGGATGTCACCCGACTCAACCCAAGCCCCGATGCGAATGATGCCTGTCTCATCTAGCTGACGCAGAGCATCTTCACCGACGTTGGGAATTTCACGGGTGATCTCTTCTGGACCTAGCTTGGTTTGACGTGCCTCGATCTCAAATTTCTCAACGTGAATTGAGGTGTAAACGTCTTCCTGAACCAGACGTTCGCTAATCAGAATCGCATCCTCGTAGTTGTAGCCCTCCCAAGGCATATAAGCCACGAGAATATTTTGACCAAGAGCAAGTTCGCCTTTCTCAGTTGCCGAGCCATCCGCCAGAATTTGACCTGCAATTACCTTGTCGCCTACAAAGACGATCGGGCGTTGGTTTAAACAGGTGTCCTGGTTCGATCGCTGATATTTCTGCAACGCGTAGGTGATGTCTTTACCGCTCTGAGGATCACGCACTCGGATGCGATCTGCATCCACAAATGTGACCTCCCCATCAGTGCGACTGACAACCACCATCCCAGAGTCACGGGCTGCTTGCCCTTCTAAGCCCGTTCCAACCAGGGGACGCTCAGGACGCAACAGAGGCACCGCTTGCCGCTGCATGTTTGAACCCATCAACGCCCGGTTCGCGTCGTCATGCTCTAGAAAAGGAATCAGTGAGGTCGCCACTGAGATGATCTGCACGGGAGAAATCGCGACATAATCCACCTCTTGAGGAGTGGCAGTGGTGAAGTCTTGCCGATAACGGACAGCAACCTCTTCACTAATGATGTAGCCATTCTCATCCATCGTGATGTCACCTGCCGCAACCCGCAGATCGTCTTCCTCATCGGCGGTCATATAGACAGGAGCGTTCTCCTTGACGACACGACCGTTTTCGACCGGATAGTAGGGAGTCTCGATAAATCCATAAGCATTTACGCGAGCGTGAGTCGCCAATGAACCGATCAAACCTGCATTCGGACCTTCAGGAGTCTCAATCGGGCAGATTCGCCCATAGTGAGACGGGTGAATATCTCGAACCGCAAAGCCTGCTCGTTCTCGCGTCAAGCCACCTGGACCGAGAGCACTGATTCGACGTTTGTGAGTCAACTCCGCCAGAGGGTTAGTCTGATCCATAAACTGCGATAGCTGAGAGGAGCCAAAGAATTCCTTAATCGCAGCAACCAAAGGTTTCGGGTTAACTAAAGAAGCCGGAGTCAGAGAGTCAGCATCCGAAACAGTCATCCGCTCTCGAATGATTCGCTCTAGGCGGTTTAGACCGACGCGCACCTGGTTTTGTAGAAGTTCACCCACCGATCGCACACGACGGTTACCCAAGTGGTCAATATCGTCGATGCTGCCAGTGTCAAACTCTAGGTTAATCAGGTAGTCGATCGCAGACAAGATATCCTGCGGAGTCAGCACCCGCACCCCTTCAGGCACTGTGAGACGGAGCTTTTTGTTTAGCTTATAGCGACCCACCTTGCCCAAGTCGTAGCGTTTGGGATCAAAGAACCGGGATTCTAAAAGCTGGGCACCACCAGAGACGGTCGGAGGCTCACCTGGACGCAGCTTACGGTAAAGCTCCATCAGCGCTTCCTCTTCGCTAAACTGACCTTCTTTCTCGATCGTTTTCTGGAAGTATTCAGGGTGACGCAGCGCATCAAAGATCTCGCCATCGCTTAACCCCAACGCTTTTAGCAGCACTTGAGCCGAAAGCTTCCGAGTTTTGTCAATGCGAACCCAAACTAGGTCATTCTTATCTGTCTCAAACTTGAGCCATGCGCCCCGGTTGGGAATCAAACTTGCGTTGTAGGTACGTCGTCCGTTTTTGTCGGTTTCTGACTTGTAGTAAACGCCAGGACTGCGAACAATCTGGTTTACAATCACGCGCTCGGCACCGTTGATAATAAAAGTGCCTCGATCGGTCATCAAAGGCAAGTCGCCAATGAAGACTTCTTGCTCTTTAATCTCACCCGTCTCTTTATTAATCAGACGAGTTGGAACGTACATTTGTACGGCATAGGTGCTATCGCGACGTTTTGCCTCATCAACATCGTATTTGGGGCGCTTTAGCTTGAAGTCTTTTCCTAAAAAGTGAAGTTCAAGCTTGCCTGTATAGTCAGTAATCGGCGAAAAGCTGTCGAGTTCTTCGATCAAGCCTTCTTCGAGAAACCAGCGAAAGCTAGCCCTCTGAATCTCGACCAAATCTGGCAAAACAAAGGCGGGAGTGGTGTAGGTCTGCTCAGTCATGCGTCTCCTCAGAAGGGTCACGCCCAGCGCGAACCCCAAATTTTATACTATTTGCACAAATAGGTCAATGCAAAAAAGTTTGGAACCCGACAGGGAATCCAAAAAAGTTAGATATTTAGTTGTAGGCTGTTGGTCGTTCGTTTCGTTTCCAATTCTTCCAACAATCGATGGGTGATCTAGTTGAGCATCCGACAAATTCAAGCCTTACTGAGGAATAAAACCCGGTAGAAGCTCTCGTTCACAAGCCAGGATCTGTACTCTCTACTATTATGGCGTAGCAAATCGGTTTTGTGGGTTGACGAATCAACAAATTTATGAGATCGAAGCCTCTGGTTGGATCGATAGAGAAAGATGCGGCTGAAGAATCGTCAAACCAAAGAGTTGACAAGCGTTTTGAGTCGTTTGTGCAGCTACCTGCTCAACGGGAGTGTCTCTTAAACGAGCCACCTGTTGAACCACATACTGCACATAAGACGGCTCATTGCGCTTTTCACCTCGCTTGGGAACGGGAGATAGAAACGGGCAGTCGGTTTCAATAAGGAGACGATCGCTGGGCACCATTTTGGCAGATTCTTGAATCTGAAGCGCCTTTTTAAACGTCACCGTACCACTGAAGCTGATGTAAAACCCCAAATCTAAAAACCACTGCGTTTCTTCAGGAGTGCCGCCCCAGCAGTGCATCACGCCTCGCACAGAACCGTGCTGCTGCCAGAATCGACGTAGCAGCTCAGCCATCGTCTTCGCTGCATCTCTACAGTGAATAATCACGGGTAGATTGAGACTTTGAGCGATCGCAAGTTGCTCCTCAAACGCTTCAATCTGCTGATCCCGATTCTCCGCTTTGAAGAAATCTAGCCCCATCTCCCCGATCGCCACCACACGCTGATCTGACTTTGCTAAATCAAGAATTTGCTGAGAAGAGTTCACCGTCCACTTTTCTTCAACGTCTAAGGGATGTAACCCTACTGCAAAGGAAAGCTCAGGGAATCGGTCAGCGAGTGCTTGAATTTCAGCGAATTCGGCTGGCTCGACGCATGAATGAACCAGATGAACCAGTCCGGCTTCTCGCCATCGAGCTGCGATCGCATCTAAGTCTGGCTTGAATGCGTCAAAGTTGATGTGAACATGGGTGTCAATCAGTTGCATTCTTAGGAAGCGGAAACCGTTTGGCGCTTGACTTCTCTAGAGAGGCGAGACTTTTTACGGGCACCCGTGTTGGCGTGTAGGACTCCACGTTTTACCGCTTTGTCAATCTTACTAAACGCAGAAGACATCGTGGTTTTCACAGTTTCCAGCCCTTCTGGAGAGGGTTGAGCCGCGTAAGTATCAGCGGCTGCCATACACTTTTTCATCAGCGTTCGGACGGCTGACTTGTATGCTTTGTTACGGAGACGGTTCCGTTCTGCAATTTCGACGCGTTTAATCGCGGACTTAATATTAGCCACAGTAAATCCCGGAAGAACTTCAACTACTATTGAACACAAGAATCGCTAGACAAACTACTATAGCATTAACATCCGAACGATCGCAGACACCCCTTAAAATCCAGGTTAAGCTAGAGTAACGATTACTGGGTTTGTCTAGCATTGGCAAGGTCGCTAGAACTTTTCAAGCCCTTTCTCTAGACGGGTTATCTCAAGTCTGACACTCCTACACTCCATGCTGCGAATCATTACTCAGTGGACTGAGGCTAAAACTGAACTGCGACGAATTTGCGATCGCACTCACGACGACCAAGTTGTTCATAAAGAAGCGACGGTTCGGGAGGTACTGCAAGCGGTTAAGCGGCAGGGAGATCGAGCGGTGCTAGATTATACCCTGGAGTTTGATCACCAAAAAATCAAGCCAGAGGAGCTGCGGGTCAGCGGCTCTGAGCTAGATGCTGCTTATCAGCAAGTCTCTAAAGAGCTTCTCACAGCCATTCAGCAAGCTCGCCAGCAGATTGAGTCGTTTCATCGCCAGCGCGTGCCCAAAAGCTGGGTGCATTTTGGAGAAGACGAAATTGTGTTGGGCAAACGCTACACGCCTGTCGATCGCGCAGGTTTATATGTCCCTGGTGGTTTAGCGTGTTATCCCAGCACGGTGTTGATGAATGCGGTGCCCGCGAAAGTCGCGCAAGTGCCTCGCATTGTCATGGTGACTCCTCCTGGAAAAGACAAAGCAATCAATGCGGCGGTTTTGGTGGCGGCTCAGGAAGCGGGAGTCCACGAGATCTACCGAGTTGGTGGAGCACAAGCGATCGCCGCTCTAGCTTATGGAACGGAAACCATTCCTAAAGTAGATGTGATCACAGGTCCAGGCAATATTTATGTGACGCTGGCGAAAAAGCTGGTCTATGGGACAGTCGGAATCGACTCCTTGGCGGGTCCTTCTGAGGTCTTGATCATTGCGGACGAAACGGCAAATCCAGTTTACCTTGCAGCAGATTTGCTGGCTCAGGCAGAACATGATTCGATGGCAGCGGCTATTCTGCTGACTACAGATGCTACTTTGGCGCGGAAAGTGGTGGATGAAGTTGAGCGACAACTAATGGATCACCCTCGCAGAGTCTTGACTGAGAAAGCGATCGCCCATTATGGTCTAGTGGCGATCGTAGATTCTCTAGAAGCTGCCGCCGAACTTTCAAACGACTTTGCCCCCGAACACTTAGAACTTGAAGTGGATGATCCGTGGGCGTTGCTGCAAAACATCCGTCACGCTGGAGCGATTTTCTTAGGAAGCTCGACTCCTGAAGCTGTCGGCGACTATTTGGCAGGACCAAACCACACGCTGCCTACTTCTGGATCGGCTCGATACGCGTCACCTCTAGGAGTTGAGACATTCCTGAAGCACTCTAGCTTGGTGCAATATTCGCCGATCGCGCTGCAAAAAGCGGCAAATGCGATCGATATTTTGGCGAAGGCGGAAGGGTTGCCTTCTCACGCTAACTCCGTTCTGTTTCGAGTGCGTGATAACTTGAATCCAGAAACGTAGACGATGGGGAGCTAGCGAGAGAAACGATGAGATTAATCACGGGAAAGGCTAAACTGCTCGGCGTGATTGGGTATCCGATCGAGCATTCTCTCTCGCCGATCATGCACAACGCGGCTCTTGCTGAAATGGGCGCAGATTTGGTCTATCTGCCTTTTGAGATCGCGCCCGAAAATTTAGAGCAGGCGATTCAGGGATTTGCAGCGATCGGGATTCAAGGCTTTAGCGTCACGATTCCTCACAAGCAGACGATCATGCCGCTATTGAGTGAGATCTCTGATGTGGCTGAAGCGATCGGGGCGGTCAATACTATTTGGCGAACTGAAAAAGGCTGGAGCGGCACCAACACCGACGCAGAAGGATTTTTAGCCCCCTTGAGATCGAGGCAAAAAGATTGGAGCCAGTCTGTTGCCGTCATTTTAGGAAACGGTGGAGCCGCGAGAGCCGTTGTTGCCGGATGTGTGGAACTAGGCTGTGCTGAAATTCATATCGTCGGGCGAGATGCTCAAAAATTAGACGCGTTTTCGCAAAGTTGGAACGGTTTGCTGAGACTGAAAGTCCGCTCTTGGGAGACGTTGCCTGAGTTATTGCCTCGTGCGGACTTGTTGGTGAATGCGACTCCGATCGGCATGTCTCCTCACGTTGACAAATCTCCGCTCACGTTAAAAGAAGCCGACCAATTAAAGGCTGAAGTCGTTGCTTATGACTTGATTTATACGCCCAATCCGACGATGTTTTTGCAGCAGGTTCGCGATCGAGGAGGGGTGACGATCGATGGTTTAGAAATGCTGATTCAACAAGGAGCCGCCGCCCTTCAAATCTGGACTCAGCAATCTGTCCCCGTGGATACGATGCGCCAATCTCTACGCGAGTATTTGGGACTGAACTAGAAAGCTGGGTTTGAACCGACATGGAATCTGAACCTTCAACAAACTTTTTTGCTAGAGGTTTAGATTCCGCAAATTCAGCTAAGACTGGGCAGCTAACCAACGAGCCGCATCTTTGGCATGGTAAGTGAGAATCAGATCGGCACCCGCCCGTTTAAAGCTGGTGAGCGTCTCCATCACGACGCGCTCCTCATCGATCCAGCCATTGAGGGCTGCTGCTTTCACCATCGCGTATTCGCCCGACACGTTGTAGGCAGCGACAGGCAAATTGGTCGCTTCCTTGACGCGATAAATCACATCCATGTAAGACAGGGCAGGCTTGACCATCAGCATATCTGCCCCTTCTGCGATGTCGAGTTCGATTTCCTTGATCGCCTCACGAGCGTTGCCAGGGTCCATTTGATAGGTGCGCCGATCGCCAAACTGAGGAGCCGATTCTGCCGCATCTCGAAAGGGTCCGTAGTAGGCAGACGCATATTTTGCTGCATAAGACATGATCGGCGTGTCGTGAAACCCTGCTTCATCTAAACCTTGTCGAACGGCTTGGACAAAGCCATCCATCATGCCCGAAGGGGCAATAATATCGGCTCCTGCTTTTGCTTGAGAAACCGCCGTTTTTTTGAGCAATTCTAGCGTCGGATCGTTGAGAACTCGTCCCGACAAATCGCCGACTTCGAGATAGCCACAGTGACCGTGAGGCGTGTATTCACAGAGGCAAGTATCCGCAATCACAATCAGATCGGGAACCGCTTCCTTAACCGCCGTTGCCGCTTTTTGAATCATGCCGCAATCGTGCCATGCACCCGTCGCATCGGTGTCTTTATCGGCGGGAATGCCAAACAAAATAATCGACGGAATGCCTAAGTCGTAGACTTCTTTGGCTTCTTCGACAATTTTGTCGATCGACAACTGAAACACCCCCGGCATTGAGCGAACTTCTTTGGCGATCTCGTTACCTGGAACCGCAAACAACGGATAGATCAAATCACTGGTGGTCAACACAGTCTCACAAACCATCCGACGCAGTTGAGGGTGGGCGCGCAGACGGCGAGGGCGGTGAGTTGGAAACATAGGGCTGATATAGCTGGCTAACGTTGGCGATATTAAAAGTCTAAAACTTTCAGGTGTGCCATCGCTCAAGAAGTTGATACGAACTGTAAAGGGTGATGGGAGACGCGATCGAGAATTCGTCATTCTCGAAACAAAAAAGCTGCCCATCTGAGCAGCCCATCAATCAACTAAGAAGTCAGTTAAACCGTCTGAGCCGCCTCAACGACAGCTTCGACTTTTGCATAAACACTGACTTTCTTTCTGCCTCTAGCCATCGGTTCAAAGGTGACGACACCGGGGATGAGCGCAAACAACGTATCATCGCTGCCGCGACCGACATTGTTACCGGGGTGAATTTTGGTACCGCGTTGACGTACCAAGATATTGCCTGCGAGAACGACTTGCCCGCCGTAGCGCTTAACCCCTAGACGCTGAGCGTTAGAGTCGCGACCGTTGCGAGTGCTGCCTGTACCTTTCTTGTGAGCCATAATTTCCTCAACAGTTTTTGTAGGTCTAAGTTAGAAACCGTTCTAGCCTGTGGGCTGCTCTCTAGAATCAACCACTTCGCCATTGAGGCTGATGGAGTCAATCATAATGCGCGTCAGCTCTTGACGGTGCCCTTGCTTTTTGCGGGTCTTCTTCTTGGGCTGCATCTTGTAGACGATGATCTTGCGACCCCGGAGATGTCTCAGCACCGTTGCCTGAACCGTCGCACCTGCCACCAGAGGTTGACCAACGCTGATGTCTCCTTCATTTTTGACAAACAGAACTTTGTCGATCGTGAATTGAGCATCGACTTCATCTACGAGACGATTGATGTCATAGAACCGACCTGGCTCTACCCGCATCTGGGTTCCACCCGCTTCGATAATTGCGTATGCAGTCATGAAATTGTCCTTAAAAAGTTGCCGTACAGGTAGCGGAAAGCCGCTTTATGAATGTCCGACCTGGTCCGAGCAGGGATTAGACAGCCAGTTAACCAGTATGCCAAACAAGAAGAAGTGATGTCAACTACTCTGAAAGTCAGGTCTTGATCAAATGAGTGACGAGATACACTAGAGATTAAGACTTTACGGTGTCTGAGTTTCTATGACGCAGCAACCAGAGGTTGTTAAACAGAGTGAATTGCTAAATCAGTTTGTCCTCGATCGCTCCACGATGGCGGAGTTAGGACAGGTCGAAGTGCTGTGGATGTATCCCAAAGTGCATCGAGTGCTGGGGTTTATCTGCAAGTCGGGCTGGCTGGGACAGAAAAAAACGGCGTTTAACTTGGATCAGTTGGATACGATCGGGAACAATGGCATTCTCGTTAACTCCAAACCTGTTGATACTGATGTTGAGAAAGTTCGGCAACTCGACACGTTGGTAAATTGGGAAGTGTGGACAGATGCCGGAGACAAAGCGGGAAAAATTACCGATTATCTGTTCAATTTGAGAACAGGTGAGATTGAGCATTACTTATTTGCGGCGAGCGATTGGAGCGGCATCACAGGAAGCGCTTATTTATTGCCATCAAACTATGTTTTGAGAATCGGAAATAGACGAGTGTTGGTGTCTGAAGAAGCCGTACGATCGTTTGCCATTTATCGAGAAGGAATTCAAGAGAAGCTGACGAAAATGACGGGGTTTCTTCAAGACGAAAAAAGTCAGGTGACTCAAGAGTTGCGATCGCTGTTTAATCAAGCCAAAACTGCGACTGGGACAGCTAGAGAACGCGCGCAAGTTCTAGCAGAACAGGCAAGAGAAAAAGCACAAATTTTGGCGGAACGCGTTAAAGAAAAAACCTACGATGTAGTTGAGCAATGGGATGGATTGGAAGTGACGATCGTGCCTTCTGATATCTTTGAACCTGATCCTTTAGAAGATTGGGATGACGAAGATTTTATTCAGCCAACGGTGAACGTCCAGGCTCAACCTGTTGTGGATGAAATTGTGGATAAACCTCCAACAAATAAAGCTGATGTTCTAGACGATTGGGATGATGAAAAGTGTGTTGAACCCTCTGCTAAGCGTCAAATCGAATCCTCAAATAATGAAGATCTAGAAGACGATGATGACCCTTGGATTTGACGAGATGGGTCTTCACGTCCCTTCAGATTTTGTTGAATGGGATGGTTCAATCTGTGATTCAATCACTGATTGGTATGAAGGTGTCTGTCCTCAAAGTGGAGAGCGCTTGAGACTGCCCCGCACCTTGTTTGTAGAAGCGATCGCCAAAGGTTTAATGCAAGCTCTGAATGGGTCTCAAGAAGGCAAAATGTATGGAGTCTTGCTCGTAGAAACTCCCTTGGGTGAGCAGCGAGTTCTCAAAGCATTTTCTGGGCTGCTAAATGGCAATGGGATTGTTGAAGGATGGGTGCCGCCAATTCCGGGGCGCGATCGAGTCGCTTTTGAAGAGGCTCATGCTCTGGCGATTTTAGAATCGATTAAGCAGGAATTGATTACTTTACAGAATCTACCAGAGCGATCGCACTATGAATCGCTATTACAAGAGTCTCAAATTCGATGGAAGCAAATGACGCTTCAGCAGAATCAACGTAAAGGCGAACGGCAAAATCAACGCCAAAGGCTTTCTGAATCTCTGATAGGAGAAACTCTAAAAATAGAGCTTGAGAAACTCGATGAGCAAAGCCGTCAAGATGGTCTCGATCGACGACATTTCAAACGTCAACGAGATGATGAATTACAGCCCATTAAATCTTTAATCGAGCAAGCAGACAATCAAATTCATCAATTAAAACAACAGCGTAAAAAAGTGTCTAGACAGCTTCAGACACAGATGCACGCTCATTACTCGCTGACCAATTTTGCTGGAGAGTCTTTGTCACTTCAACAGTTAATGCCTGACGGTTTGATGCCGACTGGAACCGGGGATTGTTGCGCCCCAAAACTATTGCATTATGCGGCGACTCATCATCTCAGATCGTTAGCGATGGCTGAGTTTTGGTATGGAGCATCTTCAATTAGTGAGCAGAAAATCCAGGGAGAATTTTATGGCGCTTGTGTGGAACGCTGTCAGCCATTGATGGGATTTTTGCTATCGGGATTGCCGCGGAGAAACACGATCGTAGACCTCACTCAAACGCTGCCCATTCTCTACGAAGATCAGGGGCTGATTGTGGTCAATAAACCAGCCGGATTGCTCTCGGTTCCGGGTCGTTATCGGGATGGTCAAGACAGCGTTTTGAGTCGGCTCCGTCATTTGTTGCCAGACGGTAACGCTTTAATGGCAGTGCATAGGCTCGATCGAGATACGTCTGGAGTTTTGGTATTGGCGCGCGATCGACCTACTTATCGTCACCTCAGTCAGCAGTTTCAGCAGCGTCAGGTTCACAAGGTTTATGAGGCAATGCTGAATGGATTAGTAACTAGAGAACAGGGAGTCATTGACCTGCCGCTGTGGGGCGATCCGCACGATCGACCTGTTCAAAAAGTTGATTATCAGCGCGGTAAACCTAGCGTGACTCATTTTAAGAGACTGGCGATAGAAGGGAATTTAACGCGAATCGAATTCTCTCCGGTGACGGGACGAACGCACCAAATTCGAGTCCATGCCGCCGATTTGCAAGGATTGGGAGTGGCGATTTTGGGCGATCGGCTTTATGGTGATGCGAGTCGCGATCGTTTACATCTTCATGCGAGAGAACTGAGTTTTGGACATCCGCAATCTCAGCAAATTCTCCATCTAAAAGTAGGAACCCCATTCTAAAAGCTACATATTTCTTCTCAGAAAGTTACTCGTTGAGAACTTGAATTTGATAGCTGTAGCCTTGCTCGGCTAGAAATAGCTGACGGTGACGCGCAAATTCTTCTTCACACGTTCGGAGTGAAACCAGCGTGTAAAACTGAGCCACGCGACCATCCGATTTAGGACGCAACACCCGCCCCAAACGCTGCGCTTCTTCTTGACGAGACCCATATTTCCCAGACACTTGAATCAGCACATCAGCATCCGGCAAATCTAGCGCAAAGTTGCCGACCCGCGATAAGATTAGCCCATCGATCTGCTGATGTCGAAACTGTTCATAGCGACGATCGCGCTCCCGTTGTGGAGTTTTGCCTGTGATCAAGGGCAATCCCGTTAGGTGAGCGATTTTTTCTAATTGCTCAATGTATTCACCGATGATTAGAATCCGATGTCCGGCTTCTTTTTCTAGCAGTTCTTTGATCGTCGCCAATTTACGAGGATTTTCGGCAGCGATGCGAAACTGTTGACGTTTGGGCGCGATCGCATAAGTCATCTGCTCGTCTGCATCCTGCGGGACGCGAATCTCGGTGCATTCGGCAGCAGCGATGAAGCCTTGTCCTTCTAGTTCTCGCCAGGGCACATCGTAGCGTTTAGGTCCAATTAGGGCAAACACGTCACCCTCTCGCCCATCTTCACGGATTAGCGTGGCGGTCAATCCCAGTCGGCGGCGGGCTTGTAGCTCGGCAGTGACGCGAAATACAGGAGCAGGCAACAGGTGAACTTCGTCGTAAATGATTAAGCCCCACGATCGAGCGTTAAATAGTTCAAAATGCGGCTGCTGCTGATCTTTTTGAGACCGATAGGTCAAGATTTGGTAGGTCGCTAAAGTGACAGGTGCCGTGTTTTTGGTTTCACCGCTATATTCGGCGATCGAGTCTTCTGAGAGCGAGGTTTTGTCAAGCAGTTCTCGTCGCCATTGTCGAACCGAGGTAAGACTACTCGTCAGCACAAGCGTGTTTTCTTGCACAGCAATCATCGCCGCCATGCCAACCATTGTCTTTCCAGCCCCACACGGCAGTACAATCACACCGCTTCCACCTTGCACCCGTCCGGCTTGGTGAAATGCGTCTGCGGCGGCTTCTTGATAGTCGCGGAGGTCAAACGGTTCGCCAGCGCGACTGATGCGACGAAGCTCGATCGTCAAAGCATCCCCCGTGACATAGCCTGCAAGATCCTCAGCGGGATATCCTGCGGCTAAAAGGGCTTGTTTCAACACTCCGCGAAAGGCAGCATCGACTTGAAAGAGGCAATCGTTAAGCCGTTCACCCAAGAGAGGAGCGACCTGATCATTGCGAGACAAAAGTTCGGCAAGGGGAAGATCGGCAGCTCTAAGCAAAAGGTGAATCTCGTCATCCGATCGTTCAATCACCGTCAAGCCATATCGTTTGCCCAACGCATCAATTTCTTGCGCGACTGCATCGGGCATCGGATATTTAGCGTGATCCTGCAGTGCCGCCAACATATCATCAACGGGCATTCCAGCCGCTCGTGCATTCCACACGCTCAGGGGCGTGATTTTGTAGGTGTGAATGTGTTCGGGACTTTTGACGAGTTCGGTAAAAGGGGCGATCGCTTCTCGTGCGGCAGTCGCTCTCGGTGAGTGAACTTCTAAGAGAACAGAGCGATCGCTTTGAATGATTAAGGCATTCTCAGGGAAGTAAGACATTGCAGATTTGGATTGGTTTAAAGATCGATCCTAGATCAAGGCTTTTATTTTAAGACCGATTTTATGAATGCGACCGATCGCACGTTTACCCGATGGCGTGGAGACGTTCCACCGAAACGTCTCTACACGTAATCTCCTTCGTTACACCGTTTGTACTAATGGGTAGGGATGCGTTAACTTATCCAACTGCTGCACCAACAAACTGAGGAATAAACCTACGTCTGTGACGACTCCGACTGATTCGACTGAGCCGCGATCGCTGAGTTTTGTCACCACCGCCGGGTTGATATCCACACACACCATCTTCACCCCAGCGGGAGTCATATTGCCGACTCCGATCGAGTGCAGCATTGATGACAGCATTAAAATCATGTCTGCTCCTTCGATCAAGCGGCTGTAGTCCTCTTGAGCTTTGACGAGATCCATTTGCGTATCCGGCAATGGACCGTCATCTCGAATCGAGCCAGCCAGCGAGAACGGTACATTATGCTTCACACATTCATAAATAATGCCACTCGTCAGCACACCACTCTTCACCGTTTCAGCAATGCTGCCATACCTGCGAACCATGTTGATCACTTTTAGGTGATGGCGATGCCCCCCGCGCACTGATACGCCCCGCTTCATATCCACGCCCAGAGACGTGCCCATTAAAGACTGCTCCATGTCGTGAACCGCGATCGCATTTCCGCCCAGTAACGCTTGCACATAGCCTTCTCGAATCAGGTGCGCCAGATGTTCGCCGCCGCCCGTATGGATCACCACCGGACCCGCCGTTACCACAACCTTGCCCCCACGATCGCGGATCTTCCGCAGTTCCCAGGCGATTTGCTCAACCACCAACTCAACTCGGCGCTCACTCGAAACCCCCGCACCCATAAAGCTAAATTCCTGAGTATTGCGCTGTTCACGCGATTCAGTTTTACGGACGGTGCGAATGCCATCTACGCCAACGACGACCCGATCGCCCATCTGCACATCGCGGAGCAGTTTACATTCCGGGGCACCCCCTTGGGGAAACAGCACGATCGCGGCATCCATGCGCTGTTTCTGCACTTTGAGCCACTGCCCATTCACCCGTACCTCAGTCGGATAAATGGTGGTCACATAAAAGTCATCGGGCGCAACTCCTGTCTGAGTTACAGTTTCTAGCTCACAGTCACAAATCTCCTGCGGAGGCGGCAACGCTCCCAGGTCTATCCACTGACTCATAATCGTTTCCATGATCGCGTGAGAAGGAGCCGTTACTCTCACTTCTGCCGAAGAGGTGCTCTGCCGTTGTTCTCCTAAATTGAAGTTGAGAACCTGGAAACTGCCGCCTGCTTCGACGACGATATCCAATGCCTGATTGATCAATCCTGAATCGAGCAGATGCCCTTCTAATCGCATGACACGGCTCTCGATCGCCGCACTCGCATGAAGCTCTACCCGCACAGGTTCCGTTACGCGCAGCGTCAAACACTTAGACGCACCGCCTGCCTTAAGGAACTCCGTCAAAGGAGTCTCAATCACCCGAAATCCTGCCTTAGAAAGCCTTTGTCTCAAGTCATCGCTGGCTTTATTGAGAATGACAATTTCTTCAATGTTGACCGCGTTACACGCAAAGGTTACAGCGTCTGGTTCGGTGATCGGGATGCGCTTTGCTTCGGGCACTCGCATCTCAATCAGTCGATTTGAGTAAGCATCAAACGCAGGCGGATAGTAGAGCAAATAGCCATTGCTCAGAGGGCAAAAGCACGTATCAAGGTGATAAAAACGCTCATCCATCAGCCGCAGAGACAGCACTTCAATATCTAACCACTTTGCCAAATAAGGGTGCGAATCTAATTCTGATCGAAAGCCATACCCTGCCCAAAGCCAGCGCCCTTCTCGATCGAGCAGCGCATCTCCCGCGCCTTCAAAGGGCAAATCTTTGGGCAATTCGTGCACCGTGTAGCCGTTCTCTTCAAACCACTCTTTAAAAAATGGCTCTTCTCCCTGTCGTTCTTTGTGAAAGAAACGGCTCAAAACGACCGTCTTACCCAGCACCAAACCTGCATTCGCTGTGAACACCATGTCGGGAATGCCCTTTTGAGGCTTCACCAAGTTCACCATCGCGTGTTGTTGAATGACGTTGTGCAGCTTCTGCCATTGTTCAACCGCTCGATCGCGCGACGACTTGTGGATGTTGCCCTCCATCCAAGGATTGATCACATAATCTACGTCGTAGTGATCGGGGGAACACATGAGAAACCGAAGCGAGGAAGTCATAGAAAAATTAGGGGGTGTGGGGAATTAGACGCGACAATCAGCCTAGTGAATAAGAAATTCACGCGAGTCGTTGTAGTTTCAACTACGAAAGTGTATCTCTGTGGAAAGATCCAAGCCGCGCAACAGACATAGATTATCAAATACTGCCTCTGAATATTCTAGAGAGGAAAGGGGGACGATCGTGCATCTCTCTCATCAGCAATTCCTGACAATCTAAAATCGTTCCTCTGATAGAGGGATTAATTTTGATTTGAGTTTAAAGTTTTCCCCAGGTTCACGTTACGTTCAAATCGTAAGTGACGAACATTCATAGAGAGGAAATTCTTATGGGACAGGTTTTTTTAACTCTGAAACAAGCGCTTCACAAAACTGTTGTGCTGATTGGTTTAGTGAGCCTTATCTATACAACTGGGTTCTTTTTAGTCGAGCAGTCTAGCTACGCAGATACTACAAAGCAAGCTGTAAAGGAACAACCCTTCATTCTTGACGAACCTCAAACCGCAACCAACCGCGAAGCCGCTTATCAGGAAGCGATCGAGGAGGTCAAAAAATCAGATGGCTTAGAGAAAGAATATGAGAAAGATTTAAAGACCTTCAAGAAAGAGAACCCTGGCGAAAGTCCTGTTGTCAGGGGTGCTAAAGGGCTAATCGACAAAGTGACTGGCAAAGAATAACCTTTTTTTGTGAAGGTCGAACTTTTGCCTTCTCCCCAATAGAAAAGCCCTAGCTGGATGGCTAGGGCTTTTTTCAGTTTAGTTCGCTACTAGGACGCAACCTTTACTGCCAATCTCTGCCGAGTCGGAGTTGTTGATTTCACAGCCATAGGCTCAGGGTTTTGCATCAAGAAGACCAAGAGCGGATTGCTCTGCAACTCTCGCTTCAGCAACCGATGTAGCTCACGCTCGATTTGAACCTGCAACCCTGCCCAGTCTATCTCGATCTGACCTTCTAGCTCACGAGCAAAGTCCTTCCAGCGATCGCGCAACACGGCTTGGATGGTTTCCTCGACTTTAGTTTGCAAAGCAGGACGCTCAACCGCAGACACAACACCTCGCAGGTGAACTTCTGGCTTCGAGAATAAATGACCCGCTTCGTCAACGGTCGCGGCGATCGTCACAATGCCATCTCCAGCCAACTGCTGCCGCTCTTTGAGAACTTTGTCGTTGACCATGCCCGATCGAGAAGTGTCAACAAGCTCTATGCCAGCCGGGACTTTGCCTGCTTTGCGAATTGAGTCTTTGCCTAGCTCAATCACGTCACCGTTATCGATGATCACCATATTCTCAGCCGGGATGCCCGTGCTTTGAGCCGTTTGAGAGTGCTTGACCAACATTCGATGCTCACCGTGGACGGGTAGGAAGAATCGAGGACGAGTCAAGCCAATCATCAGCTTTTGGTCTTCTTGACAGCCGTGACCCGAAACATGGATGCCCTGATCTTTGCCGTAGACGACTTTAGCACCCTGCATCATTAGTTTGTCGATCGTGTTGACCACCGCAATCGTGTTGCCCGGAATCGGGTTTGCCGAGAAGACGATCGTATCGCCCTGTCTAGCCTTAACTTGACGATGTTCTCCATTCGCAATCCGCGTCATGGCAGACATTGGCTCACCTTGCGATCCAGTCGTTAGAATCAGGACGCTGCTGTCGGGCAATTTGTGAGTCATATGCAACGGTTGCAGCAAATCATCTTCGCACTTGATGTAGCCCAAGTTGCGAGCGTGGGCAATCACGTTCAGCATCGATCGACCAATTACCGACACAACGCGGTTATGCTTCTTCGCAAGCTCAAGGATCATATTGATCCGGTGAACCGATGAGGCGAAGGTCGTGACGAGCAAGCGTCCTTGAGCCTGGGAGAAGATGCGATCGAGATTCGGAAACACCGCTCGTTCAGACGGGGTAAATCCTGGAACTTCTGAGTTGGTGGAGTCACTGATCAGACAGTGAACGCCTTTCTCGCCATATTCTGCCAACTTCTGAAAGTCAAAAAACTCGCCATCGACTGGAGTGTGGTCAAATTTGAAGTCACCCGTATGGACGACGATGCCAACTGGCGTGTGAATCGCAACGGTGAAGCTGTCTGCGATCGAGTGCGTATTACGAATAAACTCGACAAAAAAGTAGGAGCCGATTCTGACAATATCGCGAGGGCGAACCGTACGAATCTCTGTGCGATCAGACACACCTGCCTCTTCTAGCTTGCCCTCTAAGAGAGCCATTGCCAGCCGGGGACCATAGATTACGGGAATGTCAAACTGCTTGAGGTGAAAGGGAATGCCGCCAATGTGGTCCTCGTGCCCGTGTGTCACGATCATGCCCTTAATTTTATGGCGATTTTCGCGCAAGTAGGTCATGTCGGGCAACACGATATTCACGCCGTGCATTCCGTCGGTCGGAAAGGCTAATCCTGCATCTAGCAGAATAATTTCGTCGCCATACTCAAACACGCAGGTATTCTTGCCAATTTCGTGCAGTCCGCCAAGAGGAATGATTTTGAGCGCGTCAGGCGCAGCGGTATTTTGGATCATTTGGGGCTTTGTACTAGATTTCAGATTCGGAAGATTAGTTTTCAATGGATTGAGTGTTAGGTTTTGCAAATTACAGAAGTGGAGATTCAATAGATGAGAGCTAGTCAATGCATATAGCAGTCATTTGCGGAGGTAGGGAGCTTAGTCAAAAACGATCGTCTGCATACAGGCAAAGCTTTGCATAAGTAGCAGGTCTAGCGATCGAGCACAGCAACCAAACTTGCCCAACGCTGCTCACGGGCTATTCGGTTGTCAGAAAACTTTTGGCAGCTATTCTTTGAGAAGGTTAAGCTCGACCATTACTCTCTTTAGCGTAGCGCGAACGCTGTCATCTGGGTCACAAAGCGGAAGACGATATGAGCCAACATCCCACCCTTGGAGCTTTAAGGCTTCTTTAACAGGAATTGGATTGGTGGTGATAAACAGCGCCTTGAATAGCGAAAAGAGCTTGAGATGAATTTGAATCGCCGTCTGCACCTGACCCGCTTCAAACGCCTGAATCATCTGCTGAAGCTGAGAACCCACCAGATGACCAGCCACACTCACGACTCCCTGACCTCCGATCGCCAAGATTGGCAATGTCAGCGAGTCGTCCCCAGAGTAGATCGCAAAATCGGTAGGGGTCAATCGTCTGATTTGACTGGCTTGGTCAAGATCGCCGCCTGCTTCTTTGACAGCGACAACGTTAGGAATTTCAGCGAGCTGGGCGATCGTTTCAGGCAAAAGATTTTGGCTTGTGCGCCCAGGCACATTGTAGAGCATGATCGGCAAGTCAGAAGATGCTTGTGCGATCGCTTTAAAGTGCTGATAGAGTCCCGATTGAGGAGGCTTGTTGTAGTAAGGCACTACCTGCAAACTTCCGTCTAAACCCATTTTAGCAGCTTTCTGGGTCGCTGTGATCGCCTCCGCCGTCGAATTTGACCCAGTTCCCGCCATAACTTTAGCGTTCCCAGCTACGGCGTTTTTCACCACCTGAAATAGCTCAAATTCTTCATCCCAGCTCAAGGTCGGTGACTCACCTGTGGTACCGCAAACTACAAGCGTGTCAGTGCCGTTATTCGCTAAATAATTGGCTAACTTTTCGGTCACCGCATAGTTGACGCTGCCATCTTGGTTGAATGGCGTGATCATCGCAGTTAAGACTCGTCCAAAATTTACCACACTCTACTACCACTCCTTAATATCTTCAGTCATGACCTTAAACGATCGCTGCGATCTGAGGTCTTAAAAGATTTTTCTCTATTAGCAATTCTGCAATTTGAATGGCATTAAGGGCGGCTCCTTTGCGGATTTGGTCGCCACACAGCCATAGCTCCAGCCCGTTGGGATTTGAAATGTCTTGACGAATCCGACCCACTAACACTTCATCTTTGCCGCTTGCGTCGATCGGCATCGGAAAATAGTTTGCTTGCCAGTCATCCACCAGCTTTACGCCTGGGGCTTGACTCAAAATCTCTCTTGCTTGCGCCACGTCAAATGGGTTTTCAAACTCAAGGTTAATCGATTCTGAGTGAGCGCGCAGGACGGGAACCCGTACACAGGTTGCCGTAATTCTCAGGTCATTCGCTCCAAAGATCTTTCGAGTTTCGTTGACCATTTTCATCTCTTCTTCGCAATAACCTTGCTCGTTGAGCGTAGAGTTGTGAGGAAACAAGTTGAATGCAAGGGGATAGGGAAGGATCTCTGGTTTAGGCTCCTGCCCATTAAGAATCGCCTGAGCCTGTGTTTTGACTTCTTCCATTGCGCGTGCTCCAGCCCCACTCGCCGACTGATACGTTGAAGCAACGATTCGCTTAATCGTCTGAACTTGATGGAGAGGATAAACCGCCACCGCCATCAAAATCGTCGTGCAGTTTGGATTGGCGATTAAGCCTCTATGGGTCGCAACCGCCTCTGGATTCACTTCTGGAACGACAAGCGGCACTGCGGTATCCATGCGAAAGGCGCTGGAGTTGTCAATCATCACTGCACCCGCCGCGATCGCCGTTTCTGCCCAAGCTTTGGAAATCGACCCGCCTGCCGACGCTAAAACAATATCAACCTCTCGAAACGATCGCTCGTTAACCGCCTCAACGACAATCTTCTCGCCTCGAAACTCTAACGTCGTCCCTGCCGATCGAGGAGATGCCAATAGTTTCAGGTTCGCTAGTGGAAAGTGACGACTTTCTAGAAGTTCTAGCAGTTCTGTGCCGACAGCGCCCGTCGCCCCTAAAATTGCAACTCGATAGGATTGACCCAAAATCGTTTTCCTCCAAACGAATTATCAAACAAACAATCCAAAAATTAACCCTTCGCCCGGTCTTTAAAAGACCGATGTTGCTCTTAAACCAAGCTCTTGTGAAAATAGTTTTTTTAATAACAAGAAGACGGCTTCAAAACTCTAGTCAATCATGACGCAAACTTTTGATTTATCTTAGAGACTACCGCGCTTTCGGGAAATTCTGCACAAGGTTAACGTAAATTTGCTTGAAAATCGTAAGCAGATTCCTAAGATTCAACCACAGAGATGAGTCAAGCACGTCAAGAATCGGCTAATATTGCTAACTGCGGCGATGTCAACGATGTCCAAAGATTTCTTCAGACAGTTAAGTCTGATCAACCTATGGAACGCGGTTACATCATAAATATGGGGTCGTTCCAATGGACGGGCGACAACTCAAGCGGTAATCTTATAAGCTTTGTTCGCTTGGCAGTTTGTCCCGATCGGGTCAACCGTGTTAAAACAAAGACCTTTAATATAAGGATTCAGCGCCGATCGTTAGACTTCGCCCCACTCACAAAACCGTATATCGTTTGCAACTCATACGCCAATGAAAGTTACCCAGGAAAAACTTCCCGCCAGCCAAGTTGGTCTGGAGATTGAGATCACGCCAGAAATGTCTAAGCAGGCTTATGAGCGGGTGCTACAAGAATTTACTCGCTCAACCAATATTCCTGGGTTCCGCAAAGGAAAGGTGCCTCGCCAAGTGTTGATTCAGCGATTTGGTCCGGCTCGCATTAAAGCGGCGGCTGTTGAAGATCTCGTAGACAAAGCTCTTAAAGAAGCGCTTCAGCAAGAAAAGATTGAAGCGATCGGCAACTTTCAACTTCGCTCCTCATTTGATGAGTTGATCACGCAGTTTGAGCCAGGAAATCCGCTCACTTTCTCGGCAGCGGTAGACGTTCAGCCAGAGGTTGACCTTCAGCAGTACCAAGATTTGAGCGTTCAAGCAGAAGAAGTCAAGCCTGAAGAGGGCAAAGTCGATACAGTTCTGGGGAATTATCAAACTCAAATGGCGACGCTCGTTCCGGTAGAGGGAAGAGCTGCGCAGAAGGGCGATACAGCGGTTGTAGACTATCACGGACGCTTTACTCCCGCAGGTGAAGAGGCTGAAGAACAGGATGTTCCTGGTGGTCAAGCCGAAGACTTTCAGATTGAGCTAGATGACGGAAAATTTATTCCTGGCTTCATTGATGGCATCGTTGGAATGAACGCTGGAGACACGAAAGAAGTCTCAGTCACGTTTCCTGAAGACTATCCTCAAGAAGCGTTAGCGGGTCGCCTTGCCACCTTTTCCATGACTCTTAAAGAATTAAAAGAAAAAGAGCTGCCAGAACTGGACGATGACTTTGCTCAGGAGGCGAGTGGTGGAGATTATCAAACGATCGCTGACCTACGCGAGTCTTTAGAAAAGCGTTTCACCGAGGAGGCAGAACAGAAAACCAAATCCAATAAAGAACAGGCGATTTTAGATCAGTTGATTAATAAAGTCGAAGTCGAGCTTCCTGAAACGCTAGTCGAGCGAGAAGTTGAGTTTATGATTACTCAAACCGCCATGCAACTGCAAAATCAGGGCGTTGACATCAAGCTATTGCTCAATCAAGAAACGCTGCCCATGCTGAAAGAGCGTTCTCGCCCCGACGCGATCGACCGCATTAAGCGCACCTTGGCATTAGGCGAAGTCGCAAAGCGCGAGTCGCTGACCACGAGCGATTCTGAAATTAACGATCGAGTGCGTGAAGTCATGGCAGATTTAGAAGGTCGTGATGTCGATCCTGAACGCCTTCGCACGGCGGTTGCGGAAGATCTACTCAAGGAAAAAATTCTCAACTGGCTTGAGGAACACAACACGGTCGAGCTAGTTCCTGAAGGGAGTCTGAAGAAAGAAGATGAAGAAGAGGAAGACCTCGAAGACGACACGATCGACGTGGATGAAGACGGTACGATTACCATAGAAGCCTCGACCGTCGAAGCAGAATAGAGCCTGACGCAGACGCTAAAAGCCTCTTGAGACTAAGCACTTTGATCGACTTCTACTGGCAGACCGCATAAGTCTTTTTGTAGGATCGACCCCAGTTTCAGGTGAGTTAAGGCATAATGTGTGCATGACCAGAGCGAAATTTCTCGTCAGCCAATTTAATCAAAAGTGCCTTCAAGCAACGCCTTGACTCTATGCTCCAATCTAAGTCTCCCAACAATTCTTTTATCAACCATGCCCCCTTGGACGTGCTATCCGCAACTCCGACCAGCGTAGTGCCAATGGTGGTTGAGCAGTCTGGGCGCGGGGAGCGATCGTTTGACATCTACTCTCGTTTGCTGCGTGAGCGCATCGTGTTTTTGGGCACTCAAGTCGATGATGCGGTTGCTGACTCCCTGATCGCTCAGATGCTCTTTCTCGATTCTGAAGATCCTGAGAAAGACATTCAAATTTACATTAATTCTCCGGGTGGATCTGTCACTGCAGGCATGGCAATTTACGACACGATGCAGCAAGTCCGCTGTGACGTTGTGACAATTTGCTTTGGTTTAGCGGCTAGCATGGGCGCATTTCTCCTCTCTGGAGGCACCAAAGGCAAGCGTATGTCACTTCCTAGCTCTCGGATTATGATTCACCAGCCGTTGGGCGGTGCTCAAGGTCAAGCGGTGGATATTGAGATCCAAGCAAAGGAAATCCTTTATCACAAGCGCAAGCTGAATGAGCTACTCGCTGAACATACAGGTCAGCCATTTGAGAGAATCGAAGCAGACACTGAGCGTGACTTTTTCATGTCAGCCCAAGAAGCAAAAGACTACGGTTTGATTGATCAAGTAATCACTCGACAGAATCTTCCCAAAGTGGAAGTGCCTGTCGCCGCAGTAGGTTAAGAGGCAGGTATGTCAAAATACGACTCCCATCTAAAATGTTCCTTTTGCGGCAAGTCTCAGGAGCAAGTCCGCAAGCTGATCGCGGGACCCGGCGTTTACATCTGTGATGAATGCGTAGACTTGTGCAACGAGATTTTAGATGAGGAGTTGTTCGACTCTAGTGCAGTCCCTCAGCCTGTGCCTCGCAAAGAGCAAGCGCCCGAAAAGCGTCGGGTGCGCTCTGCTAACATTTCTTTGAGCCAGATTCCTAAGCCACGAGAAATAAAGAAGCATCTTGACCAGCATGTGATTGGTCAAGACGAAGCAAAAAAAGTTTTGTCTGTGGCAGTCTATAACCACTATAAGCGTCTTAGCTTCACCCAGGTTAAAAACGGCGCGAAGGCTCCTGTCGATGACCCAGTTGAACTACAAAAGTCAAATATTCTACTAATTGGTCCGACGGGTTGCGGTAAAACTCTTCTAGCGCAAACGCTGGCAGAGATTTTAGACGTTCCCTTCGCGGTGGCAGACGCTACAACGCTGACTGAGGCAGGGTATGTTGGTGAAGATGTTGAAAACATCTTGCTGCGCCTCCTACAGGTGGCAGACTTAGATGTTGAAGAAGCTCAGCGTGGCATCATCTACATTGACGAAATCGACAAAATTGCCCGCAAAAGCGAAAACCCTTCGATCACTCGCGATGTGTCTGGTGAGGGCGTTCAACAGGCTCTATTAAAAATGCTGGAAGGTACTGTTGCAAACGTCCCTCCTCAAGGTGGGCGTAAGCATCCCTATCAAGACTGCATTCAAATCGACACGAGCAATATTTTGTTTATTTGCGGTGGCGCATTTGTCGGGTTAGATAAGTCTATTGAGCAGAGAATCGGTAAGCGATCGATGGGCTTTGTTCAAGGCGGAGACAATCAGCCTTCTAAAGACAAGCGAACGGCTGACATCCTCAAAAACCTCGAGCCTGATGATCTAGTGAAGTTTGGCATGATTCCCGAATTCATTGGGCGAATCCCAGTTATGGCAGTCGTTGATCCTCTAGATGAAGATGCACTGGCTGAGATTCTCACTGAGCCTCGTAATGCGCTGGTGAAGCAGTTTCAAAAGCTGCTGAAGATGGACAATGTGCAGCTTGATTTTAAGCAAGATGCAGTCAGAGCGATCGCTCAAGAGGCGTATCGTCGAAAAACGGGAGCCAGAGCACTTCGCAGCATTGTCGAAGAACTGATGCTTGATATCATGTATGAGCTACCTTCTCGCAAGGACGTGGCTCGATGTTCGATTACCCGTGAGATGGTTGAAAAACGCTCAACTGCCGAACTCTTAATGCATCCTTCTTCCCTTCCAAAGCCAGAATCCGCTTAAAATTGAGTTCTGTATTTTGAGTTTCAGGTTTTAAGCAAACAAATCCCAAACTCAAGATTCACTCACTTAATATCTAAGCTTCTGAGATGCCATACGCAACGGTTAATGGATTTAATCACTATTACAAGTGGGTGACGGATACTGAGCATTCTCAGCCGACCGGAAAGCCCATCATGGTCTTTGTTCACGGGTGGGGAGGTTCGTCAAGCTATTGGGAAAGCACGGCTCGATCGCTTTCAAGCACATTTGATTGCCTTCTCTATGATATGCGTGGGTTTGGGCGATCGCGCTCTAACACAAACCAAAAACCGCTTCTTGCAGAGTTTCCAGAAACAAAAGAACAACTTAGCTATGAGCTAGAAAGCTACGCAGAAGATCTGGCTGGTTTGCTGGATGCTTTGGGGTTGAAGCGAATTTATCTCAACGCTCACTCGATGGGCGCGTCCGTTGGAACGTTTTTTTTGAACCTGCATGGCGATCGGGTTGAGCGAGCCATTCTTACGTGTAGTGGCATTTTTGAATATGACGAAAAAGCGTTCAACGCCTTCTACAAGTTTGGAGGGTACGTCGTCAAATTTCGCCCTCGCTGGCTTTATAAGCTGCCGTTTATGGATCGGCTATTCATGCAGCGTTTTTTGCACCGTCCTCTCTCTGGTGAGATCAGCCGCGCTTTCTTGGATGACTTTCTCATGGCAGATTATGACGCAGCGTTAGGGACAATTTTTACCTGTGTGAGCAAGAAAGCGGCTGAGGTGATGCCTGCTGAGTTTGCCCAGATCAAGGTGCCAACTTTATTGGTTTCGGGTGAATGTGACATCATCATTCCACCCGAATTAGGTCGTCATGCAGCCGAACTCAATGACAATATTGAATATTTTTTGATGTCCAATACGGCTCACTTCCCAATGCTAGAAGATGCCCCGACCTACCTTCATAAAGTGCAGGAGTTTTTGGGAGTGACAAGCCCTGCTCAAGTTTGACGGGGTTAAGCAGTGTGTGAAGCACCAAAAAGAGATCGGACTTTGTGAGCGGCTAAGTCCACTCCAGAAATCGAAAGCTCGATCGATTCCCAAAGCCCAGGACAGTGGTTTACTTCACGGTATGCATCTTCAGTAAGAAGAATCTCGCCTTGTCGGGCTAAGTCTTCACCCAACTTACACGCAAGATTCATTTCACTGCCATAGACATCATCTCCAACGACTAGCACCTCTCCAAATCCAATCCCAATGCCAGCATAAATCTCCTGGTCGTCTGGCAAGCCTGTACTGGCTGCCGAAAGATCTTTTAAGATTGAGAAAGAGGCTTCGATCGCAGATACCACATCGGGAAACACCGCAAATAGATTATCTGCCTCCTGTTTAATCACTCTGCCTCCAAACTGCAAAACGATCGGCTTACTGATAACACTCATCCGCCGAATCATTCCTAAAAAATGCAAGATTCCATGCCGAAGAGTGAGCCGTGAAAATCCTGCCATATCCAGAACGAAAATCGCGCAGGTGTGACTAAACACCTCTTGAATTTGCTGATCAATCTCCGCAAGTCTTTCGGGCTGATCATTTCGAGCCTGCAACAGTCGATCGAACTCGATCCGGGTGTTCTGTCCTGGAACCATAGGTCGTTTTAAGAATGGACTACTTTCAGAACTCTTCGTGTCTGCCAGATTGCGCCAACCGCGCTCGCCACTCACTTACAGCCTTCTGTAACCGAGACGGCAACCAGCGATCGTACTGTGAGTAAACAGGCAACCGAGGCATAAAGTTCCACCCCGATTGATTGAGGGCGGCAGTTAACTGATTCGCCTTCGGATGGGGATAATCCGGATTGACTTCATCGTGAGGACTGATTCCGCCCAAATCTGTTGCTCCGGCAGCTAAACACGCGATCAGCATCTGTGGTTGAACCAGATTAGGAGGAATTTGCAGCCCGATCGTGTCTGGCAAAATCTGACGCGCCATTCTAATCGTTTTTAGTAAATCCTCTGCCCCAAAAGCAGCCCCCGCAGAGGATTCTTTTTGCCCAGGGCTATAAGGCTGCAAGATTACTTCTTGAATATGTCCCCACCGCTCTTGAATGTGAGCGATCGCGTCTAAACTTTCTCGGCGATCACACTCGGTTTCGCCAATCCCTAACAGCAACCCGGTCGTAAAGGGAATCTGTAGCTCTCCTGCCAAAGCTAACTGCTGCGATCGCACGTCTGGCACTTTACTCGGCGCATGGCGATGAACCGTCTTTAAAAGCTCTGGTGTGATTTGCTCTAGCATTAGCCCCATCGATACGTTGACTTCTTTAAGCTTTGTCATCTCCGCGACGCTCAAAGGTCCAGCATTGGTGTGAGGCAAAAATCCCATTGAAAGAGCAAGCTCGCAAAGATCGTAAATGTGATGCAACCAGTCAGTTCGACGATCGCTTTGAGGATGCACTTCTCCACTCAAGACGAGAATCTCAATCACGTCTTGAGTTTGCAGAGATTGCAGAATTTTTTCTGCATCAGCCAAACTCAACCAGGGACTCGTGCCCGGATCGGCTCGAAAGTTGCAGTAGCTACATCGGTTAAAGCACTCGTAGGTGGGAACCAACGTGTAGGCAGGGCTATAAGTCACAGTCTGCGAAAAAGATGCCATTGCGCCTTGCTATCCGAGGGTTTAAGAAGCAAACGCTTTAGACTTGAAACAATTATCTTCCTAAGTCTTAGAGCCTTTCTTAATCTCTAACATACGTTCTGTGCAGATCGCCCAACCTAAACCAAAAAACCGACTTATCTGGAGTACCAGATTTTTCTCTGCCCTGATACACTCCTCCGTTTTGCGTAGACATTTTTCACGTGAGTCTTCACCGTGTTCAAACTAATTTGCAGAGTGTTTGCGATCTCCTGGTAGGTATGTTCCTGCCGTAAGAGCATCCAGATTTCGGCTTCTCGATCGGTCAGGTCATATTTTCGACGATCGATCCACAAGTCTTCCGTTAAAGCTTCGCAGCAATCTTCTAACAGGATTAAAATACACGACTCATGACCCGTCGGATTAGAGCTAGTTGCACCAGTCATCAACCAACGCACCCGCAGACGAACACTGTGTCCTTGATTCCCCTGATACTCTGCTACAAAGAGTTCATCGTCTAACCCTGCTTTAATCAATCGATGACAGACCTCAGTAATAACAGATGGAAGGCTCGCGTTATTCTCCTCTTCTTGACTTAATTGCTGACAAAGATTCTTCGCCTTCAAATTTGTGTAAATGGGTCGAAGGGTGCGAGTGACCACAAGAACCCCTTCTGACATTGACTCAACTAAACTACTCCAAAGTGCGTCTAACTCAAGACTTTCTGAAGCGGCAAGGTCATTGGGCGGTGCCGATGCGATCGCTGGGCGGTTAGAAGGGCGGAGAAGGCAGGTTGTGTCGTCTAGATCACGTTTAGACGATCGAAAACTAGACCAAGAGCGAACTGGAGACCGAAATTTGGGGAGTACAGGGAATAAACGGGCTGTCATGGGGCAAAGTCCTCAAGCACTGGAGGTATTTTGCTACCTGTGAGCCTGAACCTGCAATGAGCACTCTGTAGCCCTGTCTAAGATCCCGAATTACCTTCAATCAACCTGAAGGAAGGTGAAACAGTCTGAAGTAGTGTGAAGTTTTTGTTGTTCTCTAGAAATCAGGGAATAAGATAACCTTCATAGGACAGACGTAGGCGCAAGGTTAACGTTGAAAAACTAGGTCAGTTAGCCTAAATTTCAACCGTAGCTGCTAGAGCTGCAACTCAGCACAGACAAGCAACGAGTAACTTATTCATGAGCCAATAAACACCCACTCAAACGGCGGCAAGCGAAGATTTCGCTGACTACTTTGCCTGAAGACTCACTGTTAAAAGTGCTGTCAACCCTTTTGCCTTGCCTTACATTGTCCAAAGACTGCTTTATGAGTGCGTCACCCGATCGGGTCTTTTCCTAAACCTCTACAGGATGGTTCTGCTCCATGAACCCCAGCTTCCTCAACAAACTATTTCCTCTAGAGCACCAAAAGCTCTACGCTTCTATGCTGCAAAAACGAGGCGGGTTAACTCGTCGTCGTGCAGAGTGTTTTGTCAGACTTTGGGCTTATCTGCTGCTTAAGCAGCAAGAAGAGCTAGCAGGAAAGCTTCCTGAACCGCTGAGCAGATTAGAGCCTCCAGAAGGCTCGGTTGCGTGCACCCACCGAGAAGCAGCAGAGCTATTTTATGGCGATCAAGAACGAGGCAGCGATCGAGCGGCTGGCATGATGATCGATCGACTAGCGGCTTTAGGGTTGTTAGAGAAACAGTACGATGGTCAAACGCTATGCCTACAAGTACAGTCTTTACCTGAGCTGACTTTGCTGCAAGTTGAGGCACCTATGGAACTGTTCATGGATGATTTTAATCCTCGTACCGATGCGATCCCAGTTGCCCATCTCTATGCCCGCAGCTACGCCGAATTGGTTCGAGATGGGTCAGTGATCGCTAAAATCGCCAGGACATTAAGGACATGGGCACAGGAATATCCTGTGGGAATGCGAGTCATTCGCCGATCTGACAATCTTAACGTCGTCGGCATCGCCATTCTTTTTCCGGTCAGCAGCGAGTCAGAGTTTAACTTCTTTCAGCCTCCTAGCAGGAGCTTCTACCTCACGACAGACAACCCGGTAGACCCCTTTAAGATAGCGAGTGTGAATGACATTAACTGCACATCGGTCTACATTCGTGCCTGGATTATCGACCCTCCCTTCTTCAAGGCTTCAACCCTCTACCAACTGCTAGAAGATACTCGAACAACGCTAAATCGAATGCAATCTGATTTCCCGCAACTCTGCGATCTATATTCTGTTGTTCTTCACCCGGTTCACGAAGAACTGAGACGAGTGCTTGGGTTTGAGCGCATCTATCAAGATACTCAGCGCTCCTACTCATGGGTTTATCTAGCAGCCGATCGGTTTGCTAACCTTGACTTCAAGCAAGCATTGGCAAATCTCAGAATCGGTGAGTCTTCATAAGCTATTAGTCAGTCTCTCAAGGCAACGCTGTGGAATGCGTGTCAAACACGAAAATAATCTTAATTACTTACTTTACAAAACTTAAGTTTTCTGCTAATGTTTAGACATGGGACGGGAAACCGCCCTGTATCCTATCCATTTCAAGCCATTATAACTTTATGACCACCACTCTTCAAAGACGCGAAAGCGCCAACCTC
>Ga0209511_1000312_pt1 | contig 51958 bp, 53 predicted proteins | sample SSSSmetaG_FD_184141 | JGI IMG/M metagenome (GOLD analysis project Ga0209511, IMG submission 184141) | Glacier valley bacterial and archeal communities from Borup Fiord, Nunavut, Canada, to study Microbial Dark Matter (Phase II) - ​SSSS... | ecosystem: Environmental > Aquatic > Freshwater > Ice >... | reverse complement strand
TTTCTACCCCTAGCTGACTGTGAAGTTCTGCTACTGGCACCACGACAGCTTCGGTGCTGGCTATTGCGACTGTCGCCTCTGATTTGCCCAAGTAGTCTGCCTTGAGCGTTTCGACGGTGGCGGCAATCTGCTGTAGGTCTGTGACCTCGTTATCGCCATTGATATCGGTCATCGTCCAGCTTCCTTCGCAGAATTTCAGCTGTTTGTTAGCAGCAATCCCCGTCTCATCATGCAAAGGAATGGCTCTAATGTCCTTGTAGCCTTTGCTGCCGCCTTCTGCCATCACAAATCCCATTTCTTTCAGGTCACGAGCGATCGCTCCCTCTGCCCCTTCAGATTGCAGCAACGTGCTGAGACGGGGGTCTGCGGGTTCAAACCCGATGTGATTGGTCACCGCAAGGGCACTGAGGGGTTCTAATCCCTCCCACTCTGGATTGGCTGGATCGGACACTTGCCACTCTTCCTGGTCACTTCCAAAATAAAAGGTGCGATCATCTTGGGGATTCGTGAATTCGATCATTCCCAGTGCCCCGACCGTGTTGGGGACTACCCTGCCATTCCACCCCTCATCTAGCAGCGTTTGTGCTGCCTCTGCGTTCGCTCCATCGATCTTGAGGAAGTCTTGTAGAGCAGTTTCTGCATTGAAGGGAACTGGAGGCTCTACTTTGTGTTCGGTGTATTGCTCTGCTTCTTTTGCAATCTCTGGTTCCTGTTGAACAATCTCTGATTCCGTCTCAATGGTCTGAGCAGGCGCGTCATTGGCTGAGTCAAGTTGACCCTCAATCGATTTACTTGCAGTCACCTCCCGTTCTTGAATCGTTGCTAGCGTTTCTTTCCACGCTTCAGGATTTCGCTTAGTCCACTGCTCTGGAATAACGACGCTGTTGGGATCTAAGGTAACTTTGGCGCTCGTAATCCGGGGCGGCACGATCGACACCTGCCGAACGAAACCAGGATTGTTAAAGAGCCTATGCCCCGTCTCTCTCTCGGCTTTTTCCAGCTTACGCTGTGCTGTTTGATTGAGTTGGGCAAGTTTTTGGGGTGGATTGTCCACTGTGGCAATGTAAGCGGTTATGTCTTTTCCTTTGCCCTCCTTGATGAAGCAAACCTTTAACGTTTCGCCGTCCCCTGTTGGCTGTAGATCGACACCGGGAATCGGTTTGAGGGGTAAATCCTTTCCCTCTGGCGTGATTGCAACCATCCCCCCTGCTACTCCTTGAGGCGTAATCGTCGCCATTGCAGTCGTGCCCAGAGGTATCTGGTAATACTCGTTGTTGTGATTGGCGGGCGCAACCGTTTTCCACTCGCCTTCGGGGGTCTGAGCTTGTATCAACACTTTCCCGTAGTGCGGATGGTTTTCGTCTATGGCAGGGTCGTAATGGTCGCGCTCGACTCCCATTGCAAAGCGGACGGACACAGGTTCAGCACCCCACTCGTGCCCGTGCCATTCGTTTGTCTGTGCAAAGTTCATCCCAGTCATGCTGGTCGCGTTCAGTTGAGGTTGTTCAAGCTGCGCCTGCACTTGCTCTGGCATGACCATCATGGCAACCTTCTGACCTCGGTTTTGCCATAGCGCGGCTGACCACGAAGCCCTGTCTTCTTCGGGAATGGATTTTGCCCAACTTTGCAGGTTTTCGTTGGCAGTGACCCGCATCTCCTTGGCATCATCAGCGTCATATTGATGAACGAGTTCAGATGATGCTCTGATTACCTGTTCTCTCTCAATCTCAACATTCTTCAACGCCTCTTTCATCCCTTTAGGATCACGCTCAAAATCTCTCTCTAGTTCAGCCAATCGCTTTGGATTTTCGGTCTGAAGGTAGCTTCTCGCAATGTCAAGTTGACTCTTCTCAGACAGAGTGCCGATGACGAGGGTTTGTCCATTAATCGTTGCCTGTGCTGCGTAGTTGTGTGATTTCCCGGTCTTGAAGTCTTCCTTGTTGTCAACCAGTTCAATCTCGACTGCTTTCCCATTTCTCGCTGCTTCCCAAATCGGCGATTCACCTTTAGGGTCGAACTTAGTCAGATTCGTGACCTCAATCATCTTGCCGTCGGCTGTTTTTAACTGAAGGGCAGGACCTTCCTCTGTCTTTGCCCGATCTTCAATCTCTTTGGACAGCGCGATCGCCGAGCTGTACTCTTGTATAACCTCTTTGGCAACAGTAGATTGCTCCTCAGTGAAGCCGTCCTTGGGGAAGATGCCGTCATAGACCTTGAGAGACTGCTTATCTAAGCCTGATGCCTCAAAGAAGCCGTTTGCCTGAGTTGCCATCCAGCCCACAGGGTCTTGGGTGTTCGTCGGCATCTTCATGTCATTGAGAAACACTGTGGGATTCTTCTTGTTCGCCACCCAATCTACATCTTTGTACTTAGTAACGGCTCTGCAAAACTCAAGTTCATCCGTGCTTACGACCCTTGCCGATTTAGGCGTATCTACGGCTCTTTGTAAGTTGACTGCTCCAATCCCTTCGACTTGGAATAGAAACCGCTCTACTTTGCCAAGCTGTAGATCAAGCTGCTCTAGCTTTTTAGCAGGGTCAGATGCAGTGATGGTGCGACTTGACTGAGCAATCTCAGTGACTCCTCTGCGAAAGTCAAACCCGTCTTTCGTTGGTTCAGGAATCACTAGGGGATTCTCACCTAAGGTCCGCTTCTGCACCTTCCCAAAGCCGCTTGAGATCTTTTGCAGATACTTTTGCTTAACGTCAACTTCGCTCTGTACCAGTGCAGCGCTCACTTGTTCTGGGGGAGTGCCATTTGCCTGTAATCGCTGATTGACTGCTTCCCGGTCAAAGACATACTGCGTTTCCCATCGCAGCGCTTCTAGCTTCATCAGAGTGTTTGCTACGCTACCTGTTGGGTTGTCGGCTGCGTCCACTGCTGCAATCTCGATGCTGGTGAAGCGCTTTGCCATTGCCTGCTCCTCAGGGGGCAGGGCTGCAATAGCAGGGTCATTGGCATTACGGGGAATCTTGCGCTCTTTCTCTACCTGCACCGGTCGTTTGTCAGGGGCGTTGAGGGCAGTGATCTCAGCGTGCAGCCGCTCAAATTGGTCTTCAGGAATCATGGCGATCGTATCGCCGTCGAAGTCGATGACCAGTTCTTTGGCATCTTTAGGGTTCATGTAAACCACACCCGATTGCCGATACGCTTCGATGTCCTCTTTCTTCATGCCCTCCAGGTTATTCTCGAACACCCGAAACGCCGCGACGTTTGCTACTGGTGAACGATAGACCGCAAATTTAGCGCCATGCGGTAACTTTGGACAGCAGATCTCACCGACCACATTATTGTCTGGGTCACTCTGCCTCAGTCCGGCGTGGGGTTGTGCTAAAGCAGACGGCACATAAATGCCGCCTAACGCGCCATCTGTCCACTGACCTTTTGCGAATTTCTGCAATCCTGCAACGACTTTCTCATGCTCTAGGATTTGACCGTAGCCACCCGTGGTTTCGGTGGTGAAGTTAGGCGCAACGGTCTCAACGCTAAACCGTTCATAGGTCGCCTGAGGCTCTGTGGTTTCTGCTTCGGCTAACACCAAGTTTGCTTGCTCAACGAACTCGCTGATTTCTAGTCCTGATTGCGCCATCCCTTCAATTTCTTGGCGCACCTCGTTAGGCAAATCTGCCAATGCGCCGTTCTCTGCCCTGATACCATTCACAACCGTCGTGGGTCGGGCATCGGCTTTCAGCACTTCGTAGAGCCAATCGACGCGATCTTCTTTGGCTGCGAACTCATCTTCACCGAGCGCAACCGTTTCAGAGTCCTGCTCCTCAATCAGCAGTGTTTTCTTCTCGTGCTGTGCCATGTACAGATCTGCCAGCTTGCGAGGGTCATTTTGGGCGGCTGCCAGGGTTTCTAGCTGCTCCTTCAGTTTGGGCATCACGTCGCTGCGAGTGCCTTCAGGGAAGTTGACCAACACCTGCGCTCCTAGCTTCTGCTGCCGGTCTGCCGCGTCTGATTTGCGTGCCCAATAGAGGTTATCGACTGCCTGCACCCCAACTTGCACCGTTTTGCCATCGCCTTTAATGGCGGACTTAGGAATGATCGCATCGACTCCTAGCTGACGGCACAAATCTGAGGTACGAGCCGTCCCTTTCATCACGCCTTGCCATTCGGGAACACCTGCCCGAAACTGGAACGGCGTGTCATAGCTGGTGGACACCCGGTGAAAGGTCTTGTTAATCTCCTTCTGCTGCCCCTCATCTCCCCCGATCGTGGTGAGTCTGCTGCCGCCCTCAATGGTGGGTTCGATTAACGTCTTGCCCTGAAGTACCCGATCGCTGCCGTCAGGTTGGGTCTGACTCATCTGCCACTTGACGACTTGGGTGCCATCACGCCGGTTCTGAATCTCAAAGTCCTCTTCCTTATAAGAGAGAAACCCTTCCTTCAGGGGGTCATTGATTAGACCTAGAGAGTCTGCAACGTCAAACATGATTGCAGACTCTACTGACACAGCTTTACCCTCTAAAGTGGAGGTACGCGCAATCCCAACCTTCCCGACTGCTCCCTCGACAATCTGTTGAGCACTCAAACTGCCGTGCAGGTCGCGACTGACCAGACCATAGCAATCTCCCAGCGAATTGGCTGCTCTCTGCAACGCTGCCTGGTCAACTTCTGTGCCATCTGGCATCAGCACTGGACTGCTGCCCCAGTTCGGACCGCCCTTGGCTTCATCGTCAATCACCAGCACCCGACCTTTGGGTTTGATGACGCTACTGCTGGCAGTAGACACGGGCAGCGAACCGTATGCCACTGCGTCGGAGAAGTTCTGGAACGTCTCCCCTCTCATCATCTCAGCGGTTTCCCCATCTGCAAAGTAAGCGGTTTTGCCGTTTGCCAACACCAGGTGAATGTCCTGTGCCTTGAGCCGCTCCAGGTCATCAGCAACCACCCCTTCGTACATCTTGGCGGTGTAAAGCTTGACACTGCCATCCAACCTATCTTGCAGCAGCGCCTCTAGATAGGTGTGGTCGGCTGTTTTGTTGGGCATCTTCTCGATGACAGTGCCCAACTTGGCATCTAAATTAACGAACTCTAAGGTCATGGCAGGGTATCAACGGGTATTAAGTAAGTGAGTAGATTGAGAAAGTGAGTAGATTGAGAAGTAGAAGACGCCCAAATAGATAGACAGAGCTTTCACTTGATGAATTCAAGATAGTCAGGGAACCGCTTACTTGGCGCTTTGTACTCCAGTTCGTGTCTGATATGACTCCAGAATGTTTGTTGCTCCCGTGTCAATGCCTTTCTGATCTCAGCAGCCCTTAGAAAGTCTTCAGGAATCTCCTCGTCATCCTTCTCATTCGGGTCATTCCAGGGTTCGCCGCCATTGTTTAATCGGTCATCGCTGTCATCAGTCCAATGACCAGAGGGTTCGTCATCGTCCCAGTCCTCAGTTGCTAACCGGAATTTCTCAGCACGAGCTTTTATCTCCACCCTCTCTGCCACGTCTTTCTGTAGGTACTCCCACACCCACTCCCGTTCTGGAAAGTTGTTGGGAAAAGGATTCTCACCACCCATTACAGCAAATTTGGGCATTTTGATATTCTTGAGATTTGAGGGTTGTGTCATGCCTGTAAATAATTCCGTTGATACTATAGATCTGCCCACTATTCATTTTCTGTTTATTCCTAGCTTTAGATAACCGTGAAAACCCCTGATTCTAAAGGGCTAGGGCATAGATTGTCTGCCGCATGGTCTAGTAGCCTAATTTCTGCCCCAAAAAAGATAAAGGAGCCTGTGAAAGCTCCTCTCTTCGCCGCTCAAAAGGGGTCGTTACTGCTGATCTGTGATACGGCTCTCAAATCAGGCATGGGAATATTGGTCATCCCATTTTCTAGCAACATCAGGTGGTGTAACCTTGCGCCTCTGAGCATTTCAGGATGGTGGTTTCCATTGCCTAACATTCCCACGAGATTGATGGTGTCCTCGCTGCGATTGCGATTCGGCTTGGGGCTAATGCGGGCCGCCCAAGCGTTCTTTTCTCGACAAAACTTCATGTACACCTCATCAGGTTTGAGGCGTTCTGCCATTACGCCAGCCTCATAGCTGTCTGCTGCAACTGGCGTTGAAGTCAGCAGTGCTCGAACTCCGCCATAGGTCTCATAGACCAACCAACGTTCCTGCGGACGTTGCATGACTGACAGTGCGAGTATTCCGTAGGCATCTGCGGGTTTGTCGATTGTGATGCTCCCACTGCTCTCGCTTTTACCGACTCGGCTAGAGCGATAGTCCCAGTCCAACACGCACAAATTGGGAAATTCCAAGATGCACAGACCTTGGTCGATCGTAATTGCGGCAACATTAACCCGGTCATTGGACGGCATAATTTTTGTGTGTAACTCTGCCTCCTTGTAGCGTTAGCAACACCATTATCGACTGATACTTTTAATACTGACACTTTTAACCGATCTTCAACCTAAAAGAGAAACCCCAGATGGGTTCCAGAGTTTCTCTTCGCTAGGGCTTAGGCGCGAGCGCTACGGGCAGCATCAATTTCAACACGGGCACGAGCATTTGCACGGTCGATCAATCCAGGGTTGATGGTGCCTGTCTTGCCGTAAGCATCCCACAGGTAGCTACCTGCATCCTTGATCTGCTTCATGGTGTAGAGCTGATACTCATCTGAGTAAACGCTCTGTTTGCGCCCATCGACTATGTAGCTTTCAGCGTCGTTTCGATTGGCAAAGCCAACACCAGTAGTAAGTTCGATTTCGCTGCGGAACTGAGGAATCCCTGCTTTCGCCTCGAACGCCAATTGACCAGCGACTTTCAATGCAAGTTGGGTGTACCCAATGTGGCATTTCTTGACCAGACCCGATGCCGCTTGCAGGATGTGTGTGTCTGTCAGACGCACAGTGCTGTCTGGCTTTAAGAACTCAATAAGCAGCACCAGTTCTGACTGCCCGATTGGAATGCCGTTGACGGCTCTCATGACCGCTGTCAAGGGATTGATTTTGCCTTCGTTCTTAACAGTGGGACTAGGATTAGGAACCGTAGCAGCACTAGCAGCAGCACTAGGAATCTCTGTTGCTACAGAAGGGGTGGAAGGAGTGGAATTAGTGGAATTAGTGGAAGTTTTAGCCATGATTCCTGATTAGGTCTCATTAAATTGCACTTCTCTGTTGCGACTAGCAACTCTTCCCGAATCTCTGCGTTGTCCCGACTAATTCCAAACTCCTAGACTATAATCTGTGCCTACCTGACGCCGATGCCACCAGTCTCGACTATATCTCCTCTAGCTGCACCTCTTCCTCATCTACATCATACGCAGCGGACATTCCCCCAATAACCTGCTGCCTTACATAAAAGATGCTTTCGTTAAGCTCGTTGGACTCAGGTACAAACTCCCTGTTTCATCATTCCAAGTTCCGACTCTTGTCTCTGCTACGGTTACCGTATATTTCATCGCTGATTCTCCTTTGTTATCTAGTTAGTGGACTTTTGCCTTGATCGTGCGGTCTTCTGAAACCCAACTCCTGCTGGGATCTTCCCAACCATTTCAGCAACTTGGATAGGGAGATGAGCGGGTTCGATGAATGTGTTAAAGCTATCGGCAATTCCCTCGATCGGGATACCAGTTTTCCACGTCTCATTTGCCAACCATTCTTCTATATCTGATTGGCCGATTTCACCTGTAGCTGTAACGGGTTCAAGGGTAGACTCAACTCCGATCGGCGATTCCGATTCTACAGACTGCGAGTCAGCTAGAGCGACTAACCCTTCGCTAGGGTCTTCTATTGCGATGGTTGGTGCGGGTGTGGGTGCGGAAGTGGGAACGTGAGTGGGAATGTGATTGCTGTCCATCCACCCTTTTTCAGTGGCGTACCAGCAAGCAACGGAAAAGTAGACACAAAACAGTAGTATTGATTCCATGATATTTGAGTGGGTTAAGGTTAATGTTGTCCGTGTGCTCCGCTTGAAACGAAGGAGCAATTAAACTGGACTTTGAATTGAGACTATCCTATCTATGATGCGATAGCAACTACTATATCTAGAATACTGATTTCTGTTGATTAGGAGAGTACGTCACACGGAATACTCTCCCATCTACGGGCTACATCCCACTCAATGCGCGTCTGACGATCGCGCGGCTGGCGGATTCCCGGCTAGCCATCAAGATTTTGATTGCGTTGATCATGGCTTCACCGGGCTTGATCTCAGCTTCATCAGCGTCTTCATCGACTGCGCTGCCTTCAGTATCAAGCGTTTTAGGCTTGACAGGAGCCAAAGTGCTGTTGATGATGCCAACCAGCTTTTTGCACAGAACAGGGTTCTGAACTAGGTCAATTAGCTGTTCAGCCAATTCGTTATTGACGGTGTTTAATTCGCCAAGGGGATTAGCTTCTTGTGCGGGTGCTGTGACTGGTTGGACGATGTAACTCCCCGCCTGTGGCGTGGTCGTCGAACCATTTGTGATTGCTTCAGTGGTCATAAGGCTCTGGTGGGTTAACAGTAAGGTAGCTGTTACTTTTGTCTTCAGCTACTGCCCTAACCTTCCCACTTTTGACTTTTAATCTTTGTTTTTGGCTAAACTTCAGGTCTAAGGTCGAGCTTGCAACCGATTCAACTGATTTGTGCCGGAATAGGTCACTTGCAAGACATCCTTGGCAAGAAACCGCACCTGGTCTAGGATTTCTCTGTCTGTTCCTGATTGACTGACTAATCGGGGATGTTCCCGATAGAGGTTGCTGAGTACGGTTGCTTGGTCATGTGTCAGTTTGTCTACGTCTAGCGTAAATGCCTCAAACTGGCAGGGTTGAGTGCCATTTAAAGCTGCTTTGCCAGTGTCGATGCCTTGGTAGTGGACATGGGGCTGTTCTACTGGAAAGCCCAGCGGAAAGTGCTGTGACACTTGGTTGGCGGGATGGGTAGGGGTAAGTCTGATATAAGGTTGCATTGGTCTACTTCTATTCTTCTTGATCTACAGGTCCCTAACGATTAACTTTCTATCAATGATGGTTTTTGCTCCAGTTTGTGGACTAAGTGAAATTCCGTAGCGCACTAGCTGAAAACGTCAGAAGCAACTTATCCTTGATTGGCACTTGCTTTATACAGGATGCCGGATGCTCAACTCTTCAAGTATGCCACCCGGCATTCCTTCAAGAATCATTCTTTTTGCTCGTAGTCTGGCAAGCTCTAGCAGTTCAATGTCCTGAGGCAACCGGGCGATTGTAAAGTTCTCGATGCCTGCTTGCCGTTTCCCTAGAATCTCACCCGCACCTCTGAGTTGGAGGTCGATCTCAGCAATCAGATTGCCATCATTAGAGGATTCTACTGCTCTGAGTCGGGTCATTGCCTTAGCGCTCTTGGTCTGGGGCTTGAGGAAGCAATAGGATTGAGCGCTGCCCCTCCCGACCCTTCCTCGCAACTGATGAAGTTGTGCCAGCCCAAACCGTTCAGCGTTCTCGATTACCATTACGGTTGCATTGGGCACGTCAATTCCCACCTCGATCACGACGGTGCTGACGAGAATCTGAGTGCGGTTGTCTCGAAATTGAGTAATCGCTTCTGCCTTATCTTGATCTCTCAATTTGCCGTGACAAAGCCCGACTTTCCACTGCGGAAACTGGTTTGTGATCGTTTCATAGCCTGTCGTTGCAGCCTGCAAGTCTAGCTTCTCTGACTCTTCGACTAGAGGATAGACGATGTAAGCCTGTCGTCCCGCAGTCAATTCAGCGGTCAACGTCTTCACCATTCCGGCATTGGCGGCAATCTGAGTTTTAATCGGCGTTCTGCCTGGAGGCAGTTCATCAATGACGCTGATTTCTAGCTCCCCGTGTAAAGTCAGTGCTAGAGTGCGGGGAATGGGAGTAGCGGTCATGCTGAGTACATGCACCGCCTGACCTTTGGCGCTCAGAGCGTCCCGTTGTTCAACGCCAAAGCGATGCTGCTCGTCAATGACGCACAGCCCTAGGTTCTTGAACTCAATTCGGTTTTGAACCAGGGCGTGAGTGCCGACGACTAGAGTTAGGGTCCCACTCCGTAAGTTCTCTTGAATCACCTTGCGATCGCGCTCTTTGGTTGAGCCTGTGAGTAACGCCACTTCAATGCCCAACGGCTGTAGCCATTCCCGAATCTTCTCGTAGTGCTGTTGAGCCAACACACCTGTGGGAGCCATCAAAGCGGTCTGATATCCTGACCCGATCGCGCTCAGGAGAGCAACCACCGCAACGACCGTCTTCCCTGATCCGACATCGCCCTGCACTAAGCGATTCATGGCGACTGGTTGGCTCAAGTCATTCAATATCTCGTTAGCTACTCGCCGCTGCGCTTCTGTTAGCTGGAAAGTCAGATTTTTGAGGAATTGCGCAACGACTGTTTGGTGCGAGATTCGTGCGCCCTCTATCTGCGTCTTTTGCCTGTCCTGACGGCGTTTGAGTAGCGCCAGTTGCAGATATAACAACTCGTCAAACGCCAATCGGGTTCTGGCATTTTCTAGTTCTTTTGAGGTTTGTGGCTGATGGATACCGCAAAGAGCGCTGGTCAGGTCCATAACTCCCCAACACTTGAGCAACTCTGGTGGCAGCGGGCATTGAATCGGATTTACTGTCAACCAATCCCTAACTGCCGCGATCGCCGCTTTGAGATCAGAGATTCTTAAGCCTTCTGACTCAGAGTAGATAGGAGTGATTTGATGCTTTGGACTGAGCTTGAAATCAAGCGGAACCACCTGCACTTCAGGCTCCTTCAGGTTCTTGCCCCACTGATCGACTTTCACCTTGCCTGTGACTAGGACTCTTGTCCCACAGCCATATTTTTGATGCTGGGCTGTACGCCACACTGCCGATTTTTGGTGCGAGTGACTGAAGAATTGGCTACCTCCAACTGTTCCTGAATTGTCCTGGACTACCCATCTTTGGATCGTCAACGCTGCTATTTGGGGACTATCTAGAATCGTATGGCTCTGAACTGTGCCCAAGACGCAAACCGTCTCGCCACTTTGAGCTTCCTTAATTTGTTTAGGCACGATCGTACTGTAAGCGCGGGGGAAGTTATACAGCAATTCCCTTAAGGTCTTAATTCCACTTCGCCTCAGCTGAACAAGCGTCCTGATTTCGATGTTCAGTGACGGAATTTCGTGCATCGGCGTATCGAGACATCTATGTCTCACGTCAGCGGTTAATTTCTCCATCGTTTTTAACTTGTTTTTCCTCCTGTGGTCACCCCTACTTCTTTGATTTGATTTAGGGTGCGTTTTTGAGGACAAATCCCTTGATTTTAAGGGCGTTTCAGCCTATTTTCGTACCCTAAACTTTAATTGAGGCGCGCCACCCTGCTTCATCTTTCTCTTTCGACAGTCTCTTCGATATGTCTAATTCCTTGACGCACTGCTGACAGCCCCGACTCAAATTCCCGCTTGAATCTGATCAGCAGTTCTTTTAGGTTAGTAGAAGCAAGGGTTTCTGCGCTAACGATATATTGCGTTCCTCAGTGCTAACGCCATCTAGTAGAGTCTGAATGGTCATGAGGGTTCGATTGATTGGGACACCCTAATAATGCCCCGTTTAACGCTGGAGCATCGATCTCAATCACGTTTGCCTGTTCCGGTTTGCGGACTAAGTGAAACCTTTTGAACGAGATTACGGGCGTTCCAGACTTCATAATTGCAGACTAAGTGAAATTCAAATGCAGACTCGGTGAACCTGCAAAAACAATAAGCTCCTGATGGAGCCTATGGGTTATCGGTTATTGGTTACCGATTAGAAGTAGGACCAGCCTAGTTTTACGCAAGGGTTGCCGTGCTTTCTGAACTGCTGGTAGTCAGCCCGCAGGTCATCGGGGTCGCCTCCCTTGGGATACTTCTTGAACAGTTGGTTAAGCGCTTGACGAGTGTCTGCAATGTAGTCGAACTCGCACTGCCGCTCCGCTTTGCTTGAAGCGTCTTGGAGGTAGCTATTGGCTCCCTTGTAGTCGCCATCGAATGCCGCTTCCCGCGCGAGATTAACCACGACTTCGGAAGTGTTTGCTTGTGCTGGATTGGATGATAGTCCCACAGTCATTGTGGCGGCTAGAAGGGCAGTGATTGCCCAGGTCTTGAGGTTCATGATTGAGTTGATAAGTAATCGCTGTTCTGCTTCGTTAGATGCTTCAATAAAACTCGCGCCTAGCAATTCCTACCCTTTTAACCGCAGCATTGGTTTTCCCTGTGCATCGAATCTCGTAACCAGGCTAATAGAGGTGGCTGCAATCTCTGGGTCAACCCTACACTTGACAACAGCAAAGTGATAAGGCAAAGTCAGATCCCATTCACAGGCAAAGTCCTTGTCCTTACCGTATAACCTGCACTGCGCGATCGCTTTATCAACACTGGCGTAATAGCCTATAGGTTCGCAAAGCTCCAGCATCTCTCCAGAAGCAAGTTCGACTTCGCACCTCGTTTCGAGTGAATAGACTTCTAGCATAAGCGCCCTTTTTCTGCTGATATGCCCTGCGTTCAGGCATCGTAGACCTAATCGCATTGATGCTTAAACCATTGATGCACCTAAGTGGGCAAGGCAGGAATCGAACCTGCTTCTGACAACTGCACTGACGCCATTGAAGAGCGGAATTGAACCGCCTGTGGAGTTAACGCCCTGCACATCGCCAGTTGTGCTACCTGCCCGAACTTCTGCTCTAAGCCTTCCCCACTCGACTCTCTATTCGTCCTGAACCCCGATGGGCAACCACACTATGGTTTTGTGCGCTATCTACGCTAACTAACAGACCTAAACAAAGTGCTGCAAGACAGATACTTGCTATTACTTTAACCATTTCTCGAAACTCCTAAAGGTATTTCTCTTCACTTTGTTGCGATAGCATTTACCTTGATTGCGCTCAAAAAGAAACTGCACCCCCATTTCTGAGAGTGCAGCTATTACCAATGTTGTGACGAGTTAGAGCGTTCAGTTATTCGTCGGACTCTTCGTCGTCAGACTCTTCAGACTCTTCAGACTCTTCAGACTCTTCAGACTCTTCGGTTTCAGCTTCGTCGTCGGTTTCAGTTTCCTGACCTTCAACTTCCTGACCTTCAACTGGAGCCTGAACTTCAACTGGAGTTTCTTGAACTTCAACTGAGGTTTCGCTGGCGTTGTCACTGGTTGGTTCAACTGCTGAGTCATTCACAGTACGTTTGGACACAATTACTCTCCTATCTTTCCTGTTAACACCCTGATCCCCATTCCTTTTTTGTTTTTTACTTTCTACCCTCTCTATCTTTGGGAATGTTTGGAAAGAGGCTTACTCTTTGCGGGTTGTCTGGTCAATTCTCTGGATTTAGGGTATAGATTTCAGAGTAAACCAACGAACTACCAGGACTTTTGAGGCTGATTTCATACCCTAAACTTCACCTGGTTCCAACTCTGCCAACTTCTGTTTGAGTGCCCGAACTTGGTTCGACGGTTTCAAAAAGGTGCTTCTTAACGCCGACTCAAACTTCTGATATTCGTGCTGATAGCGCTCCTCGTCTTGAATATCACCATCAACTTGAGGCTGCAACTTCACAGCTTCGGGCGTGATAATCTCATAAGTCGCAGTCCACTCGATTTCCCTGCTGCCCTCTTCTGCACTGTCCCGGATGCTGCCTTCAAGCCCTTTGGTGTTGTCGATGCGATAGTAATCACGCTTGTTCTCGTACTGCCCATAGCCGTATTTAGCAACTGCCTCAAACCTATCGCGATACCAACGGCAATAGTATCGAGGTTCTCTATCTGTCGATCGGTGCAGTTGACCATCCACGAGAATGTGTTTAGCTTCCCATACGTCGAAAAGGTTAATGCGCTCAGTCAAACTCTGACAAGGGTTTCCTCTGCCTGGCATCGACTTCTCTCTCTTTACTGCTTCTGCATCGACATAGAAAGAATACGCTTCTTCTGGAGCTTCAAGCAGAGGGTTAACCGAGTGTTCATCCAACACCTCTGGGAGCCATAGTGTCTGCTCAAACCATCGCCAGTTGCGTCTGTGAGTTTTGACTTCGGACTCTTTTGGCGGATAGACAAAAGGTGGGTTGTTAACTGTTTCAATCCACGCGATCGGGACTTGCTCATGGGTAAACTCGCGAATCGTGATCATGTGTTCTGCCTCATGCAGGACGATCTTTTCCTTCTTGCGCCGCCCGACTGGTGGCTCGACGACCGAGTGCAGAAACTTGAACTGGATTTGCATGAATCTCCTATAAAAATGCCCCAGAACAGAGTCTGAGGCGTGGGTTTGATTTCTTGGTTTCTGACTTGTTTAGTGAAGCAAATCGGTTCAGATACTATCGTAGAGCCTTGCTTCAATCTCAAAACTGCCAGTGCTGCTCTCTCCTACGATCTTAATCTTGTGAGCGGCGTTCCCTTTTCGGTTCTTCCACTCTACTTTTTGCACCCGTACTTTCTTTAGTCCAGTCTGCTTAATCGCAAACGACTCCAAGTCGTCTTGACTAAAGTGGCTGCTGATCGCATTGCCCATGATCAGTCGCACTATTGCGTCAATCGAGATGCCATAGTCACGTTCATAAGCATCAGGATTGTCATTGTCGCTGTTGTCAAAGGTAATCCACGCATCCCTGCTGAAGCAATCAATGGGGTCATCACACCCAATCAGCCAGTGTATATCGGTGGGGTAGCAGCCATCTGAGTCGTCATACAGCAGGACATCTCCTGTGACAGGACTCCAGACTGTAGGTGGTTGGTCACCTGTGCCCAAACCCCATTCCCCGCGACCATAGAACCAGTCTTCATTGACTCGCTGATTGGCAATTTCATGGGGCTGACCTGGCTTCCAGTAGAGTGTCTGTTGATGCAGTTTGCTGATATCTCCCATCACTAATTGATGGAACGTTACGCCGCACCCCCGACTAAAGGTTGCCATTTCGCTGATTTCGTCATATGGGCTTTTGCCGTCAACAATTCTCACTTCTGAGCCGACTAAAACAGGTTGATATAATATCGCATATAGACAAGCCTGCATCTTCACGCATAGCTCTCGCCGTGCCGTTCCCTCGTAAGGTAAAATCGCATTGCTCAGGAAGAAGGGACTCTCTCTGATGAACCGATTTGCATCAACTTGAGCGAGACTGTATAGAATGCCTACGCTCATCGGCGTTTGCTCAGATTGTCTCAGCGCCTCGAATAGCGCATCAACGATGAACTGCCGCAAGTTTGCTAGCTTCTGGTCTTCAACTAGGGTATTGCGGGTGGGTTTAATCGGCGTGACCGGACTGCCTTCTACCACCTTGAGACAAAACCCAAAGTGGCTGAGTTCGGGGTCGCAGTAAATAAGCTGCCCATACCAGTTGACTGACCCTGGGCATTTGGAGTAGTGCTCGTAATAGAAAATAGACAGTTTATTGCCTTGATAGACCGCCTCAAGCAGTGTAGTCGCTTCATTTCCAGGAACGGGGCTGCTGGTATCTACTTCAACGCCATTCATCTGCACGTCCAGTATCCCTTCATAGCCCCAAGCTGGGGAATCTAGTTTCTGAAGCATCGCTGCAGAAGCGCTGCTTTTGCGGCTCAAGATGGTCTGTACTGCTTGGACAAACTCAGGTTTGCAATCTATGTCCAGTTCAAACCCAACGCTGGTTTCACACTTCTGGAGCCACTGCTGCCACTGACTGTAATAATTAAAATCAGTCCACCATCGGTTCATGTCCCCGATCGTCAGTTCAAGACCACCTGAGCGGATGGTCACTCTACTCACCTGTTCGTGTGCAAACATTGAGTAGAGTCCCACTCCCACTGGCTGCTGATTGACCTGAATCTCTTCGCCGTAACCCGATTCGTACATACACAGCAGTTTGCAGAAGCCGCCTATTCCATCAATGCCATGCCCGTCGTCCACAATCCGAAGGGTAGCGTCAGTGCTGAAGATTTCAACTTTCGTGGCTCCTGCCCGTTGACTGTTCTGGAACAGTTCAGAAAGAATCTCTTCAACACGTCCCGAAAATCCCCTGCGTTCTGCAAGTCGGGCGTTCTGTACATTTATTAGGGATTGAGGTTGGGTCAGAAGGCTCATGTTTTTTCACTGAATGATCACTCCAATCCCTTTATTTCCTCTCATTCTCCTTTCTGTGACGCGACCGTTTTGGTGGGAACTGTTCCAGTTTTCAATGTTCCCCACATAACTTCAATGCAGTGGACTCCAGCCCCACGTTAGTCCATTCTTCGCAACTACTTCTGCGCTCAGGGGCTGCTCTGTGATCACCCAGATTTCATCTCTTACCTGATGCAACTCTCCTTTAACACAAAGACTTTGGCTTGCCTTGGCGTATTGATAGAGGTGTTGATACGACTCAGGTAAGTTTTTAACGAGCCACTCCTCATCATGCAGCAGCGATCGTGCTTGCTTTCTCAGTTCAACGAGTTCGGGAAACTCCATGTCCTCCAAGAATTTCATCATCATTGACGTGTCGTCCGCTTTGAATATTCTGGGCGAATTCTCATTCCCGTAGGGTTGCGCTGCTGACAAGTCTAGAATGAATGCCTCTTGGCTCTGGAGGTCGATTGCAGCTGTAATTGAGTCGTGAACTTCCCACATCTTTTGATTGAGGGAACGGACTGCTTGCTCGATCGTTAGCACCTGATCTAGGGTCACGTCTCCCTTCGGAATGCTCTGTCCCAACACCTGACAGAAAGGGCGCACGAGATAACGACGTTCATTGACCGTTTCAACTCGCCAATTGCGAGGAAAACTAGGTTGACCTGCCATCATCTCTAACACCTCTGCCTCACGAGTGGATACCCGCATTGGAGCATTGGGATAGGGCAAGGCATCTAGTGGCTTCCAAACCTCATTTCGAGGCGATAGGAACAATCCCCCGGTGTGAACGCCTTCATTCGCTGGGACAGAAAGCTTTGTAAAGTCTGCCCCTGGTGTGCGTTTAATCCAATCAAGAGGGTAGCTAAGGAGAGTCATGCTTTTTAATTATTGAACGTTAATACCTACACTCTCTTTCCCTTGATTGACTCACCCTTCTAATCCTTATCAATACGCTCAAAGTTTGCTTGAAGCACTGACCCTCCTGAAAGCTTTATCCATCCGAACTGACTCCTAAAGGCTGCGTAAGCGGGTGAATGCAACATTGGAAAGCGGTCAAACACGGTACGCCAGCCTGAAAATAGCCAAAACGTATCATCTGTAGGGATTACTCCAAAGTCCCATGCTCCGCACACCCGCGCCATATAATCCGCCTGATCTTCTATCGTCTCAAGTGAAGCGCTTAACTGGTCAACGTCTGGATATACGGAGTGGTCAATTTCAAAAGGCTCTGGTGGTCTCATCACTTCACCTGCTAACTAAACAACGAATTCAATTTTGCCTTGTACCGCTGGTCTAACTCCGCATCTTGATACGAGCCAAGACCTTTGAGATAGTCTATCCACTGATCATGATGAGCGATCGCGGATTTATAAACTACTTCCAACGCACTCCACGCCTCGTCATCCTTGCAAATAAAGTGATTTGCCTGGTCGGTCATTGAGCCATCAGCATATCGAAGCTTTTTAGGTGTGTGCTTTTCAATCACCACTCGCTCTACCTTGGGAATAATCCACCGATCCTGCTCCCAGATTGAACTGAATGAGCGGTCTGGCTCGATATCATGTGCCTTGATTACCGTAGAACTCAGCTTCGCAGGCAGCATCTTGAGGTTCGCCCTCTCGATCGTTTGTTTGTAGCTGCCCATCCCATCAAGACACACCGCCAGAGATATCAACGCTTGGTCGAACTTGGCGTATTTCTCCTGCATCTGAGTCCAGTCCCCTTGACTGGGCAGGCAGTAAACGTCGCCAATTCTCAAGGTTTCTTCTTCGAGTGACGCTTTGCCTTCGGGGTTGTTAATCTCTTCCCGCTTCCCCCGGACAGTGCAGGGCGTGGAATACAGCACGTCCATCCGTTCGCATATTGGCAGTTGATATGCCCTCACTCGGCTATGGAACACAGCAACGTGGGGGACGATGGGCGTTTGTCTGGACATATCTTTCTCTTCTACTGTTTGCCCTTCTCCTGCTTTTCCTCTTGCTTATATTCAACAAGTCTGACACCAGCGTGTTCTGCTGTGATCTCGCAGTAGTCCTTGACAAGATAATGTCCGCGAATCGTTACTAGGTAGAGTGTTTCTCCGCTTTCGACAATTTCCTCAACGTCCAGGCTATCCACAGCCATCACGTCGATCGCCAATTCTTTGAAGTATTCGAGCTTCTGTTGAGAGTTTGTACAAAAAGTGGCAGTATCCACAGTTTCCTCCGTGTCGTTATTTTCTTTGAGCATCCGCCAGTTTGAGCCGCCTAAACGCTTCTTCTGGAGTCAAAGCACAAAACTCTTCTATCTGGCAATCGAAGCGGCGAATAGCTCTCAAGAGTGTAACGTCTGCGGTGAGAGGGGCTTATACGCGCCCAAGATCAATCAAAGCAACTTCGTCTGCGAGAATCCCAAGTGCAGTGAATACCACCAAACTAGGCACGGTGATGTGAACGCGGCACTCAACTTCGCGAAGCGGGCAGGCATTCCCCGATGCGAGATCAAGTATTCTGTTCTGCTGTCGCCATTTGTCACCAAGGATTAAGCGCTCAGGGAATGCGGTTCTCACGGCAGGTACTCCCATAGGTCAGGCTCAATTCAATCTCATCAAGGGTCGATTCCCCGCCCCTTGGGGCGTAAGAAGTGCTAAAAAGTGGCTGTTTCATACTCCGTCCGCTTGCGGCGGAGTTGTTGATCGCGCTGAGTCAGGATGCTCCGGCTCCAGCCCTGTTGAATCGTTTGTTGAACATACCACAGCCGCTCCTCTGGATCTTTCACCTTGTCCAGCAGCATACAGTTGTGAAACCAGGGAATTTGTCCAGCAACCTGCTGGACAAATTGTTCATGAGGATAGGCTTCCGCAAAGGCACGCATGTAGAGCAAATTAGTGCGAGAAAAGCCCTTCATTTCGGGGAAGGCGCTTTGCAGGTCTTTTGCCAGCTTAGTGATGACTTTCGCGCCCCAGCCTTGCTCTTGCTGTCGCGTTAAAATTTCCCGCCCGATCTGCCAATAGAGCATCACCAGTTCTCGGTTTACGGCTAAGGCTGCCTGGGTTTGAGCATTGCGAATTCGCTCTTTCAACCCATGCAGAAGGTCGTCGTAGTCACCTGATCGCAGGTTAATGCTCATAAAAGGTACAGATGAACTGAGGCAGCTTTCACTATACCGTAGGAAGGGCAACTTGATGGCTTGAGGATGAAAGGATGCACCTCGCTGCGTCAGCCGTCAATCGTCCAAGATCGCTTGGACAATCGCCACCAAAGCCCAATTTACGCGAGTGGGCGGGCGGTAATGAAATACCCCGACTTATCGCCGGGGTTTGGGTGTCAGCCAATGAAGCCGCTCAAGAATTAGTCATCCAGGTTGATGTCCTCTTCCAGATCAACTTCAAACTCCTCATCTGTATCTACCTCATCCGATGCACTCAAGCCGTTTAGCGCGTTCAAGCGCCCCGTGCGGGTTGCTTTGTGAGCTGCACGGCGATCGCGCACTTCATCTAGATTTTGTAATCCATAGAGCTTACGAGCGTAGGTCAGTAGATCCCGGAGTAAGGTTTCGGCATAGTCCTTGCGAAACTGGGCATTATGCTGTTCCCAATCAAACTCCTGTCCGTTGAACCGGGCGGATGCCGCCAGTTCTCGTCCAGACTCTTCCCGTAGCACTTCAATCACCATCAGTCGGACTTTCTCCTGATAGGGAATCACTCGTTGCAAAGCGGGAGTATGCTTCGGTGCCTTATGTGCAGCGGTTTTTGCGGATTTGCGTGTTGCAGTTGCAGTAACCATGAGAATTGCTCCTTTATGAATGAGTTGGATTTCTCATAGCGATCGCATCGACAGATGCCTGCTTTGTGCAGTCCGGCATTTCATTCCCTCCGCAGTTGTTGCTGCCTTTCGCTGAAGCCGATAAGGGAGGTGGGCGGGAAAAAAAAGAACCCTGTATCAGTCAAACTAATACAGGGTATGCAATCAAGCAGTGAGCGGAGCCGAATGTGTTATTCGTCCTCTTCTTCGTCTAGATCCTCGTCTAACTCCTCATCCGAGTCATTGTCCAGTTCATCATCGGCTTCGTCATCTAGTTCATCACTAAGATCGTCATCCAGTTCGTCATCTAACTCATCCAGTTCGTCATCCTGCTCTGCTTGAAATGAGTTGCGGCGCTCCAACGATGCCCGGTTGAATTCCACCAGGTCTGCAACGGCTTGCTCTGGATCAGTACGAATGGTGTCATACAGCAAGCTCATGAGGATCGCCACCACTTCTGGCGGGTACTTCAGCGCGTCCGGCTGTCCGAACAGTCGCGGGAACACCTTCGTATTCCATCGCTGCCAATCGAACTTTTTGTTGCCGCCTTTCTTTTTCACCTGGGCAGCAAGATCGAGTCCGAGCTTTTCGCGAGTTGCGTGCCCAATTTTGGTAGAGACACGAGCATCCCGGAGTTGCAGCTTCACGCCGTATTCCTTAAACACCAGATTCCGCAGTTCTTTTAGCAGTGCTGATGCGTTAGTTTCCGGTGCTCCATCAACCGTTGGTGCTTTGGCTTTAGTGGTTGAGGCTATTCCATTGGGTTTCTGCGTTTTAGAGGTCGCACCGTTGCGAGTGCCGTTGGGGGTGCGAGGTTTTGTGGTCATTGCCATTTCATAAACTCCCAAATTTAAGGATTTCACCCCCTCGCCGTATTAGCGGCATTCCCATCCATTGGAATGGTTTAGTCATTTCAGAAATATCCATCTGGTTGAGGTGTGGCTTCCTCGCGTTCGTTAAAAACAGTGAGAACCTTTACACCTTTAGCTCATGCAGCCGTTGCAGGATTGGATAAAACTGATTGATCAGAACGCCCCGATTGTAGCGCTGGAATATCAAACTCCTGATCGGATGGTAGTGTTGCACCAGTTTTACCAATGGGGCAAAGCGAGATCGCTCCCAGTGTATATCTGGAATCCTGGTTACTCAGTGCTTCAGCAGTTGGTAGAACTGCACGGGAGACTGATTTTGCAACCCACAACGCAAACGATAGAGCAAGACATCCTCCAATCCTTGCTAGACCAGCCGGAACCAGGCATTTATCTTCTGGAAGGGGTTTTGAATAGCACTGTGGCAGGGATGAGTCAGCAACGTTGCTACCAACTCTTAAATGCTTACCACCAGACGCTGTGGAACCCGCTGCCCCATTATTGGGTCTTGCTAGAAACCTACGTTCAACTGCCTCTAGAACTGCAACCCTTTATTCCAGTGCTGTCTCATGCAATGCCCGATCGCCAACAGGTGCAAGCGATCGTGACTCAGTTCTGTAACCAGCATTCCTGGCTTGGCAAGGATGATGCTGAGCCTCAACAACGATTGAGCACAGCTTGTCAGGGATTGCCAGTGGGTGAGATTGAAATGGTGCTGGACAGACTGTTGGCGTTTGCGGATTCTTCGGAGCAACTGATTCAACTGATTCTGGATTACAAGATCAACAAGCTGCGCGGACGGGGGTTGGAGTACATTGCAGAACTGGACGTACCAACGGCTGCGGGATTGGATTTGTTAGAGCGGCGGTTGGAAGCGATCGCTTCTCTGCTTCGACCCGAAGCTCAACAATATGGGCTGCGCTTACCGACAGGTATGGTGCTGTGGGGACCACCCGGCACAGGCAAGAGCCTCTCTGCCAAACTTTCGCCCCCTGGCGGACGAACATCGTAGGAGCGTCGCCACTGATGCACTTGCGCTTCACCATACTTTTCTGCTGTCTCGGCTTTATTTAACCCCTGCAAATCACCGTAGAAGCGTTCATCGAGAGCAGCATTGCTAAAAATGGGCAGTTCTTCAGATGGATTGCCGTCATACTGATCCCAGCCGTGCCAGTCCGATTCACCTGCCTCGTGTTTGATAATCGGAACTTTACCACCGCAAATGTTAGTGCGCTCGGTCAGGCAAATCATTGCTGTTTCGATCGCTCGAATTAATCTGCTGGTGAAGCAAACATTCACGCGATAGTCACTGAGCCGATGGGCCGCGATCGTCGCTTCAGCGCGTCCCCGTTCGCTCAAGGGTACATCGACCCAACCCGTAAATTTGTCTTGAGCATTCCACAGGCTTTCACCGTGACGAAGCAAAATAAGTGTCGCCATTTACCTGTCGCTCCTTTTCATAGGAATGCAATGAATCGGTTTCATAAGATTCCTTCCTTTTTTGCCATAAACACAGTGCGTCTTCTACGATGGGAATGAACCGACCCTTTTCTACAGTGTTCAGCCCAAACGCTGCTTTAGCTTTGCCCCAATTAAAGTCGTTGTACGCCATTTTAGTTACCTCGGTGGTCAATCACTATTGTCTGCTACTCTGGCTTCTCCACTTCCCATGTGGACGAGTCCATGTCACGACTGTATTCACTGCCCAAATAGTGGGCATTGCTGCTGCGTTCCCGAACGGACTCAATTGCCTGCTCTGAAGTCACGTTTCCTTCGACGACATAAGTGCCTGTATGCATTTCTGGGACGCTGACATGAACGGTTCCTTCTACTTCTTGAGGTGGTTTGCCGACTAGAACCTCTAGAATCCTTTGTATTTGTAAATGGGTGAGGTCGTGAGCCTGAAAGAACCCGACTAGATCGCCTTTTGCATCATGACTGAGGTTGCCACTAATCCAAGCTACCCGTTGATTCTCGCTGAAGAACTCAAATCCAGTCTTGGTTTTCCCTGCCACTTCACTCGTGACGTGAGGATGTTGGGCGATAAGTTCCTGCACAGCCTGAGCTGCAACCTTCTGCTTATCTAGCTTCTCTTCAAGCTTTGCGATCGCGCTCTGATACAACGGCAAATAGTGTTTGAGTACGCGAACCTGAATTGATTGTGCCAGTTTCTGAGGATTGTCTACGTCAATGCCGCGCGTAAAGCAAAACTGCGTCTTTGGGGAACTGGGATAAAGGTAAGTACGAAGGTCAATCGCCCTGTCATCGTTAGCCCTCCATTCGGTAGTGACAATTAGGGAAGATTCACGCCCTGTCTGGTGTGACCATTCAATGACAATCGCAGCCCCACAAGAATGCTCAAGCTCTGTGCAGTCACGCCCTTCGGTGTCGGGGGTATAGGTCCATCCATCAAGATATTGGGCAATTCGTTGGGCAAAAGACTCTTCGAGTTTGGGCATTGCTTTCCTGTAGTTCTAGCCTTAACTACCCCTGTTCCTTTGCCCCTTACCCCCTTACCTTAAAAAACAACCCCGTAAAGGGGCTGATGAAGGTTATTGGTCGCTTAGTAGGTGATGCGTTTTGCCTCTTGGAGATGTGTCTCCAGCTTCGTCATTCGTTCCTGCATCCCAGTAATCACGAGTTTTAGCAGCACTGGGTCATTAGGTAACGTGTCAGGATTGACCCGAATCACATAGTATTTTGTCAGGTCTCCCTGGACAATCTGCCATGCACGGCTGAGTGCCTCTTCTTTACCGAGATGTGACGCTCGGTCAATTGTAGGTTTGTTGTCGCTCGTGACCAGCACACGATATCCATCCTGCTCGGTGATGGATAGAAAAACCTGCGGTCTTGTCGTATCTTCTTTGCGCTCTAACGCGGCTACAAACTGATTCATAAGTGACTCTACGTTGATGTGTACGCCCAATCGAAAATCGCTACAGATAGGCGTGTTGTCTGTAGCGATAATTTGCCAAAACTTGCGTCAGCGATCAGTCACCGATAATCTTGTCGATATACTTTTCACGTTTCGTAGACTGGGTTTGTACGGCTGTGACGATGGTCTTGAGCATTTCAATGTTGTTAGGCAACACGTCAGGACTGACATCTATCAACTGAAACCCCTCAAGGTGAAGCTCTTTCTGAAATAGCTCCCACGCTTTGGAGATGGCGGCATCCCGTGTGGGTTGCAGGCACGTCTCTGAATGAAACGTTAGATGCGGGAATCCTCCTCCTAGTGGAGTCAGAAACACTTGATAGCCTGACTCCACTAGGTTGATTCTCAGTTCGAGATGTAGCTCTTTTAACGGGTTTGAGACTTTGGCTATAAGTTCTCCACTTGTGCGGCGGAGAATGGAATTCTCTTTTCCAATGCCAGGGGAGATAGAAGTAGGTTGAACGATCGGGATCGCCTCGATGAATTCTCTTTGCTCTTGATGCATATTTGCCGCTAATAAACCACCCCTTCTAACCGCTAGGTTCCTTTTCCTCTACCTGTGGTTTGAACGGTCACGATCGCTATTTTGTCAACTAGTTATGATGGGGAAGCCATGAACAAGCTGACTGTTTACTAGGTGGATGCAATGGGAGAATCGAAACGAAGAAAACAACTTGACTTGAGCTATGGACAGCCGAACTTGGACCTTATTGCGGTGCAGGGCATCAAATTCGGACTGGATAATCTGGTTAATGCTTCGTGCCACCTGTCTGGAGAAATAGCGTGTTTATTCTCAAACAATGGTCGCGGTGTTCCTGAAGTCTGCATTCCGATGATTGTAGATGCGCTGTGTGAGCAAGCTCACTCATTCTCAGCGAAAATTGACTTTTCCTACTTTGTAACAAAGGCAGGCGAATCAGGCGACACGGCAATCAAGAATGCAGTCAAGATTCTGGAGATCACAGTTGACCCCCACACAATAACGTCGTGGACAACGTTCGACATTGATTCTCCGTCACGTCTGTTCTCTCAAAAACTTGATCTGACTTAGTTAAGGTCAACTAGCTCATCGCAAACGCCAAGTCTCTCAAACACCCCTCATCGTTTCCGCCTAGCTTTAGCTGATATTCGGTTTCTAATATCTGCCCCAAGGATTTCTCTAATCTCGCAGTGCTAATTCCCTTCAACTCCTTGCGGATATAGAACAGCCGACCGGGGTTCCCAATGCCTGCTTTTTGGGCAATTCGTTCGTCTGACTCGCCATCTTCAATCAATGACTGAACGTGTAGCCACATCCGAAACTGGCTGCCGATGGTTTTAAGAATCTTCAGGCTATGTTCATTGGCGGCGAGTAACCCCTGAATCAACTGGACGCTCTGGTCCGTGTGTTGGTGCAGCAGTGATTGACAGAGATCCAAGCTGGTCTGTGCGGTGCTGGTGCACAAGCTTGTTACCATCTCAACGGTGATGGGGTTGCCCTGACTGTAGAGACTCAGCTTCTCTAGTTCATGATGTAACTGACGCGATTGGTTGCCGACAGCGTTCACTAATGCTTGAACAGCAGGTGGCTCCATCTCTAGTCCCAAAGTATTTACAGCTTTACTCACCCAGGTTCTCAATAGGTCATCTCTCCAGGGTGAGATGAGACTGAAAGCTCTCACCTCTGCCACCTTTTGCAGATACTTCCCAACCTTGAGCCGCATATCCAGTGGTTTTGGGCTGCTTAAGACGAGTTGATTGCAGCTAGGAATGTGCATTAAACTCTCCAGGGTTTCAGGTTTGAGCACACAGTTTTCGACCCATACCAATCGGCATCCTCCGTTTAGGGAACTGGTGGCTGCAACCTCTAGACCCCAATCCAAATCGGCATTCTTCTGCTGTTTGATGTGCGTGTAGTTAATTGACTCGATGCTTATCCTGAGACTTTTGACAGCACGGTTGATCTCAAATTCATCTTCGCCGTAATAGAAGTAAATCACGTCTGTTTCCTCCTTCTTATCTCTATCTTTCCTCAATCGTTGACCAATTCTCTTCGTTCTCTCAATTCTGGTTAGAATCTAAGTTAAGACTGTTTAGGAAAGGTCGTCGAATTATGCCTACTGATGTTTTAGCGCCCCACCGCCCAACACTGGAGAAAGCTTTGCAAGAGTTGCAAGATCATCGTGAGCAACTGCTTCTTAAAGCGACTTCTGATGTTGATAGCAAGATTAAGTCGCTGCAAATTCTGCTGGAACTCTCGCCCTCTTCTGATTCAAACGGAGGGTCGGGCGCTCACAAGGTTCAAGAGACAGAACTTACAACACCTGTTACAACACCTGTTACAACACCTGTTACAACACCTGTTACAACACCTGTTGCCGCTCAAGTAGTCTCTCAAACTGAGACTCAATCGAAAGTCGCGAAAGCCTCTAAGACTCGGACACCTAAAAAGTTCAATGCTAACGACACGCTCAAAGAGTTCAAAAACCTGGAGTTAAAAGACGCAATCAGACAGTTTTTGGATAGACAACCAGACCAGGCTTTTGACGTGCCCACGATCGTGGTCGGTCTCTACGGAGAGTTTAACGAAGTGGAACAAAAGGCAGCAATCCGCGCGCTCTCTATAACCGTTGCTGCGGTAGCTCGTCGGGGAGAATGTCTCAAGGTGTCGGATAGACCTAAGACTTATCAGTCCAAAGCTAATTGATGTTTGGTTTCTGAACCCTCTTCTACTTCGGTAAGTACCGCTGTTTTGAGCATATTAAAAAGGGCTAAGATCAGGTGACTCTAGCCCTTTTTAATGCACTTCTCGATTTCTTATTGGCAGCGATCTGCCTTGCTGCTCAGGGCTGTGTTCAGAGTGCCATTGAACTCGATCACCTGTTTGTAGGGACTTCCAGTCAGACAGACCATGCCTTTCCGCAGCACGTTGCGTGGATAAGAATAAGCGTCATCGCTGACCTTGAGCCGTGCCCCATTCCAATCGAGAGCCGTTACGCCGACGCTGTTGGTTTTGGAGTTTGGCAGCACACTGCTGATAAACGTCGCTGATGTGGGACCCCCTGTGGTGGGGTTGATGCGAGCGATGATCGCTGCTTTAGCGCCGCCACCCACACCATAGTCAGTCATCCACCCTTTGGTCGCAAACCTGCGGAAGTCCTGTGCGGGCGTTCCTTGAGTGCCTGTAGAACTGAACACGGCGAACAGGTTATCTTTGCCGTCCCAGGACAAGCCGTAGCCTGTGCTGTCATCGTTGGTGGTTTCCAAGTTGGTTTGGCACCAGGTCTGTCTGCCATTATCAAACCGAGCGAGGATGGGGTTTTTGTTTGTGCTGCTGACTTGTTGATAGCCAACGTAGATGGAACGGCTGCCGTTCTGCACACCAACGACTCCTTTGCTGCGAATGACCGCCTCGGAATCTTTGCAGCTAAATGGGACAGCCTTGCCGACTTTAGATTGATTGACCACTTGAGCTTGAGCCGAATTAAGACTGGCGACTGTAGTGAGTGCCAATACCAGGAGAAATACACGAGACCGCTTCATAATTGACCTGTAGGTGGAATGCCTGTGATTAGGCATTTCCGCATCTTAGCGGTCGTTGATCTCACCTGGCATCGGATAATTCACGAGAGTTTTGCTAAAGATTCGGTGAAGGTGAACTCTTAATTGCTTGCAGTATCTGAACCCCTAGAGAGCGGTAAAGTCCCTGATTGTGGCATTGATGCAGGGTCAAGCACTGGGGGCAGCTAGAAGATTCGCAGCCGCACTGACTCATGGATACAGCGCGTTGAGCCAAGATCTCTATGCTGTCAAATAAATACTCAGACGCACCGTTTCCGCCGTCGCCTGTGTCAAACACAGCCCACTGAGGAGCCTTTTCGGGTTGACTTGGAATGTCCAAATCCCTCACATCGTTTACCCCATACCTCACGAGTAGGGGCATGGACAGGATCAATTGATGGGCGATCGTATGGAGTGCCAACAGAACGGGTTCGTACTTGATCAGATCTTTGTACTGCTCTGGCATTCTGTGGGGATTCTGCTCTAAGACTTGGGCTTTTCGTGCCTCAGCGATTTTGCGAATACAGGACTGTAAAGAATCGTCACACTGCACGATTAGAATGGGTCCCTCAGTGCCTTGTTCATAAGGTGCCGGAAAGTCCACTGAGCGAATCATCTTCTGACTCACCGCTCCGACTTCTAGTTTCCCGCCGCAGTTTGGGCAAGCTTTTCGGCTAATCAACAGCGGTTGTCCCTTCATCAAGCAGGTGGTGTTCACGCAGTTGAACTTTGCCTCAATCAAATACTCACTGTAACCTGTCGAGATTTCGCGGACAGAACCCCAAAATAAACCGAATTCAAGCGTACCCTGTAATTCACCCGCGCTGATGTCAAGCAGCCGCGACCTGATAAGTTGCTCAGGTTTAATCTCAAGGCTGCTGTCGATTCTAGTGATAAAAGAAGATGCCGGAACCACAGGGCTAAGGAGTGCTCGGTGTCGAGTCAAGTCAAGGCTCTCGCTGCGATACTGTCGCAGAGTGCCGTCATCGGTCTGGATAGAATACAGCGCCCCAGGAAATACTTCTTTCACGGCTAGAGAGCGATTAAGTTTTTCTAGCGTTTTTCCACTCTCCTGGTCGATTAATTGAATTTGCCTGTACTCCGAACCCCTCATCTGAATCAGGTCTTGCGGTCTGCCTGCTGCCATCAAATAGCCATTGGGACAACTGAGCAACCCCTGATCTAACAGTTCTCCTGCGACTGTTTCTGCCAATGGTCCGAAGAATTCTTCTAGCTCTAGTGGATGAATCTGGCACTCCTGAGCGCACGCCAATAGATGCTGTGACAATCTCAAGGGATAATCGGGATTGAGCATGGCAGCTTCAACCTCGCCGTGAATCAACGCGTCAGGATGGTTTGCATAATAATAGTCCAGCGATCGCTGATCCATTGGGATAAATAGAGTCAGACCTGGGGTGTCTCCTCTCCCAGAGCGCCCAGATCTCTGTCGAAATGCCGACACGCCTGGGAATCCCCAGATCACAGACACGTCTATTTGAGGAATATCGATTCCTGCTTCAAGGGCAGAGGTGGATAAGACTTGCTTGGTCTGATTGCACTCCAAGCCAGCTATGATCTCTCGTTTGCGGTCAGGGTTCACTGAGCTGTTAAACAGCGCGATTTTGGGAATCTGATGTTCTCCGTGTGTTCGCTTCAGTTCTCGATGCATTCGATTTAGCAGATTCTTAGCTGATTCCCTAGAGTTTAGGAAGATAAGACTGCTCAACTCACTGACCAACAGGTCTTGGGCAATTCTACAAACCTTGCCTGTCTTGCTGGCGCTCGGCTTCAAGCACAGAATGGTTCGACCGGGATTGCCTGCTCCACTCTCTTCAATGACCCGTAGAGGAGCGCCGTCTGGTTGCTGCGTAATTAACTTCGCTAATATTTTAGGATTGCGAACGGTGGCAGAACACAAGATGAACTGAAGGTTTGGATCTCCATCTGCTCGTTTGACTGCCATCCTGAGCCGTCTGATCAAGTTGGCAACGTTCGCACCGAATCCGCCTGTCAGATAATGCGCTTCGTCAATCACAACGGTTTTTAACTGTCTTAAGAAGCTTCTCCAACCTTCGTACCCAGGGGCGTGAATCTTTCCAATCTGATAATTAAGCACCTCTGGATTGGTCAAGATTAGGTCAGGACACGGACTTAATAGCGCCTGTCTATTCACGACTCCCCCGATCAATTTAACTGCTTTGAGGGGTCGGTCGCTCTCTAGATTGACTAGCCCTAAAAAGTGTTGTGCGCTCTCAGTTTGGTCCTCAATTAGTGCGTTTGTGGGGAACAAGAGTAACGTGGTACGCCCTCTCAGGAGTGCTGATTCTACAATAGGCACTTGAAATCCTAGTGTCTTGCCTGATGCGGTGGCGGTGCAGAGGTAGATATCGTCGCCCGATCGATAGGCTTCTAGAGATGCGATCTGATGGGAATAAAGCTGGTTTATTCCCAGCCCCCGAATTGCCTTCTGCAAGGATTCTGGTAGGTCATCGGGAATATCGCCTGTGACGGCTGTTTTAGGGGGCAGCACCTCGATGTGACTGCACAAGTCTGCCCACTGCTTTGCCAACGCCTGATGAATGGGATGAGGAATCTGCTCAAACATGGCATCATCCAGAACCCCGTGGGCATCTGTAGCCCGTTGAATTTCGTTCTGTGCGAGGGCAGCCCGCCAATTCCGATACTCAATCACGTCAAGGGTTTCATCAAACTGCACTCTCAGGACACCTCCTAATAGGAGTGTGACGGAGCCAATGCCGTGTACGTCACTAAACACTCGTGCTTGCAGCCGTAGCCATTCAGGTCGAACTTGTGGAGTTTCTAACGTCCTTAGCAGTCTAGAGTAATCGATTCCAGTAGTCTGATCCATCACTTTTTACCTAAGATTTTCCCTGACCACTTCTCTAATTCTTGTTACTCGCTTGCTGAGTTGCTTACCTCACCAGGAATTGAACCGCTGTTCTGCTGGCGCTTTTCTAGAAGCTGAAGCACCTTTTCCCACTCCACGTTGTCCCACACTGGATAGCCACTCAAATATCGACCTGTTTGCCACTCCAGACTGTCTGGATGAATCAACACCCGTCGCCAGGGTTGACCCAACTCAATTAGCTTGCTGAATGTCTCTGCGGTTAGTACGCCATTACAACCAGGTTGGTCATAGCTTCTGGGCGCATTGGTAAATCTTTCGTGCCAACCATTCTCGATCGCAATCTCCACCTTGGCGATCGTGTCCCAGAATTCAGGCACCTTTCTCTCAGCATTGCAGGCAAAGTCTAGAGCTTTGGGATTCTCTGGATTGAACCTGACGACTACTTCGAGATAGGGTGTGTCAGACCCGTCGCTGCCCTCGTAAGGATTTGATCTGACCTGATATTGCACGTCTCCCTCTAGCTTTTCAGGAATCGGGAGTTGGCGTTTTAGCTGTCGAATGAAGCGATTGCACTCCTTTCTCGCTTGTTCTGGGTAGTTGGGCTGCCCAACTTGTACACAATTTTCGCCGCTGGGGGCAAAACCAAGTTCGATGATCGCCATAAATTATTTAGGGTATGATTTACGCCCTATAACCCTTGATTTTACGTCTTTTCATTCCTTTTCTCATACCCTAAACTTGTTCTTAGAAAGAAGAACTACCCAACTATAAAGTGGGTAGCTGATCGTGACAGAAGCGTCAGGAGACAATCTTCGCGATTCTCTCTAACAGGGTTTCGCTCTCTGCTGCCGATTGTTCTTGGAGTTCTCGATCGCGCTCTTTGCAGAAAACAACTAAGCCATTGAATGTTTTTGGAGTCAGGCAAACTGCTCTTTCCCCATGAATTTTGAAGTAGCCACCGCGATCGCCTGCCTCGACTGCTTCATTAAGGGCATTTCTGACCCAAGAATATTGGTGGGCAAAGAATGTGATTGCCCCTGCTTCGACGGGTTGGGTTCCTTCAATAATGGGTCCTCCGTAATCAAGGTGGGCAGGACAGTCGCTGTCGATAATGGAGGGATCAGTTGTGATTCCCCTAGTCTTCAAATCATTGAGCACGAGGTCAAGAACCTCTTCAGTTTCGCAAACGTGCGTCTTTGCCCCTGTTTTGGCTTCAAAGAAGGCAATGTACATTTCTGGTCTCCTTGAGTTATCGTTATCGCTCCTCTGTTGCGTCTAGCAACATCCTCCTACCGTTCTGCATTACCGCAGTGCTGACGATTATCCAGGTTTCACTGCCTCCGCAACCGCCTTTTTCGTAATCCACTTCGACTGCATGGTGCCTGTCCTGAGGTCAAACTCAGTGCAGAACTTAAGCAACTTGCCAAACAGCATTCGATTCAGGTAATCAGTCCCGATCGCAGCGCACTGCAAATTGACTCCCTGTGATTGCGCGTTGAGCATTGCCAGTTCAGCGCAACTCAAGTGCGCATTGGGAACGTGTTCTAGTCGTGGTTCTAATAGATTGGGATAGACCAGGGCTGGGGATGGTAATTGAATGCAGTGACCCGGAAGATTGAACGCGCTTTCTAGGTGCTGAACGGTATGAGCACTTCCCAACACGACTTGCCCTGCCGATTCAGTGTTGCCTAAGTCAAGCCACCAGATTTTGGGTGCTTGGTCGGTTTGGTTATTTAAGCATTTTGCTATTGCTTGCCGCCCGATGTGATTATCGACGCAGCCCACTAGAATGACCAAAGACTCCCAACTCCTTAGACGATGGATTTCAGCCGCGTCAAACGCTTTGTCCACTCCAGTGATGGGTACGCCTAACCTCAGGCTCCACCGTGTGGCTAATACCTGAGCCTTATTCAGCCTCAGTTCTGGTAAATAGAAATCTTGCCGGGGAATGTTCTTCTGTTCTACAAGGTCGGGGTCATAAAAGGTCGCCTCGACTTTCCTTCCCTGCTCTAAAAGTAAATGGCAGACTTGGGCAATCGACTTCGCCATGTGAGACCCATTGCCACCACACCCAACGAGCACTAAATGGATTTTGTCAGTGTCTCGTACCCGCAAGGGCACTCGATTAAAGAAGTCATAGTCCAAGGTCATATCTAATTGTTTAGGGTAGAATTTACGCTCTAAAACCCTTGCTTTTTGGCACTTTCACCTGCTTTTACCTACCCTAAATTTATGCCTCTTTCGTCCCAAACACCCACTCAGACGGAAACTCCCAGAAGTGCCCTTCAATCCCGACCCGCACTGTCAGCTTCGGAACGGTATCTAGATGTGTGATCAGCCCAAACACCCGGAACCCTTTGGCAGATTGGTCATCTCTGCTTGAGAACTGATTTGCACCTGGTGGATGGGAATGCACTTCAATCAGGGCTTTTTGATGCACCTCACTGTAAGGGTCAAGTAATCTCACGCCTCCCCGACTCCCTGTCTGCGGTGGCACAATCAGCTTCCACTCGCTGTCCCAAACGAAGTAAAAGAGCGTTTCGACAAACGGCTGAGGCTGCTTTGCTCGCTCAATCATCTTCTTGACTAGGTGGCTAGGCACGGTTGGCAAATTCAAGCTAAAGGCTGGCTTTACCGCGTCCAGTCCACAGAGGCTCTGTTTGAACATCTGCCAGGGCACGATCGCACTGAATTCAGGTCGTTCTGCTCTAACAAAGACACCATTCCCAGCAATCAAGTAATCTTGCACTGCACCCATCTGTGGTGGAATGGTTTTAAATGTCGTAACGATGTGATGGGCGATGAGTGTCTGCATTTGGTTGTCTATCCTTATATCTTTGCCCTAATGCATTTCCCTTCCTTCTCTTTACCGAGTGGTTTTGAAGGTCATTTCCTTTTAGATGGTGGCTATGGAGCCGCTAGACAATCCGCTGCCGATATTTTGAACTCAGATCAGTTCAAATCGTTGTGTGGTAACCATTCTTCGATGCCGAGTGATGCGATTGTGCTGCCCATCAACGGACACGGTTCTCAGCACATTGAGGACTTCAGGTTCATGGTCTAATCCCAATCAAACTCTCTATGGCTTCCTGGGCAGTTTTATATCTGCTCTGTTCCAAGTCCCTGATCAGATATCCCCTTTTCCCTATACTTTCCCAAAGTTGCCATCGGACATCTGATGAATGCTTTTTAGATTTACCCATTACCGTGTGGTGATTGAAGATGCCACCCCACCAGGTTTCCCAAATCTGCTGAACGTTGAGGAGACTGGCAACTGGCTTCGGATTTGAGCCAAAGCAAAGCTGTCCACTGGTATCCACATTGGGCAAAGGTGCTTGATACAGGCGACTTTCGGAGTCGAACGTCTTTTGCTTGATTGCCCAAAGGTAAGCTGAATAACCCTTGGCTATAAACAGCAGTCCTGGAAAGGGTACGGTTGCGTCTACTGTGTCTACTGCATCAGTTTCAGGACAGAAGGATCTGTCTATCTGCAAGGTGAGGGTGTATTTCTGGGGCGGATAGAACTGAACCACCCATTCATCCTGAAGCGTTTTCCCATGCCGGACAGTTTGAGGTGGCAACCAGCCACTATCATTTGACTCTTCCTGAAAGGCAAGTGAGGCGGCGCTCGGATCAACAAACTGAATCCGAGAGCGGTTCGCGTCTTGTGTAATTAGCAGTAGCTGATCATCTTTTGTAAAAGCGAGGGCAGCTTTTATAGTGACTGGTAGACTCTGTGAGAGCGTCATTGCATCGTGAACGAGTTGAGACTCAACGACGGGGATTACGGGATCGGGTGTTGTCATACTGCTCTGTTAGCGCCTTTTCTAGCTGCGAACTTGGGACAATTTGAATTTTGGGCATCAAAGGAATCTCTAGCTGTTGTGCGGGACTGCATTGATTCCACAGGTTTACGATCGTGCTGATTCGATTGGGATTTTCTTGAATCCACTGGTTTAGCTGATCGATTAGCGTTTGTATTGCCTCTGCCTTGCTGAACTCATCTCGCAGCCAGGTGAGGTCTTTCATGGTCCACTCGTATTCCCCTATCTGGTCTTCCCAACTGCTGTCGAAGAACACATTATCCGTGGTTCTTCCCAAGACTTTGATCGCCAGCAAGAAGTGACAGATAGGTTCACTAGCCTCTGTAAACACCCGCTTTAGTATTTCCCACTCCACCTCTTCTGACTTTATTGGTGTGGGGACATCCTCTGTGACTTTCAGTAGGTTCAGCGCCGTTTGCCACTCCACGTCATCATAGAGTGCCAACCCCAGAACATCAACGGCATCCAGACTGTCAGGTTCGACCTCGAAGGGATCGAAACTCAGGGGACTAATCACAATCATCCTGCTGAAGATTTCTTCTTCTTCAATCGGACTCATGAATGGAAACCACTTGTCTTCTAACAGGTCGAAGAACTCAGATTCTTGGGAGCCATAGTTTGTAAGGCTTGTACTGGTCAGATATGGTTCACTGTTCGTGTACTCAACTGGGAAGCATTGCTTGTAGAGGTTCAACAAGGTGCATCGATGGCAAACGGTGCTGAGATACCTTAGACTATTTGCCACTCCCCACTGATTTGCACTGAGATAATCTAGAGCCTGGTTTAGACTAATATCGAATGGCTGGGTTTCGATGGGCATTTTTTAATAGCCGAGAGGATTTTTACGACGTGCTCACTCTGCATGTGAGCGGTTTCAATCACCCGTCCAATATGCTCTTCTAGGATCGACAGGTCATCAATAGACAGCAGCCCTTGCTCTTGCCTCTGCCGCAGTTCGTATGCCAGAGCGATCGCTGGATTCACAGGTATTGCTTCCTGTTCCAATTCGCTTAAAACTCGGGTCAAACTGCCATTAGGACCCGCTTGTTTAATCAGTTCCAAGTCACCGTTTTCACGCTCCTTTACCTTGGCGTTAGCGGCAACGCTGATTCCGTTCGACGTGAGGAATTGCAGCAGCAACCCGTGGTCTTTTGTGTAGCCAACAGGAACGGGCACAAATCTAGTGCCTTCGTAAAATACGGTGATTGTCCCTGCTTCTAAAGTCTCTGGCGCAATATCACTCATTAGTCAAAAAGTCCCTTGCTTTGAATGGTTTGAGAATCATCGACAACTTTTTTACTCCGTACCCTGACAGAATCTGGGCGTGTGTTGACAGCTTTAGCTGATTTCTTTGCCTTGTTGTCTGCCCGTTCCTGTTCTCTTCGAGCCTGCTCTACCTTTTCCTGCTCAACTTGTTTTTTGTACTCGCCCTCTCGCTGCGGCAACTGAAGACGATACTGCTCCAGCAGCAGCTTTAAGCCTTCAGGTAGTTCAAGGTGAGATTCCCTCACGGGCGATGCAATTAAGGGAGGTTCTCCTACACTTCTGACGCTAACCCCGACCATCCGACCATGCTCGTGACTATCATTTGGAAACAGCGTTATAGTCAGCGTCACCATCGCCCGATCGTAATCGAATCTGTCTGTTGATAGAGAATCTTCGCCCTCTGCTTCAACTTCGTCTGCTTGCTCTGCTGCGCTATCGGGTTGAATCGTTTCTAACGGGTCTAATTCTTCTGTCATATTCTTTTGTGTTGACTTTTCCCTAGCCCTCTTCTGTGGTTTTTCTCTTTGCTTGAACCTGAAACCACTCGGGGCGAACGAACCAGCTTGCCAACGGCAGTCTGGGGGCTGTTGCTGGTAAAACTGACTGCCGAGCTGATGCCAGATTCATCAGGGCAAGATGCTGCTGCTCCCGTCTGCTGGGATTGGGCATTGCTCCCTCTATGCCAAATAGCTTCCCTGACGCGGCATAGCGAACCCAACTGCTGCTGTCTACGCTGTCTGCTCCCGCCGCAAATAACCTGGCACATAAATCAGGCTGCCCCATGCCAAATAGATGAAGGGGCAAGTTAGGGGCAACCGCTTTGACAGTTCTAACCAGTTCGATCAACAGGTCATGCTGATGCCGACGGGGAACCAATCCTCCTAGCGCAATCCCGTCGAACCCTGTTTCAGACAGCTTTTCTGCCATAACCCTGGTGGTCTGGACACTATAAACGGGCAAGGATGCGTACAGAACTAGGTCCTGTCTCCTACGATTCTTCAATGCCCACAGCGCATTGTTCAACGATGCTTGTAATCTCCGCTCTGCTTCGGCAGGTTCACAGTCGAGCGGAACTGGAATATCTAGCGTGAATCCTACTTCAGCGATCTGCTCTTGTTTCTCTAGAATTGCTTTAGGATGCAGGATTTCCGCTTTGCCTTCTTCACCTGCTACCTCAATCACGCTAATGCCGCTCTGTTGGGTTTGCCAGCTAGACTGATTGACCGACAACAGTGCGAATGCTCCAGAATCCAACCAAAATGACTGGGGCGGCTGCTGTTCAGGGGTCATTTTGTGGATGAACCTGTAGGACGACATGATGGCTGGAGTAAAAACGGAGGTCAAGAAGGGTCTGACATAATCATCTAAAGGAAAGTCATTTCCAAAGGTCAATGTAGGGATATAGATCGGAAGCTCAACAGCCCCTTTGCGAGTCAAGATCTTCATTCAATGCTTGTATAGTTCACTCGATTAACAACTCTTTTAGTTCTCTGTTTTTACTCAACTTCCTGAGTGCGGTTTTTCGAGCATGAGACACCTGTGCTTTCGTCAAGCCCATCTCATGCCCAATACTCTCCAGCGTTTTTCCGACATTATTGCTTAAGCCATAGCTCTGAATCACTACCTCTCGCTCAAGGGGGTTTAAGTGGCTGAGAGCACTATCAAGGATTTCCTTGCAATCAGCGGTTTGCAGGCTTTTATTGGGGCTGACAGTAGTCTCATCTTCAATCATTTCTCCCAGCGCTCTATCTCCCTCTCCCACTCTTAGATCGAGCGACATTATCTGCTGAGTTGATTTCCAGACAAATAGAATAGATTGATCAGGCAGATCAACCAGTTCAGCAAGTTCCTGAAGTTTTGGCGCACGTCCCTTTTCGCGTCGAAATTCACGAGATCCCTTTTTGATCTTGCTATGTTTCTCGGTGATGTGAATCGGCAATCGAATGGTTCTTCCTTTGTCGCAGATCGCTCTCGTGATTGCTTGACGAATCCACCAGGTCGCATAGGTTGAGAACTTATAGCCACGTTCAGGGTCAAACTTCTCAGCGGCTCTCATCAATCCCAGTGATCCTTCCTGAATCAACTCTAAGAAGTCCAGGTTCCGCCGCTGGTATTTTTTGGCAATACTGATGACTAGCCGTAGATTGCCTTCAACCATCCGCGATCGGGCGTTCCTTCCGCACTTAATAATTCGTATCTGCTCAGGGCTAAGAGGTTCGCCCTTTCTGCTCTGTGATTCAACTTTCTTCCACGCCTGGATTCTCCGCCCAAGCTCAATTTCTTCATCAGGCTCAAGCAGATCATGTCCCCTAATCTCCTCCAGATAATCCCCAACGTGGTCTTTGGGACTATAACTTTGCTTATTGGTCTCTACGTCCATAATTCTCAATCACTGCATTCTACGTCTGCTGAAATGTTAAGCCAGTCTCCCCTGAACCCATAGAGCCTGGAGATCAATCGCGTGCGCCTGTTGAGTTCTCGTTATCTCTAAGCCATACTCAATCTCGACGCGAATAACGTGCCTGCAACCTCGACCTTTTGCGAAGATCTTACAGTCGCAGATCCAAGCCTTTTCCTCTAGCAATACTGTGTGTCCATCGGTTCCCCCTGTAATGAAATACTCTCGATCGCTAATCTCAAGACACTTTAATTCTTGCGCCCTCGTCTGTTCGTAAATCTCTTCCGAATTACTTCCTATTTCAGTGGAGTTCTTATCATCAGTCTCCTCCCGATATCGATGAGGGCTGACTTGTTTAGCTATAATGGCTGCATTTTTTATGTAGTCCTGCGCTCCTTTGTTGGCAATTCCAGGGATCTGCGTCAACGAGCCTATTTCAGCGGTTGCTAAGTCTTCGATGTCCTGTATCCCAGCATCTTTCAGCGCTCTTGCACGAGTTGCGGCAATCCCTGGAACTCGCATCAAGGTGGCGGCACTCTCATCTAGCCCCGATTGCACCATTTGCTTGAGCACTTCGATTCGTTCAGACGTTGGAACCTGGTTAGTTTCCGCCACTTTTACAACACTAACTAAATCCTCTAACGCTGTGAGTAGGCGACCTGCTGATTCAACTGCCCGTTCGATTTCAACGGGATATTGATGCTGGAACTCTTGGGCTACAGTACCTACGGTTCCCATAACCGTCCACTGACGCAGGATTGCAGCCGTGTGAATTACTCGCAGCAGCTTGTTTGCTGAACACCCTAGCGTGAGTTCTACATTGACCTGAGTGTGGCTCATCAGAGATGACGGCATTCCCTCCAGTATTTGCTGGAGCGTCTTAAGGTTCTCTAGTCCCACTGGGATGAGCGGACTAAAATCAGGTGAGGCGCAGACGGTTATCAGCAGGTCTAAGAAGGTGATAGATGGTGTCCCAAGTACTCTCCTAAAGCAGAGCACGGTTTCAGGACTGATTAGATGCCGGATGGCAACCTGACTGATAAAAGTGGTTTTGAGATAGCTGCGGTCGCCCCTAGTATTCTCCTCAAGCAAGCCAGCTTCTAGCATCACTTCAACTGCTTTTGGGATATCTGGCAACGTCCCTTGCAAAGCTGCCAGACTCCTGTTCATCATGCGCTCTATCTGAATCACGGTAGTGGCATAGTTGCCATTTACCGCAACGATAATCTGCTCTGTGAGGTAGGGGATATGAGACAGTTGCGAATGGATCGGTTCGCAACCAATCTGGGCGTTGCTGTAACCTACAATCAAGTCCCCTTCTTGTTTGTGAGCCATGAGCGTGACAACGCCAGTTGTGTCGTATCCGATGCGCCCTGCACGCCCTGCCATCTGCACAACCTCTCGCTTTTGAAGGGGTTGAAAGCTAACCCCGTTACTGCGCTGCAAGTCGTAGATTACAACATTCTTGGCGGGCAGGTTGACCCCCATCGCGAGACTAGACGTGGCGCACAGCACTACGATTCGCTTCTGTTTGAAGCTTGCTTCTGCGATCGCCCGTTCTTTAGGATATCGACCTGCATGATGGAAGTCGGACGTGATGCCCTCTTCTCTGAGCGCAAGGGCGATCTCTTCTGTTCTACGTTTGCTCTGGCAAAACACTAAATATTGCTCACAGGGACGTTCTTGCACTAGTTTAATGAGTTGGCTGAGCTTGTGTTTGCCGTTGTGATATCTCACGCTCTGCCACTTCAAGGGAATGGGTCGGTGAGAGGATTGATATACGATTGCCTCCAGCCATCCTGCTAGTTCAGGCAAGTTGCCTAACGTGGCGCTCAGACCCAAGACCCGAACCATTGGATTGACCATCTGCAATCTGAGAATTACCCCTTCTAGTCTGGCTCCGCGCTCTTGGTCAGCCAAGGTGTGCAGTTCGTCGACCACGATAAACATTAAATCATTCAGCCAGGGATACGCTTGCGGTCGCCGTAGACAGACATCCAGCTTCTCAGGCGTGAGAATCAATACCTGTGCATCCTTGAAGGATGTGGGCGGCGTTGTATGGTCGCTATTAAAGATGCCGACTGACTTGAAGTGCTGCACCCACTCCTCGTACTGCGCTTGAGCTAGCGCTTTGATGGGTGCGGTGTAAGCGATTCTCACTTTCCGCCCCTGCTGCATCCCGGCTACCAGGGCTTTGCGGATGCTTTCCTGTGCCAGCCGAGTTTTCCCTGACCCAGTTTCTAGTGCCAGTAAACAAGAGAAAGGGCTGTCCATCAATCCACTTTCAAGGATGAATGCTTGGTCACTCGTTGCTGGGATGATGCTGTGATTCACCTCCCCGAGATTTCGATTAGCCATAGTTTAGGGCTTATTAACTGAACTTCGACCTCACCAATCACCTTCCTTTTTATATCCACTTCTCGTGCTCGATTCTTTCGCCTTTGCTGTCTTGAACAAACACCCAACCAGCATGATCTATAAATGCTTGGGCAATGACTCGCGCTTCTTCCCAGCGACGAGCAACGTAATTGCCAACGCAACAAGTCTCTTCGGCATCTGTAAATGCCCGAACCGTAAAGGGAGGCATTTCTGTTGAGCCTACAAAAGTCGTCGTGTCGCCGATTGAGACTTCTCTGTTGCTGGTGCTTTGAAGAGCATTTCTATGCCAACGTCTACGGACTTTTACGCGCGTAACTAGATCGGGACGTTTTGAGCTTGTCATGGAACTTATTTGTGATTGTTCCACCGAACCCTTTTTCACTTTCCTTTATTCAATGACCATAGGCGGCTCAGAGATAGGACGCTGTACCTCGCTCTAAAGAAGCGAGGCTACCAGCCCCATCTAGACCGCTACTTTCGATGCAACCATGCCTAAGAAGTCCATTTGAGTGGGCGAGTTAACCAGTAAGTGCTGGTCTGCCGAAGGCATCTGTAACCGAACTTCAGTCCCGCTAATCTGCTTGACAATCTCTAACAATTCCTTGCAGCTATACAGAGGACTCATGGGTTCACCTTTAATCTGAGTAGAGAGGCTTTCTTGGTGGCTGCCAATTCCTTCCGCTTCAGTGAACACGTCGAGTTCGCCGCTTTCAGGGTCAACTGACAGGGTGATTGTTTTGAGCTTCTTGTGGTCAGCAATAATCATTGCCCGCTCTAAGTTGCCAAGAAATAACTCCCGATCTAAAACAGCTTCGGTTTTGAACGTCTGGGGTATATAGCGTCGGTAGCTGATGAACTGACCCTCTACCAGGGAAGCTACGAACTTGTGAATTTGCGGGGCGCAATCGTCCACCTTTTCTGTGCAGTAGAACTCTGCGATCGCGGGTTCACCATCTTCAGACTGCCCCACTCGAATTTCGACTGATTGGGCTAGTCCAGCCAGTTCAATCAGGCTTCTTAGCACCTTTGCAGAGATTGTAAACTCAGCGTCTGGTGCAACCTGCATTCGTTCAGATGCAACGGTCTGATAGAGTGCCAAAACTTGCGTATTCGTAGCACAAGTAGCAATCTCGGCACCTTCCTTCGTCCTCCACAACTGGAAGTTCACCCCGTTCTGCACGCCCTTAGTCTCATCAACGTGGACGCAACCAATAGTCTTGAGAATGCTTCGCTGTAAGGTTGCCCCATCCAGGGTAAAGCAGCGGCTTTCGGTTCCTTCAGGTAACTTCGGATAGTCTCGGTCAGACTTTGACAGCACCTCTGAACGACTGATGGCTGTCAGCAGGGTTACAGAGTTCAGCCCTTCCAGTAGCGTAATAGGCGTATCTGGCAATCTCTGAACTAGATTACTAAACTCTTGAGGTCTACAGAGCAGACTTCCCCCCTGTTCGACGTTGGCTGGAATGCTGACCTCGATTCCTTTGCTCTGGTCGAAGCTTCCCAACTTTAGAGTCTGGGTCCCCATGTCAGCAGTAATTCTCAAATACTGGAGTGGTCCAGTCGCTTGCAAGGAAACAGCTTTAATGGCAGATGGCACATATTTAGCTAGCAATGACTGCTGACAGGTTGCTTTGAGTTGAGAGACTGAAGTGTTTGCCTTTCCTTCGGTGGTTGCCACTTCAGTCTTCGCTTTTTTCCTCCTGCTTTTCTTCTCAGGTTCTGTCACCGGAATTGTGTCGGGAGACACGGCTATATCGGTCATGACTTCTGTTTCTAAACATCTGTCCTGACCCCTTACTTTTTACTTTTTACAACCCTTTTAGTTCCTCTGTCTCCCTGCTGCGAATCTTTGGGTCGCACGATCTGAACTATCTTGACCCCCTGTTTAGGTAACTCCTTGAGGCTGCACTGGAACAGGTTACAGAGATATTCAGCTTGGTCAGAATTCATTTTAGGGATAACTTTCCCGTTTTCCCATGTGCTCACTGCCTGACGACTGATTCCTAAAACTTCCGCAACTTCTTCCTGACTCAATCGCAGTCCCATCCGTTTGACTGCCAGCCATTGACCGAAGCTGGCAACATTCAAAGTGACCGTGATCTCTTTTTCAGGCGTGAAAGTCATAATTTGCGATGATCGTGTCTTCAATCAATTTACACCAGTTTCTTGAAGACACCAAATGTAGCTGATAGGGCTGGTAGCCTTGTCTCTTCACAGCGAGGTGGAAAAGCCCAACGATTGACTTAGAGCGCTGCTTTATTTCGCCACTATTTGCGTTTCGCCACTATTTGCGTTTCGCCACTATTTGCGGTTTAATAAAGTCATACCCGTTCGGTCAAAGCTTTTCCAGCTTCGGCTTTTCCTAAACAAGAGCGGGTTCCCTGAATTCTTTCTCCTCCTGTGATTAGGGCATCCTGCCCCTGTCCCCTTACCTTTGACCCATGTTTCAAGAATCTGCAACGATTGATTCTGCAACGCTAAACGATTCCGAATCTAGTGCTATTAGAGCAATTTCAGTCCATCAGCCGACTCGGATTCCTATTACTGAGCCAGATCCTGTAGAGTCTAAAGTTAAATCAAAGTCATCTAAACCCAAGGCATCTAAACAGCAGCCCTTATCCACGATCGATGCCGGAATCCAGTTGGCGGCAAAACTTAATCGTCCCGGCAAGATTGCTCTAATTCAAGCCATTGAAGCCATGCTGGAAGCTGAAGAAGACCAGATGCCTGAAGCGGATGCAGTTCTTCTGCGTCAGAAAGAGGCTAAGCTCCGTGAATCAGCCGGACGAGGCAGAATAGAGGCGAAGTTTATCCGCCGCAATGGGAAGTCATACGGTCCGTACACCTATTTGCGTTGGTGGATGGGAAAGGTGTATAAAAGCAACTACATCGGCAAGGGGTGAATTGCATCTATTCCCGCGTAGGACTGATTTGACAGGAGTTCCTTGCGGCGATTAACAGGTCACAATCTCAGCGACCACTCCATCTATGATGGTGGCTCGACTGAGCGAGTGGACTGATATCCCTGTACGGGATGCCAATAGAGCCAATACTGGGGCTGCTTCTCGTTCTCTGATTTCACTGGTTTTCTGCTACTTCTGATTGTTTTTAACGACTTGCCAGCAGGCGCTGTCTCCGTTCCGCAACCACAGTGCCGGCATCGATTGCCGAATTGAAACTTGATTAGAGTGGCTGCTTAGAATTCGTCTCACCCGATCGCAATCTAAGCCCATTTGCAAGCCCACTTGATAACAAAACGTCTCAGCCAGTACGTTGAGCGAGAGTCCTTTTTGATTCAGCCACGTTTCCCATCCAAAGACTTCGCGGGCGATCGCGCACATGCAATCGCTACGATCGCCCACTTGGGTTGTGCTGACTGCTTCGATTAACCTTTGGACTCGACCGCAGAGTAAAGGCTCTAGCGCAAGTCCGTTGACAGAGACGATTGAAACTGAAGTCTCATATTGAGGTGGGAGAACACTAATTGATGGAACTTTGCGCTGACTGTGAGCGTGTAAACTAAGTTCTCCCAAATCTCTGACTTTGACAGGATTGCGCTGACTCAGGACTCGATACTGCCCTGCTACTCCTTGTGTGGGAGCCAAAACGATCACTCGACCACTACCCAAAACCTCACCGATTCTTCTTCCCCCTGGTTGAAAGCTAAAATGAGTGAATGTGGGCATCATCTGGGTGCGAACTGCGATATGAAATCCCCCGCTTTGGGTCACTTCCACATAACTCCGCCTTAGCTTGGGTGCAAACGCAAGGTAGCGTTTCATGACGTACCAGCAGTGTTCAGGCGACTGGAAGTGTTTGCTATCGACATCAATCCATACCGTGTTCTCCCACCCCCCTAGTGTGGCAACTCCAGTTTGAGGGCATACAAACCATGCCTTCAGTTCACTGGTGGTAGGCAATCGACGTTGATATGCGGTGTGATTCACACTTTGTGGAATACTCCACGGGTCTAGATACGACGGGTTCTTGCCGCAGTATTTCGATTCCCCTGGAACCACGTTTCCTTTCACAATTCGAGGATATTTCTGGGCATCCTGAGCAGGGGCGATCGGCAGGGGCGGATACCCCCGCTCTCTAAGCCAGATAATAGTCTGGTTTACCTCTGGGTTAGGGCTGAAGTCATTAGAGTGAGTTGTTGAACGCACAATCTGTCTTTATATCCTTTCTGTGGTTTTGCTATCCAGCCGCTTTCTTGCCCTTGCATTTTGTCCTTCACTCATCGTTCGTGAAGTACCGCCTGTGAATCCTCCCATCGCTGACCTTTCAGGTACAGCGTGGGCTTCCCTCGGACAAAAGCCCAAGAGCAGTTTTAACTAAACGTGCGGACAAATTATCCAAACTAGATAACTTGTCCACACATCAACGCTCTGCTGTTCTATGCCGCCGCAAGCTCGGCAATCTGGTCGGCTTTGCTGAGTCCTAGCTCTTGATTTAAAGCTAGTTGGTTGCCAAGCGCGATCGCCAATTCTCCTGCTTTGTCAAAGGGCTGATCTTTCAAAGGAGTCAGTGTTTCAATCTCGCTTTGCATCTTCTCAACCGCCTGATGGCACTCGTCAATGCGGTCATCAATCTCGCCCAAAACATTTTCAAGTGCTTTCATTGTGCCTTTGGGGGTGTCGCGAACGATTGAAATGTAGTCGTGATTGCCGCGAACAACTAGCTGTGTTTGCAGGTCGCCAATCTGCTTTGCCCATAGCTCAAATCCCGCGAAAGAACCAATCCGAGTCTCAGCAGACACTTTTTGTTCAGCCAATTTATCCGCGAGTTCCTGCAAAACATAGCCTACAGGAGTCCGCTGGGTTAGGGTCTGCGCTTTACCCTCGATTAGCAGATCGATTGAGAAGTGTTTCCCATTGGTCGGAACTCGCTGCTGTAAGTCTGCTTCGTATCCCGCCTTTCTATCTTTCACCTTTTCAATAAAGGCGGGAAGGTTGTGCAGCTTGCTCTGAACCGTCACTTGAGTGCCGCGCCAACTCGATTCTTCCATTAGGAGTTTAGTCACCTGATTATCGACGTTCACCTTTTCAATGAACCGGCGATCCCCAGCTGCGGTTGCCACTAACAATCCAAAGTCTAACGCTGCTTCATCAATGTCCTCCATCGTTCGCAGGGTCTCATCTTCGCTATACAATCCCTCTTGAATAAAGGTGGCTTTGCGAAGGTTGACCTCGTAGAGGTAGCTATCGGGTGAGAGTCCCTGAATCTGTCCCTCGGCGGTTTGATAGGGTCTGCCGACAGTGATTAGGCTGTTGATAAACACCTCGGCGTGCATATTCCCCGGTCTGAGGATTCTGCCGTGCCGCTGCCAGAAGTCAGTTGGACGGAGTGGACAATCGACATCCCACAGGTGTTTAAGCCGATTAGGAATCTGAGTTCCTGCGCCCATTTTGGCGGTAGATCCCATGAGAATCCGGATGATCCCGTTGCGAAACTTCTGGAACATCTCCGCCTTCTGATTGTCGGTGTTGGCACCGTGGATGAACGCAATCTCTTTTTCAGGCACTCCCCTCGCAATCCAGAACTGTTTTGCCCACTGATACGCACTAAATCTGCCGTCTGTATTGGGAGTGCCCAAGTCCAGGAACACGAGTTGGGTATAGCGTTCCTCCTGGTACCCTTCCCATGCTTCATAGACCTGCTCTGCCATTTCAACGAGCTTGCTGCGCTCAAACGGCAGATGTGCAATTTCAGCATCACTGAGAAACTCTCTCAGCGTTGCAGTGGTCAGTAGCCGCAGGTCAATTACACCCAGCTTGACATGAGTGGTGATGCGGAGAATGCTGTCGTCTTTGCGGTCAATCGTGCCGTCCTTTAGTCCCTTTGCCCGTTGTGCCACATAGTCAAAGAACTTCAGTTGATTAGGAGTTGCGGGAACCTCGGTAGACCCATAAATCGGTTTGGGTTTCCTGATATTCAGGTCGCGCTCTAGCACAACATCAGATACCGTTAGCCACAGCGACCTGAACTCTGGACGGTTTGACCAGCGATTCAGCCGCATCTTAGGTTCAATCGTCCCGGCTGCTGTCTTTTCTGCGGTAAAGGTCGCTTCTGCAAAGGTGGCAATAAAGGCATCAAATGCTTGAATGCCTCTTGCCTCCAAGGTCTGAGGACACAGATATTTGAGGTTGACCCAGCTTTGTCCCAGTGTGTTCTGAATCGGGGTGGCGGTGAGCAGGTTGATGCCGCGTCCATCGCCGTGAATCGCTCTGAGGTACTGACACTTGTAGTAGAGATCTTGAGCCTTCTGGCTTTCGCTACCTGCAACGCCCAATACACCCCGCATTTGTGTATCGGTTGCTAGACCTAAATAGTTTTGAGACTCGTCGATGAGCAAGTAGTTGATGCCTGTGCGGTCGAAGTAGACGGTGTTATCCCGCCGAACGCCATCAACGTTCTCCCGAATCTGCTCCTCCTTGCGATCGACCGCTTTCTCCTTCTGCTTCATCGCCCGTTTGCCGGTCTTGCCGCTGCGGTCAAACGACTCGCGCACCTGCTCAGTTTCCCCGCTCACAATCTGACCAATCGTCTCAGGACTGAGGGGCATCATCTTTAGGGCGGTTTGAGACATGACGATCAGATCCCACACACCGGTGGCAATGCGAGCGGTCAACTCTTGGCGCTTCTTGGCAGAGTCTAATTCACGGGTGCTGATGGGCAATACTCGCAAGCCTGGGTAGACTTGCACCGCTTCCCCAGTCTGCTGAAGCACAAGGTGATCGGGAACCACGAGCGCTGGCTTAGAGCACAGATGATGTCGCCGCATTTCCTGGGATGCAATGACAGCCGTGGCAGTTTTCCCTGAACCTGTGGGGTGCTGCGCTAGGGTGTTGCCGTCCACAATCATTCGCCAAATGGTGTTGAGCTGGTATGCCCGCTCAGGAGCGCTGACTTTATCGAGCCAGACGGTAGACACGCCGGGTAAGTTGTTTTTCAGATGAGCGCCGTTAAACTTGCGTTCTCGAAAGCAATTGAAGTCCCGGTTATAAATCTCAACGAGCGCGATCGCTTGCTGCCAGTCTTCCCACACCCAGCGCTTGAACTGCTCCTTAATCTGTTCTTGCTTTAGCAGGGCTTTGTGAGTTTCTTCCCGGTTCTTGCGTGTGGTATCGCGGTCAATTCGGTCAAACACCTCAGGCAACTGCTGATTCAGCGCAAGTTCAATCAGCCGAATTGCCGAAACCCTTGCTGTTCCATACTTAGAGCCGTTTAGCGTCTCGTCGACTGCCCCGTTATAGTTGATGTCCCAACTGGCGCTTCTGACGTTGTGGTAGACCTTCACCTCTGCTCGAATGGTTGGGTCAAACGCCTTATTTTTGATGTTTAACAGGTTACAAATGAACCGTTCAATCACCGTAGTGGGAACCCACGGTGAGCCTAACCTGACGTAGATCTTGCCAGCGTCCAAATCTTTGGGCTGCACTTCCTTTAGGGCTGCCAGGTTGATTAGATAGTTCGGCGCGATTTGAGCAGCCGCATCCGCATCCTTGTGCTTCTGCCGAACGTTGCCAGAGAGATATTCGTCTGCTGTCACCCACTCCTTTGTAGCAGGGTCATGAAATATGAGGGGCGCCGCTTCTGACTGAAGCTCGACAATAATCGCTTCGGCGGGTTTCTTGTAGAGCCACTGCATATACTCCAGGTCAATGCCGCCCCGTTCGACTAAGCTTTGTACCAGCGCCTCAGCAGCAGTCTCAACACTCTCTACAGGGGCAATGTGCCGGATGGTGCGTTTGGTGAAGATGTCAGCCTTTGTGGTACTTTCAGGCGCATCTGGGTCGTAGTTTTCAATCGACAGCACCAGCGGATACTCTGGGTCATCCCCGAACGCCATTGCATTGCCTAGCCCGTGAACCCAACCGTAGTGAACGATGAACTCGTTGTACAGTCGCGTTAGCTTCTTCTGAGCCATTGCCAATTGGGTATCGTCGTCGCTTTCCCACTGCACTTGAATGGTTTCACGCACTGCATCTCTAAGCGTGATTAGCTTCCACAGTCGCCGACGCTGCATTCCCTTAACAGCAACTTGCTCCAGCATCCCCCCACGGCACTGCCACGGCTCATCTTCATGCCAGATGTAGGCGAAGGGTTTGACGCTTGCTTGAAGCTCAGGTGGGATGGGAACGCAGGTGGTGGACTGTGTAACCTCGACCTTGACTAGGGGCTGATAGCAGTCCTGGGGTAAGCCTTGCATCGCCACCTTGAGCGCACTTGCCAAATCAGGATGCGTGGCTTTGAGTGCAAGTCGTGGGCTGGCATAGAGCTTGTCAGTGGTCAGTTCTCCCAGCATATATTCTGGATGCTCAGCGAAGTACTGATTGAGCATCAGGGGGTTTCCAGTTTCAGTGTTCACGATCGGGCTATCGACGAGATTGACCCATTCCTCTGCATTCCCGGTTTCCCCGTCGCCTAGCACCTGAAAGAAGAGTAGATCAGCAGGTGCATCTGTGTGTGAGAACCGTTTGAACGTACCCATCGGCATCTTGAATGCGCCGAGTAGTCGAACAGAGTCACTTAGCTTTTCTCGAAACTCCTGACTCCGTTTCGATTGCAGCGTGCCGACAGACGTGAGGAGTCCAACCACGCCGCCTGGTCGGGTTGCCTGCACAGATCGGGCGATGCAGTAGTTGTGTAACCCATCCAGTCTCCACTGACTAAACTGTGGATCATACGGCGTGATCTCGCTATAAGGCACATTGCCCCAGGCTGCATCAAAATGACTCAGAGGCAAGCGAGTTCTTTCGAGCGCTTGAATGTAGACATTCGCTTGGGGATACAGCGCTTGAGCAATGTGTCCGCTAATCGGGTCAATCTCCACGCCCGTCCACTGACAGTCCCAATCCTGCGGACTTAGCCCCAGGAACAAGCCACTCCCAATCGTGGGATCTAAGAATGTGCCACCTCGAATCCCCATGTGGCTGCCTGCCCAATACATGGCACTCACAATCTCAGGGGGCGTGTAGTAAGCAGTCGTGACTGTTCCCCGAACCTGCTTGTACTCTTCGTCGGTGAGGACTGCTTTCAATTGGGTTGCCGCTGCTGCCCATTCGGGTTTGACGGGTTCCACAAATAGGTCAGCTAATATTCCAGAACCCAGGTAATGGACAAGCTGCTTTGCCTGCTCTGGAGAGGGGTTTTTATCGATTTGTCTCAGCGTTTGAATCGCGGCGATCGCACTGTCAACTTTCTTCCTGAGACTCTGCTTGAGGTAGGTCTGCGGCTCAATTCTATAGTTCTGGAGCTGGGCTTCTGCGGGAACGAGGACGTGATTGGGCAGCTGATCGAAGAGAGATGTCATGGTTAATTTGCTAACTCTGCCCACGACTGAATTTTATGTCTATTTATCTCGTTTTTCTATTTGCTTCTGCCCATTTGCTTAAGCGTTCCTGCATTCCCGTGATGCCTAGTGATGCTAATTGATTCTCGCTTTCCCAGGGATTAATCCAAAAGCAGCATAGCCCCCAAAGGGGCTACGTCTGACAGGTTTTTACTCGCCTGCTGGCACGATGAATTGCCAGTGAGTCCGATGCGTGATTACTCCATCAGGGCACGGATCAGTCACTTTATCGCTACCTTTGGTCTTGCTTGGCTTTGGCGCTCGCTTCTTGGGTGTGTAAGTGCTCATGATAGGTCCCACTTCTGGGATATCCACGCACACGGTGCCGGTCTTCCCGGTGTGACAAATTGTTTCAGCATGGACAGCTAACGTTAGCCCGATGACTAAACTCGTAGAACTGATGGCTGACAAGAGAGAGATGGCGATTGTTTTCCTTAGCATTAGATTTGGGAAGTTTTCCTAGGTAGACCATCCCTTTTCTGCGCTAGCACTTCCCTTTTCTTCTTTTACTTCAGCGACCAAAAGACCTGCTGGATTCAACCTGCTTAACTAACGATTACTGTGTGGCGACCGCTTGATATACCGCCGCCGATCGCCGAATCACAATCGAACTCCCGCTTCCATAATCAGCAGTCTGCATAAACAGTGGAACCCCTGAGCGCATTGGTTAAAAAGCAATGCAAATTTGATTCATAGCCAAAATAGCTTTGCAAATGGCAAGCGGCGGTGTTTTCGCAGACCCAATCCATCCATTGCTGTCTTTCTTTAACGAGGCTATCCAACGCCCGTGTTGGTCTGTTTTCAGATCAAAAGAATGACCGCACTCAACTAACCGCTCAACCTCTGTCCAGACAGCACTCATGTCGGTTGAGAACTTTGGAAGTTTCCAATCCCAGCTGTAACCCATTAGGTGCATTTCGTCTGGAACAACGGAAACAAGCTCCCAGTCGATCGAGCCTGTCCGCATATCGAGAATCGAGTGCCAGTTCGGGTCTCGAACGTTTCTGAACCAGTTCCAATTTAATGAGCTGACGGCTACGAGAGCATCGATATGACGCGAATCTTTAACAGCTACAGTTTTTTCCATTTTCTCGATACTTCTCGATAGTTTAATAGTTCGTTTTTGCTTGAGTCGGGGAGACTGTGAATCCCCCCAACTTGACTTCTAGTTCTCTACGGGCAACTCAGTTGCTGCTCCAGGGCTAATTCGGTTGCGGATGTTGAATTTGAGTCCTTCAGCGTCCTTCGGAGTGCATTCAGAGATCACCAGCTTCCACGGCTGCCCGTCTTGTCCCGGCATCACGTCGCCGTTCTTTTGACGTTCACGCAAGATGTTCTCGCTGTTCCCTCTCGCATAAACAGCTAGACCATTCACCAATTGAATTGTAAACCCATCCCCTAGATCAGGCTTGGCAGGGTTGGCAGGGTTGTAAACCACTGCTTTAACTGCAAACTCTCTGGGGAGATCAACAATTTCACCTTTACCGTCAATCACCAGCTTCGCCATGTTATCTGCGCGAATCGGCTTTTGGTCTAAGAAGTCAACCAAAGGATTTCCGTCTGCAATCACACCATCGATGTCCTCTTTGATAACAGGTTCTCCTTCAAGTTCCTTGATGACTTGAACGCTGACATCAAAGGAGTATACAGTGTCGTCAATTTTGGGCGAACGGAAGGAGCAAATGACGGCGAACGTCTTCTTCTGTGCATCGATCGTCTCGGTTTTAATCAGCCCTTTGAGCTGACCGCAAATGAGATCTCCACCTTTTTGCGAAACAGGAAACGCATTGCCTCCCAGCATGAAGATGATCGCATCTGCGTCTCGATAGATTGCAATCCGGTAGATTTGCTCTATTGAACCGCCCGCATCGGCTTTGATCAGCATCAGAAACTGGTCGTTGAACTTCTCAATGGGCGGTAGGAAGCTTTTTAGGGTTGCGAATTGCAGCTGCTCCCGCTCATTCAAGTCTCCTAGACCCACCTCGTTCCAGACTTCTGGGAACTCTCGTTCCATTTGAGAGAGAAACCTTGGTCGCCGCAGATCTACGGGGACGGTTGTACCTTTTGCAGCTTTTTTACCAGTAGTCGTAGTAGTTGTAGCGGTCATATTGCTTTTCATCTGAAAGTCCACCCGAAATCCTTTACGTCCTTTTTTTGTTTTTTGTTTCTCGTTTCTCTTGCCTAAAAGTTTAGGGTATGGATTAAAGCCCAAAAGCCTTGATAAACCGTTGATTTAGAGGCTAAAACCTACCCTAAATCTTCTTGGCTAGCAAAAGCATCACACCATAATGGAACCTGAGGTGGTGCCTCCTGCAAGACTATACCCCTGGCTTGATTCGCAGTCCCCGTCCCCGTTCTCCCAATGCGGCAAAGGGCAAATCTCTGCCTGCTTTCAAGATTTCTCGAACCTTTTTAGGGTCAATTTCAAAGGTGAGGCACTCTGGATACTGCTCGATGATCGTCGCCATCGAATATCCCTCGTCAATGATCAGGGGCGCATCTCCCCCATTTCCTTGAGTGCGAACCACGAATCGGTCTGTCTCCACCTTCTGAACGCCCCTGGCATCCATGAAATCCAACAGCTTGCGCTTGAGTCTGCGCACAAGGTTGTCATCCTGCTTGGCAAGTTGAGACAGACCATCGGCGATCACGCGTTGATGCTTCGCTTCAGCTTCCCGGTTCTTCTGCCTGAGCGATCGCCGCTCAATCAAATAGGAATAACGGTCAATGGCATCATGC
>Ga0209511_1000311_pt1 | contig 51969 bp, 43 predicted proteins | sample SSSSmetaG_FD_184141 | JGI IMG/M metagenome (GOLD analysis project Ga0209511, IMG submission 184141) | Glacier valley bacterial and archeal communities from Borup Fiord, Nunavut, Canada, to study Microbial Dark Matter (Phase II) - ​SSSS... | ecosystem: Environmental > Aquatic > Freshwater > Ice >... | reverse complement strand
GATTCGGAGTAGCTATGGCAGTAGCGGCTTAGTGGCTGATGAGTTAGTACCCGACAGAATCAGGCATTCGGGGGGCAAATGTACGGATTACCAGCGGCAAATCAAAACGTAGAACGGAGTGGCACTCCGTTTTGCCGCGCCAGCAGCAGGCTACGGGTGACGAGTTAATACCTCATACACATATTCGGGTGAGGCGGCCCTCGCCCGTAGCCTGCCGCTGCGCGGCAAAACGGAGTGGCACTTCGTTCTACATTTTAACCTCCGCCTGCACGCGCCCAATGAACTCGTCCACCGGCAGCGCGCCCAAGTCGCCCTGCCCGTGCCGACGCACGCCGACTAAGCCAGCCTCCGCCTCTTTCTCGCCCACGACCAACAGGTACGGCGTTTTGGCCAGCTCGGCGTCGCGGATTTTGCGGCCGATGCGCTCGTCGCGCGCATCGACCGAGCCGCGCAGGTCGGCGGCTTCGAGTTGGGCCTTGACGTGCTGGGCGTAGTCCACGAACTTGTCGGAGATGGGCAGCACGATGAACTGCTCGGGCGTGAGCCAGAGCGGAAACTCGCCCGCGCAGTGCTCGATGAGCACGGCCACGAAGCGCTCGAGCGAGCCGAACGGGGCGCGGTGAATCATGACCGGCGTGGCTTTCGAGTTGTCGGCCGCCGTGTACTCCAGCCCAAAACGGATGGGCAGGTTATAATCGACCTGCACCGTGCCGAGCTGCCAGCGGCGACCCAGCGCGTCGCGCACCATGAAGTCGAGCTTGGGGCCGTAGAAGGCGGCTTCGCCGTATTCGGTTACGGTGGTCAGACCTTTCTCGGCGGCGGCCTCCTGGATGGCACTCTCAGCCAGCGCCCAGTTTTCGTCGGAGCCAATGTACTTGACTTTGTTGTCGGGGTCGCGCAGCGAAATCTGGGCGGTGAAGTCCGTGAAGTCGAGCGCGCCGAGCACGTAGAGCACCAGGTCGATAACTTTTTTGAACTCGTCCTTCACCTGGTCGGGGCGGCAGAAGATGTGCGCGTCGTCCTGCGTGAAGCCGCGCACCCGCGTCAGGCCGTGCAGCTCGCCGCTCTGCTCGTAGCGGTACACGGTGCCGAACTCGGCCAGGCGCACGGGCAGGTCGCGGTACGAGCGCGGCTCGGTCTTGTAGATTTCGCAGTGGTGGGGGCAGTTCATCGGCTTGAGGAAAAACTCCTCGCCGGGGTTGGGCGTGCGGATGGGCTGGAACGAGTCGGCCCCGTACTTCTCGTAGTGGCCGCTGGTCACGTAGAGCTCCTTGCTGCCGATGTGGGGCGTGACGACGGGCTGGTAGCCGGCCCTGATTTGCGCTTTGCGCAGAAACTGCTCCAGCCGCTCGCGCAGGGCCGTGCCTTTGGGCAGCCACAGCGGCAGGCCCGCCCCTACCCTTTCCGAGAACGCGAACAGCTTAAGCTCCTTACCCAGCTTGCGGTGGTCGCGCCGCTTGGCTTCTTCGAGGCGCTCCAGGTACTCGGTCAGCTCCTTTTGCTTCGGGAAGGTGATGCCATAGACGCGGGTGAGCTGCTGCTTGCTCGCGTCGCCGCGCCAGAACACGCCGCCCACGTTGGTGAGCTTGGCGGCCTTGATAAAACCCGTGTCCGGGATGTGCGGCCCGCGGCAGAGGTCGGTGAAACCGCCCTGGCTGTAGAACGTGATGGAGCCGTCTTCCAGCCCGTCAATCAACTCCAGCTTGTACGGGTCCTGCTTTTCGGTAAAATACGCCAGCGCGTCGGCTTTCGACACTTCGCGCCGCTCGTAGCGGCTTTTGTGCTTCGCTAATTCCAGCATCTTGGCCTCGATGGCCGGGAAGTCATCGCTGGAAATGGCGCGGCCCTCGCCCAAATCGACATCGTAATAAAAGCCGTTCTCAACGGCCGGGCCGATAGCCAGCTTCACGCCGGGGTACAAAGCTTCGAGGGCTTCGGCCAGCAAATGGGCCGAGGAGTGCCAATAGGTTTGCTTACCAGCGGGGTCATTCCAGGTCAGGATTTCGGCGCTCGCGTCCTGGGTAATGGGGCGGTGCAGGTCGCGTATTTCGCCGTTGAGGCGGATGGCCAGCGCGTTGCGGGCCAGGCCCTCGGAGATGTGGGCGGCCAGCTCGTAGCCGGTCGCACCGTCGGGCAGCTCGCGCACGGAGCCGTCGGGCAGGGTAATGTGCAGCATAAAACAATCAAACCGCTTGCGGGCCGTCCGTACTAAGGACCAGCCGGGCCGTTTGAGGGTGCAAGGTACGGGGCCGGGGCCAGGGTTAGCGGTCCGATGCCGTGACCGAGCCACTCCCGGCTGACGCGGCTATCGGTGCCAGGCTCAAGGCTTGAGTGAGCACATCACTTTTAGCTTGCCGTTCGTCTCCATATATATACCGTAAGCTAGGAGCGCGAGCAAACCCCTGGCTGACCCCACCACCCACGGGCTGGGAAAACTCGCACTTCCTGGACGGCAAGCGAACTGACACTCAAAAGTAGCCTACGGCGCGTATTGCACGGAATCCGATGGAGAGGGATTGATTTTAAGGCTGACCCAGGGCTAGGCTTTCCCCCGCGTGGTCCGGTTGCGAATGCGGCTCAGACTCACTGGCGTCATGCCCAGGTAGTTGGCGATGTAGTGCTGCGGCACCCGCGCCAGGATGCGCGGGTCGCCGCTGGCCAGCAGCGCCCGATACCGCTCTTCGGGGCTGAGTAGCAGCAGGCTCACCATGCGCTCTTCCAGGCCCACGGCCAGGTATTCGGCCAGCCGCCGGCCAAACTGCTGCCAGGCCATGCGCTGCGCAAACAGCCCCACCAGCACCGCGTAAGGGAAGCACAGACAGTACGCTTCGCTCAGCGCCTCAATGGTCACCAGCGAGGGCCGGCCGGTCAGGCTGCTGAAGTAGGCCCCCATCAGTTGGTTCTCGAAGAAAAAGTAGCTGGTGCGCTCCTCGCCGTCCTTGTCGTAATACTGCCGGAACAGGCCCTCCAGCACAAACGCCACCTCGCCTGCAACCCGCCCCTGCGCGGCAAATACGCCGTGCTTGGCCAGGGCCACCACTCGCAGGTGCGGCCGCAGCAAGCCCCAATCGTCGTCGCTCAGGTCCCCGAATTGCGTCAGGTGCTGGCGCAGGCGCAACGCGGATTCGGGCAGGGAAGGCGGCATGAGGCGCTGGAAAGTAGTGTGGTGCAGAGGGGCAGGTAAGATACCGCTTCTTCGGCTCACTGGCCGCCGCCGGGAGCCGCCACTTTTCCAAGGCCGGGGCTTGGCTCCATTTCTTATCGATTGTTATCGTCCGCGCCCTTCGCTGGCCCGGTCCTTTGTGCGGTTCTCACGTCACTGCTTCAACCCCTTCCCCATGAATGTGCTCATCACCGGCGGCACCGGCCTCGTCGGCACCCGCCTCGCCCAATTGCTCACTGAAACCGGCCACCAGGTGGCGCTGCTCAGCCGGTCATCGGCCAACGGCGGCCGGTATCGTACCTTTCAGTGGGACCCCGCCGCGGGCACCATCGACCCGGCCGCCGTGCCCTTCGCCGATGCCCTCGTGAACCTGGCCGGGGCCAACGTGGGCGAAGGCAAATGGACTGCGGACCGTAAAAAAGTGCTGGTGGCCAGCCGCCTCGATAGCCTCGCCCTGCTGCGCCGCGAGCTGGCCCGGCCCGGCCACCACGTGCGCGCGGTGCTCTCGGCTTCGGCCATCGGCCTCTACGGCAACCCCGGCGACGCGCTGGTCACGGAGGACACGCCCCCGGTCGGCCACGACGTGCTCGCCGACCTCACCCAGGTGTGGGAGCAGGCCGCCGCGCCCCTCGCGGCGTTGGGCCTGCGCGTGGTGCTGCCCCGCATCGGCGTGGTGCTCAGCCCGGCGGGCGGGGCCCTACCGGCCATGGCCGGACCGGTAAAGCGCGGCTTTGGGGCACCCCTGGGCAGCGGCCAGCAATGGGTATCCTGGATTCATGTCGAGGACCTCTGCCGACTCTTCCTGGCCATGCTGACGGACGACACCTGGCAGGGCCCTTACAACGCCGTGGCCCCTGCCCCGGTCACCAATGCCACCCTCACCACGGTGCTGGCCGAGGTGCTGCACCGCCCGCTGCTGCTGCCCAACATCCCCGCCTTTATCCTCAAGCTGGCGATGGGTGAGCAAAGCGAAATGGTGCTGACCGGCAAGCGCGTGAGCGCGGCCAAGGTCCTGGCCCACGGCTTTGCCTTCGCGTACCCGGAGCTGCGCGAGGCGTTGCAGGCGTGCTACGCCCCGGCGCTCACCCCGGACCCGCAACCCACCATGGCCCTGGTGGTAAGCACCTGAACCGGAGCGTGGGGCTGTGAATCGCCAACAGACCTCGCTTTAACGCCTTCAACTGTCTCGCTCTGTCCAGACGGTTCCCCAGCGACTCGCCATTCCTTTTCCCTTGGCATCCCTTTACAATGAGAGCATCAACCAGTGTGGGGCAGTCTTTACGTTTATGATGGCAGTGCCCCACACTGGTTGATGCTCACCACCCACCGCTACGGCCTACCCCTTGCCCGAGGCGAACGACGCAGGGTTGGCCGCGTATCAAAGCAGTAATTTCATACTTTCTGCCCATGCCTATTCCGCCAGTTGATTCGTCTTTCGGGCAGGCCGTAGCGGTGCCCACTCTATTGGCCCGCCAGTTTTGCGCCTATGCCTGCGCGCCCATTCCACCGCAGCCGGCCTTGCCCTGCAACCGGCGCGACTTCTACAAGCTGGCGCTGTTCACGGCCGGGCGCAGTCGAATGCACCAAGGGGACCAGTATTGGGACATTCAAGGGCCGGCGCTCACCTTTTGCAACGTGGCCGTTTCCTATACCTGGGAGTCCTTCGAGGAACAGGCCGGGCAGTTTTGCGAGTTCGCGGAAGCCTTTATCTTGGGCCCTGAGCTTACTGGCGCGCTGCAAAGCTTGCCGCTCTTCACTCCCGGGGCTAGTCCGGTCCTCGAACTTACGGCGGAGCAAGCGCGGGCGTTCAGCGGTCATTTTCAGCAGCTAATTCACGGAATGGACTCCGCCTATCCGTTTAAATACGAAGTGCTGCGCCACCAGCTGCACGTGCTGCTGCACCAGGCCCGGCACCTGCTACCGCCCCCCGCTGACCCCCGCCCGGCTACGGCTGCCGACCGCCTGGCCACCCAATTTCTGGACCTGCTCGAACGCCAGTTTCCCATCCATACGCCGCTTATGCCGCTGCACCTGCGCTCGGCGCAGCACGCTGCGCCCCTGCTGGGCGTGCACATCAACCACCTGAACCGGGCCGTGCGGGCGGCAACCGGCAAAACCACCACCGCGCACATCACCGAGCGCATGGTGCAGGAGGCGCGGGCCCTGCTGTGGCACACCGACTGGAGCATCACCGACATTGCCCACGCCCTCGGGTTTGAGTACCCTACCTACTTCCACAACTTCTTTAAAAAGCACACGGGCCGCACGCCCCGGCAGGCGCGGGCAGCCAACCAATCGGTTTGAATTTCTTACTTGCCTGGTGTGAATATCGTTATATTAGTCGCTCAGTAGCGCCGCATCTTTGCAGCACCGCTGCGCGCGGTGACCGACCCGATACCGACCCAGCGACTTCGTTCAGGGCACCGCGCGGCAACGGGTTGCTTCCCGGTTTCGAGACGTGCCAGGTAGCTCGACATTCTTTTTGCGCTCCGCTCTTTTTTGTCCTCAACAACCACTTATGTTATGGCAAATTCAGTGCAACTGACACCGCGCCTCTGGCAATTGAAGCTGAACCTGGTGAACTGCTACCTGCTGGCAACGGCGGATGGCCTGCTGCTCATCGATACGGGCTACCCGAATAGCACCGACAAACTCTTCGCCGCCGTGCGGGAATCGGGCCACGACCCGGCCGCTATTCGCCACCTGCTGCTCACCCACTGCCACATCGACCACGGCGGCAGCGCCGCCGAAGTACAGCGGCGCACCGGGGCGCGCACCTACGCCCACGTCCTGGACGCGCCGCTGATAGCCAAAGGCATCGTCGAACGGCCCGGCACCACCCGCACGCCCGGTCTGGTCAACCTGCTGGTGTACCTGTTTTTTATCAAGTATGCCGGCACTACCTACGAACCCCTGCCCGTGGACCAGCTGCTGGAGCACGGCCAGGTGCTGCCCCTGGCGGGGGGCCTGGAAGTCATCCACTCGCCCGGCCACAGCGCTGGCCACATCTGCCTGCTGCTGCGGGAAGAAGGGCTGCTGATAGCCGGCGACATCTGCTCCCACGTGATGGGTTTGAAGTACAGTACCATCAACGAGGACCGGGCCCTAGCCCGGCAGAGTATCCTGCGCGTAGCGGAGTACCCCTTCGAGCGGGCCGCGTTTGGGCACGGCGACGTGCTCAATGAGCGGGCCAACCAGCAGTTGCAAGAAAAATTTGCCAAGAAGCAGCTAAGCCGGGCGTAGCGTAGCAGGTTGTCCGGGATAGCGCGCTCTTTTCCATCCGTTATCTTTCCCTATGCAGCACCAGGAAGTTGAGCCGCCGGAAGCGCTACGGGGTGCCATCAAGGACTTTTGGTACATCCGCCGGGACTTCGACGAACGACAACCGAGTTTTGAGGTAGTCCCGGACGGCTACGCGGAAATTATTTTTTACTTCGGTAGTGCCTGTAGTATTGCTACCCCGGGCGGCTGGCAGCTGCTGCCCTCGCCGTTTCTGGTGGGGCTGCTCAACACCCCGGTGCTTTTTCACGCGACCAACCGACTGGAAATCATCGGCATCAAGTGCTTTCCCTGGGCCGTGTTCGACCTGCTCGACCTGCCGGCCGGGAAAGGCGGCGTGCGCAGCATAGAGCATCCCATTGCCCGGCTGCAAGCCCCGTTGACGAAGTGGCTTCAGGCGGGAAGCGTGGCGGAGGCGCTGGCCGAGGTAACCCGGTATTTTCTGGAAGCCCGGTCGCGGATGGCGGATAACCGGTTGCTCGGCAAAGCGGGCGGGGCGATGCGGGCCGCCAACGGCACCCTGCCGGTGAGCCAGGTGGCGGCGGCGGCGCACGCCACGGTTCGCACCCTGGAACGAAAGTTCAAGCAGGCGGCGGGCCACACGGTGAAAGACGTGTCGGGCCTGATGCGCTTCGAGCAGGCACGCAACCAGTTATGGCTGCATCCAGCGGCCAGCCTGGCCGGCTTAGCCCAGGAGCTGGGCTATACCGACCAGTCTCACCTCGGCCGGGAATTCAAGCGCTACAGCGGCACCACGCCCGCGGCCTTCGCCCGCAAGGCAACGCGCTGGCAACAGGCGGTCGGCAACGATTTTGTCGCGTTTGTTCTAGCCTAAGGCCGACGCATTCCGGAATTTTGCGGGGCAATTACGCAAGTGCCAGCCCACCAAAATCCCCCGAAAATGGAATCGATAAACCAAAAAAAAGTCCTCGTCTCGGGCGCCAGCATTGCCGGACTTTCCACCGCTTACTGGCTGAATAAATTAGGGTACCACGTCACGGTGGTAGAGCTGGCCAACCAACCGCGCCTGGGAGGGGCGGCGATTAACGTGCAAGGCGATGCCCTGGCCAGCGCGAAGCGGATGGGCATTTTTGAGCAATTAAAAGCTCACCGGTTGCAACTGGAGCGGTTAGAATTTAAAAATGCCGACGATGTAACGGAAGGCTTAATGATGATGCAACCCGAGGAGGCACCGCTAACTGACGAGGACATCAAGGACATCGAAATTGAGCGCGCTGAACTAATGACTATTCTGGTGGATGCCGTCAAAAACGAGGTGGAATTTATGTACGACAACCGCATCACCGCGTTGAGCGAAACAGCGGATGCCGTCCAGGTTGCGTTTAAAGATGGCCCGCCCCGCGCCTTTGACCTGGTGTTCGGCTGCGACGGATTGCATTCGGGAGTCCGGCAACTGTGGTTTGGCCACGAAGCCGAATACGCCCATTTTATGGAACATTATTATTCGCTCACCATCGCCAATCACCTATTGATAACTCCAAATACTGCCCAATTATTTAACGTGCCGGGCAAGGGAATTATGCTGAATGCGTACAACGGGAAAACCGATATTATTTTTTGGTTCTTCTCCGAAAAGGAAATTCCGCACGATTATCGGGATGCCGGACGGCAGCGTCAACTTATTAGGGAGCAGTTTGCCGGCCAGGGCTGGCGAACCGCTGAATTACTGGAAGAGATAAAGCAGGCGGACATATCTTATTTCGATAAATTTTGTCAAATCAAGATGCCGTCGTGGACCAAAGGGCGCGTGGCGCTGGTGGGCGATGCCGGCTATTGCGCGTCGCCCGCGGCGGGCATCGGGGCCTCGCTGGCCATGATGGGAGCTACCGCCGTGGCGGAGGCGTTGTCAGCACACGACGGAAATTTTGACGCGGCGTTTCAAGCGTACAACTAAAACTTGCGGCCGTTTATTGAGGAGACGCAAGCCGCTGCCCTCACCATGCTAAGCGACTATTTTATTTCCAAAACCGAAGAAGCTATTCGCACAAGAAACACGCAGGGAATACCTTTTTAGCAGGCAGGTAAATTGACGAGTCAAATTAACGTGCCATTTCATTTTGTCTCTGCGTTTTCTGCGGGCTAAAACGGCTTTGATGTGTACGCTAATTTGACTTATCAATTCAGCCGGGGCACTGCCTGGCAACCGGAGAGTCGAGCTGCTCCTTCAAGGTGCAAGCCAACGGCCGGCCTTTACCGGGGCGGCAGCGGAGCCACCGCCGGCCGGGGGCGTAGTGGAGCCGCCGGCCGCGCATAATACCGCACGGCCGGCCGCAGGCTATCGGGCAGTGAGGCGCGCACCACCTCGCCCACCTTCCACACCTTGTATGTCCAGTGCTGGTTGCTGGGGTTTTCGAGCACCAGCATCCGGTATTGGCGCAGGGCTTCGGGCAGGCGGTGCTGGGCTTCGAGGGCTTCGGCCAGGATGGCGCGGGCCTGGGGCAGGCGCGGATTCTGGCGCAGGGCACGGCGCAGGTGCGCAATGACGCTGGCCGGACGCTGGCCGTGGGCGCTGGCGGCCAGGGCCAGGCGGTAGTCGGCCCGGTACTGGGTCGTGTCCAGGGCCAGGGCGCGGCGGTAGTAGTAGCGCGCGCTGTCGACCTGACCCAGCAGCTCGAGCTGACGGCCGTAGTCGTAGTGCAGCGCCCCGCTCGTGGAGTCCAGCCGCAGGCCCTGGGCGGCGTAGGCGGCGGCTTCTTCGGGCACGCGGTAGGCGTTGAGCAACGCGGCGAGCTGGTGCAGGATTTCGGGCTCGCGCGGGTCGCGGGCCAGGGCCGTTTGCAAAAAGCCCAGGGCCTGGGTCGTGTCCTGGGTGGCGGCCAGGGCCAGGCCCTTGTAAAAGAGGGCGGCCGGCTGGTCGGGGTCGAGGCGCAGGGTGCGGTCGAGGCTGGCCAGCGCGGCCGGGTACTGGCGGGCGGCGAGGTGGGTTTCGCCTTCGAGCAAGGGCAGGTCGGCGGCTTCGTAGCCGTTGTCGGCCGCGCGGCGGGCGGCGACCAGTGCCTCGCTCAGCCGGCCCATCGCGCGGTACGCGCGGGCCTGCAAAAACCACAGCTCGCCGTCTTCGTCGTCGATTTTCAAAGCCGCCTCAATGTCGGGCAGCGTGGCGCGGGGCTGACCGGCGGCCAGGCGCAACCCAGCCCGGCGGGCCAGCAGCCCCGCGTTGTCGGGCTGCTGGCGGATGGCTCCGTCCAAGGCCTCGGCCTGCACCTGGGGACCGGATTGCACGGTAGCCAAATCCACGAGCGTGTCCGGGCGCTCGTCGGCCGGGGTGCTCTGGCAGCCAGCGAGCCACAGCAACAGGACGAGGTAAAAGGCGCGCATTGTTTCTTGTTTCTTGTTTCTTGTTTCCAGGGCGCGGGTTCACGCAGAGTTCCGCAAAGGTGGCAGAGTTTCGCAGAGTTGAAGTACCGCTACCTTGCCTCATTCAAAAACAAGAAACTCACTTGCGCCGCCGCGCATACCAGCGGGCGTGCTGGCGGTCGTCGCGGGCCTGGGCGCGGGCCAGCGGCTCAAGCAGCTGCTGACAGAGGCGGTTCACGGTCAGGTCTTCGGCCGTGATGGTAGGCAGCTGGATGGCCGTGCGCAACAGGGCAATGGCGCGCTCGCGCTCGCCCTCGTACTTATAGACGCGGGCCAAATCGTAGGCGTACTGCGCCCGTGCTGGGTCGAGGGCGCGGGCTTTTTCCAGCGCTTGCCGGGCCGTCGCCACCGACGCGCCGGGGGGCGGACCGCCCAGCACGAGCCGCGAATACAGCTTTTCGAGCAGCGAATAATGCGCCACCCGGTAGTGCCAACGCCCGTAGAGCTGCCAGGCTTCGGACAAATCGGGCCGGCGCTCGGCGGCCAGATACACGCACGAGCGCAAGTCTTTGAACAAGCGCAGCCGGTCACGGGCACTCTGCAAGCTGGCTTCGCTAAACAGGGCCAGGGCCAGGGCGTAGTTGCTCTCGCCGCCTTCGGGCTGCAGGGCCAGCGCGCGGGTGGCGTACTGGCGGGCGCTGGCATAGTAAGCGGCCTTGCGGCGCTCGTCGGCGTAACGCCCCCCGATGTGAATGCTCAACACGGCCGCCCGCCACAGGCTTTGGTAGTGCTGGGCATTGAGGCTGAGAATCTTCTGGTAGTACGCCAGTGCTTCCGAGTCCTTGAGTTTCTGTTCCCAATTCTGAGCCTGAGCCAACAAGGCCCGGATGTCGGGCGGGTCCTGAAGAGCTACTGCTGAGCCGAGCCGAGCCTCGTCCCGCACCCGCAGCGTGGCCGGGGCCGAAGCCGCCGCCGGGCGCTGCCCCCAGGCCGGCACGACAGCGCCCGTGGCCAGGAGGCCGGCCAGGGTCAGGCAGCGGAGGGTCATAGAGCTTGCTTCTGGTGAGTTGTTTCTGGTGGGTTGTTTCAAACCAAGACTCGCACAAAGTTATGGAAGCAGTATTCCGCGCGGTGTGTCGCAGTGCGCGACAGCCTGAGCACGCACGGCGGGACGTCCCTGGCCCCTGACTACGCCCGGGACGTGCCAGGTCGCCACCGGCTGTGGCTCAATATAGGAAAGTGTTTGGGGGCGCGGGCCGGGCGGCGGACACCCGCCCACGCCCAGGCCGCCCGGCCCGCCAACTATCTGCCTCGCCCCTCGTTTGTAACGACGCTAACGCCGCCGCGAAAATTGCCTTGCTTCACCCCGTCCGCGTTGGCACTAATCGGGCGCGACGCGGCGTTGGGCACCTGTCAGACCAGGTTTGGCCTTGTTTTGGATGGCCGGCTCGCGGCTCGCGGCGGTGTAGCTGTTACATTTGATTTTATATCCCTTTTTCATCTTCAGCATGTTTTCCCCCCGCCTCAAAATAGGCTCCTACGCTGGCCTGCTGGTCGCCGTGTTCGGGCTGGCATCGTACCGGTTTTATCAGCGTAGCGCGCCCGAAAACCTGCCCACCAAGGAGCAGTGGCTCGTGCGTACCATCGTGCAGGGCCTCACCCAGGGCCACTACCAGCCCGAGCGCATCGACGACGCGTTCAGCAAGCGGGTTTATGACCTGTCGATGAAGCGGCTCGACTACCGCCGCAAGTTTTTGCTCTCAACCGACATCGCCCAGCTGGCCAAGTATCAGACCCTGATTGACGACGAGACCCTCGCCGGCACCAGTGAGTTTTTCACGCTCAGCACCCGCCTCATGGCCGAGCGCACCAAGCAGGTGCAGGTGCTCACCCGCGAGCTGCTGGCCCAGCCTTTTACCTTCGACGCGGACGAGACTATCCAGACCGATTTCGAGAAGGCCACCTACCCGGCCGATGCCGCCGACCAGCGCGAGCAGTGGCGCAAGCTGCTCAAGTACGAGGTGTTGCGCCGCGTGGCCGAGATGATGGACGAGCAGGACAAGCGCCAGGGCCGTGGCCGCGTGGCGAGCTTGTCTAAACCACTCGCCACCCAAGCCCCCGACCGTAGCAACCCAAAGCCGGAGGTCCAGCCGAGCGCGACAGTTGAACCCGTCACCGCCGCTCCCGACCGCACCCCCGCCCAGATGGAGGTTGAGGCTCGCAAGCAAGTCCTCAAATATTACGAAGGGCAGTTCAACGACCTACCCGATGCGGGCGATATGTTGGCCCAGTACGCCAACGTCATCGCCAACACCTACGACCCGCACACCGACTACCTCCAACCGCGCGCCAAGGAAGAGTTCGACAGCGAGCTGACCGGCCGCTTCGAGGGCATCGGCGCCTTGCTCAGCGAGAAAGACAACCTGATTTACATCGAAGACATCATTCCCGGCTCGGCCTCGTTTCGGCAGGGAGAGCTTAAAAAGGGCGATGCCATCCTGCGCGTGGGCCAGGGCGCGGCTGAGCCGGTGAGCGTGGAGGGCTGGCGCACGGCCAAGGCCGTGCCGCTCATCAAGGGCAAAAAAGGCTCGGAGGTGCGCTTGACGGTCAAGAAGCCCGACGGCTCCACCAAAATCATTTCGATTCTGCGCGACGTGGTGGTGCGGGAAGACACCTACGCCCAGTCGGCGGTCATCACCGACCCGAGCGGCGCGAAAATCGGCTACCTGCGCCTGCCCGCGTTCTACGCTGATTTCAACGACAATAACGGCGGCCGCTCATCGGCTACGGACGTGAAAAAGGAACTGGCCAAGCTCACGGCTGAGGGCGTGAAGGGTGTCGTGTTCGACCTGCGCTCCAACGGCGGCGGCTCGCTCAACGATGCCGTGGACATGGCCGGCTTGTTCCTGCCCAGCGGCCCCATGGTGCAGGTCCACGATAACCAGGGCCGCACCCAGGTGCTTAACGACAAGGACCCGCGCGTGCAGTACGGCGGCCCGCTCGTGGTGCTGGTGAACAAGTACAGCGCCTCGGCCTCCGAGATTCTGGCCGCCGCCATCCAGGACTATAAGCGCGGGCTGATTATGGGTTCGACCAGCACCTACGGCAAGGGCACGGTGCAGCGCATCGTGGACCTCGACCAGGCAGTGCCCGATGAGCTGGCCGCGCTCCGGCCGCTCGGCTCGCTCAAGTTCACGATGCAGAAATTCTACCGCGTCACCGGCGGCTCGACCCAGTTCAAAGGCGTCGTGTCCGACATCGTGCTGCCCGACGTGTACTCCTACCTCGACCAGGGCGAAAAGGAAGCCGACTACCCGCTCAAGTACGACGAAATTAAGCCCGCCGCTTACCGGCCCTGGGATGAGCAGCCCAACTTCGCCAAGCTCGTCGCTCAGAGCCGCGCCCGCGTGGCCGCCAACCCCGGCTTTCGGCAGATGAGCGAGCTGGTGACGACGATGCGCCGCCGCAAGGACGAAAGCGTCGTCTCGCTCAAGCTCGACAAGTACCGCGCCCTGACCCATTTGTACAAGGCCGAGTCTGACAAGTACGACGCGATTCAGAAAACGGCCAGGCCACTCGCGCTCAGCGCGCTCGCCGCTGACCGTGCGGCCGTGGGCGGCGACACGGTGAAGGTGGCGCGCAACATGCGCTTCACGCGCGGACTGAGCAAGGATATTACGCTGGGCGAGGCCGTGGCGGTGATTAAGGACGAACAATAGACCGCCGATTCTAACTGATTGAACGGATGACAACGGCTTTGCCGTCTGACTCTTTTGGGGAAGCCCGCTGGCGTTGTCGGCGGGCTTTTTTTACGTCCGCTCCTCTGCGCCCTCTGCGTTCAACCTCCGCGCCCTCTGCGGGAACCTGCGTTAGCATAGTTCGCCATAATCGCCCTGTTCAGCAGGCAACAATTTATGCGCTAACCCACTGTCAAACAAGCGGATAAAACACTCAAATTTTCCCTAATTTTCTTTAGCAAATCGCAACTAAAAATTCTGGTAATGGGTTTACCCGGTATGACGACCAAACCCGAAACCCGCATCATCCCGCTCTACCCGGCCGCCCCGGAATTGCTTACTGCCGCCGAGGCCGTGCCCACCGCCGCCGAGGCCCTGCTCTCGCCCGAGGAGCAGGAGCAGCAGCGCCAGGCCGACGAAACCTGGCGCCGCTCCATTCCGGCCCAGGTGTTTTTGAACTACTTTTTCGCCATCTCCTACCACATCGACGAGAACGACTCGCCGCTGGCGGGCCTGCCCCAGCTACCGTTCTTCCGCCAGCACGCGGCTGAGCTGACCGACCTCGACGTGGCCGCCCTCACCAAGCTGCTGCACGCCTGCTGGAGCACCGAGTATGCGCTGCGCGCCACGGCCGAGCTGGGCGACGAGAACTTCTTGCGCAATGCCCTGCACTGGACGTTCCCGCAGGCGTACCACACTATTCTATCCGGTTTGCAGGCGTTCCTGTACACCACCGGCGTGCGTACCAACAACGGGCAGGTTATTCGCCGCGAGGTGGGCCGGCTCGTGGTGAAGAACGCCTACCCGCGCCCGGTATCGTTTTACGCGGCCGGGGCTTACGGCGACTTCTCGATTCACCGCCTGCCGCTGGCCGGCTACAAGGCCGGGCTGCACATCGCCAGCAAGGAGATTGACGCGCAAGCCCAGATTGGGCAGTTTCTGCGCACCACCCGCAAGCAGCGCGCCATCACCACCCGCCAGCAGGTGCAGGCCAACCCGAACACGGCCATCCGCTCCCAGAAAACCGGCAAGCCGCTCGATAAGTGGACCGCCGCCCACTGGCAGCAAATTACCTGGCGCCTGGGCTACACGACCCTGTTCGACCTGCTCGGCCGCCTGCGCATCTCCCAGACCAGCCGCGAGATTGAGCGCTACGTGGAGGCCGACATCGACTTCCGCTTGTTCCACACCTCGCTGCTCAACATCGTGAGCTACCTCAACGGCCTGCACGAGACGTACGTGGCCAAGGCTCTGGGCCTGGAGCGCTACGAGCAGCTCGTGCGCGAGCTGCCCGCCCACTTGCAGCACAGCTTCGTGCAGGAGCGTTTGCGGACGCGGGTGCAGCCCGCCCTGCTCGGAGCCGAGCCGGAGCCGGAGTACCGCATGGCCGCCTAAATCGCAGATTTTGCGGATTGGCGCGGATTAGCGTGGATTCTGTCGTTCTGTGACTGACGCCCGTTTAAGAAGCCGCTCCTTTTGGGGGCGGCTTTTTTCTGGTCTGTACTTTTGCCTTTCCTTCAAGATAAAACGAGCGTTCATACCGGACGATAGAATCCGCGCTAATCTGCGCTAATCCGCAAAATCTGTGATACACCTTTCCGAACAAGAGATGTTGCGCCGGCAAAAGCTGGACGAATTAATCAGTCTGGGAATTGAGCCGTATCCGTCGGCGCTGTTTGACGTGAGCTTTCTGGCCCAGGAAATCCAGGAGAACTACGAGCCGGAGCTGAACAACTTCCAGGACGTGCGCCTCGCGGGGCGGCTCATGCAGATGCGCGTGATGGGCAAGGCTTCGTTCGCGGAGCTGATGGACTCATCGGGCCGCATTCAACTCTACGTGAACCGCGACGAGATTTGCCCCGGTGAAGACAAGACCCTCTACAACACGGTGTTCAAGAAGCTGCTCGACCTGGGCGACTTCATCGGCGTGGAAGGGCGCGTGTTCAAGACTCAGGTGGGCGAAACGTCCGTGCACGTCACCAAGCTGACCTTGCTCAGCAAGGCGCTGCGGCCGCTGCCGGTGGTGAAGGAGCGCGTGGACGAGGCCACGGGCGAGAAAGTGGTCTATGATGCCTTCACCGACCCCGAGCAGCGCTACCGGATGCGCTACGTCGATATGGTGGTGAACCCGCAAGTGCGCGACACGTTCCGCCAGCGCACCCAGCTCGTGCAAGCCATGCGCAACTACCTCAACGACCGGGGCTACCTGGAAGTCGAAACCCCGATTTTGCAGCCCCTCTACGGCGGCGCGGCGGCCCGGCCCTTCACCACGCACCACAACACGCTCGACATGACGCTGTACTTGCGCATCGCCAACGAGTTGTATCTGAAACGCTTAATCGTGGGCGGCTTCGACGGGGTATACGAGTTCTCGAAGGACTTCCGCAACGAGGGCATGTCGCGCTTCCACAACCCCGAGTTCACCCAGATGGAGCTGTACGTGGCCTACAAGGACTACGCCTGGATGATGGACCTCGTGGAAGAAATGGTCGAGCGCGTCGCCCTGACCCTGCACGACCGCCCAGACGTGCAGGTCGGCGAGCACGTCATCAACTTCCAGCGGCCCTGGCAGCGCTACACCATGTTCGAGGCCATCGAGAAGTTCACCGGCGAGGCCATCGGCGAGCTGGACGAAGCCGGCCTGCGCGCGGCCGCCGGGCGGCTCAGCGTCCACCTCGACCCGAGCATGGGCAAGTCGAAAATCATCGACGAGATATTCGGGGCGCACGTCGAGCCGAAACTCATCCAGCCCACGTTCATCACCGACTACCCGGTCGAGATGTCGCCGCTGGCCAAAAAGCACCGCGACCGGCCCGGCCTCGTGGAGCGCTTCGAGGCCATCTGCAACGGCAAGGAAATCTGCAACGCGTTCTCCGAGCTGAACGACCCGCTCGACCAGCGCCGCCGCTTCGAGGAGCAGCTGGAGCTGGGTAAGCGCGGCGACGTCGAGGCGATGGTGCTCGATGAGGATTTCCTGCGCGCCCTCGAATACGGCATGCCGCCCACCGCCGGCCTGGGCATCGGCATCGACCGGCTGAGCATGATTATGACCAACTCGGCCTCGATTCAGGACGTGCTGTTCTTCCCGCAAATGCGGCCGGAGGGAAATTAGAGCGGTTTCGCGGTCCGGGTACGGCGCGGGCGGGCGACTTTTCGCGGTCCGCCCGCGTCGCCCGTGCTCAACCTTACCCTGACTCAGAAATCGCTCTATGAAAGCTCTTCCCTCTCCTTCGCTGCCCAACGGCGATTACGCGTGGCGCGACTCCGATGCGGGTTGGCTCCGAGATTTATTTGACCCAGCCAAAGAAAAACCGAAGCCCGCAAAAATAACCCCCATGCAAACGAGTGTTTTTGTCGCCAATGGCTCCATCCAGCCAATAGCAGCTTCAGCCCCTGCTCAGCGCAAACAGCGTCGTTCGGCGACTAGTAGCCCCTCAAAACCCGCTCGCCGTTAGCCAGTTCTGCATCCGTTCTATCCACTGGTCTTGGGTGGAGGCGTTGGTCAGGCCGAAGCCGTGGCCGCCTTTGGGGTAGAGATGCAGCTCAGCGGGCACGGCGCGACGCACACACGCCTGGTAGAAGAGCAAGCTGTTCTGGACCGGCACCGTGCCATCGTCCTGGCAATGCACCAAAAACACGGGCGGCGTTTGGGCCGTCACCAGCCGCTCGGCCGAAAACGCCCGTACCTGGTCGGCGCTTGGGGTTTTACCCAGCAGATTATCCCGCGAATCGCCGCGCTTGACGCTGTCGGCGAAGGTGATAACCGGATACACGAGCACCGCGAACGCGGGCCGCACCGAAGCCGGGCCGGGGTTCGCGCCCACCGGCCGGGCAAAGCGCGTGGCGGCCATCGCGGCCAAATGCCCGCCCGCCGAAAAGCCCATCACCCCGATGCGCTCCGGGTTCAGCCCGTATTTCGGGGCCTGCTCGCGCACCACCCGCAACGCCTGCTGCACGTCGAGCAGGGGCGCGAGGCTGGGGTCGGGCTGGCTCTGGTCGTTGGGCAGGCGGTATTTGAGGATGAACGCGGCGATGCCCAGCTCGGTCAATCGCTGGGCCACTTCGGTGCCTTCGTTGGTCATCGAAACGAAGCTGTAGCCCCCGCCCGGACAGATAATAACCGATGTGCCAGTGGCCTTGGCGCGGTCGGGCAGATACACCGTCAGCGTCGGCTGCGTCACGCCGGTTATCCACTGGTTGTTGCCGTGCGGGGTGCTGACTTCCCGCACGTTGCTCGGCTTCGAGTTTGGGATGGCCCCGGCGTAAAGCGGCAGCACGGGTTGCGGGGTTTGGGCGCGCAACTCACCGGCGACGGTACCGAGCAGAAGGACCAGGATGGGGTATTTCATGTTGAAGCTGATTAAACGGTGCGGGCTGCCGGCTTTTCGCCGGCTGTCCGCTCGTCGTTGTTGAGTTTTGGTTGAGAGATGTCTTTACGCACCGAGTAACGACGAGCGGACAGCCGGCGAAAAGCCGGCAGCCCGCACCCGCCGACTACATTCCGGCCAGTTTCTAATAGTTCGCCTCGCTGCCCGGTAAGTCAATCAGGATAAACTGCGCGTCGCGGCTGGCTTCGATTTCCACCACGTCTTCGGCGGCGAGGCGGGCCTGGTCGTTGGGTCCTAGCTCGGTGCCGTTCACGAAAATCGCGCCCTCCTTGACGTAAATGAAGGTGAGCCGAATCGGAAAGGTCTTGTAGGTGATGGTTTTCTCGGCGCTCAGGTTGGCCCAGTACACCGTGCTGTTCGAGTTGATGAACACCACGTCTTCGAGCACCCGCTGACCGGTGACGAGCGGCACCAGCTCGTTCTTCTTGGCTTTCAGAAAGCTCAAATCCTTCTGCTCGTAGCTCGGGGCCAAGCCGCGGGTGCCGGGCATAAACCAGAGCTGATACAGGTGCAGGGGCTTGTCCTGCCGGTTCATCTCGCTGTGGGCCAGGCCGGTGCCGGCGCTCATGCGCTGCACTTCGCCGGCCGTGATGGCCGTGCGGTTGCCCATCGTGTCTTCGTGGCTCACTTCGCCGTCAAGCACGAGCGTCACGATTTCCATCTCCGAGTGCGGGTGCTGCGGAAAGCCGTTTTGCGGGGCAATGGTGTCGTCGTTGAAGACCCGCAGCGGCCCGAAGTGCATGTTTTTCGGGTCGTAGTAGTCGGCGAACGAGAACAGAAAATACGAGCTGAGCCAGTGGGCGGGCGAGGCGTGGTAGCGGGTGGCGGCGGGCAGGTAGGTGAGCATGGGGCGAGGCGGTTTGGAAATGGAAAGAGCCGCCGGGCGCGGCCGGCAGCGAAGGTAAGACACGCGGCACTGCGTACTAAAAACGGGCGGTGGAGGTTGCTGCGGTCGTCCGCTCCGGCTCCGGCAACCTTCACCGCCCGTACTTTGCCAGCGGTTTCTACCAGTTCTTTTCCCACCCCGCATGAGCCTTTCCACCCGCCTCGAACACGATTTTCTGGGCGAACTAGCCCTACCCGCCGACGTTTACTACGGCATTCAAACCCACCGGGCGCTGGAAAATTTCCACATCACGGGCATTCCCATCAAGGCCGAGCCGCTGTTCGTGCAGGCGCTGGCCTTCGTCAAAAAAGCGGCCGCGCTCACCAACGCCGAGCTGGGTGTGCTCGACCTACCCATCGCCGAGGCCATCGCCGCCGCTTGCGACCGCGTGGCGGCGGGCGAGTTCGACGGGCAGTTTCTGACCGACATGATTCAGGGCGGGGCGGGCACGTCGGTGAACATGAACGCCAACGAAGTCATCGCCAACGTGGCCTTGGAAATCATGGGCCACGCGAAAGGCGACTACCAGCACTGCCACCCCAACAACCACGTCAATTGCTCGCAAAGCACGAACGACGCCTACCCCACGGCTTTTCGCATCGCGCTCAACAACAAGCTCGCCGGCTACCGCGACACGCTGTCCGAGCTGGCCGAAGCGTTCGGTCAAAAGGGTGAGGAGTTCAGGAACGTGCTCAAGATGGGCCGCACCCAGCTCCAGGATGCCGTGCCGATGAGCATGGGCGACGAGTTTCATGCCTTCGCCACCAACCTGCGCGAGGAGCTTTCGCGCATCGACGACTCGCGCCGGCTCATCTCCGAAATCAACATGGGGGCCACCGCCATCGGCACGGCCGTGAACACGCCGCCCGGCTACGCGGCGCTGGTGACGGAGCACTTGCGCCGGATTACGGGCCTGGATTTGAGCCTGGCCGGCGACCTCATCGAAGCTACCTACGACACCGGCGCTTACGTGCAATTGTCCGGGGTGCTCAAGCGCACGGCCGTCAAGCTCAGTAAGATATGTAATGATTTGCGCCTGCTATCCAGTGGCCCGCGTTGCGGCATCAACGAAATCAATCTGCCCGCCCTGCAACCCGGTTCCAGCATCATGCCTGGCAAGGTGAACCCGGTCGTGCCCGAAGTCGTGAACCAGACGGCCTTCTACGTCATCGGGGCCGACCTCACCGTGACGATGGCCGCCGAAGCGGGTCAGCTCCAACTCAACGTGATGGAGCCGGTCATCTCGTTCGCGCTTTTCACCAGCATTTCCTACATGACCAACGCCTGCCGGACGCTGCGCGAGAAGTGCGTGGTCGGCATCACGGCCAACGCCGAGCACGCCGCCCAACTCGTTTATAACAGCATCGGCATCGTCACCCAACTCAACCCCGTGCTCGGCTACGAAGCCAGCGCCGGCATCGCCAAGGAGGCGTTGGCGACAGGCAAGTCCGTCCATGACATCGCCGTCACGGAGCGCGGATTACTAACCCAGGCGAAGTGGGACGAGATTTTTACGTTTGAGAACCTGATTCGGCCCGTGTTTCGGACGTAGAGCGAAGCCTTTGCTTCGCCCCCACTCAGGCCAGCACGGGCAAGGAGTTCTCGAAGTCGTCGCAGAGCTGGTTGAGGATGTCTTTGGTTTCGCGGATGAAAAAATCGCCTACGTCGGCCTTGTTGCGGCGCACGAATTTTCGGTACACCTTGCCGAAGTCCTCGTAAATTTCGTCGGGGTCGAAGTGGGCACCTGTGCTTTGCAGCTTGGCGACGATGCGCTTGCCGTCGTCGTCGGCGCGGATGAAGCTGAAGAGCAGGTCGATTTTCTGCTCAAAATCCTTGATGAGCGCCTCAATCGCGTCCTCCTGCTGATTGCGCTTTTCGATGACGCGCAGGATGTCGTACTTGTACTTCTTGCCGAATGGAGCCTGGTCTTCGCTCACGATGCTGGGCTGCCTGGCCTTACCCGCTGCCTCCTCGGCCGGGGCCACGATGCCTAGTTGGTTGTCGAAGTAGATTTCTACGTCGTCGGGCGTTTCGGCGGGGCCGCGCAGGCTGTTGTATTCGTGGTTGTAGCGCCGCCAAAAACGCAGGAAATGTTCCTCGCTGAGCTTGGGGTCGAAATCCAGCACGTACTCAATCAGGCCCAGGATGCGGAAATACTTGCCGATTTTGCGCTTCAGCTTCTTAGCAGCTTCCGGCTCTTTTTTAATGAAACTCACGAAACCCTGCTCCATGTCCTGGATGGGGGTGATGTTGCCGGGGTGCTGCTCGTAGGCGAGGTAGGGCGCGAAGTGGGCCGCGTAGAGCGGGTGCTGGCGTAGGTCGTCGTAGTGCAGGGCGAGCTGCTGCTCGCTACCCAGGGGGTCGAAGTCGCTGACGACGACGTTGCTGAACTTCTCAAACGCCTGCTTGATGTTGCGAACGTTCACGTTCTGGTACGAGAAGTCGATAATCTTGCAGTCGGTCTTGTACTTGATTTTGCGATTGACCCGCGAAATGGTTTGAATGGCGTTGATGCCGCTGATTTCCTTGTCCAGGAACAGCGTGTGGAGCTTCGGCTCATCGAAGCCGGTCTGGAGCTTATCGACCACGATAACCAGGCCGTTTTTCTGGTGGGCGAAGTTTTGCAGCACCAGGGCTTCCGACTTGCCGTCGTTCAGGGTGCTGGCGGCGGCGTGGTCCTGGCTGTCGCTGAAGACGATATAAATGGGCGCGTCTTTGAACCGCTCGTACTTTTTGTTGGCGCTGATAATCGCCTCATACGCCTCGCTGACGTGCTTGTGGTAGCGGATGGCGTTGGGGACGGACGAGACGGCGAGCATGGCTTTGGCCGTGCCCCGAATGTGCGGGTAAACGCTCGTCACGAACCGCTCGACCACGAACCGGGCAATGGCGCGGATGCGGTCCTCGTTGTCGTAAATCAGCTTCTTGCGGATGCGGTAGCGGTTGCCCTCCGCATCCACGCCCGTGTCCGTGTCGTCGGGCACGGCGTAGCCCGTGTCGCCCTCGAAGCCGGCCAGCACGTTGGGTGGCAGCTCGAAAAACATTTTGGCCGACACCGGCACCACGCCCGTCAGGGGGTTGAGGATGAAACCGTCCTGAATGGCCTCGCTCATCGTGTAGCTGTCGAAGGGCACCCACAGCGCCCGGTTTTCGGCGTAGTGCGCGAACTCGCCGAAGCGGGCCAGGGTGCGGTCGCTGGGCGTGGCCGTGAAGCCCACCAGCAGGTTTTTCTTGCTGGAAGGTTGGGCTTGAACGCCTTTGTCGAGGGCCGTTTGCAGTTCCTCGAACAGGTCGAGCATGGCCGCGTTCTGGTCGCCGCTGTTGCTGCGGTGAATCTCGTCAATCAGAAAAGCCACGCGCAGGCCGCTGAGCTTGGCAAGCACGTCGGGCGGCAGGGCTTCGGCCACCTGCCCGAACTTTTGCAGGTTCACCACGATAAGCCGGGTGTCGGCTTTCAGGGCTTGCAGGAAGCTGGCTTTGCTGTCGGCTTCGATGAACATACTTTTCTGAATGTTCATGTTGTGCAGCATCGTGTCGAGCTGGTCGCGGAGCTGCAAGCGGTCCACGACGAGCAGGATTTTATCATACACGTAGCTGCCCTGCCGCCGCAGGTCCTTGAGCTGCAAGGCCAGCCAGCCGATAATGTTGCTCTTGCCGAAGCCGGCCGCGTATTGCAGCAGCAGCGAATACACGTACTTGTTGTTGTGGTACTTGAGGCGCTCGGCAATCAGCTCCTGGGCCGGCGCGTCGCCCACGCCCAGCTTCTTGAGCTGCTGGCGTAGCTGGTTGATGAAATACTCCGGCTCGGTTTCGTGGGCCAGCAGCTCATCTATTTTATCCAGCACCTTGTCGGTGCCAAACTTCTGCTTGGGCCGGGGGCAGATGAGGCGGCCGTCGTTGTGCTTGTATTCCTTACCCTTGCTAATGTCCTTTTTGATTAACTCGCGCTCCAGGAAGTTGTAGTACAGGATTTCGCGCTCCATCATGGGCTTGGAATACAAGGCCCGGAACGTTTCCTCGAACCGCTCGCGGATGCTGCCTTTCGGGTGCCGTAGCGGGTATTCGGGGAAGCTGCGTTCCAGGGTTTCCTGAAACCGGGGGCCATCCACTTCGCCGGGCGGCAGCGCCCGTAGCTCGTCGAGCTGCTGGGCGAGGTGGCGGATGACGTAGGTGCGCTCCAGGTCGGTGCTCGTGACGTGGATGGCCTTGTCGAATATCTTGAGGAACTCGCGCCGGATGCTCTGGCCCGTGTCGTTGCCGCCCGCGAGCTTCAAATACGCCTGGGCGGCGGTGAGGTAGTCCTTGCCCACCTTGCGGCGGCCGTTGCGGGCGGCGGTCTGGTTGTTGTAGTTGCTTTTTAGCTCGCAGTAGCCCAGGTACATCCCGTTGAGGAAGAACGTGAGGTCGGGCCGGAACTGGAAGCGAGTGCTGCCGCCGTGCTTGTAGGCATAGGGCAATTCCTGCACCACCGAAAAAATGTTCTCAGCAAAGAGCTTGTCATTGCCGTCGGTGATGCCGCCGCTGGTATAGAACAAGTACAGCTTGTGGCCCTCGAACGTAACGGTCTTGTTGGTTTGGAAAAACACGGCCATGTTCGCCGACTCGCCGATGCGCTGGTTCAGGAAGGCCAGCAGGGCGGCGAGCAGCTCCTTTTCGCTGGCGTAGAGGCCGAGCAGCGCCCGGTAGCTTTTCTCGTTGAGGGCGGTGTCGGCCAGGAACCGGCGCAGGTCTTCGGTGATGAAAAACAGCGGCGACACGGTGTTGGCCTTCACTTCCTGGTAGCCCAGCCCGTCGGGCCGCTTACAGAGGAAATCGAGTACGTATTTGTCTTGCAGGTCCAGCTCTTTCATGGCTTAGCAACTGTTTGAGTTAAATCTGAACGTCATGCTGAGCTTGTCGAAGCATCTCTACCGAGTAGTCCTCACGGCTGCAACGAAGCGGTAGAGATGCTTCGACAAGCTCAGCATGACGGACGGCGGCTTATTCCGTTACGCGCAGCTTGCCCGTTACCACGTCGTTAATCAACGTCTTGCGAAGCTCCTTGAGCGTGGCTATCTGGGCGGTGAGGTTGGTGATGAGACGGTCTATTTTCCGGGATTTTGCATCCAGGAAAGCAGCGATTTCCCTTTGTTCTTCGAGCGGCGGAAATACGAAATGCAAAGCAGCAATGGCAGAGGCATTAATAGCCGGATAGCTTACGCCAGCGGAATTGCGAACTACGTCATCTACGAAATAATCCGACTTGATTTGATATGCCAAATAACCGGGCACAACATTATCGGGGGTAAGCACCGCGAAGCCAGTTGAGACAATGGTATTGACTGGTTCGTAATCGAAGTATGCCACCGCTTTCAAATAGGTTCGCACCGTTGAAATAACGACATCGTGTTTACGAACAATTCTTCTGGCTCTCGAAGGGGCGTTTTGAAAAGCTATCACTTCCGCTTCTGCCTCCAGGCCGCTTGCGCCAACATTGCCAATGTCAATGTATCGGAAGGTATAATCTGGCGCTGTATTTTCCGGCAGAGTTCTTTCATTCAACGCGGCCACATCCTTCAACCGCCTGACCTGCCAATGGGCGGGAATGTCGCCCAGCCAGGCCAGGCCGCTGGCGTGGCGCGGGGCGTCGGGGTGCAGCCCCCGGCACACTGTTTCGTGGATGAGCGTTTTCCGCAGGGTTTGGTAGAGCCGGATTTTGCGCTCCAGCAGGGCCGTTTTGCGGTCCAGGGCGGCCGTTTCGGCTTTGAGGTAGCGCGTGATGCGTCGCTATTCTTCAATCGGCGGAGTTGGTAATTCCAGGCGCTTTATTTTATCAACAGACAGACCCGGCTGAGCCGCAGCCAGAGAATATTGGTTGAGGTTCATGGTACGCAGTAATTCCCCGTACCAAAATGTATCAACCTCTTTAGCCTTGTGAACAACAACTGCGTGTTCGGAGGCCCAAAACTTACCGGAAGCGTAGTTAATATTCCCGCACAATGCTCCCTGCCGGCCAATTAAAATGTACTCGCCCTGATGGTTGTAATGTGGAAAAAAACCACGTAAACCGTTGCCGCCATACACCGGATAACCTTCGTCCGTAAATTGCTGATTGGTAACAGCATCTCCACTTTGCAACTCGGATAAGTCCTTAATCCTCTTTACCTGCCAATGCGCCGGAATCTTGCCCAACCATTGCACTCCCGTTTCCTTGTACTTCTCGTAAGGCTCGTTCATATCGCCAATTCCTTTTCCAGTTGCTGCAAGTCGGTTTCGAGCGCCGTTAGCTCGGCCAGCAGGTCGGCGATGGGGCGCAGGGTTTCGGGGCGGTAGAACACCTTGTTGAAATTCATTTCCACGCCTACCACGTTGTCGAGCCGTTGGCAGGGCCGCGTCACGTAGCGGGCCAGGAAGGCGGCAATGGCCTGCTCGTTGCGGGCCGGGTCGGGGTCGTAGGCAATGACCTCGTAGTCCTTCTGGTAGTCGGGGGTCAGCTCCACGCCCACCACAATGTGGGCCGGCAGCTTGGTCGTGGGCTTCTTGTAAGTGGCCTTCACCCCGATTTTGCCGCAGCCCAGCGCCCGCTGCTCCTCGCCGGCCACCGCCACCAGCGTCTCCCGGTCGGAGTCGTAGAAATACATGGCCTCGGCCGTATGCACCCGCAATTCGTGTTCCCGGTAGTCGAGCCGGCCCAGCAGCGGCGTTAGCTCGTCGTCGTAGTACGCGAGCAGGCTCTGGTGCTTGTCGGGGTCAAAGTCGGTGATGACGAACTCCGTCAGCTCCGTTTCCGTCGTCCCGTCGTAGTGGGTGAGGCAGTAAGGCTTTAGCCTCACCGACTTGGCGCGGGTCAGGCTACCATCGGGGTGCTGCTTCACGGGCAGTTGGGCCTCGAAGCTCCGGCCCTCGGTATCCACGTTGGTCAGGCTCAGCGCCTGCCGGTTGTAGTAGAAGTGGTACTTGCTGAACACGCGGGCGTAGTCCGTATCGGCAAAATCGGTGAGCGCCGCCACGATGGTCGCGCGGTTCTCGGCCACCATTTCGCGGCGCTTGCTGCCCTTGCTTTTCTTGAGCGGCTTCCAGAAGTCGCTGCCGTTAATCAGGATGAGCCTATTGGCGCGGTCGGCGGGCTTGGCCTTGTTCAGCACCCAGAGGTAGGTGTAGATGCCGGTGTTGAAAAACTCGTCGGTCGGCAACTGAATGACGGCCTCCACCAAGTCCTCGTCCAGCAGCCACTTCCGAATGTTGCTCTCGCCGCTGCCCGCGTCGCCGCTAAAGAGCGTCGAGCCGTTATGTACCACCACGGCCAGCCCCTGCGCGGCCAGTTGCGACACAATGTGTTGCGTAAAGAGCAACTGCCCGTCCGAGACGGCCGGCAGGTCGTGGAAGCGCCCCGTGTTGTCGTGGGCAATGTCGTGGCGAAAGCCCTTCCAGTCCAGCCCGTAGGGCGGGTTCGCCACCACGAGGTCAAATTCCTTGTGGATAAAAGCCACGTCGGTCAGCGTGTTGCCGTGCCGGATGTCGGAATTCTTGCGGAAGCGGCTCTCAATCTTCGCCAGCGCATATAGCGTGTCGTTGATGTCCTCGCCGTAGGTCTTAGTCGGTCTATCGAACCTGGCCCGGATGCGGTCCTCGACCCCAAACAGCAGGTTTCCCCCGCCGCAGGTCGGGTCGTAGATGGTCAGGAACTGCCCGTTGTCGGCCAGCTTGGAGAGGATAAGCTCGGCGATGAGCGAAATGATGTCGTCGGGCGTGTACTGCTCGCCCGCCGTTTCGGCCGAAATGTCGGCCCATTTGCGCTTGATATGTTCCTCCAGGGTCGTAATCTCGGAGTTATCGAAGGGCACGAGGTCAATCTCGCTCCACTTCTTGACCGTCGCAAACAAGATACCCTTGCCCTTGAGAAACTCGGCGCTGTCGTAGATGTCGAGAAATTTCTCGCCCTTGCCGGCCTTGTCCACGCCCAGCAGGTGGCGCGTCTGCCCGTCAAACGCCTTCAAATACCACTCAAAATCAGTGTCAAACGCCTTGTCGTTCTTACAAATGTCCTTGAGCGTAACCCCGTCGCGGATAACGAGGGCGTTGTAGCCGATATCGTAATCCTGAAACTCCTCCACGAACGCTTCCAGGTCGTCTTTGCTCAGTTCCTGCTCCAGCTCGGCGGCGTAGCGCACGAGCCGGCTTTCGAGCATGATGAGCGCGAAAAAAGGCATCATCAGCTTGGGAAAGTCGCTCTGCTTGGTGCCGGCGGCCAACAGCAAATTGGCGGTATCCCAGATTTTCGACTCGTATTGCAGGACGTTCAGGGGCATAGTGGCGGCAGTAGCTTGGGGGCCAAAGGTACAGGAGCAACCGGCGGGGCCGACCTCACTGACCCCCGTAGCAGGTCGGCGTTTATGGTTAGCCCGCCAGCGGTATCTTTGGCCCTATGCAGCCCCGCACCCTCACCCTGCCCGACGAAGAAAGCTACCGGCAACTGGTGCGGCTGGCCGAAGCCGCCGGGCTGCATGTCGGCCCCGGTGGCTTGGTTTCCAAGACCAACTCTGCCCAGGATTTGCCCCTGTTTCGCCCGCATCTGACCGAGGCCGAGCGTCAGCACCACCTAGCCATTGTCGCCCGTGGGGGCGATGGTACCAGTATTGCCGACCCGCTGGCCTGGCAGCGCGAAATCCGGCAAGACCGCCCCCTGCCCGGCCGCGACCAGTGACGTATTTACTCGACTCCAATTTGCTGATTTACTCAGCCGACGCGGCTAATGCCTTTCTGCGGCCGTTGGTATCAAACGCCGATAACTACGTTTCGGCCATAACGCAAGTGGAGACATTGGGCTACCATCGGTTGAGTGCGACGGATAAGCTTTATTTTCAGTCCCTCTTCGCCCTGCTTGGTATTCTGCCCGTCACCCCCGCCGTCATCGGCCGAGCCGTAGCCCTGCGCCAGCAACGGCGGCTGTCGCTGGGTGATGCGCTGATTGCCGCAACAGCTTTAGAATTTGGACTAGATTTAGCCACCCGCAACGTAGCCGACTTTGCGCCGATTGGGGGCTTGCAGGTTTTTGACCCGTTCGCCGCCTAAGCCACCCCACCGCCCTCAATCTCCCGCGCCAACTCCGCATACCACTCGACTCCGTAGCGCCGTTCCAGCGGCGCTTGCAAAAACTTATAAACCGGCACCCCCAGCTTGGCCCCGAACGAGCAGGCCGGCGAGCAGATGTCCCAGCGGTCGTAGTTGAGCGCCTCGAAATCCTCGTATTTCGTTACCCGAATCGGATAGAGGTGGCAGCTGATGGGCTTGATAAAGCTCGTCGCCCCGGCCCGGTGCGCCTCCTCGATGCCGCATTTGAGGATATTACGCTCGTCGTAAACGGCATAGGCGCACTCACGGTCGTTGATGGTCGTCGTGCTGTAATCACCCTCCCAATCCTCGATATACAGCCCTTGACGCTCTAGTTCCTGGCGGCCGGCTTCGGTCAGGAAAGGCGCGATGTTCGGGTATTCCGCTTTGAGAATGTCCAGCTCGGCCAGTTCCAGCGGGGCACCCAGGTCGCCTTCCACGCAACAGGCTCCTTTGCAGGCATCGAGGTTGCAGACGAAAAAGTTTTCGGCGATATCGTCGGAGATGACGGTATTTTGGATGACAATCATGAGGAGATTTAGCGGAGGGACAAAGGTACGCGGGGGTCGGCGGGGACCTAAAGGAGGAACTTGCCGTTAGCGACGTTGTTCGCATTAGAGTTACTTTTAGGGCTGGTTCACCGCATCGTGCGACGAGATGCTCAAGGAAGCCCGGCGGCAGGCCAAGCTGACCCAGCAGCAGCTTGCCGACCGCACCGGCACCAAGAAAAGCTACATCTCGCGCGTCGAGAACGGCCACACCGACATTAACCTGGCCGCGCTACGGCGCATCGTCACCCAGGGCCTCGGGCGGCGCGTGTCGCTGAGTATTGAGTAAATCTGCCCGGCTCAAAACCTACCTTTGCGCTTCTGAAAATACGTCCATGCCGCTCGATTATCACTCCCTACTGAATCCTTCCCAGGCCGCGGCCGTGCTCCAGACCGAAGGGCCGTGCATGATTATCGCCGGGGCCGGCTCGGGCAAAACGCGGGTGCTCACGTATCGCATCGCCCATTTGCTGGAGCTGGGCGTGGACCCGTTCAACATCTTGGCCCTCACCTTCACCAACAAGGCCGCCAAGGAGATGCGCGCCCGCATCGAGAAGGTCGTCGGCCCCGAGGCCCGCAGCTTGTGGATGGGCACCTTCCACTCGGTGTTCGCCAAAATCCTGCGCTCGGAGGCCGATAAAATCGGCTACCCGCGCTCGTTCACCATCTACGATACCCAGGACTCACGCACCCTCATCGGCCAGATTGTGAAGGAGTTGGAGCTGGACGAGAAGCTCTACAAGCCGGCTATGGTGCTGGGCCGCATCTCGGCCGCCAAAAACAAGCTTGTCTCGGTGCAGCAATACCTCAATGACCCCGTCGTCCGGCAGGACGACGAAGCGGCGTTGCGGCCCAAAATCGGGGTGCTCTATCAGCAGTACGCTGCCCGCTGCTTCAAGGCGGGCGCGATGGACTTCGACGACCTGCTCTTTCAGACCAACGTGCTGTTTCGGGACCATACCGACGTGCTGAATAAATACCAGAACAAATTCAAGTTTGTGATGGTGGACGAGTACCAGGACACGAATTATTCCCAGTATTTAATTACTCGCAAACTGGCGGCGAAGGAGCGCAACATCTGCGTGGTGGGCGACGACGCGCAAAGCATTTATGCCTTTCGCGGAGCGGATATTACCAACATTCTTAATTTCGAGAAGGACTACCCCGAGCTGAACGTGTTCAAGCTCGAACAGAATTATCGCTCCACGAAAAACATTGTAAAGGCTGCTAATTCAGTTATAAAAAATAATCAGGCGCAATTGCGCAAGGATGTTTTTTCGGACAATGAGGACGGTACGCTGCTCGAGGTTCTGAAGGCCGCGTCCGACAACGAAGAGGGCAAACTAGTGGCCCAGAGCATCTACGAGGACCGGATGAACCAGCACTTGTCGCTGGATAATTTTGCCATCCTCTACCGCACCAACGCCCAGAGCCGGGCAATGGAAGAGGCGCTGCGTAAGTTAAATATCCGCTACAAAATCGTGGGCGGGCTGAGCTTTTATCAGCGCAAGGAAATCAAGGACCTGGTGGCATATTTGCGCCTGACGGTGAACCCCAACGACGAGCAGGCGCTGCGCCGGGTCATTAATTATCCGAAGCGCGGCATTGGCGACACGACGATTAGCAAATTAATTAACGCGGCCGAAGAAGCCAACCACACGCTGTGGGAGGTTATCAGCCACGCCGACCAGTTTTTGGCCGCGCGGGTAAGCAACCCGGTGGTCGGCTTCGCCGAGAAAATCAAGAGCTACACGGCCGTGGCCGGCAAAGACGACGCGTTTGAGGCGGCCAAGTTCATCGCCAAAAACTCGGGCATGATGGAGGAATTGTACGCCGATAAAAGCATCGAGGGCTTGTCACGCTACGAGAACATTCAGGAATTGCTCAATGGCATCAAGGAATACGTGGACGACCCGGAGCGCGAGGATAAAACGCTTGGCGCGTTTTTGCAGGACATCGCTCTCGTGACCGATGCCGACACGAAGGATGCCCAGCAGGAGGGCGAAGCCGTCACGCTGATGACCATCCACTCGGCCAAGGGACTGGAATTTCGCAACGTGTATATCGTCGGGATGGAGGAAAATCTGTTTCCGAGCCAGATGATGATAACCTCGCGGGCCGACCTGGAGGAGGAGCGGCGGCTGTTTTACGTGGCCATTACCCGCGCCGAGAAAAAGCTGACGCTCAGCTACGCTACCTCGCGCTACCAGTGGGGCAACCTGCGCTCGTGTGAGAAGTCGCGCTTCCTGGATGAAATTGACCCGCAATACCTTAACGTGAAGTTTGCGGCCGAGCCGGGACGGGGCGAGTCGCCGTTTCAGCACGTCTTTGAGCGGCGCTCGAACCTCATTGCCCAGCCCCAGCGCAAGCTCGCCGCCACCAAGTACGTGGCCCCGGCCGACTTCCAACCCTCCGACACGAGTAACTTGCGGCCCGGCCAGCGCGTCGAACACGCCAAATTCGGCTTCGGCCAGGTGGCAACCCTCGAAAAACAGAGCGGCACGGTGAAAGCGATAATTAATTTCGAGGAAGTGGGCGAGAAAACCCTGCTGCTGAGCTTTGCGAAACTGCGGGTGTTGTGACGTTAACGTAATAGCTAATGATAAGCATGGACATCAACGTGAGCTACATGACCGACAGTAGCGGCCGGCGGCGCTCCGTCGTACTCTCGATGGCTGACTGGAAAAAGGTGCAAAGCGAGTTGGCGCGGATGCGTCTGAAGGAAGACTTGCGCGAAGCTTTTCAGGAAATTGAGGATGTCAAGGCTGGGCGAGCGGAAGGTGTTCCGTTGCTCGATGCCTTAGCGCAAATCCGTCGGGAGTTAGTGGAAGAAGATGCCGCTGGTTAATATTCAGACCAGCGCGCCCTTTCGGCGAATGTTGAAGCGACTCGCCCGCAAGCATCGTTCGCTGCCCGACGATTTGGAAGCACTGTGAGCAGCTTCGTCAGCAGCCCCGCTCGGGCACGGCGCTCGGCAGCAACTGTCACAAAATCCGATTAGCCGTGCGGAGCAAAGGTCAGGGCAAGCGGGGCGGGGTGCGCGTTATTACCGAAATAGAAATTACGCTGGAAGCTGTCGAAGAGGCCGAAATTACGGTCGTGCATTTGGCGGCGATTTATGACAAAGCCGAACAAGGCGACCTCACCGAACTCGAATTACGGTCTGTTCTTACCGAAATACGCGCGGGCCGCGCGGCCAGATAAGTAGCCTTCAAGTTTTATTTTATGACCGAAACCCCTCCCCTGCCCTTCCACCTGCAACTGCTGGTGCGCGAATACGGGCAAAGCACTTACCAGCTCATCCAAGGCCTGGCCCAGATTGAAGACGTGGCCGAGCGCACCCGCCGAGCGGCGGGCATCGTGCAACTCATGCTGCGCCTGCGCCCGGCCCTGCGCGAGCTGCCCGACCATCAGCTGCGCCTCTGGAATCACGTGCACGCCCTCGCCGGGGCGGAGGTCGCCCTTGATGCGCCCGTGCCGCTCACGCTGCCGCGCCTGCACACCGAGCGGCCCAAGCGGGTGGAGTATCCGCGCCAGGCTCCGAAGCTCAAAGCTTACGGCCGGGGCATTGAAGCGTTGGTAACCAAAGCTTTGGTATTGGAAGATGGCGCTGAGCGCGAGCAGGCCGCCGCCCAGATTGGCCGCACGATGAAGTTTTTGTATCGCCAGCACAACAAGGAGAACGCCAAGGACCTGACCATCATCCGTCACCTGAGCGAGCTATCGGGCGGAGTCTTGAAGCTCGATGCCCAAATCGTGGCCGACCAGGGCCTGTTCGAGCTGCCAGCTACGATAAGTACGCCGGCTGCGCCCGGTAGTCGGCCCGCCAACGGTGGCCAAACCAGCCGCAGCGAAGCCCCGCGCGACAACCGGGAGACCCGGGAGAATCGGGAAGGTCGTGACCGTCGCCCCGATGGCAACAGCTCCGGTAGTGGCTTCGGCAATGGCAACGGCAAAAAGCGCGATAAGAAACGTAATAAGAAATTCCGCTCCGAGCCGCAACAGCCGCCGCAGTAATCCTTGGTTTTTGGTTTCTGGTTTCTGGTTTTTGGCTATCCATAATTATCAGCATTCCGAAAGCCAAAAGCAATAAATCAACAACTAACAACAACACATGGCTGCATTTGAAGTGCGCGGCGGGCAGCCGCTCCGTGGCGAAATCACGCCCCAGGGCGCTAAAAACGAGGCCCTCCAGATTCTGTGCGCCGTGCTGCTCACCAGCGAGCCGGTAACCATCGCTAACGTGCCCAACATTCGGGACGTGAATAAGCTGATTGATTTGCTGCGCGATTTGGGCGTGAAAGTCGGGCGCGTCAGCCCCGACACCTATATTTTTCAGGCGGAGGCCGTGCGGCTCGACTACCTCGATACGCCCGAGTTCGTGGCCCAGGCGCGGGAGCTACGCGGGTCGGTGATGCTGCTCGGGCCGCTGCTCGCCCGCTACGGGCGGGCGCAATTGCCGAAGCCGGGCGGCGATAAAATCGGCCGCCGGCCGCTCGATACGCACTTTGTGGGCCTGGAAAAGCTCGGCGGTGAGCTGACGCTCGAAGGCCCCGACTTCTACCGGCTGCGGGCCAGCGGCGGACGGTTGCGCGGCGCTTCGATGCTGCTCGATGAAGCCAGCGTCACCGGCACGGCCAACATCCTGATGGCGGCCGTGCTCGCCGAAGGCACGACGAGCATCTACAACGCCGCCTGCGAGCCGTATTTGCAGCAGCTCTGCCGGATGCTGACGCGCATGGGCGCGCGCATTCAGGGCATTGGCTCGAATCTGCTCATCATCGAGGGCGTGGAAAGCCTCGGCGGCACCGAGCACCGGATGCTGCCGGATATGATTGAGATTGGCTCGTTTATCGGCCTGGCGGCCATGACGGGTTCGGAAATCACCATCAAGGACTGCCAGATACCGGAATTAGGTATTATCCCCGACACGTTTCGCAAGCTGGGTATTCAGCTCGAATTTCGGGGCGATGATATTTTTATTCCGGCCCAGCCGCACTACGAAATCTCGACCTACCTCGACGGCTCCATCCTCACGATTGCCGACCATACCTGGCCGGGCTTCACGCCCGATTTGCTCAGCATTATTCTCGTCGTGGCCACGCAAGCCAAAGGCACGGTGCTTATCCACCAGAAGATGTTCGAGTCGCGGCTGTTTTTCGTGGATAAGCTCATCGACATGGGCGCGCAAATCATCCTTTGCGACCCACACCGCGCCACCGTCATCGGCTTGGACCATCAACGAGCGTTGCGCGGCATCACCATGACTTCGCCTGACATTCGGGCCGGGGTGGCGCTGCTCATCGCCGCGCTCTCGGCCGAGGGCAAAAGCACGATTCTCAACGTCGAGCAGATTGACCGCGGCTACCAGAATATCGACGAGCGATTGAGCGCGCTAGGCGCGGATATTCGGCGGGTGTAGCGCAAGCTTCAGCTTACACGTAAAATTTATTGACGCAAAAAAACCGCCGCGAAACGCTGAGTTTCACGGCGGTTTTTTTGCGTGATTTTATTTGAGCGGCTAATCCACTACCATGTCCACGACCGAGGTCACCAACGACAGCGCCAGGCTGAAAATCAGCGCGCTGATGAAGCCCGAAACCGCGAAGCCATCCAACAAATAATCCGCCAGCTTCACGATTATGACGTTAATTACAATCAGGAATAAACCCAGCGTAAGCACGGTGATTGGAAAGCCAAGCAATTTCAGAATTGGCTTGACAGTCGCGTTCAAAATACCGAGCACGATAACGAGCACGGCCGCGCTGGCCACGCCGTTCAGATGCACGTTGGGCAGGATTTGAGCCAAGCCGTAGGTGAGGACGGCAGTCAGAATGAATTTGAGCAGAAACTTTATCATAAGCGGGAAAAGTGAATTTTAATGAGCCGCGACTTCCAGGCCTTTGGCGGTCAGCCGACCTTGCGAGACGGCCATCCAGTTGCAAAGCTGATACAGTAAACGTGCGCCGACGATGCCGTTCCAGTCGCTGTCGCCGGGTGCTACCTCGTTGAGGTCCAGACCGATGATGGTGTGGCCGGCGCGCACGATTTGGCGAATCAGGTAGGTGGCTTCCTCATATTCGAGGCCGCCGGGCACGGGCGTGCCGGTGCCGGGGCAGAGCTTGGGGTCCAGCCCGTCGATGTCGAAACTGACGTACACTTTGGGCGGAAGTTGAGCGATAATTTTACCACATACTTTTTTCCAGGACTTCTTGGCGAATTTCTCTTCGCTCAAAAAACGCTGCCCGAACAGAGCGACCCGGCCGTTGGCGTGGTCGATAAAATCGGCTTCCTGCTGGCACATATCGCGAATACCGACCTGCACGAGCCGCTTCACCTGGGGCAATTGCAAAGCATTAAACATGATACTGGCGTGCGAATACTGGAAGCCTTCGTAGGCGGGGCGCAGGTCGCAGTGCGCGTCGAATTGCAGGATGGCGAAGCCGTCCGGGTGGCGCTCGGCGAGCGCGTGCAGAAAGCCGAGCGGGGTGCTATGGTCGCCGCCGAGCACGGCCACGGCCTTACCCGCGTCGAGCAGCGCCCCGGTTTTTTGCCTGAGCCAGTGCAGCAGGTTTCCACCCTCGGCGTTGAGGCGGGCGGGCACGGCGGCGTGGCGGGCGGCTTCGGCGGCGGGCTGCCCGGCTTCGAGCCAGGCGATGTAGTCGGCGGCGGCGGGGCGCAGCTCGCGGCTGATTTCGGCAATGGCCTCGTCCTGAGGCTCCATCGCCAGGCCGAGCTTCCAGGCATCGGGCAGGTCGGGGTCGTAAAGGTCCACTTGCAGCGAGGCTTCGCGGATGGCTTCGGGGCCGCGCGCGGTGCCGGCGCGGTAGCTCACCGTAACTTCCCAGGGCACGGGCACAACGACGAGTTGGGCTTCGGCGGGCGTAAATGGCAAGCCGAACAAGCCACCGGCCGCGTCGCCGGGCGCGTTGGGGTCGAAATCAGCTATTTTTTGGGCGAGGGTATTTTTAGACACGAGCGGAGTGGCGCGAGCTTTAGCTCGCAGTGATGAACAAGGCAATCGTACGCGACTACGAGCTAAAGCTCGTGCCACGCTCAACTCTTACTAATAAAATCATAGGTCCGAATTATCTCTAAAATCTTCTCGAACGTAGCCCGGTCGAAAAATAACATCAGCGGTAATTCCACCGAATTCTCTTTATCTGAAAACTGGGTAATTACCGAGAAAATCAGTGGCTGCGCCGCACCGGGGTCGGGCAGCAGGTTGTGGAGCAGAGCGGCGAGGTCGCCGGTTGGGGCCAGCGGCGGCGCACCGTAGATGTTGGCTTTGAGAATGTTGGCCAGTTGGGTGACCAGTGCGCCGGTGATGATGTTGCTGATTTCGAGCAGCAGCGACTCCTGCAATTCCGTCAGATGCAGCGACTCATCGACCGCCATCCGCAGGCAGACGCGCGAAAGGCGCTGCACGTGCTGACCGGAAAAAAACATGAACGTCGAGCCGTTGAAATCGCCCCGAATGTCGCTCTGAATGGCGACGTGGCTCTTTTGCAGCTCGCGCACCCGCTCAATAATGTCTTGGCCCGAGAGCAAATCCAGGCTGGGCACTTCGAGCAAAACCCGCTCCTGGGCGATGATGGCGAAGCTGTCGGCGGCCCGCGCCAGCCCGATATTCAGAATTTCACGGATAATGTCGCGCTCTAACTCATTCATGGATATGTTCATAACTGTTTAAAAGGCAGGAGGAGCGGTGGAGGCTACCGCTCTGATACGGAAAAGGGCGAAAAGCAGTCGGCTTCAGGGACGTTTGGCTTGGAAAAGGCGGGTCAGGGCGGGCACGTCGAGCACGAGGCAGAGCTGCCCGGAACCGAGCAGCGTTACCCCACTAAACAAGTCTATCGTGTCGAGCGGCTTGCTCAGAGCCTTGACGACGATGTTTTGCTGCCGCAAAAACCGGTCGATAAGCAGTCCCAACCGGCGATTATTATGGCTAACCACCAGCACTTGATGCAAACCTTCACTGGTGGGCAGCTCAGCGAGATTGGCACGGGTGGCCGGCGGCAGGCGCTCTTCGCCCTCCAGGCCGAGCAGCCGCGAGAGCGGCACCAACGGTACGTTCTCATCCTGAACCCGCGCGAGCAGCACCCCGCCGGCGGCGAATATCTGCTCGTCGGGCAGGGCCAGCACGGTGTCGGTATGCAGCAGCGATACGGCGTAGGCGCGGCCGTCGAGCTCGATGAGCAGGGCACCCTTCACGGCGATGGACGTGGGCAGCACCAGCGTAAACGTGGTGCCCTGGCCCAGTCGGGAATCCACCCGTAAGCGCCCGCCGAGCGAGTCGATGGCCAACTTCACCACGTCGAGGCCCACGCCCCGACCCGAAATGTCGGTGATTTTGTCTGCCATCGAAAACCCCGCCTCAAACAGCAGCATCCACACGGCCGGCTCGTCGAGCGCGGCGGCGGCTTCGGCCGAGACGAGGCCCTGGCGCACGGCTTTGCGGCGCACGGCTTCGGTGTCGATGCCGCGCCCATCGTCGCGCACCTCAATTAGCACGTCGTCGCGCTCGGTCAGGGCCGAGATGCGGAGCTGCCCGACGGCGGGCTTGCCGGCGGCCTGCCGGGTTTCGGGCGTTTCGAGGCCGTGCGAAACGGCGTTGCGCACGATGTGCAGCAGCGCGTCGGTGATGAGCTGCAGCACGTTACGGTCAATCTGCACGTCCTGCCCGTCGAGCGTCAGCTCGACCTGCTTGCCCTCGGCGGCGGCCACGTCGCGCACCACGCGCGGAAACTTATTGAGCAGCGTCCCCGCCCCGACCAGGCGCACGTCCATAACCGAATATTGCAGGTCGTCGGAGATACGAAACAGGTGCTGGGCGGTGGCTTCAAGGGCCGGGTGGCCCAGCTCGGCGGCCAGCGTGAGAATGCGGTCGCGGTCGATGACCAGCTCGCCCACCAGATTAAGCAGCTTGTCGAGCTTCTTGACCGGGATACTCACCAGCTCCGACAATTCCAGCTTGCGGCCCGTCTCGGCTTCGGCGGCTTCCGCCGCTTCCGGGTCCGCATCTGCCACTGCTGTCCCCAGCGGCTCCTGGCCCTGAATCAAGCGCTCCAGGTCGGCGAGCAGCGGCTGCACGTCGGGCGCGTCCTGGCCCTGCCCCACGGCCCGAATCATCGTGCCGAGCGTGTCCACGGCCCGGTAAGTACTGGGCACGAGCGCACCAGTGAACGTCCGCTCGCGGCCCCGAATCTGGCCGAACAGGGTTTCCATGCGGTGGGCCACTTCGCCCATGTCCACGAAGCCCATCGCGCGGGCGTTGGCCTTGAGGTTGTGCATGAGCCGGAACAGCTCGCCCAGGGCCGCGCCGCCTTCGCCGTCGGGCTGCCGCTCCAGCTCGCTCAGGTGCCGCGACATGGCGTCGTAGTATTCGAGCGCCTCGGCCATGAACAGCTCCCGGTACTCCTGCTCGCGTGCGGTCATTGGGGGTCAATTTGGTCGTTAGTCATGCAGAGCGTAGCGAAACATCTCGCGTGCTCCGTTGCTAACGTGATTTTACTGCGCCACGCGAGATGCTTCGCCGCGCGCTGCATGACACGGCAGGTTGCGCTCACGCGAACGCGCTGCTCACGATTTCGAGCACCCGCTCTTCCGAGAAAGGCTTGACGATGTAGGCGAGCGCGCCGTTTTCGATAGCCTCGTTCACAATGGTTTCCTGGCCCACGGCTGAGCACATGACCACCTTCACCTCGGGCTGTTGCGCCCGGATGCCGCGCAACACGTCGAGGCCGGTGTTATCGGGAAGAATCACGTCGAGCGTGATGAGGTCGGGCGTGGTGGCGGCGGCCATTTCCAGGGCCTGCTGGCCGTTGGCGGCCTCGCCCACTACGTCGTAGCCGGCATCGGTGAGCATGTTCTTGAGCATCGTCCGCATGTAGAACGAGTCATCAACGATGAGAATGCGCTTAGTCATTTCTTGGTTTTTGGTTATGGGTTTTTGACACTTTGATTTGGGTCGTTAGGTTTTGGTTATTGGCTGTTTGAAAACCTAGCGATTTCAATCTAGCCAAAAACCGTAAACCAAAAACCATCCTACGGCTCCGAGGCGGCTGCGGGTACGACTGCGTTGGCAGCCCGACCGGGCAGACGCATGATTTCGCTGGGCGTGAGTAGCTTGGGCATATCGAGCACGATGATAATGCCCTGCTCGTCGGGCAGCCGGGCGATACCTTCGAGGTATTTGTCGCGCTGGGCGCTATCCTGCACAAACTCCGGGGCCGGCTCAATCAGGCGTAGCGGCAGCGTTACCGGGCGGGGCACTTCGCGCACCATCAGGCCCAGGGTGTAGTCGGCCCCTTCCACGGCCAGCGTGTACGAGAACTCGGGCACCGGCCGGCCCGCCGGCCGCAGCTCGAACCGCTCCTCCAAATCGACGATGGCAATAATGTCGCCCCGCAAATTGGCAATGCCTTTGATGAAGGGCGGCGTTTTGGGCATTCGCACTACTTCCGGGGTAACGGTTACCTCCTTCACCCGCTCGATGCGAATGCCGTATTCCTCCTCGCCAAGGCGAAACACGATGAGCTGAACCACTGGCTCGGGGGCGGCGGGAGCGGCGGGCATTTGCTTGAATTAAAAATTTAGGAGTTAAAAACTGCCCTAACGCAGCGCCTCACCCCCCGGCCCCCTCTCCGAAAAGGAGAGGGGAAGCCGACCGCAAGTAAGCGTAAACCATCGTCAGGCTCCCCCTCTCCTTTTCGGAGAGGGGGCCGGGGGGTGAGGCGCTGCGTTAGGGCAATTAAAAAAGTTAAGAATTGACAATCTGAAATGAAAACCGAAACTTGAAGCTCAATTTTTAATTGCTACGCTATTTGCCTTTGCTTTTGCTCCGCGCCCGTGACTTGCCCGTTTCCGCTGCCGGCTCGGCCGCCGCAGCTTCCGGCTTGCGATTTACGCGCCGACCCGGAGCTGCTGCGGCCGATACCCCAGCGCTCGGCGCGACCTGATGGGCCTGCCCGTTGCGGCTGGCCCCGTTGCTCGACGGCGCGGGCGCGGTAGCCGTCCGCCGGGCCGCTCCCCGAGCAGCCGCCGAAGCCGGCTCTTTTTTGGGCGCGGCGGCCAGCGCGGCCGGGGCCGCGCGGCGCACCAGCCGGCGCGGAGGCGGCGTGGGTTCGGGCTCCGGCTCGGGCTCGTAGTCGAAGAGCTGGAACGTTTCGAGACCGGTTTGCAAGTCGTCGGCGATGTCGGACAAGCGCTGCGAGGAGCTGGTCAGCTCCTGCATCGAGGTCGAGAGCTGGCGCGCCGTACCGGCCACCTGCTGGGTGCCAGTGGCCGTCTGCTCGGCAATAGCCACGACTTCCTCCACGTACTTGACGACATCGCCGATGCTGGTTTGCTGCACGGCCGTGGCCGTGAGGATGTCGCGCGAGGTGCGCAGGGTTTCGCCGCTGCTCGTAGCAATGTTCTTGAAGGCCGCGCTAGCCTCAAAAGTGGCGTTTTTGCCCTTCATTACCCGGCTTTCCATCGCACTGATGGCCGTTGCCGCGCTGGTCGTGTCCTTCTTGACGTCTTCCACGAGCGTGGCGATTTCGCCCGCCGAGCGCCGCGAGCCTTCGGCCAGCTTGCGGATTTCTTCGGCCACGACGGCGAAGCCCCGGCCCGCCTCGCCGGCCCGCGCCGCCTCGATGGCCGCGTTCAGCGCCAGCAGGTTGGTTTGCGAGGCGATGTCGGTAATCACGCCCAGGCTCTTGCTGATTTGCTGCGAGCGGGTGCTCAGCACCTCAATCGTGCGCGAGGTCTGAGTAGCGGCGCTGGAAATCTCCTCCATATTTTTCACCACCTCAGCCACCGTTTTCAGGCCCTGCTGCGAGGTTTGCTCGCCCAGGATGGCCGCCTTGTTCACCACGTCGGCCTTGCCGGCGGTTTCCTTGGTGGCCATCATGATTTCCTCGATGAGCTTGAACGCCTGGTCGGTTTTGAGGGCCTGATTCTGCGCGCCCTCGGCCATTTGCTGCATGGCCAGGGCCACGTCCACCGTGACGCGGCTCATGGCCTGGCCCTGGCCCACCATTTCCTCCGACGACGTGCCCACGACCTGCGCCGAGTCGTTGATTTCGCCCAGCAGCGCGTTGAGCGTTTCGACGGCCTGGTTCAACGAGCTGGACATGGCCAGGATGTCGCCCGTAGTCGTAATCTCGACCATCTGCGTCAAATCGCCCTCCGAAATGGCGCGCACCACGCGGCTCACTTCGAGCACAGGCAGGGCGATGCTCTCAATCAGGGCGTTGAGCGTATCGACCAATTCTTTCCAGGAGCCGGACACGCCGCCCACCGTGGCCCGCTCGGTGAGCTTGCCCTCGGCCCCGGCCACGCGCGCCACCCGGCTCACTTCCGAGGCCAGGCGGTTCAGGTCGTCCACCATGCGGTTGATGGTCTGGGCCAGGTCGGCTACTTCGCCGGCCGCTTCCAGGGTCAGCTTCTGGGTCAGGTCGCCCTGGCTGACGGCCGTCACCACCTTGCCGATGCCGCGCACCTGCACCGTGAGGTTGGTGGCCATCGTGTTCACGTTGTCGGTCAGCTCCTTCCACACCCCGCTCACGTTCGGTACGTTGGCCTGCCCGCCGAGCTGGCCCTCGGTGCCCACTTCCAGAGCCACCCGCGTGACCTCGCCGGCAAAAATATTGAGCGAGTCCACCATCTGGTTGATGTTGTCCTTAAGGTCGAGCAGCTCGCCGCGCACGTCCACCGACACTTTCTGGCTCAAATCACCCCGCGCCACGGCCGTCGTCACGTTGGCAATGTCGCGCACCTGGCTCGTGAGCGAGGCGGCCATCGTGTTCACGTTGTCGGTGAGGTCTTTCCAGGTGCCGCGCACGCCCGGCACGTTGGCCTGCCCGCCGAGCTTGCCGTCGGTGCCCACCTCGCGGGCCACCCGCGTTACTTCATCCCCGAACACGTTGAGCGAGTCCACCATCTGGTTCAGGTTTTCCTTGAGCTGAAGCAGCTCGCCGCGCACGTTCACGGTGATTTTCTGGCTCAAATCACCGCGCGCCACGGCCGTAGCCACGTTGGCGATGTCGCGCACCTGGCTGGTGAGGTTGCTCGCCATCGTGTTCACGTTGTCGGTCAGCTCCTTCCAGGTGCCGTCCACGCGGGGCACGTTGGCCTGGCCGCCCAGGATGCCCTCGGTGCCCACCTCGCGGGCCACGCGGGTTACCTCGCCGGCGAAAATGTTGAGCGAGTCCACCATCTGATTCAGGATGTTCTTGAGGTCGAGAATCTCGCCCTGCACGTCCACCGTCATCTTCTGGCTCAAATCACCTCGCGCTACCGACGTGGCTACCGTGGCGATGTCGCGCACCTGGCTGGTCAGGTTGGCGGCCATCGTGTTCACGTTGTCGGTCAGCTCTTTCCAGGTGCCGCCCACGCGCGGTACCACGGCCTGCCCACCCAATTTGCCTTCGGTGCCCACTTCGCGGGCCACGCGGGTTACCTCGTCGCCGAAGATGTTGAGCGAGTCCACCATCTGGTTGAGAATATTCTTCAATTCCAGAATCTCGCCCTTCACGTTCACCGTCATCTTCTGGCTCAGGTCGCCGCGGGCCACGGCCGTGGCCACGTTGGCGATGTCGCGCACCTGGCTCGTCAGGTTAGCGGCCATGTTGTTTACGTTGTCGGTCAGGTCTTTCCAGGTGCCCGACACGCCCGGCACGGCGGCCTGCCCGCCGAGCTTACCCTCCGTGCCCACATCGAGCGCCACCCGGGTTACCTCGCCGGCGAACAGATTCAGCGAGTCTACCATCTGGTTAAGGTTTTGCTTGAGCTGAAGCAGCTCGCCCTTCACGTCCACCGTCATTTTCTGGCTCAGGTCGCCGCGCGCGACGGCCGTCGTCACGTTGGCCAGGTCGCGCACCTGACTCGTGAGCGAGGCGGCCATCGTGTTCACGTTGTCGGTCAGCTCTTTCCACACGCCGCCCACGTTGGGCACCACGGCCTGCCCGCCGAGGCGACCCTCGGTGCCCACTTCCTGGGCCACCCGGCTCACCTCACCGGCAAAAACATTCAGGTTATCAATCGTGCGGTTGATGGTTTCAGCCATCACCTTAAAATCGCCCGACACCGGAATCTGAAAGCTCTCGTTCAGGTTGCCCCGGCTGATGTCCTTGAGCACTTTGCCCACTTCGAGTACCGGCACGGCGATGCTGTCCACCAAACCGTTGATGTTGGTCAGCATGTCGCGCCAGAAGCCCGCCGCCCCGTCGGCCGAGGCGCGGGCCTTGAGGTTGCCCTCCACGCCGGCCACTTTGCTGATACGCGACACCTCACCGCCGACCCCGCCAATCATGACGACCATCGAGTTGTAGGCTTCCGCGATTTCCGAGAAAATATCGTCGTTCTGCTTGGTGAGCCGCACCGACACGTCGCCCTTCTTGAACGCATCGAGCGCGTAGAGCACCCGGTTGAGCTGGTCGTTCACGTAGCCGGGGTCCTGGGTGTCGATGGAGCCGCGCGAGCCGCCGCGCTTGCGGGTCAGGTCGTTGTTGGTGCGCATCACGTCGAGCGGCGAGACGGCCCCGAAGTCGGGCACCTCGCGGGTGGCCTCGTCGGCGGTCGCAATCGCGTCGGCAGTGGGCCCGGACGTGGGCCGGGGCGTTGACTGGGACGTTGACTTAGACCGGGGCCGGGCGGGCGGGTTTTTGGAAGTCGGCATGGAAAAAGGCGGGCTGAGCGGGAAACGGGTCGCGGGGGCGTGTACGGACGAGGCAGGCAAAAGTAGGGCGCGGGCCGGGTTGGCCGGCCGGCGGGACCAGTCTGCACCAACCCGCGAAATATCCGGCATCTTTGCGGCCCCTTTAACTTTTCGTCGGAGCAGCCCGTTTCTTTGAGCGTGGCCGTTTGCCGCCGCGCCCTTTCCGCTCAGTCCGCATGGTCAAAAATCTAGTTATCGTCGAATCGCCGGCCAAGGCCAAAACCATCGAGGGCTATCTCGGCCCGGATTTCGTGGTGCGCTCCAGCTACGGCCACGTGCGCGACCTGCCCAAGGACAACAACGCGGTCGATGTCGCCAACGGCTTCAAGCCCACCTACGTGGTCGATGCCGACAAGCGCGAGTTAATCGGGCAGCTCAAGAAGCTGGCAAAAGAGGCCGAGATGGTCTGGCTGGCCAGCGACGACGACCGCGAAGGCGAAGCCATCTCCTGGCACTTGTCGGAAACGCTCAACTTAAAAGCGGAGAAAACGAAGCGCATCGTGTTTCGGGAAATTACCAAGCCCGCCATCCTGGCCGCCATTCAGAACCCGCGCCAGATTAACCTGGATTTGGTGAATGCCCAGCAGGCGCGGCGGGTGTTGGACCGTTTGGTGGGTTTCGAACTGAGTCCGGTGCTGTGGCGCAAGGTGGCGGCGGGCCTTTCGGCGGGCCGGGTGCAGAGCGTGGCCGTGCGCCTGGTCGTGGACCGCGAGCGCGAAGTCAATCAGCACCAGACCGGTAGCGCCTACCGCGTGGTGGCCCGCTTCGATGCCGGCCAGGGCACGACGCTCGAAGCCGAACTGCCCACTCGTTATAAGACCCGCCCCGAAGCCGAGGCGTTTTTAACGCGCTGCATCGGGGCGGAGTACAGTATAAACAGCCTCGACAAAAAACCCGGCAAGCGCACCCCGGCCGCGCCCTTCACCACGAGCACCTTGCAGCAGGAAGCTTCGCGCAAGCTCGGCTACTCGGTGGCCCAGACGATGACCGTGGCCCAGCGCCTCTACGAAGCCGGCCGCATCAGCTACATGCGGACCGACTCGGTGAACCTGAGCGAGGAAGCCCGGCGCGGCGCGCGCGAAGCCATCACGGCCGCCTACGGGGCCGAATATGCGCTGGAACGGAGCTTCAAAACCAAGTCGGCCAGCGCCCAGGAAGCTCACGAAGCCATCCGGCCCACCGATTTCAAGCTGGCCAAGGCCGGGGCCGATGCCTCCGAGCAGCGCCTCTACGAGCTGATTCGCAAGCGGGCAATGGGCTCGCAAATGGCCGACGCCCAGGTCGAGCGCACGACGGCCGTTATCGGCATCAGCACCCAGCCGGGCACCACGTTTTCGGCCACCGGCGAAGTCATCACCTTCGAAGGCTTTTTGAAAGCCTACGCCGAGAGCAAGGACGACGACGAGCTGGATGAGAAAGCGACCGAGAGCGAAAGCAGCTTTTCGCGCGGGCTGCCGCCGCTGAGCGTGGGGCAGCGTCTGCCGCTGCAGACGCTGACCGCGACCGAGCGCTTTTCCAGCCCACCGGCCCGCTACACCGAGGCCAGTTTGGTGAAAAAGCTGGAGGAAATGGGCATCGGCCGGCCGAGCACCTACGCGCCGACCATCAGCGTGGTGCAGAAGCGCGGCTACGTCGAGAAAGACTCGCGCGACGGCAAGCAGCGCACGTACTACGCCCTGTCGCTGGTGGGCAGCGAGGTGCTGACCGAGCAGCGCACCGAAACCTACGGCGCGGACAAAGCCAAGCTGTTTCCGACCAATACGGCCTTCGTGGTCAATGACTTCCTGGTCGAGCACTTCCCCACCATCGTGGACTTTCAGTTCACGGCCAAGGTTGAGGACGAGTTCGACCAGATTGCCAACGGCCGCGAGGAATGGGGCACGATGCTGGCCGGCTTCTACGAGCCGTTCCACGCCAGCGTGGAGCGCGGGCAGGACATTGAGCGCTCGACACTCAGCAGCACCCGCCAAATCGGGCTGCACCCCGAGACGGGCGAAAAAATCACCGCCCGCCTGGGCAAATACGGCCCCTACGTCGCCCTGGGCGACACGGAGGGCGAAACCAAGCCCGCCTACGCCAACCTGCGCAAGGGCCAGTTCATCGAGACGATAACCTTGGACGAGGCCCTCGATTTGTTCAAGCTGCCGAGGCTCGTGGGCGAGTTCGAGGGCAAGGACATGACGGCCGCGCTCGGGCGCTTTGGCCCATACATCCGCCACGACGGCAAGTTTTACTCGCTCACCAAGGAGCAGGACCCGTACACGATTGAGGGCGACGAGTCGGTGCAGCTCATCGAAACCAAGCGCAAGACCGATGCTGAGCGGCTGATAAAGTCGTTCGAGGCCGATGCCGACGTGCAGGTGCTCAACGGCCGCTTCGGGCCATATATCGTGGCCGGCAAGAAGAACGTAAAGATTCCGAAGGGCGAAGAACCCACCGAGCTGACCCTGGAGCGCTGCCTGGAGCTGGCCGCCGCCACGCCCGACAAGCCCGCCAAAGGCGGCCGCTTCGGCAAAAAAGCCGTGCCCGCCAAAGCCGAGAAGGAAGCCGACGCGCCCGCCAAGAAATCCGCGAAGACCGTGGGGGCGGCCAAGAAGCCAGCGGCGAAAGCGGCCGTTAAAAAACCAGCGGCTAAGAAAGCCGGTGCCAAGAAGCCCGCCGCCGCGCTGAAGCCGGCGACGAAAGCCGCGCCGAAAAAGGCCGCGCCCAAAGCCATTGCTAAATAAATTTTACGCTCATGGAATCCCTGATTGTAAGAATAAGAGACTCGAACACGAGTCAGCAGCGGTTCGAGTTTTTGCTGGAGCTGCTCCGGGCGCTACCCGACGTAGAGGTGGAAGTGCGGCAGGTGCCGGCCGCGCCAGTCGCGCCCGCGCCGCTGGACGAAGCCGAGCGGGCCAGCGTGGAAGCGGATTTTTGGGCGATGGCCGGTATGTGGAAAGACCGCGATATTGATTTAGCCAAAATGCGTCAGGACTCATTCGACCGCCGCACCAAAAACTACGACCGTTGATTACGCTCGACACGAACATTCTCATCGAGCACATTAAAGGCAATCCGGTCATTAGCACAGAGCTGCGCTTTATTGGGCTTGATGAATTGGCCATCAGCCCCGTCGTCGCGGCCGAGCTTTATCAGGGCGCGCTCAACAAGCAGGAGTTACAGGTGCTTCGCACAGTGCTGACTTCATATTGCATGCTGCCACTAGAGGCAGCCATCGGCGAGCGAATGCTGGACCTGCTGCAACAGTACGCGTTAAGTCACCGGCTGCAATTTCCCGACGCGCTTATCGCCGCCACCGCCCTGCATCACAACCTGCCCCTGTTCACGCTCAACCGCAAGGATTTCCGCTACATCGCTGGACTGATGCCGCACGAGCCAACCTGACCATGAAAACCCGCGCCGTGCTGCTGGCCCTCGCAGTGGTCAGCTCATCGGCCACGCCGCCGGCCCCGCCCCTGCCCTATCCGTGGCTGAGCGCCGCGCCCGACCCGGCGCAAACCGTGCAGGTGCGGTTTCCGGTGCCGGCGGGCTGCCGACGGGTGCCGCTGGCTGCCGGCTCGTGGGGCGCGTGGCTGCGGGGGCTGCCGTTGCGCCCGGCCGGCACCCCGGCGCGGCTCTTCGACGGGCGGCTGAAAAGCCCGCAAAGTGTGGTGGCCGCCGTGGTGAACATCGACATCGGTACCCGCGACTTGCAGCAGTGCGCCGATGCCGTGATGCGCCTGCGGGCGGAGTATTTGTTCGGGCTGAACGCCAATCAGATTCACTTTCACCTGGCCGCCGGCTACGATGCCCGGTTTTCTGATTTCGTGGCCGGGCGCACGTTTCGGGTGAAAGGTAGCGAGGTACTGGTTGCCGCCAAGCCCGCCGAGGCCCCGACCCACGCGGCGCTCATGCGCTACCTGTGGCCGGTGTTCGACTATGCCAACTCGCGCTCGCTCACCCGCGATGTCTATGTCGTGCCCGTGGCCGAGGCTCAGCCTGGCGACGTGCTGCTGCGCGGCGGCGCGCCCGGCCACGCGGTACTCGTGGTGGACGCGGCCATCAACGAGCGCACCGGCCAGCGCTACTTACTACTGGCTCAGAGCTACATGCCGGCCCAGAACATTCACGTGCTGCGTAATGTCGAACAGCCCGCGCTGGGAGCCTGGTACGCCGTGCCGGGGCCGGACGCAACGGAGTTCGACACGGCCGAATACACGTTCACGGTCGGCGAGCTGCGGCGGTTTGAGTGAGACATGAGACCGTTAGACATGAGACATGAGACTCCGAATGACCAGTCTCATGTCTCACTCCCAGCCTAGCGCGCAAACACCCAGCTCATTTGCGTGAGCCGGGTGTTTATATTTCAAATTAAGCTGCGCAAAACTACTTCTTCTGCGTCTTGACGGTTTTACCCGAAGTCTTGTCTTTTTGCTCGACCTCGTTCTTTTTTTCTTTGGCTTTGGTAGCGGGGTCAGTGTGCTTGGGAGTATCAGCGGAAGCGGCCATGACGGAAAAGGGTTAGGGGTGGAATAGAATGACGGCTATACGGGCAAACCAGCACGGGCAGCCAACTCCAGCCCCAACTCGGCCCAACCCGGCCCGACCCAACCCAATTAAGGCCAGCTCAAGACGCAAAATCTGCCGCCGACAGCTCGCTGAAATGCTGAATGACGCGGTCGGCCAGGTGCAGATTCTGGCCCGTAGAATGCGGGCTGGCGTAGCCGATGCAGTACATACCAGCAGCTTTGGCGGCGGCCACGCCGTTCTCGGAGTCTTCGATGACGACGCAAGCGGCCGGGGGCGCGCCGGCCAGCTCGGCGGCCCGTAGGAAGATGGCCGGGTCGGGCTTGGAGCGCGGAAAGTCTTCGCCGCTCACCACGCGCGGGCCGAAATACGGGGCCAGCCCGAAGCGGGCAAACACCCGCCCGATGGTGGCGTTGGAGGCCGACGAGGCCAGCGCCAGCGGCACGCTGTGCTGGCGTAAATCGTCGAGCAGCGCCCGTGCGCCCGGCAGTAGGTCGAGCGTAGCATCGGTGTCGAAGGCTTCGTTGAACAGCGCCCGCTTGCGCAAGAGCAGCGCCTCGACATCCTGGCCCAGACCAAATTGCTGCTGGAGGTGCTGAAACACGTTGCGCGTGGACTGGCCCAGGAACGTGGCGTACTCGGCCACCGACACGGCGATGCCCAGCTCGGCGAACTGCGTAAAAAAAGCGTGGCGGTGCAGCGGCTCGGTGTCGATGAGCACGCCGTCCATGTCGAAAATAACCGTGTGAATCATGCGAAGAGGTGGCATTGGACTAAGAAGAAATGAAACGTCGGCGCATGGGACGAGGCCGACTCAGGCAGCGGGAGTGTTGACTTGGTAGGCTTGGCGCGGCGCACCGCCGCCCGCGTGCCCCAGCCGGCCAGCGCGCCTAGGGCCAGCAAACTCAGGTAGTAGGCCAGCACCGGCCCAGGCTGCTGGCTGAGCAACATAAACGCCTCGCGCACGGTCCGGTTCTCCTTGGCGCCCAGCAGCAGCGTGCTGAGCACGTCGAGCCGGACCTGCCGGGTGCCGCCCAACCCAATCAGCCAGAACCAGCAGCTGCGAAAGCAGCCCCGGTGCGATAGACCGAAACACCTGGTCGATGATGGTGAGGTTGCTGTAGCGGATGGCGAACCGCCCGGCGTAGTAGGTCCGAAAAAAAAGCAGTCCCGGCGCTACCAGCAGCAGCACCAGGACCGTCGTAAAGAGGAAATTCACCGGCCAGAGAATAGCCGCGGAGTAGCCGCGCCGCGACGGCTACGCCCCGCCGCGGTGGATGGACGAAACCGACTTGTAGCGCTTCACCACGTCGCCCTTGCGGACTTCAATCACGCGGCGGCCCCGCGAGGCGCGCTCGGCCAGCACGGCCGACACCAGCTCGTAAGCGGCGCGCGGGTCTTGCAGCACCTGGGCAATGTCTGGGGAGAGCAGCGCTTTCATGGGTGTTCGGATTTTAGATGCAAGCTATGCCCTAAGACCGGCTCAGGCGGGTGAAGTTACCGCGCCTGGCTTCACACATCAGCACCTCCCCCAAACAAAAACGACCCGGCGCGCGGCCGGGTCGTTTCAGAGTCTGCGGTTCGCAGGGCGGCTCGCTAGTCAAAGATATAGCGGATGCCGACCTGCGCGCGCCAGCGGCTGACGAGGTCGAGGCTGGTGAAATAGGTTTGGTTGCCGCCGCGAAAAGTGAACTGGGGCGTGTTCGACGTAGCTGATGGGTAACCGGCCGTGATGAGGCGGTTGTTGGCCACGAACTGCCGATTGCCCCAGTTCGCGTTGAGCAGGTTGCCCGCGTTGAGGATGTCGAAGCTCAGCTGCAAGGTGTTTTTCTTGCCGCTGCTGGTGATGATGGAAAAATCCTGCAACACCTTCACGTCGAGCTGCGTGTACCAGGGCGAGAGCGAACCGTTGCGCTCCGCGTAGTCGCCGCGGCGGGTGCTAAGGTAGTCGTCCTGGCTGATGAAGACGTTGAGCTGCTGCCACTGCTGGGCAGCGCTTACCAGCTGACCTTTGGCATCGGTATAGGGCACCAAGTTAATCTGACTCTGGGTAGCGGGCACGAAAATCAGGTCGTTGCCCGAAATGTCGTCCCGGTTCAAATCACCGGCGTAGGTGTAGCTGTAGCGGTTGCCCTGGCCGGCCTCGAAGAAGAAGCCGATGGTAGTAGCCAGCCGGTCGCCGGCATAGGAGAAGCGCCGGCCACCGGCCGCAATCACGCGGTGCTGCAAGCCGAAGTCACTGTAGGCGAGCTGCGGCCGGTTGGTGTTGCCCACCACCGGCAGGCGCTGGAAGGCATCACCGGCAATCTCGCCGGGATTCGACGTAATATCCTTCGCCTGGGCGTAGGTGTAGGCCGCCGTCAGGTAGAAGCCGTTCGTGAACTCCTTGCGCAGCTGCCCGGTAAACGAGTATTGGTAGCCCTCGCTGGTGTTTTGCAACCCAATGACCCCCGCGCTCAGACCGGCTGGTAGCGGGTTGCCGTTTTGGTCCCGACCAGGACCATTGAAGCTGTTCAACTGCGGGTTACCCGTGGCGAAGGGATTATTCGGGCCGGGATAAATCAACCGGGTATCGGCTCCGGCCAGACGCTGGGTCGGGACGATAAAGTTGTAGTTCTGGTGGATGACGGCGTTGATGTCCTTCGAGTAGATGGCCTCAAACGTACCCACGATGCCACCCGGCAGCTGCTGGTCCACGGCCAGGTTCGAGCGCCACACTTGCGGGAACTTGAAGTCTTTACCCGTCGCGTTAATCTGGAACGTGAAGAAGTTTTCGAAGCTCGCGTTCGAGGCTTGGTTGCCGAGCCACACGAATGGAATACGACCGGTGAAAATGCCCGTGCCGCCGCGCACCTGCGTTTTACTGCCCGCGTCCTGCGAGGTGTAATTGAAGCCCACGCGGGGCGAAAACAGCGGCGTGTTGCTCGGAAATTGCGAGACATCCACTTTGGCCGGCTGCCCGTCGGCGTTCAGGAAATTGGCGGCCGAAATCTGCGCGTTCGGGGCCACGGTCGTGTTGTAAATGGGCATGTCCAGGCGCAAGCCGAGCGTCAGCTTCAGGGCCGGGTCCACCTGGAACTCGTCCTGGAGGTAAAAGCCCAGCTGGGCCACCGATACGTTCACTTCCTTGATGGGCAGCTTGCCCCCGGCCAGGGCTACCGCGTTCAGGTCCAGGGCTTGGGTTGGGTCGTTAGCATTGCGCTTGAAGAGCGGGTCGTTCAAGTCGAGTGTCCGCAAAAACGTCTTGATGTCAATGCCGCCGAAGTACGGGTAGCCGTAGCGCTGCAGGTTGAAGCCGTTGGTGAAGTTAAATTGCTCGTAGTTCACGCCCACGGTCAGGATGTGTTTGCCAGCGAAGTAGCTCAGGTTATCCGTCGCCTGATAGATGTTCTGCTTCAGAATATTGTTGGCCGAAAACTGCTCGGTACCGATGCTGGTGTACGTCGTACCGCCCTGCGTGATGTCAATCATCGGGAAGAACTTGGAGGTCGGCAGCTCGCGGAAGTCGTCAAAAGCGGAGTAGCTCACTTGAGCCTTGTTGCTGAACTTGCCGCCTCCGAAAGTGCTGTTCAACTCGGCCACCACCGAGTTCAGGTTGTTGTTAATCGTGTAGCCCGAGTTGGCGAACTGGAGCGTGTTCACGCCGGGAAGGCGCGAAGAGGGCGCGATGGCGTTGGGATTCGGCCCCTGCTCACGGTAGCTCTTGAGGTAGTTGTAGCGAATCGAGAAGGTGTTGGTTGAGTTGATATTCCAGTCTAGCTTGGCCAGAATCTTATCCGAATAGGTGCGGTAGTTGAAGCCCTCGTACGTACCGGGGTCGTAGCCATAGACCGAAATCAGGCGCGAGCGGAGCAAGTCTAGGTCCGACCGCAACACGCGGCTCACGCCGTTCAGTCCGCCGCTGACCACCTGCTGGGCCTCGGCGGCATTGGCGGCCGGCCGGAACGTCTGACCGGGGTCAGTCTGGCGGGTCAGCTCGCCATTGACGAAGAAGAACAGCTTGTTCTTGATAATCGGCCCGCCGAGCGCGAAGCCCGTCTGGTTGAACTGCAGGTTTGGGTTGGTGATTTTCGCGTCGGCGACCCGCGTGCCGTTCAGGCTTTCGCTGCGGTAGTACGTGTACACGGTGCCCTTCACGTCGTTGGTACCGGATTTGGTTACGGCATTTATGCCGGCCCCGGTGAAACCACCCTGACGCACGTCGTACGGAGCCAGGCTGACCTGAATCTGCTCGATGGCATCCAGGCTGACGGGCTGCGAGTTGGTCTGGCCGCCGGGCGTGGGCGAGTCCAGGCCGAACGAGTTGTTGAAGATGGAGCCGTCGAGCGAGAAGTTGTTATAGAGCGT
>Ga0209511_1000309_pt1 | contig 52079 bp, 34 predicted proteins | sample SSSSmetaG_FD_184141 | JGI IMG/M metagenome (GOLD analysis project Ga0209511, IMG submission 184141) | Glacier valley bacterial and archeal communities from Borup Fiord, Nunavut, Canada, to study Microbial Dark Matter (Phase II) - ​SSSS... | ecosystem: Environmental > Aquatic > Freshwater > Ice >... | reverse complement strand
CGCCAACGCCTCAGCCCCGCCCACGATTTCGAGAATTTCGGTCGTGATGGCCGCCTGCCGGGTGCGGTTATACATCAGCTTCAACGACTTGAGCAGCTCGCCCGCGTTGTCGGTAGCTTTGTCCATGGCCGTCATGCGCGCGCCGTGCTCCGAGGCGTTGCTTTCGAGGATGGCCTTGTAGAGCTGAATTTTCAGGCTTTGCGGGATGAGGCTCTGAATAATCTCCTCCTTGCTCGGCTCGAAGATGTAGTCCACGTTGGCCTCCGGCGTGGCAGCGGCGGCCGGAACCTCGGCGGGCACGAGCGGCAGCAGCTGCTCGGTGCGTACAATCTGGGTGGCCACGTTCTTGAACTCGTTGTACACCAGCACCACCTCGTCGTAGGTGCCGACCGCGAAGCCCTGCATGGCTTCCTCGGCCACCGCCCGCACTGTCTCAAACGAGAGTTGCGTGAACACGTGGGTGTAGTTGCCCACCGCCGTGCCGCGCCGCGTGTAATAGTCGTGCGCCTTCTTGCCAATCGCCATCACCGAGACGCTGCCCTGGGGCAGACTCGCGTAGCGCTCCTGCATCAGCGCCGCCACGCCCTTGAACACGTTCGAGTTGAACGCGCCCGCCAGGCCGCGGTCGGAGGTAATAGCCACGACCAGCGCCCGGCGCACCTCGCGCACTCGCCCGAAGTCGCTCACCACCTCGCCCTCGGGCAGGGTGCGGGTCAGGTTTTGCAGAATCGCCGTCAGCCGCTGGGCGTAGGGCCGCATCCGCACGATGTTGTCCTGGGCGCGCCGCAGCTTGGCCGCCGCCACCATCTTCATGGCTTTGGTGATTTGCTGGGTACTCGACACCGACTGGATGCGCGAGCGTACTTCTTTGAGACTAGCCATGTGATTTAATTAGCGAACATCGGGCACTTGCAAACCCCAACGGGGTTTCGTAGCCTAGCCCAGGGTTGGCGAAGCCTACCCTGGGTCCAACGTAACATTTTGGACCAGAACCCCAACGGGGTTCCGCCCACGCCCGCCCAGCGTCAAGCTATTGAACCCCGTTGGGGTTCTGGTCCAAAGGGTTACGTTGGACCCAGGGTAGGCTTCGCCAACCCTGGGCTAGGCTACGAAACCCCGTTGGGGTTTGCTTAACGCATACTATTGGCAAATTAAGTCGAGGCTGGTTTCCGCCAGCACGACGGATGGCCGCAGCTTTTGGCCGCTCAGGTCGGTGAAGGGAAAGGTGATGAGTACGATGTCGCCCTTAGCCACTGTACACCTCCTGCAAATCAGCGACGGAATATAAATCTTCTGCTGCTGCCAGGAAGCCAAACGTCTGACTCTCCGCCGCCAGCTGCCCGATGCCCGCCGCCAACTGCTGTTCCTCGTGGCGCTTGCTGAGAAAGTCAGCGAAGGCGGAAATTTCTTCCGCCTTCGCCGCCGGCAGTTGCTCGATGGCTTGAATGGTTCGCGCGGTAATAGCTTGCTTGGTCATAATCGGGCACGTTGGGCAATACGTTACTACCAGCTAAGCTACGAAAAGCAACCCTTATTTTGGACCGTTACGCCGCGTAGCCCGCCGCCACGTCCTTCGCCACTTGCCGCAAGGCGGTCGTCACGGAGTCGTCGAGCTTGCCGGCTTTGAGGGCCTTGAGCGCGTCGGGGAAGCGGGCGTTGAGCACCTGAGTGTACTCTTTCTCAAACTCACGCACCCGGTTCACGGGCACCTTGTCGAGCAGGCCGTTGGTGGCGGCGTAGATGATGGCCACCTGGTCCTCCACTTTCACGGGCGAATACTGCGCCTGCTTGAGGATTTCCAGGTTGCGGCGGCCGCGCTCGATGGTGAGCTTGGTCGAAGCGTCGAGGTCGGAGCCGAACTTGGCGAACGCCTCCAGCTCGCGGAACTGGGCCTGGTCGAGCTTGAGCGTGCCGGCCACCTTCTTCATGCTCTTAATCTGGGCGTTGCCGCCCACCCGGCTCACCGAGATACCCACGTTGATGGCGGGCCGCACCCCAGAGTTGAATAAGTTGGTTTCGAGGAAAATCTGCCCGTCGGTGATGGAAATCACGTTCGTCGGAATGTAGGCCGACACGTCGCCCGCTTGCGTCTCAATCAGCGGCAGGGCCGTGAGCGAGCCGCCGCCCTTGACGAGCGGCTTGAGGCTCTCGGGCAGGTCGTTCATGTTGCGCGCAATCTCGTCCGAGGCGTTGATTTTGGCGGCGCGCTCCAGCAGACGGCTGTGCAGGTAGAACACGTCGCCGGGGTACGCCTCGCGGCCCGGCGGCCGGCGCAGCAGCAGCGACACTTCGCGGTAAGCCACGGCCTGCTTGCTCAGGTCGTCATAAACCACCAGCGCCGGGCGGCCCGTGTCGCGGAAGTATTCGCCGATGGCCGCGCCCGTGAACGGGGCGTAGAACTGCATCGGGGCGGGGTCGGAGGCCGAAGCTGACACGACCACCGTGTACTCCATCGCGCCGCCTTTGGTGAGGGCCTGCACCACTTGGGCCACCGTGCTGGCTTTCTGACCGATGGCGACGTAGATGCAGAACACCGGCTCGCCCCGGTCGAAAAACTCGCGCTGGTTGATAATCGTGTCAATGGCCACCGCCGACTTACCCGTCTGGCGGTCGCCGATAATGAGCTCGCGCTGGCCGCGCCCAATCGGAATCATGGCGTCGATGGCCTTGATGCCGGTTTGCAGCGGCTCGGTGACGGGCTGCCGGAAAATCACGCCCGGCGCCTTGCGCTCCAGCGGCATCTCGTAGGTCTGCCCCTGAATCGGGCCGCGCCCGTCGATGGGCTGGCCGAGCGTGTTCACGACGCGCCCCACAATGCCCTCGCCGACCTGGATGGCGGCGATTTTATTGGTGCGACGCACCGTCGCACCCTCCTTGATGTCACCGTAGTCGCCGAGCATCACGGCCCCCACGTTGTCTTCTTCGAGGTTGAGCACGAGGGCCTGCAAGCCGTTTTCGAACTCAATCAGCTCGCCCGCCTGGGCGTGCGAAAGGCCGTAGATGCGGGCCACGCCGTCGCCGACCTGGAGCACCGTGCCGACTTCTTCCAGCTCGGCGGCCGACTTAAAATTGGACAGCTGCTGCCGCAGAATAGCGGATACCTCGTCCGGGCGTACTTCTGCCATTTTATTACTGAGTTAGTTAGTAGGGGCGGCTCGCAGCCGCCCGGTCGTTGAAGCGTTTTATTCGGGTCAGAAAGCCCTTACGTGAGCGGGCGGCTACGAGCCGCCCCTACAGTTGATGTTGAAACGTCTTGTCGGCGAGCGAGGTACGCAGCCGACGCAACCCGCCGCGCACCGAGTCGTCAAGCTGCTGGTCGCCCACCCGCAGCACGAAGCCGCCGATGAGGCTGGGGTCCACTTTCTCGGTCAGCGACACTTGCGTGAGGCCGGTTTGCTGACGCACGAGCCGCTCGACTTCGGCGCGGGCCTCGGCGGAGAGCGCGGTGGCCGAGGTTACTTCAGCCACCTGCACGCCCTGCTGGGCGTTGTACTGGGCCAGAAACTCGTCGCCGATGTGTTCGAGCGCGGCTTCGCGGTTTTTGCTGGTCAGAATCTGGAAGAAGCGCATGAGCGTCTCCGACACCTTGCCGCCGAAAATGGCCGTGAGGATAGCCAGCTTCTTGTCGTGCTTCACGATGGGGTTGCGCAGCAGCAGGCGCAGGTCGCGCGAGCCGGCCATGACGCTGGCCAGCAGGTCCATGTCCTGCTTGATGGCGGGCAAAGTGCCCTGCTCCTGGGCCAAATCCAGCAAAGACTTGGCGTAGCGGGCAGCTACTCGTTGGTCGGCCATTGGTTGAGGGTAGGAGGGTAGGAGGGTGTGAGGGCAAGAGTTTAGGAATGACTCCCACCCTCACACCCTCCTACCCTCATGCCCTAATTAAGTTTAACGTCCTTCAAATACTCCTGCACCAGCTGCTGCTGGGCGGCGGGGTCGGCGAGCTCGCGGCGGAGCAGGCGCTCGGCGATATCGACGCTGAGCTGGGCGGCGGTGTTGCGGACTTCGGCCAGGGCCTGATTTTTCTCCTGCTGAATGGCTTCGCGGGCTTGCTGGGCAATGCGGTTGGCTTCTTCGATGGCCGTGGTTTTGGCCTGCTCGATGAGGCGGTTGGCGATGCCCTGGCCTTCTTTCAGCATCTGGTCGCGCTCGTGGCGGGCATCGGCCAGCAGCTTTTCGTTGCCGGCTTTCAGGGTTTGCATTTCGAGCTTGGCCTGCTCGGCCATTTTCAGGGCGGCATCGATGCTGTCCTCGCGCTCTTTAAGGGAGCCGAGAATCGGCTTCCAGGCAAACTTGGCCAGCAGCAGGAAAAGCAGCAGGAAAATCAGGGTTTGCCAGAAGAGCAAACCGAATTCGGGAGTGATGAGCGACATACGAACGGCGGATAGCAGAATATAAAACGCGGCGAAGGCCGGGCGAACGGAGCCGATGAGTGGCGGGCTACGGCAGGCGGCGACGTTTACGGACGAAGCGAGCCACCGACACAAGCGGCACCAGCAACAGCAGAAAAACGAGAACCAGCCCGAAAAGCAGCCCGAACTCAGGCTCAACGAGCGGCATAATTTACGAGCAGTTCGCGTCGGCCTGAACGAAAACCCGGCGCGACTGGCTCGCGGCGTGCCGAACACGCGCGCGAACCAGCCGGCCGGGCTATTTCGGGGCCAAAATCAGAGCTTGAACGCAATCAGCAGGCACACTACGAGGGCAAACAGGGCCGCGCCTTCGATAAGAGCCGCCGCGATAATCATCACGCCGCGGATGTTGTCGGTGGCGCTCGGCTGCCGGCCGATGGCCTCCATCGCGCTGCCTCCAATGCGGCCAATGCCCAGGCCCGCGCCCAAAATGGTGAGGCCCGCGCCAATGCCGGCACCCATTACGGCCAGACCTACCGAATTAACAACTTGCAGCAACAACGAAAGAAGCATGGTAAAGAGGAAAGATGAACAAAAAGGAAAGGAAAGAAAACAACTAAGCGCGGACGGCTTCTGACTTAGAAGTCGCCGGGTTTAAGAAAGGACAAAGTTAGCGCGCGGCGGGGGCGGCGGTGGGTTGGGCGATGCCCAGGTCCGTGCCGTGGGTATGGTCGCCGCTCGCGTGCTCGTCGTGGTGCTCTTCGAGCGCCCCGCCGATGTACATGGCCGTGAGCAGGGTAAAAATGTAGGCCTGCAAAATGGCTACCAGCAGCTCCAACACGCTGATAAACAAACCGAACGGTACCGACAGTAACCCGACGAAGGGCGTACGCAGAATGAAAATCAGGCTGATGAAGCTCAGGATGATGATGTGCCCGGCCGTGACGTTGGCGAACAGGCGGACCAGCAGCGAAAACGGCTTGCTGACCACACCCACCAGCTCGACCGGAATCATAATCGGCCGCAGCCAGAGTGGCACGCCGGGCGTCCAGAAAATGTGCTGCCAGTAGTATTTATTGCTGCTGAAAAGCGTGACGAGCAGCGTCAGGATGGCCAGCATGCCCGTTACCGCGATGTTGCCGCTCAGGTTGGCCGCGCCCGGCGTGAGGCCGAGTAGATTATTGAACCAGATAAAAAAGAAGACCGTGAGCAGGTACGGCATGTAGCGCTCGTACTTCGGGCCGATGTTTTTCTTGCCCACCTCGTCGCGAATGAACACCACGAACGGCTCCAGCACGGACTGCAAGCCGGCCGGGGCCTGCCCAGTCCGGCGACCGTAGGCGCGGGCCATCGAGACGAAAATCACCAGCAGCAGCGTACTGCTCACCAGCAGCGAGGCTACGTTCTTGGTAATGGAGAAGTCGTAGACCTTGCTGCCGTCCTCGGCCGTCAGCTTTTCGTGCGCCAGCTTGAAGCCATTGTGCGCTTCGCCTTCGGCGAGGTGCTTGGACGAAAACACCGACACGCCCTTGCCCGGCTGGTAGGCGATGACGGGCAGATAGGTAACGAAATCGTTGTTATCGGTGCTGAACCAGTGCCACTCGTGCGAGTCGCCGACGTGGTGCAAAATAACTTCGCCGGGGTTGAAGCCACCCTCTTTTTTGCCGGTTTCGGTGGGTTCGGCCGCGAAAGCGACCAGCGAGAACAGGCACAAAAAAAGAGTCAGTAACCGCTTCATTCAGCAAGAGTTAAGATACGAGGGTGGTGGAAAATCAGGCGCTTTTTGGAGCCTGCCCCCCTGAAAACGGGCGCAAGTTACGAAAAATGGCCCAAATCTCAAACCCGGCGCAGCAGAAATAGGCCAGGAAGAAGGCCCCGAGGAAGGTCAGCAGCCCATGATTATCGCGCAGCGCCGGCCCCCGGAAATAGGCCACCATCACGCCGATAGCCAGCAGCAGGCGCAGGCCCACGCCCCCGAAATAGGCCCCCAGAAAGTTGTCGGCCGAGCGCGCCGTGGCCCAGGCCGTAGCGAGGTAGCCCGCCAGGGTGAGCGCCAATAGCCCGCCCAGCAGCCACGGGGCCAGCGGATGCACCACGGCCTCGCCGAACGCCGCCCGCAGTCCGAACAAGACCGCGAAGCTGGCCAGGGCGAAAGCTGCGAACTGGGTCAGAAAGCGGGTGGTCATGCGGCGGCGGGCTCAGAACTCAGCTTCGGCTGGTGGTGGTGATGATTAGCCGGGATAAGCGGCTGAAACGGTTGGCTGGGACGGTTGGCCTGAGCGGGCAAAGGTCGGCACGGTTGGGCAAAGCGGCGTGGGGAACGGGCGATTGGCCCTTTGGCCACCGCCAAGCCCGCACCTGGCCGGCCTGAACTCGCCCGCGCTTGCGCCACCGGCCCGCTCCAGTCCTCTCTCACCAACCCCGGCCCGCTGGGCGCGTACATTCGGGCTTATGGCAAATCAGTCCTCTTCCAAAATCGCGATTTACGGGGCCATCGCCGCCAACGTGGCCATCGCCGTCAGCAAGTTCGTGGCCGCGTTTTTCACCGGCTCGTCGGCTATGCTGAGTGAGGGCATCCACTCGCTCGTCGATTCGGGCAACGGCGTACTCATTCTCTACGGCGTGCGTCAGGCGCAAAAGCCGGCCGACGCGCGCCACCCGTTCGGGCGCTCGAAGGAGCTGTATTTCTGGGCGCTCATCGTGGCCGTGCTCGTGTTCGCGGTGGGCGGCGGCATGTCGTTCTACGAAGGCATCGAGCACCTCCAGCACCCGGCCCCCATCACCGACCCCACCTGGAACTACGTCGTGCTGGGGCTGAGCTTGGTTTTCGAGGGCATCTCGTGCGCGCTCGCCTTCCGCGAGTTCAACAAGAGCCGGGGCGACGACGGCTTCTGGGCGGCGCTGGGCCGCAGCAAGGACCCCTCGGTGTTTGCTATTCTGATGGAAGACCTGGCCGCGCTGCTCGGGCTGGTTATCGCGCTGCTGGGGGTGTTTTTCGGGCATTTGCTCGGCAATCCCTACCTGGATGGAGTGGCTTCGCTCGGCATCGGGCTGCTGCTGGTGAGCGTGGCGGTTTTTCTGATTTACAAAACCAAGGGCCTGCTGGTGGGCGAAGGCGTGGAGCCGGAAATCCTGCTCAGCGTGCAGCAGTTGGCCCAGGCCCAGCCGGGCGTGCGCGCGGCGCGGCCGCCGCTTACCCTCTATCTCGGCCCGCACGACGTAGTGCTGGCCCTCGACGTGGACTTCCACGACGAGCTGTCGTCGGCCGAAGTCGAGAACGCCATTGAGGCGCTGCAAGCAGGTATCCGCACTGCCCACCCCGAGTTCAAGCGCATTTTCATTGAAGCCAAGAACCTGGCCGTGGGCGGTTCGGCCGAGGTAGGGGCGGCTCGCGGCCGCCCGCTCGCGTAAGAGCTACGACTCGCAACACGACCCAACGCGCGGGCGGCGGCGAGCCGCCCCTACCACCGACTCCAATCTATGAATCCATTTCAATCCTTCTGGTGGGGCGGCTACGAATGCACCGACCAGCTCAACTGCTTCGGCGAGCGCGTGGACTTCCTGCCCCTGACCGGCCATTTGCAAGAGCTCGGCGAAGACTACGCCGCGCTGGGCGAGTTTCAGATAAGGACCGTACGCGAAGGCATCCGCTGGGCTTTTGTCGAAAAAACGCCTTACCAGTACGATTTCAGCACCGTCAAAACCATGCTCGAAGCCGGCCGTCGCCACGGCATTCAGCAAATCTGGGACTTGTGCCACTTCGGCTACCCCGACGACCTCACGCCTTTGCATCCGCACTTTGCCGGGCGCTTTGCCGCGCTCTGCCGGGCCTTCGTGGATTTTTACCGCGCCGAGCGGCCCGACGACGTGCTCATCGTGACCCCCATCAACGAAGTGAGTTTTATGGCGTGGCTGGGCGGCGACGTGCGCGGCACCTCGCCCTACTGCGTGGGCCAGGGCTGGGAGGTGAAGCTGGGCCTGATGCGGGCCTACATCGAAGGCGTGGCGGCGTTGCGCGAGGCCGACCCGACCATCCGCATCCTCACCACCGAGCCGCTCATCCACATCGTGGCCCCGTCCCGACCCATCCGGCGGCACGTGCGCGAGGCCCGGCAGGCGCACATCAACCAGTTCCAGGCCGTGGACATCCTCGGCGGACGGCTCTGCCCCGAGCTGGGCGGGCGCGAAGAATACCTCGACATTCTGGGCTTCAACTACTACTACGACAACCAGTGGGCGTTTCCCATCTACGAAAGCCTGGGCTGGAACGACCCCGTGATGGACCCGCGCTGGACCCCGCTCAGCAAGCTGCTGGCCCAGGCACACCGCCGCTACGGCCGGCCGATGGTCCTCACCGAAACCAGCCACCCCGGCCAGGACCGCCCCGTCTGGTGGCGCGGCATCGGCGAGGAGTGCGCCGCTGCCCTTCGCGCCGGCCTGCCGCTGTGGGGCGTTTGCGCCTACCCCGTCATCGACCGCCCCGACTGGGACCACCTCGACCAGTGGCACCACTCCGGCCTCTGGGATGCCGAGTTGCGCCCCGACGGCCCGCCCCTGCGCCACCTCGACGCACCCACGGCCGAGGCGTTCAAGCAGGCCCAGGCCACGGTGGCGGCGGCCAAGCCCCGGGCGCAACGGCGGGCGCTGAGCTGCTGATTTTTAGAGCTTAGAACTGAGAACTGAGAGATTAGACATGAGACTCTTCTCCAAAGGAGTCTAGCGCCTCATACCCAAGTTCTCAGTTCTAAGTTCTAAGCTCTAAGTTCTAAGCTTCAGAACTTAGCCGTCAGCCCGACTTTGAGAAAGGTCTGGTCGTAGCCGGCCTCGGCGAAGGCCCCGATGCCGGGCGTAAAGAAGTAGCGCCCGCCCACGAACAGGCCCGAGGCAACATCCGTGCTGCCGGCCGCGTCCAGCCCGCCTAGGCCTTTACCCTCAAACGAGACGCTCAGCCGCCGCATACCCGGCGCCAGCCCGCCGTAGGCATCGAACTTGTCCGACACGGGGTAGTGGAAAGCGCCGCGCACGGTCACTATCAGGTCCGAGTATTTCCACTTGTCGCCGCCGCCCAGGTCGTAGTTCGCGCCCTGATAGCCGACGAAACCGCCCACGCCGAGCACGCCCGGCCCGAGCGCGACCACCCCGCGCTCGTAGCTCAAGCTCAGGGCCGGCGACACCGACGAGCTGCCGCCCAGAAATCCCCCGCCGTAGGAGTAGCGGTTGCCCAGGCCGATACCCAGGTTCAGGGCGTTGGTGCCCGGGCCAAATGAGCCGGCATTAGCAGCAGTGGCGGCGGCCCGCCCAGGCGCGGCCGGGGCGACGGCCCGATTGGGGGCGGTGGTGGCCGCAGGTCTGGCCGGGGCCGCCTGGGGACCGGCAGCCGGTCGGCGCGAAGTTTGGGCGGGGGCCGGCAGCGGCTGGGCAGCCAGGGCAAGGCCGGTAGCGGCCAACAGCAGATTCATCCAGGTTTTCATAAAAAAGAAGGGGTAAAAGGGTGAAGAAAGGGAAAGTGGGAAAATGAAAAAATCGGGGGTTGCTGTTCAGCGTGACAACGCGGGCCGATGCGGTCAGCAGCGGGGTGGTCGGGAAGTGTTTTCCTTAAAAACGAGCAGGACCAACCGCCGCAGCGCCGGGCGGCCGCCGCCGGGCGCGGGGTCAGCGGGGGGCCGCGGCCTGGGTGCCGGCCGCTTCGAGGGTCCGCAGGCGCTGGGCGAAGCCGGTGGCTTGGGCTTGCAGGGCCGCGTTCTGCCCCTTTAGCGCCTCCAGCTGGGCTTGCTGCTCCTGCACGGCGCGCACCAGCGGCACCACGAACTGGGCGTAGTTCAGGCCGTAGTAGTCGCGGGCGTTGGCCGGGGCATGCACCCCGTCAAAGTCGAAGCCCAGCGCGTGGGCAGTTTGCTCGACTTCCTGGGCCAGAAAGCCCGTGTGGCGCGCCGGGTCGGGGTCGGGGTCAGGCCCGGCCCGGGCGGGGGCGAGCGCACCGGGGCGGGCGAAGGCGGCCAGCCGGGCGGCATCGAAGCGGTACGTGACGGGGCGCAGGCGCGTGATGAAGGCCAGGCCCGGCACGTTGGCCCGCACGTCGTACTTGAAGCGGGCATCGGAGGTGACCGTCAGCCCCACCTGGCAGCGCAGGGAGCCAACGCTGGAATTACCCAGCTGGATGGTGTTGCTGGTGGCAGCTTGCGCCTGGAAGCCTAAGGTCGTGGTGTTGTTCAGGTTGCCGACAGCCGGGCCACTCTGGTAGCCGACCGCGGTGTTGTTAATGCCCGTCGTGTTGCTGTAGCCGCTCTGATAGCCGCTGAAATGGTTCTGAACGCCCGTCGTGTTTGAGTAGCCGCTCTGGTTGCCGCTGAACTGGTTGTCGTTACCCGTTGTGTTGAAGTACCCGCTCTGGTAGCCACTAAACTGGTTGCCGCTACCCGTCGTGTTGAAGTAACCGCTCAGGTAGCCGCTGAACTGGTTAGCTGTGCCCGTCGTGTTGAAGTAACCGCTCAGGTAGCCGCTGAACTGGTTGAAGCGGCCCGTCGTGTTGTGATACCCGCTGTTGTAGCCACTAAACTGGTTGCCGCTGCCACTCGTGTTGCTCGACCCGCTGGCGAAGCCGCTGAACCGGTTGTTGTTGCCCGTCGTGTTGGCGTAGCCGCTGGCAACGCCGCTGAACTCGTTGTAGCTGCCCGCCGTGTTGCTGTACCCGCTCTGGTAGCCGCTGAACTGGTTGCTGCTGCCCGTCGTGTTGTTGTAGCCGCTCTGGTAGCCGCTGAATTGGTTGAAGCGACCCGTCGTGTTGCTGTACCCGCTCTGGTAGCCGCTGAACTGGTTACCGTCGCCCGTGACGTTACTATAGCCGCTCTGGTAACCGCTAAACTGGTTGCCGCTGCTGGTGGTGTTGCTCAGGCCACTCTGGAAGCCATTGAACAGGTTGCTGCCGCCGGTCGTGTTGGAGAAGCCGCTCTGGTAGCCGCTAAATTGGTTGTTGCTGCCCGTCGTGTTGCCGCGTCCGCTCTGATAGCCGATGAACTGATTATTGGGGCCGGTCGAGTTGGAAAGGCCGCTCTCGTAGCCGCCGAACTGGTTGTAGCTGCCCGTCGTATTGCCGTAGCCGCTTTGGTAGCCGCCGAACTGGTTGTTGCTGCCCGTCGTATTGCCGTAGCCGCTTTGGTAGCCGCTGAAGTGGTTGTTGCTGGCCGTCGTGTTGTTGAAGCCGCTCTGGTAGCCGTTGAACAGGTTATTGTTGCCCGTGGTGTTGTAGTAGCCGCTAAAGGTGCCAGTGAACACGTTGTTGCTGCCGTTCGTGTTGTTCTGGCCACTGGCGTTGCCGCTGAACACATTAAGGCTGCCCGTCGTGTTGCTCGTGCCGCTCAGGGCTCCGCTGAATACATTGCCGCCACCGGTCGTGTTGCTCAAGCCGCTGTAGTGGCCGCTGAACACGTTGTCGGTGCCCGTCGTATTCAGGTAGCCGCTGCCGCTGCCGCTGAACACGTTGTTGCTGCCCATGGTGTTGCTGTAGCCGCTGCCGGAGCCGTTGAACACGTTGTCGTTGCCGGTGGTGTTGCTGTTGCCGCTCAAGTACCCGCTGAACGTGTTTTGCTGGCCGGTGGTGTTGGTTTCGCCGCTAAAAGTGCCCGTGAACACGTTGCTGCTGCCGGTCGTGTTGGCAAGGCCGCTTCGGGCCCCGCTGAACACGTTGCCGGCGCCGGTAGTGTTGGCGTAGCCGCTCAGAAAGCCACTGAACAGGTTAAAGCTGGCGCTCGTATTGCTGTAGCCGGCCTGGTAGCCGCTGAACTGGTTGGCGCCGCCCGTCGTGTTGGCCTGGCCGGCCTGGAAGCCCAGATACAGGTTGTTGCCGGCCGTGTTCTGGCCCAGATTCAGGCCCCCGTCGGCCCGCACGCCCACGCCCACGGCGGCGCCGATGCTGGCCCCGGTGCCCACCAGCGCGTTGGCTTGCAGGTTCACATCCTGGGTGGCCGTATGGTTGCCCAGGTTGTCGCCCGTGGGGTTGATAAACGTCCAGGCGGGCGCGGCGGGCGGGCCGGCGTTGAACCAGAAGCCCACTTGCGGAGAGCCGTCGGTCTGAAACACGAGCAGGCCCGTGGCCGGATTGGCAATGGCCCCGCGCTGGGCCGCCGTCAGGCGCGGCACAAGCACCCCGGCTTTGGTGGAGGTCACGTCGAGCGCGGCCGAGGGGTGGGGCGCGGCCGTACCCACGCCCACGCCCTGGGCACGGGTGAGCACGGGAGCGGCCAGCAGCAGCGCGACGGCCAAGCCAGGGAAGCGGTTTTTCATCGGAAATCAGCAAAAAGAAGAATAAAACCCCTTAGCAACGGGCCGTGGGGCCGAAAAAACCCTGCCTTGTACGCCCGCCCAAACCCTTTTTCCCGCGGCCCCATGTCCGCCACCGCCTACCTCTACTCGCCCCTGGGGATGCTGGCCCTGACCGGCTCCGAAGCTGGTCTGCACGCCGTGCGCTTCCTCGACCACTACGCGCCCGCCCCCACCGCCCCGGCCGCCGTGCCCGGCTGCCTGCAAGCCGCCTACGAGCAGCTCCGGGCCTACTTCGGGCGTGAATTGCGCGAGTTCCGCCTGCCCTGCGCCCCCCCGACGGGCACCGTCTTCCAGCGGCAGGTGTGGGCGGCGCTGCCCGGCATCGGCCACGGCCGCACGGCCTCGTACCTGGACCTGGCCCGGCTGCTGGATAATCCGAAGTCGGTGCGGGCCGTGGGCGCGGCCAACGGCCAGAACCCGCTGCCCATCGTCTGGCCCTGTCACCGGGTGGTGGGGGCCGACGGCTCGCTCACCGGCTACGCGGGCGGGCTGCTCCGCAAGCGCTGGCTGCTGGCCTTCGAGCAGCCCACCGTGCAGGGCGGGCTGTTTGGGTGAGAGTTTGGGAAGTGAGACTATGGGGAGTGAGACTGTGGGAGGCGAGACATGAGACGTTAGACCTCTCGACAAGCGTCTCACATCTCACCTCCCACAGTCTCATGTCTCATGTCTAACGTCTCATGTCTCACGCCGCCGGGGGCACTTTGCGCCGCAGCCGCCGCAGGCCCAGGCCCAGGCCGGCGGCCAGCAGCAGGCTCGCGCCGCCGTCGAGTGGGATTTCGGTGGGGCCTTGCGGGGCGGGGCCGCCGCTGCCGGGCGGCCCGCTCTGGGCCTGGGCTAAGCGGGCCAGCAACAACATCAGCAGCAGCCCGGCCGCGCGGCAAAGCCAGGGCGCGGGCGGAGAAAACGGGAAGGTTTTCATACTCAGAAAAGCAAAAAATCAGGGTGAAAAATGATTGGCAAGCAACTGTTTCCAGGGCCGCAGGCAGTGGCTGGAGCCACCGGAAAAGTGATTTATTGGAACACGAGACGTTGACGGGTGAGACTATGGGAAGTGAGACACAAGGCGTTGGGGGTGAGACGCTGAGAAGCGAGATGGAAGACTCTTACTGAGTTAATTATCTGTCCCCTGTCTCACTTCCTACAGTCTCACCGCCCAACGTCTCACCGCCTTACTCCACCACCACGCGCTTGACGACCACGGCCCCGACGGTGCCAGGCAGGCGCAGGCGCAGCGCGTAGAGGCCGCTGGCCAGGCCGCGCACGTCGAACGGCTCGCTCAAGCCAGTGGCGGCCAGGGTCAGCGTACGCGCCCGCACCACCTGGCCGAGGGCATTGACGAGCCGGGCCTCCACGGTGCGGGTGGGCGGCAGGGCGGGCAGCTGCACGGCAAAGTCGCGGTGGGCGGGGTTCGGGAAGAGGCTGACCTCGCCGGCCGTGAGCGAGCCGGGGCGGGCAGCGAGCGCGGCGGCCGGCCCGAAGCGCAGGCTGAGCCGGTCGGAGCGCAAGTCGGCGGCGCTGAGCGTGAACTCGTAGCGCGACTGCTGACGCAGATTAGTCTGGGTGCCGGTGGCCGCGTCGAACAGATAGACGGTCGCCGCGCTCAGGTTCAGCAGCGAATCGGCCACGAGGGCGTAGCGGCCCGGCTGGGGCGCGTAGAGGCGCAGCGGCACGGATTGGGTCGCGCTCGCCGAGCCGTTCAGGGCGGGCAGGCCGTTGATGCTCAGCTCGTCGGGGCCGGCTAGGCTAGCCAGGCTCAGGGCCAGGCCGGGGTTGCGTAGCTTGTAGGCATCGGCGGCCGGGTCGAAGGCGGGCGTGGTGGTCGGGTCGAAATACACCACCGTCTGGTCGGGGGCGACGGCCATAGTGTTGGCCGCCCCGCGCAAGCTCAGGAAGGCGCGGGGGCGCGGGTCAGATGCCCCCCGATACAGGAGGGAGTTGGTGGCGTTCCAGCTCGTCACGCGGTTGGCGTTGTCCAGCCGCAGGGTGCCCGACTGGGTGACCCCGGTGACGCGCACGAAGAAGCCCTGGCCGCTGGCGATGAGCGGGTTGCCGATGCCGGCCACGTAGCTCCGGTAGGTGCCCGCGTAGGGGCCGCTGCTCTCAAACACGTACACCGCGCCGCCCAGGTTCTGGAGGTTATTGCCGGGGGTCGTGCCCACACTCAGCGTGCTCCAGTCGAGCGGGCTGGGGTAAGGATTGCCGAGCAAATGCCAGCCGGCCACGGCCGCGTTCGGGCCGTAGGCCAGGCCGTTCACCTGCTTCGGCCCGGTGCCGGGCAGCCCCTGGAAGGTAATCGTCTGGCTGCCGCCGACCTGCACGGTGTAGCCCTGCCCGACCCCCATGTTATCGGTCAGCGAGTTGGGCGAAGTCCAGCCCTGGTCGAAGTCAGCCAGCCCGCCGCCCGTGGCCGGCACCGCGTTCTGGTTGTAGCCGAACACCGTTGGGAAAGGCACTACCGTGGGCCGCTGGGGGCCGGGAGTCGTGTTATAAACCGGGTTCACGACGATGGGCGCCCCGCCGCTGCCGAGCTGGCTCATCGTGGCCAGGGACACGGGGGGGCTGAAGTGGCGGTAGCCAAAGCCGCCGTTGCGAACCGGGCTGACGTAGCGCTGCGCCTGAAACAGGCCCACGCCCGCCCCGGCCAATCCCCCGCCGGTGTTGTCCACGAGGGCCGTGCCGGTGGGGCCGGACAGCAGCCGCACCTGGTTATTGGCCCCCACCAGCAGACTGCCGCTCGTAAAGCGCAGCACCCGCGCCACGTCGAGGCTGGCGTTGGTCAAATCCAGAAAGCTGCTGGCCAGCGACAGGTTCACGGTCAGCTCGCGCACCAGCATGGGCAGGGCCGGGCCGGTGGCCGGGTTGCCCGTGGTGCCGTTGTACACGTAGCTCGCATCGGAGCTGAACGCGCGCGCGCCGCCCACCTGCACGGCCCCGGTCGGCCCACTCGGGCTGATGCCGGCCGGGTCGCAGATGCCCAGCGTGGCTCCGGCGGCGAGCGTGAAGCTGCCGGCCCCGGTCAGCGGCTGGCAATTCGTATTCAGCCGGCCGCCGTCCTGCACGGTCAGGGTTTGGTTGACGACCAGCGCGCCGCCCAGCGTGGCCACCCCGGTGGGAGTTACGGTCACGTTGTCGTAGGTGCCCTGCACGGTCTGGGTCGTGCTCACGATGAGATTATTGGGAGCCGTACCCAACGTGGTGAAGCTCGCCGGCCCGACGCGCACACTGGCCTGGCCTCCCGTGCAGGTCTGGATAACATAGAACTGATAAGCCGTGGCCGGGGCGAGGCCGGTCAGCGCGCGGGTGGGCGAAGTCAGGCCGGCGACCGTAGTGCCGCCCGCCGAGCCGGGCGTGAAGCCGCTCAGGCCGTATTCCACGACGTAGGTGGCCGCGCTGGCACCGGGCGTCCAGCCTAGGACAGCCCCGGTAGTGGTGATGCCGGCTGAAGTCAGGCCCGTGGGCGGGTCGCAGGTGGCCGCCGTGGTGCTGAACCCGAGCGGCCCCACCCGGACGCTGCTCAGGCCCGAGCCGCAAATCTGGGTGAGATAGGCTTGGTAGGCCGTGCCGGGGGTCAGGCCGGTCAGGCCCGCGCTGGTGTTGTTGTTAGTGGCCGCCGTGCCGGTGCCCGGCGCGAAGCCCGTCGGCCCGTACTCCAGGCGGTAGAGCACCCCGGCCGCGCCGGGAGTCCAGGTGAGCGAGGCGCTGGTAGCGGTGAGGTTGCTCGCGGCGAACGCCTGCACCGGGTCACAAACCCCCGGCGTGGTGACGCAGAGCGTAAACGTGCCGTTGGCGGCCGTGGCCAGCTGCGAGTAGTACGGACACACCCGCACGTAGTAGGTCTGGCCCACGGTCAGGTTGCGTACGCTGATGCTGTCGATGGTGCCGGGCGTGGTGCTGGCCTGGTCGCCGTAGCGCAGGCTGGTGCCGCTGGCGCAGGGGCCGGTGCGCAGGTTCACCACCAGGTCCAGTCCGGCTGTGTTGGTCAGGGAGATGCTCGCCGCCGCGTTGGTCGCCACGAACGAGTACCACACGTCGTTGGCCGCGCCCGCCGCGGTCGTGCCCGGCCCGGCCGCGCCGCTCACCGTGGATTGTGTCGCCCCGAACACCGTGCCGCTGGTCGGCACGCAGGCGGCCGACGGGTTGGTCAGGGCCACGGCCCCGGTGCATTCGTCGTTGGCCGGCGTGTTGCTGGGCCGGTCCACGCAGATGGTGAACGCGCCCTGGGTGGGCGAGAGCGGCAGGGCGAGGTACGAATACACCCGCACGTAGTAGGTCTGGCCCACGACGAGGCCGGTCGTGAGCATCACGGGCGGGTCGGAGGTGAAGAGCGCCGTGGCCGAAGCCCCCGGGCAACTCCCCGGCCCGAAGAGCTGATGCACGAAGTCGGTGTTGGCTACGGTGGGGTCCACCGTGATGCGGTGCTGGGGGCTGGTCGCCACGAACGAGTACCACACGTCGTCGTCGGCCGTGCCCACGCTGGCGGGCGGGCCGCTGCCGGTGGCCCCGCCCACGGTGCCGGCCGTCGGGGCGCAGGGCGTAGCCGGGGTCAGCACCTGGGCGTTGGCGCACAGGTCGTTGGCGGGCGTGGTGGTGAAGGTGATGGTCGGCGTGGGCGGCGAGGTGCTGCCCGCCCCGCAATTACTCACCGCCGACACGGTGTAAATCGTGGCCGGCGCGAGGCCCGTCAGCGCCACGGGCGAGGCCGTGGGGTTAGGACTAACCGTCTGCACCGGCCCGCCCGCCGCCTGGTACGTGACGGTGTAGGAGCTGGCCGTGGCGCTGGCCGCGAAGCTCAGGCTGGCCGTGGTGGCGGTGATGCCGCTCAGGACCGGGGCCGTGGGCGGGGCGCAGGTGGCGGCCGTCAGCCGCACATTGTCGATGCCGATGTCGGTGTTGCCGAACTCGGCCGTAGCCCGAAACCGGATGACGCTCGTGGCCGAAGAGCTGGGCACCGTCACGCTCTGGGGCGTGTAGGTTGTCGCTACGAAGAGCGTCAGCAGCGGGGTGGCCCCGAACGTAACCCCGCCGTCGGTGCTGAGCAGCACGTCGAGCTTTTCGGGGTTGTTGGTGCCCACGGTGGCCGCGTTCACGTAGTCGAACGACAGCGTTTTGGTGCCGGCGGGGCTGAGGTCCACGTACAAATCGAGGCTGCCGGTGCTGCCCCGGTTGGCACCGGCGCTGTGAAAGATTGCCGACCGGCTGCCCTGGCTGGCCACCGGCGAAGGCAGAAATTGGGTCGGCGAGCGCCAAAGGGCGGCCCCGCCGTCGTCGTCGCGCCGCCACGACTGGTCACCGATGAGCGGGGTGGTGCGCCAACTGGCCCCGGCCGCGTTGCGCGTGGCGCAGGCATCCACCCAGGATGCTTCGAAGCTCTGATTGACGGGCAGCGTGGCGTAGGTGGGCGGCGGGCCGGGGCAAACCGGCGGCGTGAAGGTGAAGGTGAGGCCGCTCACGGTGGGCTTGGCCGCGATGTTATTGGTGGCGGTGGTGCTGCTGGCCGTGGCCGACAAGCTCAGGCCATTAACCGACAAAAACGAGCCAGGCCCCTGCCCGCCCGTCGCCCGCAGCCCCACCGACGCGCTCGGCGAGGTAGGCGTAGCGGCTTCGGGGCGGTAAATCAGTTCGACCTGGTTGCTGCCCTCGCGCAGCCGAATCTGAAACGAGATGCTGCCGGCCGTGGCATTGTAGCTCCAGCCCCAGCGCAGCCACTCGAACGTGAACACCCGTGCGCCGGGCGCACCCGTGACCACGTAACTCGCCTGGCTGCCGCTCACGTTGCCCATCAAGTCGTTCCACAGCCCGGCGATGAGCGGGTCGCTGGCATTCGTAACGAAGGCGAGATTGTTGAAGTAGGTCGAGGTGCCGATGTTCGGGTTGAAGGTCAGGTACCCGTCCGACGTGGCGACGACGGAGGTATAATTCACGCCTTCATATTGAAAGGTGAAGCCCAGCGGGATGGCCGGCGTGTTGCCCGTGTCCACGCGCAGGCCCGGCACGGTCGTGGGCGCAACCGAGCCGCTGGCCAGCTCCGTGAACGTGCCGGCGCTGGCGGCAAAGGTGTAGTTAGCCACGAGTTGGGCGCGGCCGCTGAGCGGCAGCAGCAGCCAAAGCAGCAGCAGCAGCGGCGCGGCGGCCAGCTTCGGCCACCGGCTCCGCAGCCGGCGGCGCGGGCCAAGCGAGGGGTCGGGCGGCGAAGCAGTTTTCGGCGAGGCAGTCAGGGTAGCTTTCATAAAGAGCGTGGGGGAAGAAGGGGTGAAAGAATCAGGCGGGAAATGGGCGGGGGTAGTGGGCGGTCGGGCGGCCCGAAACCGGTCCCGCTTGCCCCTCCTGGAGCCACCGCAAACTTCCCCCGGCCCGCTGCCTGCCTGTTAGCACCCAGCTTACAAAAACCAACACCCTCGTTGCACGGCCCTTTTTTTAGCCTGACACGCCCCGCTCAAATCCTGACACGCTCGTTTCAGCCATTGCCTTATATCTTTGGCTATCAGCGATGCGCTGATTTGAAGTGTGCTGGCTAGTGTGTAGTTTTGAGTCAGGGTGTTGGTACATTGGCTCGCCGCCGTTTGCTCCACCCCAAGCCCTTTCCCACGCAACCCCATCGCCTAGCCCCTCGCCCCACGCAACCCCATCCCCTAGCCCCTCTGGCCCCTCCCCCCGATGGGGAAGGGGCTAGGGGATGGGGTTGCGGGGAAGGGGCTAGGCGATGGGGTTGCGTGGGGCCAGCCAGCACTCACCGGCTCTGCCCCTGCCCCTCAGCCTATGCCCCGTCTGCTACTCGTCCTGCTGCTGACCCTCGCCCGGCTTCCCGCCTGGTCGGCGGCACCGGCCGCGCCGGCCCCGCCCGACGCGGACGTGCCGGGCGGACCCGTGGGGCTGCGCGACACGGCTCAGATTTACGCCCTGGGCCGGCACTGGAGCCTGCTCACCGACGCGCGGCCCGACGCGGCCGACCACCCGCTGAGCCTGGCCCAGGTGCGGACCGCCCCCTACGCCGCCCGCTTCGTGCCCAGCCAGGAGCTGATTCCGAACCGCAGCACGAGCGCCGCCGACTACTGGCTGCGCTGCCAGGTGCGGGTTGAGGGCGGCCACGTCGGCGCGGCCTGGCTGCTGGTGGCGGGCCTGACCAACAGTCAGCCGTTCGAGGTGTTCGTCGTGCCGGCTGAAGAAGAGGCTGTTAGCCAGGAGCCAGAAGCGATGCCGGTCTGGCGGCAATTCGTGCGCGACGACGACCCCGCCCGGCCCGGCCCCCGCGCCGTGGCGGCCCGCGCGCCCAACCTGCTGCTGCCCCCGCTGCGGCCGGGCCGCGCCTACTGGCTGTTCGTACACAGTCGCGGCGACCTGTTCTGGTTCAGCCTCGCCGAGCGCACCCACTACCTCCAGACCCTGCGCCGGCAGGACGCGGTGTCGGCCGCGTACTTCGGCATTCTGCTGGCCCTGGCCCTGTATAATCTGCTGCTCTTCCTCGCCGTGCGCGACCGCGGCTACCTGTACTACGTGCTCTTCACGGTCAGCTTCGCGCTGCTGCAAGCCCACCTGACCGGCTACTGGGAGCAGCTGGGCTGGCCCGAACCCGGCGGCCCGGGGCTGACCCAGAACGCGGTGCTGGCCGCCAACATGGCCGCCGCCGTGTTCATGGTGCGCTCGTTTCTGGATACGACCCGCCGCCGGCCGCGCCTCGACCGGGCGCTGCGGGCGGCGCTGGGGCTGGTGCCGCTGCCGCTGCTCGGGACCGCGCTGGGTGAGGTGGGTGGGCCGGTGTTTGGGCCGGTGTTCGGGTTGCTGCCGCTGGCGGCCCCGCTGCTGCTGTGCGCCGTGCTGCTGGGGGCGGGCGTGGCTCAATTGCTGGCCGGCCACCGGCCCGCCCGCTACTTGGTCGGCGGCTGGGCGCTGCTGGTGGCGGCCATTGGGGCATATTATCTGCGGACGCTGGGCTGGCTGCCGGTGAGCTGGCTGACCGAATACGGGGTGCGGGCGGCATCGGTGCTCGAAGTGATTTTGCTCTCGCTGGGCCTAGCCGCCCGCATCAACCTGGCCCGGCAGCAGCGGCAGGCGGCCCAGCGGACGGCCCTGGCCGCGCTGCGCGAAAAAGACCAGCTCCGTCAGCGGGCCAACGCCGCGCTGAGCCGCCGGGCCGAAGAGCTACAAACCGCCAACGCCGCGCTGCAAGCCAGCCAGCGCACCACCGGCGACCTGCGCGAGCTGGACGAGCTTAAAACGCGCTTCTTCACCAACGTGAGCCACGAGCTGCGTACCCCGCTCACCCTGATTCTGGGGCCGCTCGACGAGCTGCGCGCCCGCCCGCCGGCCGCGCCCGCGCCCGCCGACCTGCCCGCCCGCCACGCCCTGATGCACCGCCACGCCACGCGCCTGCTCGACCTCATCAACCAGCTCCTCGACGTGGCCCGCCTCGAAGCCGGCTAGCTCCGCCTCCACGCCCACCCCCTCGACCTGGCCGCCTTCATCCGCCGCGCCGCCGCCGCCTTCGACTCGCTGGCCGTCGCCCGGGGCCTGCGCCTGCGCGTGACCGTGCCCCGGCATCCCGTGCCCGTGCGGGCCGACGCCGACCAGCTCGAAAAGGTGCTCGCCAACCTGCTCGGCAACGCGCTGAAGTTCACGCCTTCCGGTGGCGAGGTGCGGGTGCGGCTGAGCGTGGCCGGGGCCGAGGACGAAGTGGGAGTTGAAGCCAACGCGGAAGTCGCTGAAGTTGGAACTGAGGCTGCTGCTCAAGCTGAAGCTACCGGCCAGGCCGTGCTAACCGTGGCCGATACCGGACCGGGCATCGGGGCGGCGCACCTGCCGTTTCTGTTCGACCGCTTTTACCAGGTGAACGACTCGGCCAGCCGTCACCATGCCGGCACTGGCATCGGCCTGGCGCTGGTCAAGGAGCTGGTCGCGCTGCACGAGGGCACCGTGGCCGTGGCCAGCACCGAGGGCCAGGGCAGCGTGTTCACCGTACGCCTGCCCCTCACGCGGGAAGCAGTGGCTGACCTCGAGCCAGACCCGACGCGTGACGACTTCGCCGCGCCCGCGCTGATTGCCGCTGACGGGGTCTTGGGTAACGGCGCCGCTAACGGCGCCGCTGGCGAGCTGAGTGCCGAACCCAACTTCGAGCCGGCTTTCGCTGACCTTGATGCCGACCCCGCTGCCGAGATCCGCCCGCTGGTGCTCGTCGTGGACGACCACGCCGACATGCGGGCCTACGTGGCGAGCTGCCTCCGCGCCGAGTTTCGGGTGCTGACCGCCGCCGCCGGCGAAGCTGGCTTGGCCATGGTGGCCGAAGCCGGCCCCGACCTGGTGTTGAGCGACTTGATGATGCCCGGCCTCGACGGGCTGGAGCTATGCCGCCGCCTCAAAACCGACGAGCGCACCAGCCACATCCCGGTGGTGCTGCTTACGGCCCGCACCGCCGACGAGAGCCGCCTGGCCGGCCTCGAGCTGGGCGCCGACGACTACCTGACCAAGCCCTTCCGGCCCCAGGAGCTGCGCGCGCGGGTGCGCAACCTGCTCACCCAGCGCGCCTTGCTGCGCCGCCGCTTCGCCCGCGAAATCACCCTCCAGCCCCGCGATATCGCCATCACGTCGGCCGACGAGGCGTTTCTGACCCGCGCGCTGGCTGTAGTGGAAGCGGAAATGGCCAACGCCGAGTTCGACATTGAGCACTTCGCCGCCGCCCTGCACCTGAGCCGCATCCAGCTCTACCGCAAGCTCAAGGCCCTCACCGACCAGGCGCCCACCGACTTCGTGCGCACCCTGCGCCTGCGCCGCGCCGCCCAGCTGCTGGCCGCCCAGGCCGGGCAGGTGGCCGAAGTGGCGTACCAGGTGGGTTTTACCAACTTGTCGTACTTCAGCAAGTGCTTCCGGGCCGAGTTCGGCCACCCGCCTTCGGCTCACGTGACGGCGGAGTAAGCTGACTTGGTTAGTTAGTGTGGCCGGCTCGCCGCCCGTAAAACCCCATCCCCTAACCCCTTCCCCGATGGGGAAGGGGAATTAGCCTTAGTTTCTAGCTCTAGAGCGGACGTAAGACTAGAAACTATAACTAGTCCCCCTTCCCCATCGGGGAAGGGGTTAGGGGATGGGGTTTTACGGACGGCGAGTTAGCCCTTAACGGCTGTGGGGCCGGCCCCAAGGGGTCTTGTGAGGCGCTACGAGCGCCGGGCTTCCGTACCTTGACCCGGAAACCGCTCACTCAGCCGCCTCCCCATGAAACCGCTCGCCCTCCTGCTGCCGACGCTGCTGCTCGCTGGCGCCGCCTTCGCCCAACCCATGCCCGCCAAAAAGCCCCTCGCCTACCCCGCCACCCGCACCGTGGACACGACCACGACCTACTTTGGCACGAAAGTGCCCGACCCGTTCCGCTGGCTCGAAGACGACCGCGCGGCCGATACCAAGGGTTGGGTCGAAGCCCAGAACGCGGTGACCCAAGGGTTTCTGGAACGGATTCCGTTTCGGGAAGCCATTCGCAAGCGCTACGAGACGCTGTATAACTACGAGAAGTTTTCGGCCCCGACCCACGAGGGGCAGTACTTGTACTACGGCCGCAACTCGGGCTTGCAGGCCCAGTTCGTGCTCTATCGGCAGGCGGTAAGCGGGGCCGGCGCGCCGGAGGTGTTTCTCGACCCCAACACGTTTTCGAAAGACGGCACGACCTCGCTCGGCGGCATCGAGTTCAGCCGCGACGGCAGCCTGGCCGCGTACCAGATTTCGGAAGGCGGCTCCGACTGGCGCAAAATCATCGTGCTGCGCACGGCCGACCGGCAGCTCATCGGCGACACGCTCAAAGACATCAAGTTTTCGGAAGTGGCCTGGCGCGGCAACGAGGGGTTTTATTATAGCTCGTATGAAAAACCCAAAGCCGGCTCCCAGCTGGCGGGCAAAACCCAGGTTCACCAGCTGTTCTACCACAAGCTTGGCGCCAAGCAAAGCGCCGACCAGCTGATTTTCGGCGGCGAGAAAGACCCGCACCGCTACGTGCAGGCGTATTTGACCGAGGACGAGCGGTTCCTGCTCGTGTCGGCGGCCAACACGACCACCGGCAACCGCCTCTACGTGCGGGATTTGAGCCGGCCCGGCGCGGCGCTCGTGCCGGTGGTGGAAGATGAGAAAAGCGACGTGAACGTGGTGGACAACGTGGGCGGCAAGCTCTTCATTTATACCAACTACCAAGCGCCCAATTTTCGGCTCGTCACGGTGGATGCCGCCGCGCCCCAGCCCGCCAACTGGCGCGATTTGATTCCCGAAACCAAGAACGTGCTCGAAGTGTCGGCCGTGGGCGGCAAGCTCTTCGCTAATTATTTGAAGGACGCGACATCCTATGTCGAGCAGTACGACCGCGCCGGGCGGCGCGAGCGGGTGATTGCGCTGCCGGGCGTGGGCACGGCCAGCGGCTTCCGGGGCAAGAACGCGGACAAGGCGACGTACTACACCTTCACGTCGTACACGTACCCGCCCACGATTTTCCGGCTCGATGTGGCCAGCGGGCAGTCCAGGGTGTACAAAAAACCCACCGTGCAGTTCGACCCGACCAAATACGAGTCGAAGCAGGTGTTCTTCGCCTCGAAGGACGGCACGCGGGTACCAATGATTATCACCCACCGCAAAGGGCTGGCCCTCAACGGCCGGAACCCGACGCTGCTCTACGCCTACGGCGGCTTCGCGGTGAACATGACTCCCGCGTTCAGCACCTCGACCATTATTCTGCTGGAGCAGGGCGGCGTGTACGCCGTGCCCAACCTGCGCGGCGGCGGCGAGTACGGCGAAAGCTGGCACCAGGCCGGCACCAAGCTGCGAAAGCAAAACGTGTTCGACGACTTCATCGCCGCCGCCGAGTATTTGAAAGCCGAGAAGTACACCGACACCGACCACCTGGCCATTTCGGGCGGCTCGAACGGGGGCCTGCTCGTGGGGGCGGTGATGACCCAGCGGCCCGAGCTGTGCCGGGTGGCGCTACCGGCCGTGGGGGTCATGGACATGCTGCGCTACAACCAGTTTACGGCCGGCGCGGGCTGGGCCTACGACTACGGCACGGCCCAGGACTCGCCCGAGATGTTCCAGTACCTGTATAAATACTCGCCCTACCACGCCCTGAAGCCGGCCGCCTACCCGGCCACGCTCATCACCACCGCCGACCACGACGACCGCGTCGTGCCGGCCCACTCGTTCAAGTTCGCCGCCCGCTTGCAGCAAATGCAGCAGGGACCCAACCCGGTGCTCATCCGCATCGAAACCAAAGCCGGCCACGGGGCGGGCCGCTCGACCGCTCAGATTATCGCCGAGCAGACGGACAAGTGGGCGTTTATGCTGGCCACGATGGGGCTGGGGTACGGGGAGGCGAAGTAGGCGGGCGCGGGAGAATTATTTACTTGCGCTCGTCATCCACACGGAGGCGGGGCCGGGGGGTGCCTCCCGGCGCGGCCCGAAGATGTCAAACTGAAACCCGGTTTGAAACTGCACGAAGGTGCGGTTGGACTGGTAGAAGAGGTGCGAAAGCTGCGCCCGCGCAAAATATTCGGTGTTTTCAGCAATTTTGAAGCGCCCCGTTATCTCATACTGCATCACGCCCTGATACCAGTAACGATGTAATAATCCGCCTACGATGGTGTAGGAGGCATCTTCATTAGTGGGGGATTGCTGGGTAATGCGTAGATTGATACCTCCGTCGCGGTCGTTAAAAAGCGTGTAGCGATGGTAGCCCACGCGCACGAGCAGGCCCAGGCGCGACTCCGGGCGAATCCGGGCTTTGAGCGCGAAGCCGTAATTGCCTACGTTCAGGGCGCTATCTACGGCGAAAAACTTTTTAGGAGAGCGGTTGAGGCGTGTCAGCGTATCGTGGACATCCACGCGGTTTAAGCCGAAGCTAAAATCGAGGGCAAAGTCCGACTTAAAGCGCGGCAGCCGCATCCCAATCAGGTTGTAGTCGCCTCCCACCCGCAGGTAGGTATAACGTAGCAGGTCTATCGTATTTACCTCATAGGCACCCGACACGGCGGTGGAGCGCAGGGGCAAGTAGCGGTTCTGCTGCTCAATCTTGCTTAGGGTTACGAAGGGGGTAAAGTAGGCAAAACCCTGAAGCTGAAAATTGGGCGAGGCTTTCGACCACGGCGCCCCGAACACGAATTTTTTATCAATCTCGACCTGCACCAAGCCGTTGGGATTGTCGGCCCGAAATCCGTTAAGGTCGGTATAGAGACGGGCTTGCAGCAGCTTAGTGGTAGCAATCTTGGTAAACGTGCGGCGTGGCAGCGCGTCATTTACCCGCACCCGATACACGCCATCGGCCGGGCTGCGGTCGCCGCCCTGCGCCATCAGACGCGGGTAATAGCGCAACAGGTCGGTCAGGCGCACGTAAGCTTGGTGGGGCGGGCCGTGGTTGAGAAACGGATATTGCAGCCAGAGGCGCTGCCGCGCCCACTCCTGGTTCAGGTCGCGGTCCGAGGAAATGCCGATGGGTACCCGGCTCTCAAAGCACACTTTTTGCCCGCCCACTGCCTTCGGCACACCCGTCGAATCCATCCGGCCCATCATCTTCAGCCCCATCAGGGCACCGTCTTCTACCTCCATATCCAGCGAGTCGAGCAGAAACGTGCCGTGCGGACGGGTAATGAGCGGGTAATAGACGTTGCCACTCGGCAACAAATCCAGGGTACCGGCCACGGGTGCCGCCAGCAGCAGGGTCTGTTCCCGTACATAGTCCAGATAAATATTTTCTAGTTCGTTGCGTACCGTAACCGTGTTGGAGGCCCCTGGCGCGAGGTCTAGTATCAGGTTTCGGGTAAGGGCATCTCTCACCGGGCCACGCGCATCTTTCGTCGCCTTCGCCAACTCCTCATTAGCCTTTTTAACCGTTGCCTGGAGCTTACTAGCGGCGGCCATCGAGTCCGTATTAGCCAGCTTTTGCAACTTGTTGAATCTTGTGCTGCTGGCTCTATACTCACTATCAGCTTTCGCCTGCTTCTTTTTAAAATCTGCTTGCAGCCGCTGCCGAACCGAGGCGCTATCAGCCCGAGAAGCGTACTTACTTACACTATCACGTAACGTATCAACGAAAAGCTTTTTGTCCTTTGTCAGTTTTTGCTGAAGACTGTCCAGGCTGGCGCGTATCTTAGCTGGGCTGCCCTGTTGCCACTGCTGCGTCTCGTAGGCTGTTTGCGTCGTCTGCGCGAATTTTTGGCTGGCGGCCACCACGCTGCTGTAGTCGGCCTTTGTCGTATCGGCTTGGCTTAGGCGACCAATTTGAAAATCACCCAGAATTTTTTCCACGAACAAGGCGCGAGTGAGCATAGAAAACTTCAAATAAGCCGTAACCGTGTTGGCCTGCGGAGGGCAGCTATTCGGCTCAGAAGTAGAGGTGATGCCGCTCACGAAACTTCCCTTTGGTGTACTATAACGAACGCACACCCGGTAACGCTCCCCGCCAGGGGTGCTGGCTCCCACATCAGTAAGCGTAACGTCCAAGATACGAGTGTACACTTGCTTAGCTGTACTGCTAAATGTGGTAAACGGAGCTTCGCGGCGATAGAGTACTGACGGCGCGGCCCCCGGTGCGGGTGGCGGTGGCCCCGGTACAGGAATTAGGACTCCCCTGCCGTTTTTGATAGTAAGGAGCTTGCTGACTGGTTGCGAGTTCAAGGCAATTTGTTTGTCAAACTGCTTTTCTATCTCGTTCTGAGCATTAGCCAGAAACATACGACGTGCCCGCCGCCGCCCAGTCGTAAATCTGCGCCGCAGCAGGTTGCGGTATGGCAGCAGCAACGGCCGCCACGTTTTTTCCGCAGCCTGCGATTTTCGGATAATCTGGCGGGTTCTGTGGTCTTTGCGAGCGGCCCGGCGCAGCTCGCGCAGCAGCCGCTGGGCCACGTCATAAGGCGTGTCGTCGTCCAAGTCTACTGACAGGGATGGAACGTCGAGTGTGGTGCTGCGTAATGGGGGCTTGGCTACTCTAGTGCCGGCTGCGGCCGGGCCGCGGCCAGGCTGGGCGGTACCTGCCGAGCCGCCGACTGTTTGGTTGATATTTGCCTCGACTCTGGTTGAATCAGCATAAATCCTTATTGGACGACTAATTTTTAATTCATATGGACCAACTCCCGTACCCTGGACCGCATCTAAAGTGAGCCGAATATTTTGGGCCAGGCTCAGGGCGGGCAGGCCGAGCAATGCGGCCAACAGCAGACGGAAGGGAAGTGTCATGGGTCAGGCCGCTACCGAGCGGCGTAAGGAGTTTTTAGTTGTCAGCCGGCACCGGGCCTGCTTCAAGCGGCGGGGCTGCTTGCGTCGCTAGGGTTTGCGGCGGCCTACTTGGCGGCCTTCCCCTTGCGATGTCCCGCGTCGTCCACCTGCGCGGCCTGCTTGAGGGCTTGATACGCACCCGGCTGCGAGTCTCTAAGCAGTTCGAGGCCGGCGCGGAAGTCGTCTTGCAGAAAGCGGTTGAGGGCGCTGAGCCGGGCCGTGGCGGTGGCTCCGTTGATTTTGCCCGCGTCGAGGGCCAGCTGGGGGCTGCCGAGCAGGCCGTCGAAGGCGGCGGCCTCGGCGGCGAGGGTTTTCAGGTCGGCGGCGTTCAGGTTGTAGTAGGCCAGGTCTTTGGCGCGGGCGGCGGCGCGGCGGCTCAGGTCGGCGGCTTCGGTGGCGAATACCAGCTCGCCCATGCTGCGGTAGTCGGTGGGGTTGCGGTGCATCTTGGCGGCTTCCTCCAGGTTGTTTTCGCTTTTGTAGAGCAAGTACAGCGCGTTGGCCACCTTCACGAGCCGGGCGGTGAGCGCGGTGCCGGCCGTATTCTTCGTCAGGGTGGCCCCTTCCGAGGTAATGGCGTTTTTGGTGGCCGCCCCGTTGAGCAGCGCCAGCTGCTGCCCAAACTCGGTGGCGAGCCGGGCAAAAGCAGGTACCGAGGCCACGGCCGGGGCCTGGTCGGTCAGGGTTTGCTGCACCTTGCGGTGGCGGGCGAGGCGGGCCAGCTGGTTCTTATTCATCGGGGCAAGAAATAGAAGTAAAGCAGGAAAAGGGTAATAAAAAGGGCATTTGCAGCGTCCGGAAGCACTCGCGCGAATGCTTACTCGTCCGTCAGCACCCTTCCCACGCCCGGCAGCCGTGCTTTCAGGGTTGAGAGCCGCGTTCCCACGGCCGCGAGCCTGGCTCCTACGCCCGAAAGCAGGCTTTCTACCGCTGAGAGCACGCTTGCCGCAGCCGAAAGCACGGCCCGCACGGCCGGGAGCAGGCTTTACTAGCCGGAGAGTAGGATTTACGGCAGAATAACCCCGGCTCCCACGTCCGCGAGCAGGGGTTGGGGCGAGGGCACACCCGGGTGTTCGCCGGCGTGGCGCTGCACCAGCAGCTGCTGCACCCGGCCAATCATGTCGGGCTTGCTCACGTGCTGGCCGGGGCAGCCTTTGTGGGTCGTGAGGGGGTCTTCCTTGTGCAGGCGCAGGGTGGCGGGGTCGAGGCCGAGCACGGCGTGGAGCGTGGCCAGGGCGGCCACCGTGTTGTCGCGCACCTTGCGGCCCCGGCCGGTGGTGAAGGCTTCGGTCCGGTACTCGCCCAGCATCTCGACGCCCAGGGCCAGCTTGTTCCAGCTCGGCGAATGCACGCCCGACACGGTAAGCGGCGTGAAGACCCAAATCAGGCGGTCGTCGATAAACAGGTGCGGCCCGGCGTTCCAGCCTTGCACGTCGCGGTAGTAGGTTTCCAGGCCCAGCATCTGCTGCTGGCTGAAGCCCGTGGGGCGCTGGGCCAGGCTGGGCACGCTCGTGTTGTGCAGCACGACGAAGCTGGGCCGCCAGGCCAGCCAGGTCAGCCGGTGAACGTATTGGTCGAACGCGGCCGGCGTGAAGCTCGCCCCGATGATGCCTTTCCAAGTGCCCATAGCGGTAAGATGAGGTAGCTGCGGCCCGAAAAAGCCGTCAGGCGGGCGGGTGCGCCAGCGGGACAAAGATGAGCTTACCGCCGACCTCGCCGAATCAGTGCGGGCACTGAAAATTTGGTGCTTGGCGCGACTGCCTGGGGGAGGCCAGCCGGGGCGGGCGACGCGGCCCGGCGGCTACTCGTTCAGGCTGAGCCAGCCCCGGCGCACGGCCGTCAGCACGAGGCCCACCACGGAGCGCGCGCCGGCTTTCTGGAGCAGGGTCCGGCGGTGGCTCTCCACGGTGCGCACGCTTAGGTATAGGCGCTGGGCGATGGCGTGGTTGCCGAGGTCCTGCGCCACGAGGCGCAGCACGTCCAGCTCGCGGGCGCTGGGGCCGGGCAGCGGGGCGGGCGGGCGCGGAGCGGCCTCAGCGGGCAGCGGCAGCGGGGCGGCCGCCAGCAGCAGCCGGTCGATGGCGGCCACCACCTGGGCCGGCTCGGCGCGGCGGCTGAGCAAGGCCCCGGCCCCGCGCGCCACGAGCTGGCCCAGCGGGCGCGGCAGCCTGGCCCCGGCCAGCACCAGCACCGGCTGGGCCGGCCAGCGCGCCCAGACCTGCTCCAGCAGGCGCGCCGCCGGCAGGCCCGGCAGGGTGGCATCGAACACGAGCAGCCGAAACCGCTGCTGACCGAGCAGCGCGGGCAGCGCCGCCGCGTCGGCCGTTTCGAGCAAAGGCAAGTGGGGGCAGGCGGTAGTCAGCACCGCCCGCAGGCCCATACCTTGCAGGGTGCGCGGGGTCAGCAGCAGCAGGCCCGGCAAAGGCAGGTAAGTCGGGCTGGTCAGCATAAGCGCGCCAATGCCGGCGATATACTCCGCCGCGTTGGCGCTAATATACATGATAATTAAGAGACAAAGCTTAATCAACCCGCCCGTGACCGTCCTGCTCCGCGCCGAAACCCCGCTGCCCGGCCTGCCCTCCGCGTCCGGCATCGAAATCGTCGGCCCGACGGCTTACGTGGTGAGCGACGACGCACCCTCTTTGTACTTGCTCGACGCGCGCACCCTGGCCCCCACGGGCCAGGTGCAACTCTTCGACCCAACTGATTTCGGCTCCGGCCGCATCCCCAAAGCGCTCAAGCCCGACCTCGAAGCACTGACCCAACTGCCCGGTCCTGACGGCGCGCCGGGTCTGCTACTGCTCGGCTCCGGGGCGCGGCCGGTGCGCGAAGTCGGCTATTTCGTGCCGCTGATGTCCGGCCGGCCGGTGCGGCCGTTGGCGCTGGGCGCACTCTATGCCCAACTGCGCGCCGCGCTGCCGGCCGGGGCCGTGCTCAACCTCGAAGCGGCCGCGACTTCGGCTACCGAGCTGCTGCTCTTGCAGCGGCCGGTGGGCGGCGGGCCGGCCGTGGTGTTCGGGTTGAATCTGGCCGAGGTGGCGGCGTACTTGTGGCAGCCGGGCCAGCCGGTGCCGGCCCTCACGCGGGCGCTGCCGGTAGCGCTGCCCACGCTCGACGGCTACGCGGCGGGCTTTTCGGGCGCGCAAGTGGTCGATGAGCAGTTGCTCGTGACGGCTTCGGTCGAGGCCACCGCCGATGCCGTGCTCGACGGCCCCGTGCTCGGCTCCTACGTCGGGCGGGTCGATTTGCGCACGGGCCACGCCGACCTCACTCGCCTGGCCTGGCCCGACGGGCGCTGGTACCGGGGCAAAATCGAAGGGCTGGCCGTGCGGCAACAGCTCGGTCCCGGCCACTACGAGCTGCTGCTCGTCACCGACGACGACGCGGGCGGCAGCACGGCCGTGGTGGCCGAGTGGCGCGGGTAGGGCGCAGTGGCTGGCTTATGCGCTTTCAGCCGATTTCACCTGCCGAAGAGGCCCGTTGGCTACTACTTCTCCGCCAACCTTTCCAGCTCGGCGTACAGCTCATTGCCGCCCCAAAACAGCTGGGTCACCATCGCCACGTGCTTTTTGCCGGGCACGACCACGAACTTGGGCGACGCGCCCAGCTGCCGGAGCCGGTCGGCGAAGCGGCGCGAGCTGCCGCTGATGCTGGGGTAAGTCTCGCCGCCCACGTAAATGCTCATCGGCGGCGCGCCGGCCCGCACGTGGTAGATGGCCGACGAGGCCCGCCACACGGCCGGGTCTTTCGAGAACGGAATCAGGTACTGCGCGTCGCCGGCATATTCCAGCTTTTTCAGGTAGTCGAGCATGTCCAGCCCGGCCGGGTCGTCGAGCAGCGCGGCGTGGACGGCGTTGGCCGGCAGGCCGACGCGGGCCAGCAGCGAGTCGGACCCCAGCGCGAGCAGCGCGGCCTGCCCGCCGCCCGACGAGTGGCCCATGACCACGATGCGGCCGGGGTCGCCGCCGTATTCTTTGATGTGCTGCACCGTCCAGGCCAGGGCGCGGGCGCAGTCCTGGGCTTGGGCCGGCACCAGCACCTGCGGCGACAAGCGGTAGCTCATCACCACGCCCACGAACCCATTCTTAGCCAGCCGCTGGCCGACGGTTTTGTAGAGAAAGTCGTCCTTGCTGCCGCTGTTCCAGTTGCCGCCGTGGATGAAGAGCACCACCGGGCGCGGGGCGGCAGCTTTTTCGGTGGGCTGATACACGTCGAGCCGGTGGCGGGCGGCATCGTAGTCGGGGGCGGTGGCGGGCACGTAGGCCAGGTTGGCGATGCGGCGGCTGGCGGCGGCCACGGCCGCTTCGTAGGCGAGCGGCACGGCTGCCAGCGCCAGCACCACGCCCAGGGCCGGGCGCGCGAGCCGGCGAAAAATATTCGTCATCAAAGGGTAATCAGAGCCTCATCCGGGCCAGTCATTTACGCCGGGTCGGGGGTTGTGGTTTGCCGGATTAAAGTTGAGCGCGGGGCACCGGGCGGGCGGCTTGGCTGTTTCGTGTCTAACTTACGTTCGGCGGCCTGCTTACGCGCCGCCCTTCCCCTATGCCATTTTATCAGTCATCTCCCCTGTCCACCGTCAGCACGGCCCGCACCCGCACCCACGAGCTGCAGCTCTGGGCACCCTGCTTCGCGGCCGTGGCCGCCGGCACCAAGCCGTTCGACGTGCGCGAAAACGAGGCCGACTTTCAAGTCGGCGACGCGCTGCTCTTGCGCGAGTACGACCCCGACACCGGCTCCTACAGCGGCCAGACGCTGCTGCGCTACGTGAGCTACGTGCTGCCCGGCGGCGCGTTTGGCGTGCGAGACGGCTGGTGCGTGCTGGGCCTGGGCAACATTCAGCCGCTGCCGCCCGGCATCACCGACACGCGGCTCTGGTGAGGGGCGGTGAGATAGTGAAATGGTGAGTTGGTGAGTTTTTCCCCCTTCGTCGGTCCTCTTCGTAACGACAGCCGTTTCGCTCACGCACCAGCTATTTTTGCGGGGTCGGTCGTTGCCGACATTCATCTTTTTCTAGCTTGTGTTGATTTCCATTTCCTCGCCCACTCGCCTGACGGCGCTGTTTCTGCTGTCGCTCAGCGCGCTGCTGGCCCACCCGGCATCAGCCCAGAAAAACAAGGGTAACGCAACGGTGCCGACCTTCACCGGCCCCCGGCGCCTGCAGCCGCTCTACGGTAACCTCGCCCCGGCCCCGGCCCAGCAGGCGGCGGGCGCGGCCATGCTCACCAATGTAGCCAGCAGCTTCGCCTCGCGGGCCGAAGCCAGCAAGTTCTTCAGCCAGAAGGGTTTTGAGTATTTGCGCGAAGGCCAGCCCGACACGGCCGTCGTGCGCTTCAACCTCGCCTACGTGCTCGACCCGCTCAACCCCGACCCCTACCGCGGCCTGGCCGTGCTGCTGAGCCAGCGCCCCGCCCCCACCGACCCCGCCGCCGCCGCCACCGCCGCCGAAACCGTGCGCGGCCTCGTGCTGCAAGGCTTGGCCGTGGCCCCCACCAACGCGCCGCTGCTCACCGACGCGGCCACCACCGCTTTTGGTCGCTACGAGGCGACCAAGAAAAAGAAGGACCTACTCGAAGCCGACAGCTACGCCCAGCGCGCGCTGCTCGCCGACCCCGCCATCGCCACCGCCTGGCAAACCCAGGCCCGCGTCCGCTTCGCCCAGCAAGACTACGCCGGTGCCTGGCAGGCCGTCCACAAAGCCCAGGCCCTGAACCTGAGCAGCCTCGATTTTCAGTTCCTGACAGAGCTGCTGGCGAAGGCTCCCGACCCGGACGGAAAGTTCAAGTAATCAATGAGCAATGAGCAATTACCCGTTACGGCTGACGAGCATTGCTCATTGTTCATTAATAATTGCTCATTGACTTAAAACAGCTCCGCCGCCACGCGCCGAATAGCTTCGGCTTTGCCCATCGAGTAGTAGTGCAGGCAGGGTACGCCGTGGGCCATCAGCTCGCGGCTTTGGTTGAGGCACCACTCGATGCCGACTTCGCGGGCGGCGGCATTATCCTTGGCCGCGTGCACGGCTTCGGCCAGCGCCTCGGGCACGTTCAGGAAAAACGTGCGCGGCAGGGCCGTGAGCTGGGCTTTGGTCGTGAGCGGCTTGAGGCCGGGGATGATGGGCACGGTGATGCCCGCCTCCCGACAGAGCTTCTCGAAGCGAAAAAACTCCTCGTTGTCGAAGAACATCTGGGTCACGATGTAGTCGGCCCCGCGGTCGATTTTGTCTTTTAAGAATTTGATGTCGGACCCCAGGTTCGGGGCCTCGAAGTGCTTTTCGGGGTAGCCGGCCGTGCCGATGCAGAAGTCGGTGCAGAGCACCGGCTCGGCCCCGTCGGCCTGGTAGTCCTCGTCGTGGTCATGGTAGCGGCCGTGGTTGAGGGCTGACACCTGCCCGATGAGGTCGGCGGCGTAGCGGTGGCCGTCGGGGTGGGGCTGGAAGTAGCCTTCGGTTTTGATGGGGTCGCCACGCAGGGCCAGCACGTTGTCGATGCCCAGAAAATGCAGGTCGATGAGCGCGTTCTCGGTTTCCTCCTTCGCGAAGCCGCCGCAAATCAGGTGCGGCACGGTGTCCACGTCGAAGCGGTTTTTGATGGCCGCGCAGATGCCCACCGTGCCCGGCCGCTTGCGCACGGCCTTGCGCTGCAACAACCCACCCGGCCGCTCGCGCAAGACGAACTCCTCGCGGTGGTAGGTCACGTCGATGAACGGCGGCTTGAATTCGAGCAGCGGCTCGATGTTGGCGAACAGCGTGTGGATGTTCTCGCCCTTACGCGGCGGCAATACCTCGAACGAAAAGAGGGTTTTGCCAGCGGCGTTTTTCAGGTGTTCGGTTACTTTCATGTTAGTAGCGTGGACTCTGCGAGTCCGCGCGTGTTGTCGTTAGGCGAGCTGTTCTACGCGCGGACTCGCAGAGTCCACGCTACTGACTGGCTCATAGTTCAAATTCGGCATCAACCACCGCTCCAACTCCCCCAGCTCCATCCCCTTACGCGCGGCCATGTCCACCACTTGGTCGCGCCCAATCTTGCCCAGCCCGAAATACCTGGCCGCCGGATGGGCGTAGTACAACCCGCTCACGGCCGCTGTGGGGTACATGGCTAGGTTTTCGGTGAGCGTGATGCCAGTCTGATTGGTCGCGTTGAGCAGGCGGAACAGGGTGATTTTCTCGGTGTGGTCGGGGCAGCCGGGGTAGCCGGGGGCGGGCCGGATGCCGCGATATTCTTCCTTGATGAGGTCTTCGCCGCTCAGGTGTTCGTCGGGCGCATAGCCCCAGAACTCCTCGCGCACCCGCTGGTGCAGGCGCTCGGCGAAGGCTTCGGCGAGGCGGTCGGCCAGGGCCTTGACCATGATAACCGAGTAGTCGTCGTGGTCGGCTTCGTACTTTTCAATCAGCTTCTCGATGCCCAGCCCGGCCGTCACGGCGAAGCCGCCGAGGTAGTCGGCGCGGCCGGTTTCGCGCGGGGCGAGGTAGTCCGAAAACGCCACGTTATGCACGCCGGGGCCTTTTTCGCCCTGTTGGCGCAGGGTGAAGAACTCATCCACGACGTGCGCCCGCTTGTCGTCGGCATAGACCTCAATCGTGTCGTAGTCCACCGTGTTGGCCGGCCAGAAGCCCAGCACGGCGCGGGCCGTCAGGCTTTTGTCGGCGATGATTTCGGCCAGCATCCGTTGTGCGTCGGCGAAGAGGCGGCGGGCCGCGTCGCCCAATATTTCGTCTTCGAGGATGCGCGGGTAACGGCCGCGCAGCTCCCAGGTGTGGAAGAACGGGGTCCAGTCGATGTAGCGGGCCAACTCGTCGAGCGGGTAGTTGTCCAGCACCCGCGTCCCGAGGAAGCCGGGTTTGGTGATGGGCGAGGTTTCCCAATCGGCCCGGAACCCATTGGCGCGGGCGGCGCTGATGCTCAGGTAGTTTTTGTCGCGCTGGCGGCTGGCATGGTCCTCACGCAGAGCGGCGTACTCGGCCGCGATGGCGCTCAGGTACGCGTCCTTGCCTGAGCCGAGCAGGCTGGCCGCCACGCCCACCGAGCGCGACGCGTCGTTCACGTAGACGGCCGAGCCGGAATAAACCGGCGCGATTTTCACGGCCGTGTGCAGGCGCGAGGTCGTGGCCCCGCCGATGAGCAGCGGCACCCGCATCCGGCGGCGCTCCATCTCGCGGGCCACGTACACCATCTCGTCCAGGCTCGGCGTAATCAGCCCGCTCAGACCGATAATGTCGGCTCCCACGCGCTGGGCCTCGTCCAAAATGCGCTCCAGAGGCACCATCACGCCCAGGTCCACGATGTCGAAGTTGTTGCAGGCCAGCACCACGCCCACGATGTTCTTGCCGATGTCGTGCACGTCGCCCTTCACCGTGGCCAGCAGAATCCGGCCAGCCGTCTGCCGCTCGCCGGCCATCTTATCGGCCAGTAAGTACGGCTCCAGATACGCTACGGCCTTTTTCATCACCCGCGCCGACTTCACCACCTGGGGCAAAAACATCTTGCCCGCCCCGAACAGGTCGCCCACCACGTTCATGCCCGCCATGAGCGGCCCCTCAATCACGTCGAGCGGCCGGGCCACTTGCTGGCGCACTTCCTCGGTGTCCTCGTCGATAAAGTCGGTGATGCCGCGCACCAGCGCGTGCTGCAAGCGCTCGGCCACGGGCAGCAAGCGCCAGTCGAGTTTCTTGTTTCTAGTTTCTTGTTGCTCGTTGCTGAGTTCTGCTTTGTCGTTGCCTTTGACGCTTTCGGCAAAATCCACCAGGCGCTCGGTGGCTTCGGGCTGACGGTCGAGCAGCACGTCCTCGACCAGCACCAGCAGCTCCGGCTCGATTTCGGCATAGACGGCGAGCTGGCCCGCGTTCACGATGCCCATGCTCAGCCCGGCGCGAATGGCGTGGTAGAGGAAAGCCGCGTGCATGGCCTCGCGCACCACGTCGTTGCCCCGGAAGGCGAAGCTGATGTTGCTGACCCCGCCGCTGGTGCGCGCCCCCGGCAGATTGGCTTTAATCCAGCCCACGGCCTGGATGAAATCGAGCGCGTAGCGGCGGTGCTCCTCGATGCCGGTGCCCACCGTTAAAATGTTGGGGTCGAAGATGATGTCTTCGGCCGGGAAACCCACTTCCTCGGTCAGAATGCGGTAGCAGCGGGCGCAGATTTCGATGCGCCGCTCGTAGGAATCCGCCTGCCCGCGCTCGTCAAACGCCATCACGACGACCGCCGCGCCGTACTGCCGCACCAGCCGCGCGTGGCGCCGGAACGTGTCCTCGCCCTCTTTCAAGGAAATCGAATTGACGATGCTCTTGCCCTGCACGCACTTCAGCCCGGCCTCGATAACGCTCCACTTCGAGGAGTCAATCATGAGCGGCACCCGCGCGATGTCCGGCTCGGCGGCAATCAGGTTGAGAAACGTCGTCATGGCCGCCTCCGAGTCGAGCATGCCCTCGTCCATGTTGATGTCGAGCACTTGCGCGCCGTTCTCCACCTGGTCGCGGGCCACGGCCAGGGCCGCGTCGTAGTCGCCGGCCCGAATCAGGCGCGCGAACGCCCGCGAGCCGGTCACGTTGCAGCGCTCACCGATATTGACGAACAGATTATTTTCCTCGATGGTGAACGGTTCGAGGCCGGCTAACTTCGTTGAGTTAGTTGAGTTAAGAGTTAAGAGTTGAGAGTTAAGAGTTGATTCTTCAGCGTCTTCAGTAATGTCAGCCAGCCCGTTCGTGTCTTCTGAAAAACTCTTAACTCTTAACTCATAACTCTTAACTGACCGCGTAGCGTACCCGTCCGCCAGCTTTCGCAACTCCGCCACGTGCAGCGGCGTGGTGCCGCAACAGCCGCCCACGATGTTCACCAGCCCCTCCTGCAAATACTCCTCCACGAGCGCGGCGAACTCCTGGGCCGACTCGTCGTACCCGCCGAACGCGTTCGGCAAACCCGCGTTGGGATAGGCCGAAATGGCGACATCGGGCGCGATGCGGGCCAGCTCGCGGACGTAGGTTTTGAGCTGGTCCGCGCCCAGGGCGCAGTTCAGGCCGACGCTTAGCAGGGGCAAGTGGCGGATGCTGTGCCAGAACGCGCCCACGGTTTGCCCGCTCAGCGTGCGGCCGGAGGCATCGGTGATGGTGCCCGAAATCATAAGGGGCACCACGCGGCCGCCCTCGTCAAAGAACTGCTGGACGGCGAACAGGGCCGCTTTGGCGTTGAGCGTGTCGAAGATGGTTTCGATGAGCAGCGCGTCCACGCCACCGTCCACGAGGCCGCGCACTTGCTCCAGGTAAGCGGCGGCCAGCTCGTCGAAGGTCACGGCGCGGTAGCCGGGGCGGTTCACGTCGGGCGAGAGCGAGGCCGTGCGGTTGGTCGGGCCGAGCGCGCCGGCCACGAAGCGCGGCTGGCCGGGCGTGAGGGCCGAGTAGCGGTCGGCTTCCTCGCGGGCCAGCCGCGCCGACTCGTAGTTCAGCTCGTACACGACGTGCTCCAGGGCGTAGTCGGCCTGGGCGATGGTCGTGCCCGAGAACGTGTTCGTCTCGACCATATCGGCCCCGGCGGCGAAATACTGGGCGTGGATTTCCCGAATAATATCGGGCCGCGTCAAGCTCAGCAGGTCGTTGTTGCCGCGTAGCGGGTGCGAGTGGTCGGCGAAGCGTTCGCCCCGAAAGTCTTCCTCTTCCAGCGGGTAGCGCTGAATCATGGTGCCCATCGCGCCGTCGAGCACCAGCAGACGCTGGCGCGTGAGGGCGTAGAGGGGCGAAATACAGGCGGGGTCCGTGGGGCGGGGGGCGGCGGCGGTCAGCATTCTTTCTGGCGGAGATTACAAGAGCGGAAAGCTCCTATCCAGAAAGAAAGCCGCGCCGGGCGACGCAGGTTTCGGCTGTCATCTTCTTCGGCCCCGCCTAAGCGAAGTCGAACAGGAGTTGGCACCGGTATCATCGGTTGCCAAGACGTCATCGGGCCTGTCCCTCGGTCTTTCTGGATAGCAGCGAGGGCGAAGATACGGCATTTGAGGCAAATGCCGCATTGGAGGCAAGGCGAATGATGGCGCGGGTTTCAACTCGCGGTATTGGATGTTGGGTGTTGGGTGTTGGGAGGCGTTGTCATGCAGAGCATTCTGCGCATCGAGCAGAGACGAAGCATCTCGCTCGCCTCGTTGCTAACGATTGAGTTTACTGCCCCACGCGAGATGCTTCGTCTCTGCTCGATGCGCAGAATGCTCTGCATGACACCGATACCCGATACCCATACCCCGCACGCCCAAGCCCGCCCCACCACCCAACACCAAAAAAAGCGCCTCCCCGTCAGCCAAGAAGGGGAGGCGCTTTTCACGATGTCGCTATTAGTCCGCTACGGGAAGAGGATGCCGCGGTAGAGGTTAGCATCGACGGTGCCGATGTTCGCGCCGTAGTAGGCGTTGATGACCCGCACCCACTCGTTGGCCACGATGGCGTAGCCGCGGGGCGTGGGGTGCACCCCGTCGAGGCCGAACAGGTTACCCGTCACGTAAGCCGTCGTGTTGCTGACGGCGTTGGTGGCGATACTGCGCTGGGCGATGCCGGTGAAGAAGACGTTCATGTCGGCCACCGGCACTTTGAAGCGCAGGGCCGTTTTGGCGATGATGCCGTTCAGGTCGTTGGTGCGGTTCACGACGGCCGTTATCTCGGCCGCGTCCAGCACGAACTCGCTGGGCAGCGGATTAGACTGCCCGGCGGCAGTGCCAAGGCCGACGCCCACCGGGAAGGGGTTGCCGGCCGTGGTGCTGGGCGTGCCAATAATAGAGCGGGCCGTCAGGGTGAGCAGGTCGGCCGAAGTGGCCTCGCGCACGGTGTTCGTGCCGGTGCGGATGTAGAGGCTGGCCGTAGGCGTACTGGCCTTGATGCCGGCGATGACCGTCGCCACGGGCACCGTCGTGAAATACGGCAGGCTGGTCACGTTCGGAATGTTGGCCACGGCCCCCTTCACGGTGCCGTTTTTGGAGATGGTTTGCACGATGGCCCGGTAGCCGATGCCGAAGCGCGTCGTGTCGGTCAGGCCACCAAAGGGATTACCGGCGGCCACCACGCCGCCGGCCGTTGCGAAACCCAGCACGTCGTTGCTACCCATCCAGCAGGTGAAAAAGGTGGGGTTTTTCTGGCCGATGTAGGTGACGTAGTCTTTCGTGGGCTTCTCGGCGGCGGTCAGCAAGCGCTCGTAGAATGGGTTGATGATGCCATACGGGGCCATGTTCAGGGTCAGGGCCGAAACGCTGCTCAGCACCGAGATGCCGGGTACGCCCAGGTTATCGGGCTGGGCACCGGCGTAAGGTTCGAGCTGCGGCTGGCCCGAGCCGGCCAGCACGCCGCCCGTGTAGGCTACCAGCTCGCCCAGGAATTGGTTGGCCGGGCCGGGCGCTACCGGCCCGAGCTGGCCGCCGGCTGCCAGCAGCTTGAGGTAGCCTGAGCCGTCTTTGCGGGCGGCCGAGAAGCTAGGCTGCACGAAGCTGGCCGGCCCCTTGCCAGTGGCGGCGAACTGCTGGGCCAGCAGGGCCGGGTACGAGGTGGCGATGCTCTCGTTGTAGAGGCCGCCGTCGGAGTAGCCGGCGGTGAGCGAATTGCCCACGGCTACGTAGCTCGTGAAGTCGAGCGGACCGGCCGAGGCGGTGGGGGCCGCGATGTCGGCCTGGCAGCCGGCCAATCCGGCACTCAGGCCCAGGCTCAGGCCCAAACCCAGCAGCGCCAGCGCGGGCCGGCGAGAAAATAACGAAGTCATCATGCGAAAGAAAGTAGGGGGTGGCAAGAAGCGACCGGGTTAAAAATTCTCGGTTTAGAAATTGACGTAGACCCCGATGCCGGGCACCAGCACGTTCGTTTTGTAGGTGCCGGCCACGCGGTCGGTGGTGCCGTTGGTCACCAGGTCGGCCTGGCTCTGGCTGCGCTGCATGAAGTTCTCGAACAAAAACGAGCCATCCACGCCGAAGCGCTGGCCGATGGCGTAGCTGAAGCCGGTCGTCAGGCCGTAGCGGTCGGCATCGGGCGTTTCGGGGGTGATGAACCCGTCGGGTACGCACGCTTGGTCGTAGAACGCGCCGCCGCGCACCGTGAATTTATCGGTCACTTTGTATTGCGCCCCCGCGCGGAAGGCCAGCGCGTCGGTGTACTGCCGCTTCGAGGTCGAAGACGGCCGGCCACCGAGCACTCCGCCGCTGTAAGTCAGGTCGAGTGACTGATACACGCTCCAGCTCACCAGGTTGGCATCGAGGGCCAGGGTGAGCTTATCGGTGGGCCGCACGCCGATGCCGATGCTGGCCGTGGAGGGCAGCGGCAGCGTGGCCGTGAACTTAGTGGCCGTGAAGTTGGCCGCCGCCGAAGTGGGCACGTTGGTCAGCGTCACGTCGCCGCCGCTCACGGTGGCATCGATGGCCGAGCGGTAGCTGATGCCCACGCTGAGCTTGTCGCTGGGCTTGAACATGACCCCCAGGTTGTAGCCAAATTTCCGGTCGGCCGTGCCGCTGAGCTGCGCGTGCAGCGGGTTGGCGGCGCCCTGGCCCTGGATGGGCACGTCGCGCTGCAAGTCCACGTTGCCGTAGGCCAGCATGACCAGGCCCGCGCCCACGCTCAGCTGCGGGGTGATGGCGACCGAGGCCGTGCCCTGCACGAACACTGATTGCAGGGTGATGTCGGTCAGCGCGTAGCGCCCTTCCCAGCCCTGGGCGTAGTGCAGCTCCGAGCCGAAGGGCGTGTAGGCGGCCAGGCCGAGCTTGAACTTACCGTCTTTGGGGCCGAACGAGGCGTAGGCGCTGAATGGGTAAACGGCTTTATTTTGCAAGGTGCGCTGCTCGGCCGTGCCAAACTCGTTGCGGAACGCGATGCGCGGGAACGCCGCCCCGCCGCCGATGAGAAAGCCGCCGGGGGCGAAGACGAGCGCGCCGGGGTTGAAGAACTGCGAGGCCGCGTCGAGGTAGAGGCCGGTGCCGGTGTGGCCCATGCCAATGTTTTTCTGGGCGGCCAGATTGATTTGAAAGCCGCTGGCCAGCGCGCCCGACGTGGCCGCCAGCAGCGCCGCGCCCGTGAGAAGTACGGATTTTACCTGCATAAAAGCAAAAACAAAAGGTAGGAGGGGTGAAAAGAAGGCGGCTAAAGGTAGGGCAAGATTACTACAGCAGCCTTACGTAGCGCCTCATCCCCGACTCCCCCGAGCCGTTGAATTCCTGGTTTCGGGGGTTGGGGAATGGCGCGAGCTTCAGCTCGCGCCATTCCCCGCTCCGCAAAGGCAGCTACAACAGCGGCCTGTTGGTCCGCCGGTGCTGATGCCCCCATCCGACCCGGCACATCACAACATTGACGTAACCGGCCGGTGCGACCCGGAGCCGTAATTTTGCGCACCCTCACCCCAGCTTTTACCCTGGCCGCGCCGCGCCGCCTCCCCTCCTCTCTCTTCATCCCATCCCCCCTCCGTATGCCACACGTTTTCCGCACTTTACACCGGTCGCTGACCCTGACCACGGGCCTGGCCCTGGCCGCCCTGGGCGGGGCACGGGCGCAGGCCACGCTCGGCAGCAGCCCCTACGTCGAGAATTTTAATGCCCTGGGCACGGCCCTGCCGACGGGCTTCAGCATTTACACCGCCGCGACGGCCAGCAGCCTGGGCACGGCCGCCACGCTCGTCAGCGCGCCCACGGTGTGGAGCAACACCGGGGCCGGGTTCAAAAACTTCGCCTCGGCTACCGGCCTCGCGGCCACGGCCGACGCGGCGGCGCAGGCCGCCGCTACTAACCGCGCCCTGGGCGTGCGCCAGACCGGCACGGCCGGCACCGGCGGCGACCCCGGCGCGGCGTTCGTGTTTCAGGCCACCAACACGAGCGGCAAAACGGACCTCAGCCTGACGTTTAACTTGCAGTCGCTCGACAACTCGGTGGGCCGCACCACGCTCTGGCAGGTCGATTACGCCACGGCGGCCAACCCGACGACGTTCATCGCGGCGGGCAGCGGGGCCAGCACCAGCCCCACCTTCAGCAACACGCCCATTACGGTGAGCTTCGGCTCGGCCCTCGACCAGCAGGCCGGCCCCATCACCATCCGCGTGGTGACGCTGGCGGCGAGCACCGGCTCCAACAGCCGCCCCAGCTCGGCCATCGACGACTTTACGCTGAGCTGGAACGCGCCCACGGCCACTACGCCCGTCATCACGCTCGCGCCCACCGCGCTGAGCTTCGGCAACCAGAACATCAACACGACTTCGGCCGCGCAGACGTACTCGCTGAGCGCCGTGAACCTGACCACCGACGTGGCGCTGACCACAGCCGCGCCGTTCAGCATTTCGAAGGATGGGACGACGTTCGCCGCCACCCAGACTTACACCGTGGCCGAGCTGGCGACGGCCAAAACCGTGTCGGTGCGCTTCGAGCCCACGGCGGCCGGGCCAGCCACGGGCAGCATCGCGCACGCGAGCGCCGGGGCCGTCACCCGCGGCGTGGCCTTGAGCGGGGCCGGCCTCGACCCGAACCAGACGAGCTTCAACTTCAACAACTGCACCGGCACGACGGCTATTTCCGACGGCTGGAGCCAGTTTAGCGTGACCGGGCCGCAGGTCTGGGCCTGCACCACGTTTGGGCGCGACGCGGCCGACGCGACGGGCGCGGCCAACGCGCCGAACGCCGTGCAAATCAACGGCTTCGCCGGCGGCACCAACGTCACGAATGAGGACTGGCTGATTTCGCCGGCTTTCAACCTGAGCGCCACCACGTTTCCGCTGCTCTCGTACTGGAGCCGCGGCGCGTTCAACGGCGCGGCGCTGCGGCTGCTGGTTTCGACCAATTACTCCGGTACCGGCTCGCCCACGGCGGCGGGCGTAACCTGGACCGACCTTATCGGCACGTTTCCGGCCCAGGGCGTGGACCGCTGGACGCAAACGAGCGGCGTGGATTTGACCGCCTTCAAAGCCCCGGCCGTCTACGTGGCCTTCGTTTATAACTCGACTATCGACCAGGGCGCGCGCTGGACCCTGGACGACATCAGCCTGACCAACTCGGCCACCGCGCCGCCGCCCGCCATCCGGCTCAGCGCCCAGGGCCTCGATTTCGGCTTTCAGGCCGTGAACACGGGGGCCGTGCAAACCTTGTCTTTGACGGCCAGCAACCTGACCGGCGACGTGACACTGGCTTCGGACAACGCCGCGTTTCAGCTCTCGCGCGACGGCGGCGCGACGTTCGCCCCCAGCATCACCCTGCCCCAGGCCACGGCCAACGGCACGACCCAGGCCGTGCGGGTGCGCTTTCAGCCCCCCGTCGCCACCACCAACTACACCGCTAACCTGACCGTGGCCTCGCCCGGCCTGACCACCCAGACCGTGCCGCTGACGGGCAACACCTACGACGCGGCCAACACGCTCGAAGTCGTGAACTGGAACATGGCGTGGTTCGGCTCCAGCGGGGCCGGCCTCGGGCCGCCCGACAAAAACCTGCAAGCCACCAACGCCAGCACCATTATCCGCAACCTGAACGCCGACATTTATGCCCTGGTCGAGGTCGTGGACACGGTGCGCCTGCGCGCCATCGTGGCCCAAATGCCGGGCTTCGCCTACCGCATCGGGCAGTTCGGCTCGTTTGCCGACAACAACCTGGACCCCGACTTCATCGGGGCGCAGAAGCTGGTGTTCGTCTATCGCACGAGCGTGGTGACGAACCCGCGCTTCACGGCCTTTTTCCGCTCGGCGCAGGCCGCCGGGCAGGCTGATTTCACGAACTGGGCTTCGGGCCGGTTCCCGTTCGTGATGACGGCCGACATCGTGCTGGGCGGCCTGACCAAGACGGTCACCTTCGTCGTGCTGCACGCCAAAGCCAACACCAGCCCCGTGCTGACTTCCTACAACCGCCGCAAGGCCGCCGCCGACCAGCTCAAGGCCAAGCTCGATGCCGACTACGCCAACCAGAACGTGGTGGTGCTGGGCGACTTCAACGACGACCTGGATGTGACCATCACGGCCGGCATCACGCCGCCCGTTACCTCGTACAGCGCCTTCACCACCGATGCCGCCAACTACCCTTCGCCCACGCTGGCGCTGAGCCTGGCCGGCAAACGCAGCACGGTGGGCTTCAACGACATGATTGACCACGTGGTGCTGAGCCGGGCATTCAACCCGAACTACCTGCCCGGCACGGCCGCCGTGCAGGTCGGCGTAACGGCCGCCATCCCCAACTACGGCACGACGACCTCCGACCACTACCCCATCCTGACGCGCTACGCTTTCGCCAACCCGACCAGCACCCGCGTCGGCCGCACGGCCAGCCTGGGCCTCTACCCGAACCCGGCCACCGGCAGCGTACGCTTCGACGTGCCCGAAACCGGCACCGCGCTGGAATTGAACGTGTTCACCACCACCGGCCGCCTCGTACTACACGGTCGCGGCCCGGCCACCCAGCTCAACGCCCAGCTCGGCCAGGGCGTGGGCGGCCTCGCCCCGGGCCTGTACATGGTGCAGGTCGTGGGTCAGCAGCAGACGTACGTGAGCCGGTTGGAGAAGCTGTAAGTGAAATAGTGCGGCTCGCCGCTCGTTCACCTCACCCCCCTAGCCCCCCTCTCCCGTGGAGAGGGGGGAACTAGTTCTAGCTCTAGTCATAGACTCACGTCTGCTTTAGAGCTAGAACTAAGGCTAGTTCCCCCCTCTCCACGGGAGAGGGGGGCTAGGGGGGTGAGGTGAACGGGCGACGGGCCGCGTAAAACCAGATTGCAAATTTCATTTCCCAGCTTTTCTCACAAAACCCCTCGTCCAACACCGGACGGGGTTTTTTGTGAGCACCGCCCGGCCAACTCTAATTAGCCCGGTTGCGCTCCTCTTGCCCAGCCCCTTCGCGCTGGCTTTTCTTGGCCAGGCCCGTGTTGCCCAGCTTGTATGTGAGGGCCAGCCGTAGCAGCCGCGTGTCGTTGCGGCGGTAGAAACCGAAGTCCTGGTTGGCGTACTGGATGTCGGCCGCGCCGCGCTCGGTGTAGAGCATGTCGGCCAGATTGACGCTGAAATTAGCCTTGTTATCGAGCAGCTTGAGCGTGAGGCCCGCGTTCAGGGCGTAGTACGAGGCCGAGCGGTAGAAGCCCTGCACGGTGGGCGAATTGTAGTAGCCCGAGAGCTGCGCCGTGAGGTGCGGCGAGAAGGTGAACGAGTTGGTAACGCTCAGGTTATACACCCACAGCTGGCGGCGTTGCGGCTCGGCGGCGTAGGTCGATTGAAACGTCTGGCTGTACACCGTCAGGTTGTTATCGACCTTCCAGCGCTTGCCCAGGCTGAACGGGGCCACCACCGTCACCCCGTAATTGTACGAGTAGCCGAGGTTGCCGAAGGTGTACGTCGTTTCGCGCGTGACCAGGTTTTGCAGGGGATATTCCGAGGAAAACTGGCTGGTGTAGTTGAAGAACGGGGCCACACTCAGGTCGTGTTTGAAGACGGCCGTCCACTCGACGGCATCGGTGAAGGAGGGCTGCAAAAACGGGTTGCCCTGGTTGGAAAAATACTGGCTCTGGAAGAACAGAAACGGGTTGAGCGAGCCGTAGGCCGGGCGCTCGATGCGCCGCGAGTAGCTCAGGTTGAGCTGGCGGCCGGCCGGAAGCTTGTACTGCACGTAGACCGTCGGGAAGAGCCGGAAGTAGTTGTTGCGGTTGCTGGTCTGGGTGGTGCTCTGGGTGGTGCCCGACACGCCCAGCGTGCGGGTGTATTCGCCGCGCAGCCCCAGCTGGAGCGACACCTTCGCCCAGTCCTTGCTCACCGAAGCGTAGGCCGCCGAGATGCTTTCCTGGTATTCGAACTGGTTGCCGCGCCGGTTGTCGGGCAGCCAGCCGCCGCTCTGCTCACGCTCAAACCGAAAGTCGTTGTCGGCCAGCACCCGGCTGTACTTGGCCCCGACTTCGAGCTTGCAGCCCGGCAAGGGCAGCGTCAAATCAGCTTTCAGCGATTGAATGCGCGTGTTGCCGGCGAGCTGGCTGCGCAGCTGCTGCGGGCTTCCGAGGGCTTGATTCAGCGGCTGAAAGAAGGTTTGGTTGGTGAAATCCTGCTGCTGGTCTGCCCGGAAGCGGGCGTAGTTGGCATCGATGGAAAGACTCTTGCCCACCGAATCGAGCCGCACCATATAGTAGCCATCCACCGAGTAGTTGGACGAGCTATTATCGCGGCGGCTCTGGGTTTGCCCGGTAGTGTCGGAGACAATCGCGCCAGTCAGGGCCTGAATGGTGGCCGTGCCTTGCGACGGGTTGGCCAGCCAGTAAGCGTTGGCCACCAGCCCGGCGCTCGATTTCGGCCCCGTTTTCAGGTCGAGCTGCGCCTTGGCATCGTGGTAGCGGGCGGTAGGCACGTCGAGGCTGGCCGAGCGCAGCTCGGCAGGCCGGGCCGGGCCGGGTCCGCGCTGGGTGGCGTACTGCGTGATTTCCTCGAACGAGCGGGTTCGGCCCAGGAAATAGCTGCCGTTCAGGTCCAGAACTTTGTGCTTGATGCCCACCACGGCCCCGCCGCCGTAGCGCCCGTATCGGCCCCGCGCGCCGCGGCCGGTCAGGTCCACGTTCCAGCCCGGCTGCCGGCGCTGCCGGGTGCGCAGGTTGAGAATGCCGGCGTTGCCCTCGGCATCGTAGCGGGCCGGCGGCGTGGTGATGATTTCGAGCGCCTGCACGCTCTCGGCGGGCATGTTGCGCAGCATGTTCAGCAGCGCCTCCTGGCTGAGTCGCACGGGCCGGTCGTCGATGAGCACGAGCACGCCGCTTTTGCCCTGCATGCTGATGTCATCGCCGGCCGTCACCGTCACGCCCGGCGCGCTCTTGATGAGGTCGTAGGCGCTGCCGCCGGCCACGGCCGGGAGCTGGTCCACGTGAACAACCGTGCGGTCAATCAGCCGCTCGATTACGGGCGGGCGGCCCGTCACCCGCACCTCGCCCAGCTGCCGGGCGGCCGGGGCCAGCACCAGCGGCGGCAGCTCCGGCAGCGTCTCGGGCAGGGTAGCCCCGCCCAGCACCTGAACCACCGCCGAGCGCCCGTCGCGGTAGCCCATTTGCCGCGCCCGCAGCCGGTACGCGCCGGGCAGCACGTCGGCAAACGTAAACCGGCCCTGCTCGTCGCTCAGCCCCGCTTTCACCAGGCTCGAATCGCCCGCCCGCAGCAGCAGCACGTTGGCAAATTCCAGCGGTTTGCCCTCCATGCTCCGCACCGAGCCGCGCAGCTTACTCCCGCGCGAGGAATCGGCGGGGGCAATCAGTTTCGTGGGGCAGGTTGCCATCAGGGCGCGACCAGCGTGGGTATTCGGGTTGATTGAAGTGGCCGCCACGAAGCCGGGCACAGCGAAAAAAAAGGGCACGATGAAGCGCATCGCGCCCAAACGGCGGGAGAAAACAGGGGGCATAACACGAAAAAAGAGGGAGGAAAAACCCGCGCTTTGCCCAGGTCATCGGCACACACCGACCCCTGGCGGGAAATCACCCCCGGCAAAGCGTAGCAAAAAGCGGAGGAAGCGGGCCGGCGCGGCTAGAAATTATTTGACCTAGCTGATGGCAAACAAACAGCTGTTTATCAATTAATTACTCGCCGCCCGTAGCGCCTCACGGGACCCCTTTGGGGCCGGCCCCAAAGGGGTCCCGTGAGGCGCTACGGGCGGCGAGTAACTACTCTGTAAACAAAATATTAACTAATTACATAACCAGCCACTTAGCGCACGGCCAGGCTAAAAGCCGTAGTGCGACCCACCGAGTCGGCGGGCAGGCCGAGCAAAGCCCGGTAGCGACCCAGCAGGCGCGTGGGCCGGGCCTGCCCATTGACCAGAAAAGCCCCGGCCTGGGTAATCTCGACCCGAAGCGGCCGGGCATTTCCGACGGCGGCAACCAGGCCGTCGCGCCGCAGCTGCCGAAGCAGGGCCGCGTGCGCCGGGTCGGGCGGGCTGGCGGGCTGGGCGGCTACCGGCTTACGGTCTAGTTGGTACGTTACCTCGTTCCGCGTCTGGTACGACGTGGCGGCCGTCATGCGAAAGCCCGTGGCGGTTTCGTAAAGCTGCTGGTAGCGAGCTACGAACGCGGCCGATTGGGGCTGCCCGTTCACGAGTAGCTGACTCTTGGTCAGGGCCAATTCGTACTTATCCGCATCTGGCAGCAGGCCATCGGCTTGCAGCTGCCGCTGGAAAAGCGCCTGAATCGCGTTGTCCGACGTGGCGGTGGGGGCGCGGCCCGTGCGGGGCGCGTCGTCGGGCGTGTGCCGGGTGGTGGCCGCGCGGCGCGAGCGGGTGAGGGCCGTTTGCGTGGGCTGCCGGGCGGGTTGGGCGCTGAACAGGGCCGTGGCGAGCAGCAGGCCCACGCCGAGCAGGGCGACGCTGGCCGGCCAGAAGCCGCTGGTTTTGGCGGGCCGGCCGCGCACCAGGCGCTGCACCCGGCTCAGCAGCGAATCGCGCGGCCCCACGGCGGCCATAGCGAGCGCGAGGCGCGGGGTCGGCGGGGCGAAGTGGGTCAGCTCGGCCAACGCGGCCAGCGCCCGAGCCAGCTGGCGAGGATTGCCGCCGACCTGCGTGGCCAGGTCGTCGCAGCAGTTTTCGCGCTCGGCGTGCAGCACGGCCGCCAGAAACCACACCGCCGGGTGGTAGAAAAACACCGTTTCGGCCAGCGCCTGGAGCAGGTTGAACAAGTAGTCCCGGCGCACGATGTGGGCCAGCTCGTGCGCCAGAATCATTTCCAGCTCGGCCATACTCAGGCCGGTCAACAAACTCATCGGCAGTAAAATAACGGGCCTGAAATGCCCGATAACCAGCGGCGACGGCACCAGCGCCGACACGCGCAGCCGCACCGGCCGCGCCAGCCCCGCGCGGGCACTCAGCCGCGCCAGACACGCCTGCCACGCTGCCGGCACGGCCCCCAACCGGTGGCCACGCAAGCGGCCCACGTAGCGCAGGGCCAGGCCCAGTCGCCCGAGCGTGATAGTGAAGCCCAGCAGCCACAGGGCCACTATGACTTGCAGATGCTGCTCCAAAAAGCGCGTGGCCCCCGCCAGGCAGCCGCGCCAGTCGGTGAGGGCGGCAGCCAGCGGCGGCTGCGCCCGTGCCACCGCCGCCGCGTAGGCCGCCGGGGTGATGGCCTGCGACGCGAGCGGACTTTGCAGCGGCATCGTCGCGGAATAGTAGTAGCCGAACGTGAGAGCCGCCAGCCCGACCAGCGCCGTGAGGCCCCCGGCCGCGATGCGGTAGCGCACCACGGCCGCCTGCTGCCGCAGGCAGCGCAGCAGCCCGGCCACGACGAGCGCCAGCGCCGCCCCCTGCCACAGCGAATGCAGCAGCGTGTAGCCCATCGCCCGCAGCACGGCCGGCGACACTGACTGATGGAGGTGATTAAGCAGACTCATGGGCAGGCGGGTTTTCGTCGGTTTCGTTCAACTCGCTCAGCACCTGCCGAATCTGGGCCATTTCCTCCGGCGAGGTGCGGCGGCGGCCCAGGGCGCGCAACACCAGCTTCAGGGCCGAGCCACCGAAGGCGGCATCCACGAAACGGTCGAGCAGCTGGCCCTGGGTTTCTTCCTCCCGCACGGCGGCGTGATACACGTGGGGCTTCGGCCCCGCCGCCCGCCGCACGAGGCCCTTTTCCAGCATGAGCTGCAGCCACTTGAGCGTGGTGGTGTAGCCCACTTCCCGCTTCTGATTCAGCTCGTCGTTCACGAAGCGCACCGTCTGGGAGCCGTGTCGCCACAGTACCTGGAGAATTTCCAGCTCGGCTTCGGTGGGTTTGGGGAGGGGAGCGTCAGGCATACAAAGGGAGTATTACGAATTTATTCGTAATGCAAATGTACACGCAGCCGCGAACATTCCAAGCGTCATTACGAATTTGTTCGTAATGACGCTTGGAAAGCTTGTTCCTGTTTTTCCGATTGGGCAGATTTACGCGTCCAGCAGCTCCTCCTGGCTTGTCGTCTGAAAGCCTGACGCGTGGCCGGAAGAGCTTGAGAATTTTTATCTCCTCCCTGCGGCAAAAAGGCAGCGCGCAGCGCGAATGGGTGGTTTTTTATCGCCTGGCCGCTCCGCCCGTGCCTATCTGCGTACTGTCTCTGAAACAGCCCTGACATTCGGTCGGCGGCGATTTTCTGAAAAAACCCCCCATCTTGCCGGCCCATTCCCGCCTTTCCTCTTTTTCCTTATGAACCGACGCGACTTTGTGGGCCTCACCGGCCTGGCGGCCACCGGGGCGCTGCTGCTGCCCCCGCTCCCCGGCTTCGGGGCTGCGCTGGTCGATACCAGTCGCCTGTTGGAGCCGGGTCTCGACGCGGCCCAGAAGAAGCGTCTGGCCGACGCGGCGCTCAACGCGGCCACGGTGGCGGGCGCGACCTACGCCGACGTGCGGCTGGGGCGCTACCTGAGCCAGAGCATTTTCACCCGCGAAAAGCAGGTGCAGAACATTGCCAGCGGCGAAAGCCTCGGGGCCGGGGTGCGGGTGCTGGCCGGCGGCAGCTGGGGCTTCGCCGCGACGCACGAGCTGACCGAACCCGGCCTGGCGCAAGCCGCGAAGCTGGCCGTGAGCATGGCAAAGGCCAACGCCAGAACGCAGAAAGAACCGGTGCGCCTGGCACCCCAAAAAGGCTACGGCGAGGTGAGCTGGCGCACGCCCATTCAACAAAACGCGTTCGAGGTGCCGGTCAAGGACAAGGTGGATTTGCTGCTGGCGGCCAACGCGGCGGCCCTGAGTAATGGCGCGAGCTTCATCAACTCGTCGCTTTTCCAGGTGAACGAGCAGAAGTATTTTGCCAGCACCGACGGCTCGTACATCGACCAGGACGTGCATCGCATTTGGCCCACGTTCACGGCCACGGTCGTGGACCGCGCCTCGGGCAAGTTCAAAACGCGCGACGCGCTCAGCTCGCCCATGGGCCTGGGCTACGAATACCTCACGCCCAGCGCCACCGAGCAAATAGCCGGCCCCGCCGGCACGGGCCTCGTCGGCTACCGCAACCGCTATGACCTGCTGGCCGATGCCGCGCTGGCCGCCAAACAAGCCAAAGCCAAGCTCACGGCCAAGTCCGTCATGGCCGGCAAGTATGACCTCGTGCTGGAGCCTAACCACCTGGGCCTGACCATCCACGAGAGCGTGGGCCACCCCACCGAATTGGACCGCGTGCTCGGCTACGAGGCCAACTTCGCCGGCACTTCGTTTGCCACGCTGGAGTGGAAAGCGAAGAACCTGCCCTACGGCTCGAAGGCCGTCACCATCGTGGCCGACAAGCTCCAGCCCGGCTCGCTCGGCGCGGTGGGCTACGA
>Ga0209511_1000308_pt1 | contig 52346 bp, 48 predicted proteins | sample SSSSmetaG_FD_184141 | JGI IMG/M metagenome (GOLD analysis project Ga0209511, IMG submission 184141) | Glacier valley bacterial and archeal communities from Borup Fiord, Nunavut, Canada, to study Microbial Dark Matter (Phase II) - ​SSSS... | ecosystem: Environmental > Aquatic > Freshwater > Ice >... | reverse complement strand
AAAATCCTATAAACAGTGTTGATAATCCGGCTGATGTGAACATCGTAAGGATACTTCCGCCATTTACAATTCCGCCAAGAGCCGTTACAAATACAGCTAGTGAGACAGGCGCAATTAAATAATGCTTGTTAAGCCACACCAATTCGGGATACTTGGCATAATCACCAATCACTTTATAATCCGTCTTTTTAAAATCAGGACCCACAATCCAACCAACGTGAGAATACCAGAATCCATATACTTTCATTGAGTGTGGATCCTGTGGCGTATCGCTATGACGGTGGTGATGACGATGATGAGCCGCCCACCACAAGGCTCCTTTTTGTGCTGAGGTCTGTGCCATGAATGCAATTACAAATTGAAACCAGCGTGATGTTTTATAAGACTTGTGTGCAAAGTATCGGTGATATCCTCCTGTGATCCAGAACATTCTTGACACATAGAGAACTAAACAGACCATCCAGTCGAAGAAACTAGCTCCGGTAAAGAGTGCTCCGAGCGGCAAGAGATGAACCAAACCAAAAGCAATCTCCTGTTTGAGGAGAGGCTTGCTTCGCACTTCAGGAACGGCGGTTTGATCTGACATGTGTTATATGTTAAGCGTTGTATACATGATTCACTATTAACAGCTATTATTAACTGAATTCCAAACACAAAGTTAGGTCTTTCTGTTCAAAACCGTCTCCAGATTACTAAGTATGCCAATGCGAACGCGCGTAAGCCAGACACAAGGATTATAGCGTGAAAATCAAGCTTTTACATTATCTTTGTGAGACTATGAATCAGGCTCAGGTCATCCAACTTTACCAGCCAACGCTCACCTCGATCGCGTACAATCTATTGCGCTCGAAAGCTGACGCGGAAGATGTGGTGCAGGAGACTTTTTTAAAGTGGCTTAGCATTGATTCTGAAAAAATTCAAAATACAAAAGCATATCTCATAAAAGCCGTTACCAATAACTGTCTTAATCATCTTAATTCACTTAAAAAGAAGAAAGAAGAATATCTTGATTCAATCAATGTATCTGAATTCATTCACCGTTTTAAGGAGAATAACTTTGCTCACCTTGATCTGGAAGCAGATTTAGCGAAAGCTTTTAAGGTGATGCAAGCCAAGCTGGAGCCACTTGAACGCGCCGTATATTTATTGAAAGAAGTCTTCGATTTTGATTACGAAGCTCTTCAAGCTATTGTCAATAAAAAGAAAGATCATTGCCGCCAGCTTCTGTGCAGGGCCAAAAAAAAGCTCAGCGAAGAGACTTCCAAAATGTATTTTGACCTTCCTGACGCTTCGCAATTAATGGCAAGTTTCAGAAAAGCCTGTGATATGGGCAATGCCGAAGAACTCATTCAGGACCTCAAAAAGGACATTTCTGATACGGGAGAGAAAATTTTTTAAAAATATTGACCTGATTTTGTCACAAAACAGGCTCTACATTGTCTTATGTTGATTAAGTCTATACTTTACTTTAAACCTTAATCGGATTTTAGATGCTCATCATTTTTGGATTCTTTGTAGCGCACTGGTATTTATCATTATTTTTCCAGACATTTTTCCTGCATCGTTACGCAGCTCATAAAGCTTTTACCATGAGTCCGTTCATGGAGAAAGTAACCTATTTTGGTACTTGGTTTTTTCAAGGTTCAAATTATCTGAGCCCATACGGTTATGGTGTGATGCACCGTATGCATCATGCTTATGCTGACACCGAAGATGATCCACATTCACCTAAGTTCGACGAAAGCATTTGGAAGATGATGTGGAAAACGAGAACGATCTATTCTTCTATTGCTAACAAGACGCTATTGGTGGATAAAAGATTTACGGAAGGTGTTCCGGATTGGACCGCATTTGACAAGTTTGCCCGCTCATGGCCCTCACGGCTTTTCTGGGGAGTAGCTTACGTTGCAATGTACTGGCAGTTTGCAACAGTATGGTGGTTATGGCTTCTACTTCCAATCCACTTTTTGATGAGTCCGATTCACGGGGCGATCATCAACTGGTTTGCGCACAAGTATGGTTATAGAAATTTCGAAGTAGGAGATACCTCACGTAACTTTTTGCCTGTTGACTTTTTGATGATGGGAGAAAGTTATCATAACAATCACCACAAGAACGGCGGCCGAGCGAACTTCGGCGGAATCCGCTGGCACGAAATTGATCCGACGTATCAAGTAATTAAATTGCTCAATTTTATTGGAGTGATTAGAATTGTGAAGACAAAAGAGATTCACCTGGAGTCGATAAAGAAAGCTGCGTAAGAGCTTTACTGGTTTATAAAATTCAAGAACCCCGGAGATTTTTCTTCGGGGTTTTTTAATTAAAAAAATTTCTGCAAATCACCGCCGATTTTATAGATTTCCGCTGAAGGCTGACGAAATCTGGTGCATTTTGATCTGCGAAAATCTGCGTGTATTTTGATCGGCGAAGTCTGCGGGAAAAGGATTAACCGTCCATCAACACTTCACGAAATCCTTTCCACAACTCAACCCCTTTCCTTATTTTCACAGTCTTTTAAAAATCTTCCAATGAAAAACCTGCTCTACTCAGCCATCATCCTTATTCTGTCCTCATGCGGACTGAAAAAAGGAGAAACAGTCAGCGTTTCAAAATATCCTGTTACCAAAAAAGGAGATGTTATTGACACTCTTTTTGGAACGGCAGTTCCAGATCCGTACCGATGGTTGGAAAACGATACTACAAAGGAGACTGCGGATTGGGTAGCGGCTGAAAACACAGTTACGTTTGATTACCTCAAGAACATCGATTATCGTGATGCAATCAGGAAACGCCTTGATGAAGTGCAGAACTATGAAAGATTAAGTGCTCCGCACCGCGAAGGAGAATATTACTACTATTCTAAAAACAGTGGACTTCAGAATCACAATGTTCAGTATCGCAAAAAAGGAGAGAACGGAAGCGAAGAAATTTTCCTTGATCCAAATACGTTTTCAGTCGATGGAACTACCGCATTGGGCGGAATGTCATTTACAAAAGATGGTTCGCTAATAGCATGTTTGATCCAGGCAGGTGGATCTGACTGGAGAAAAGCTGTTGTACTCAAAGCATCCGACAAATCCGTAGTGGGTGATACATTGAAAGATCTAAAATTCACTGGAATTTCGTGGAGGGGACGTGATGGATTTTATTACAGCAGTTATGATAAACCCAAAGGTTCTGAGCTTTCATCAAAAACTCAGTTTCATAAATTATACTATCATACATTGGGCACTCCACAGTCAATGGATAAACTTATTTTCGGGGGTGAACAAACGCCACGGAGATATATCAGTGGAGGTCTTACGGAAGACGAAAGATTTCTTGTTATCACTGCGGCGACAAGTACAACGGGAAACGAATTATACATTCAGGATTTGAAAAATTCATCTAGCAAGCTGGTAACTGTTGTTGGCAATTTTGATAACACTCATTCAATTATTGAGAATGATGGGAACACATTGTTAATTCAAACTAACTTGAATGCCCCTAATAATAAGATCGTATCAGTTGATTTTTCAAAACCAACATCTGAAAACTGGAAAGATCTTGTTCCGGAATCAACAAATTCAATGCAGAGTGTTTCAACAGCGGATAAGAAAATGTTTGTCAGTTATTTAAAAGATGCAAGTACGCTGATCAGTCAATACGATTACAATGGAAAGCTTGAACATGACATCGTACTTCCTGGAATTGGTTCCGCCGGAGGCTTTGGTGGAAAATTGGAGGATAAGGAAGTTTATTACTCATACACCTCCTTCACTACGCCAGGTTCGATTTACAGGTACGACATTGCTTCCGGCAAGTCAACACTGTATGACCAACCAAAAGTTGATTTCATTCCATCTGATTATGAAACGAAACAAGTTTTCTATGCAAGCAAGGACGGAACAAAGATCCCAATGTTCCTTGTTTACAAAAAAGGGACAGAGCTCAATGGAAAAAATCCAACATGGTTATATGCCTACGGTGGTTTTAATATCAGCTTGACACCTTCTTTCAGCACAACACGAATTGTTTGGTTGGAGAACGGTGGAATTTATGCGCAGCCAAATCTTCGTGGCGGCGGTGAATACGGTGAGAAATGGCATGATGCTGGTCGCCAGATGAATAAACAAAATGTATTTGATGACTTTATTGCTGCAGGTGAATATTTGATAGGTGAAAAATATACGTCGTCGGATTACCTCGCGATTGCCGGAGCATCCAATGGCGGCTTACTTGTTGGTGCTACAATGACACAGCGTCCTGATCTTGCAAAAGTTGCATTGCCCGGCGTGGGTGTGATGGATATGCTTCGGTATCATAAGTTCACTGCAGGAGCCGGATGGAAATATGATTACGGCACAGCAGATGATTCAAAGGAAATGTTTGAATACATCAAGAAATATTCTCCGGTAAATGCTCTTAAAGCAGGCACCGCATATCCGGCAACATTGATAACGACTGCAGATCATGATGATCGCGTTGTTCCTTCTCATTCATTTAAGTTTGCTGCGATCCTGCAAGAGTATAATGTCAGTTCAAATCCTACATTGATTCGTATTGACACTAAATCAGGTCATGGATCGTCAAACTTATCAAAAGCACTTGATGCTGCTGCTGATCAGTTTGCGTTCACATGGTATAATATGAATGTGATCCCGCCGTTTGTGAAGAAAACAATGTAAAAAAAGCCTTTGAATATTACTTTTGAGGTGCAACGCATAATGCGATCTGTTAATGAAAATCAGGGAAGGAACGATTGAGGATTTGCCGCGTGTGCTGGAGCTTGTAAAAGAATTGGCCGAGTATGAGCGTGCGCCTCATGAAGTAATTAACACAGTGGAGCAAATGAGAATTGATGGGTTCGGGCCAAATCCGATCTTCGGGTTCTTTGTAGCGGAAGCAGACAACGTAATCGTGGGGCTCACGCTTTATTACTGGAGATATTCTACCTGGAAAGGAAAGCGTCTCTTTCTGGAAGATCTGATTGTAACAGAAAAGCAACGGGGGTCCGGAATTGGAAAATTATTGTTTGACCGGATAATTCAAAGAGCAATTGATGAAAACTGTAGCGGCATAATGTGGCAGGTGTTGGAGTGGAATGAACCTGCCATCAATTTTTATAAAAAGTATAATGCAAAGCTTGATGATGAGTGGACCAATTGTACACTTGAACGTGAGCAATTGGAATCTTTGATCAAAAGATAGTTTTTCTGCAATCAGGTGAGAGCTTTTTAACTTTCACTTGATTTAGAAATCTTTAATCTAAACTTCCTCCAGCAGTGTTCTGAAGGATACTGCGGCTTCACCATACTTTTTCGTTACCGCATCACGTAAAATAGGCGCAAACTCTTCCAGATAACGTTCGATTTCATTCAATGACTTAGCGGAATATTGAACGGCATAAGAAACAGAATCCTCACTCTCAACAGAAAGAATCTTGAAGAGCTTATGGCCTAAAAACATTTTCGTTGCCATAACATCCGGGATATGCTTTTCTCTCATCCAATTAACCCACTCATGTTCAATTTTTTTATCGACGCCTGTTGTTACATTATAAATAATCATAAGAGGTTACGCATTAAAAAGCCCGGTAAAAATTAGGCATCTTTATAATTGGTTCAAGCTTTATATTCCTGTAAAAAACTTCGCAACCTTCCGATTGGAGTTGGATTTTGCCCTTAGTTAACGGAATTGATTTGCCATTGTTTAATTGTCGTGAATGAAATAGCATCATAACCAACGAGTCATTAACGCTGTGTATGCTTGAATCCCCCATAACATATAGATCAATTTTATTCCATTCGCCCGGTTTCTCTTTATCAGAATCTTTCCAACAACGTCTTCCAATTTCACTTGCTTCATTGAATGTCATTAATTTACCCTGTCTATCGAAACGCCATTCATTATTAGAATTTTTTGTAGCATGTACATCAAACGAACCACCAGCAACTCCCCAATAGTCTCCACAGTCACCTTCTTGTATTTGAAATTCTTGTGATCTCATCCATGCACGTGCGTCAACACCATGCGGACCAACAGCATGATAGAGAAGGCCACTATCACGTTTGCGATTTGCGAAAGATGGAATTATTTTGACCCCATTTAAATTCCAGAGTGAGGTGATAATTTTCAAACTCTTTCAAAGTAGAAATTCCGCCATATCCCTCTCCGGAAACGCGTAATGCTGCCATTTCATCTTTTTCAACAACAGAGAACACCTGATTGGGATCATTATTAAGACCCAAGGGCGGAAGGCTATCTGCCGCTGATGTAACATAGACGTCCCAGCCGGTGAGATCTTTTCCGTTAAAAAGAATTTCCTCTTTATCGGAGGATGAGTGACAGCTTGCAAGGAAAAGAGAGAATAGAAGGAGAATAGTTAAGCGCATATTGAAATGTTTTTAATAATCCATTTCGCGGATTTTATCTTCGAAAATCCACGGGCTCTAAAATCAGCGCGAATCTGCAGGAAAATATTTTGATGTAATCTGTAGTTGAAAATGCAACTTATGAAACATAATCCCGAAGGTACTCAAAATGCGTTGTGAGTTTTCCATTTTCAGCAATGATCGCCCTGGAAATAATTCCTTCCGCATCATTCACAAGTAATGGCTTTAAAATTCGATCGATAAGATCTCTTCCAAATTCTTCTGATGAACTTCTTGGCAGCTCGCAGGGTAAATTGTCAATTGCCATCACGGTAATAAATGAAGTGTTGCTCAAGGGTGGTTGTGTTGTGTCGGTAGCCGGATCATAATCATAGATCGGATCAACGATCGAAGTAGCTTTCTTTGTACTTGGAACAGATCCATTTATGTCACACGTAATGTCGGCAATGATCTTAATTTTAAAATCAGCTTCTTTCATGTCCTCTTTGGTAAACAACAACGGCGCTTTTGGATTCCAGAAATGACCTGCTAATAAGATGTCACATGCTTTTGTAAAATTTGAAAAATGCGATTCATATCGCTCAGGATTGCGGTGAAACTCATCGCGATTGAAAATTCCTCCTTCTTTTCTTAAATGATAATCTGAACTACTGAGTTGTGCATAAACAGGTTCGGAATATGTTTGAGTTAGAAATGCTGCCGGATGCACTTTGCGAATGCCTGCAGTGTCAAGCATCTCCATTGCACCTTTAGCAACACGACCGGCGCCTGTCAATACAATTTTAATTGGTGGCAATTTTATATTTCTGATCTCAAGCTTCAGATCATTTATATCGAAACATTCAAATGCACGCCGAAGTGAAAATAAATTAAATCGTTTGCCGTAGGTCCAGATTCCGTTAAAGGCACCTACTATTCCGGCAAAGCGACCAAAGGCCACAAGTCTGTTTCCTTGTGAATCGCGTAATGTTTCGTAATCAATTAACCGTATTCTTTTTCTAAGCACTTCCTGAAGAAGGATTTTATTATAAGGTTGTTTCTTTAGTGTATGTGAAAAAAAAAGATATGTTTTGTTTGCTATTAGCTGTGGAATAGGAACTTCTTTAATTCCCATTAAGATATCGCATGATGCTACATCATCAACAATTGGAATTCCGATCGCTTCAAATTCTTGATCACGGTAGCCACGAACGTCGCTTTTCTGACAAACTATAGTGACGTTTGGAAAGCATTGCATGATTTCCTGGGCCTGTAATGGAGTGAAGGCAACCCTTTTATCGGGTGGAATTCTGCCTTCGTGAATTAAGCCGATTTTGATGGGAGACATGGTTAAAACTAACTCTTTTTCCCACAGATTATACAAGATCTTCTACTTGTTCTTAAGAGTTTTTCCACTCAGAGAAGAACACCAATTAGCAAATGATATTGAAATCTGCTGAAAAAAGTCAGTCACTAACGTTCTAAAAATCCACCAAGTAACGAACTCGCTTCTTTTCTGCTATTCGATCCATACGGAGCCAGAGCCTGAACAAGTTTACGTATTGGCATTGATTGAAGCCAGATTTTTCCACTTCCCTGCAACGTTGCAAGAAATATTCCCTCACCTCCGAAGATCATTGATTTTAAACTTCCGGTTTTTTCAACATCGAAATTGATCTGGGATTCGAAGGCAACAACACATCCTGTATCAACACGAAGTGTTTCATTGTTCAATGTTCTTTCAATGACAGTTCCTCCGGCATGAACGAATACCTTGCCATCACCTTGAAGTTTTTCAAGAATGAATCCTTCGCCGCCCACAAGACCTGCCCCAATTTTTCTATTAAAATGAATTGAAAGTTTCGTGCCAAACGCAGCACAAAGAAATCCATCTTTTTGAACGATTAGCTCATTATTATGACTTGCTGCAAGATCAATTGGAATTACTGTTCCGGGGTAGGGCGCAGAGAACCCAACTCTAGCTTTTTTATTTCCTCTATTAGTAAAGTGAGTCATGAATAATGACTCTCCTGTAAGCACGCGACTTCCTGCTGACAGCAGCTTATCAAATATGCTTTGATTAGTTGTAGAGCCATCTCCCATTTTTGTTTCGAATTGAATTCCATCTTCCATAAAAAGCATAGCGCCAGCCTCTGCGATTACGGTTTCATTGGGATCAAGCTCCACTTCAACGATCTGAATGCTTTCGCCTTTTATTTGGTAGTCGATTTCGTGTGATTTCATAGTCAGTGGTTTTATGTTTTTAACGAAATTCGTTGCGAGTTTCGCCTAAACAAGAAACGCTCTTTGCGTGGAGCATTTACTTGTTGTATTTCATTTTTTACCCTTCCCTTTTTCTTTCAATTCCTTCTTCAGCCGATCCGCTTCTTCTTTCTCTAACAGCTTCTTGTCATCAACATTTTTGTTCAGAAACTCATTGATCTTTTCAATATTCATACTTGACCGGATTTCTCCAAACGTGTCAATAGAAACTTCCAAACCATCCAACTCTTTATGAACTCGGGGCTTAGGTTTTATTTTTTTGTTCTTGCTGGATTCAGATTTCTTAGCCATAGTCTAAGCGATTTTAATTTTTAAAGTCTCCAATGCGTAACTGATTCTTTTTTCAACTTCCGTATTTCCAAGAATTTCAATTGTCATCATCAGATCAGGACCTGACGAGCCGCCTGTAAGCGTCAATCTTAGAATCTGTAATATCTGGCCTGTCTTGATTCCTAAACTTGCCGTGACTTTCTCCAATAATTCCTTCGCGGTGACTGCAGTAAGCGGTTCACGCAACTTTATTTCCTGCTTATATACCTGAAGAACTTTTACAGCATCATCATTCCATTTTTTTGAAACGATCTGCTCATCGAAAGAGGTAGGGGCAATAAAAAATAACTTACCCTGCTCCCAGAAATCATTGGGAAAGATTACTCGCTCTTTTAGTATTGAAATAATCTTCTTTGCCTTTTCAATAGTTGTTTCGATATTTTCCCTTGTCAGCGCACTTATAAGATATGCCATAAGCTCTTCATCCGACTTACTGCGTATGTATTGCTGATTGAACCACTGTGCTTTTTGAATGTCAAACTTAGCACCGGCCTTTCCAATCCGCTCAAGAGTAAAAGCTTCGATCAATTGGTTTATTGAAAAAATCTCTTGTTCCGTTCCTGGATTCCATCCAAGAAAAGCAAGAAAGTTGACCATCGCTTCCGGTAAATAACCATTTTCCCGAAAACCTTTGGCGAGTTCACCAGAAGTTGGATCTGTCCAGTTTAATGGAAAAATGGGAAAGCCCATTTTGTCTGCATCGCGTTTGCTGAGCTTTCCATTTCCGTCAGGCTTTAACAGAAGGGGTAAGTGTGCAAACTGAGGCATATCATTTCCCCAACCCAGGTATGTATAAAGCAATACGTGCAATGGTGCTGAAGGGAGCCATTCTTCTCCGCGTATTACGTGGGAAATTTTCATCAGGTAATCATCAACAACGTTCGCAAGATGGTACGTTGGCATTCCATCTGATTTCATAAGTACTTTGTCATCCACTTGCGATGAATTGACAATCACCTCTCCCCGGATAAGATCTTGGATATGAATTTCTTCATTGAAAGGAACTTTCAAACGAATAACATATTTTTCTCCTGCAGACAATTTTTGAGCAACGTCGCCGGTAGAAAGTGTTAATGAGTTTTTCATTTTGACGCGTGTCGTACCATCATACTGTGCATTCGGCGTTGCTTTGCGCATTATTTCGAGATCAGCCTCTGCATCAAACGCATAATACGCATTGCCTTCATCAACAAGTTTCTGGGCATATTGTCTGTATAATGATTTGCGTTCTGATTGACGATACGGTGCATGCGGTCCGCCAACGCCAACACCCTCATCGATTTTGATACCAACCCATTCAAGTGATCTTAAAATATAATCTTCTGCTCCGGATACATAGCGACCCTGGTCTGTGTCTTCGATCCGCAGAATCATTGTTCCATTATATTTTCTGGCAAGCAAAAAATTGTACAATGCTGTACGAACACCACCAATATGAAGAGCTCCTGTAGGACTAGGTGCAAAACGTACTCTAACTTCTCTCATTTGATTATTAAACGAGTTCAAAGCTACAACTTTTACATTTTACATTCAGTATTGGACATTTTACATTAATGCCCCAAACCAAAGAATGTAAAATAATGAACACCCAATGTAAAATGTGAAAGGAGATGTGGTAGGTGAGAAAGTTTACATTACTGCTATGCACGAAATCTCCACGTTCACATCCTTCGGCAATCGGCTTACTTCTATTGTCTCACGGGCTGGAGGTTGATGCGGAAAATAAGAACCATAAATTGTATTTATTTCCGGAAAGTTATTCATGTCTTTCAAGAAAATACTGCACTTGACAATACTTTGAAGATCAGTGTTCGCAGCAATGAGAATCTCCTTTATATTCTTCATCACCTGATGTGTTTCATCCTGAATAGTAGTGGTTATGATTTTCCCCGTTGACTGTTCGATAGCAATTTGTCCCGAAACAAATAAAAAATTCCCAGCTTTGATGGCCTGGCTGTAGGGGCCAATGGGTTCAGGAGCATTTGGCGAGTAAACTACATTTTTTGACATAGCTGATTATGTTACTTTTGATCAAAGATGAGAAAAATTGATCTCGGTTTGAATCGTTATTATAGCATCAATGGAAATCCTTATTATTGGAAATACCTCGCAACTCGATGAAGTACAGCTTAAATTCGGGAAAGTTCATCATTACACTGTATTTCCGGATCACCAGAAAGCACAACCTCACTTAAAAAGTAGCCAGGTCGTTTTTGACTTTTTGATTTCAAGTGCTTCTCGAAATGTAAAAATCTATCAGCCGTATCATTCACTGATTGTTTTTGTGGATGCTTCATTAATCGCTTTGTCCAGTCTTAATCTTGAAGGCTTTAATTCCATCGTCGTTGGCTTTTGTGGTATGCCTACTTTTTTGAATCGTGAGATATTGGAAGTAAGTGTAATAGGAGACAATCAAAAAGCACTTAAGAAAGTGTGCGGTGAATTGAATACTTCTTATCAGATTGTCGCTGATAAGGTGGGTTTGGTAACGCCGCGCGTAATTTGTATGATCATCAATGAAGCATACTATACTGTTGAAGAAGGCACTGCTACGCGTGAAGATATTGACAAAGCGATGAAGCTTGGAACGAATTATCCGTATGGACCATTTGAATGGTGCGAACGAATCGGAAGGGAAAATGTACGAGATCTTCTCAACGCAGTGTATCGCGACACACTTGATTCACGTTATAAAGTTTGTAATTTATTGGAAGATCAATCCAACAAAACTCTTTGATACGTTTGGATCTGATAAGCTTTAACTCCTATTGTTTAGATATTTTTGAATTGCTATTTCTTGTCAAGGCCAAGACAGTATTAATTGCCTGTTGGTATGAGAAGTATGTCTTATCTCATTTTAATGCTCACTCCACTGTAACACTCTTCGCCAGATTCCTTGGCTGATCCACATTACATCCTCTCATAACAGCAATGTGATAGGAAAGAAGTTGTAGAGGAACAACAGAAACCATTGGCATCAATGCTTCTATCGTTGCAGGAACTTCAATTACAAATTCAGCCATTGAGGGAATTAATGTATCGCCTTCAGTAATGACGGCAATAACTCTTCCTTTTCTGGCTTTTACTTCCTGAATATTTGAAACAACTTTTTCGTATGAACTGTCTTTCGTTGCAATGAACACAACAGGCATTTCATCATCGATCAATGCAATAGGCCCATGCTTCATCTCCGCAGCGGGATATCCTTCCGCATGGATATAGGATATTTCTTTTAATTTCAATGCGCCTTCAAGCGCCACCGGAAAATTGTAACCACGACCCAAATAAAGAAAATGACGAACGTCTTTGAATTCTTCTGCAATAACCTGGATCTGGGCATTAAGCTTTAAGATCTTTTCAATCTTTGTAGGAATGTTTTCCATCTCCACGAGCATTTCGTGAAATTTTTGTTCAGTGATCGTGCCTTTTTTGTTGGCAACAATCAGTGCGATCATATTAAGAACGGTAAGCTGTGCCGTAAATGCTTTCGTACTGGCAACTCCAATCTCAGGACCGGCATGAGTGTAAGCGCCGGCGTGAGTCAATCGCGGAATAGAAGATCCGACGACATTACACACTCCAAAAATGATAGCTCCCTTTGATTTGGCAAGTTCGATAGCAGCTAACGTATCAGCGGTCTCACCTGATTGTGAAATAGCAATGACTACATCGCCTTCACGAATAACAGGATTTCTGTAGCGAAATTCAGAAGCGTATTCCACTTCCGTTGGAATCCTGCAAAATTCTTCAAAGAAATATTCTGATACTAATCCAGCATGCCATGATGTTCCGCAGGCTACGATCAAAATGCGATCAGCGTTAACAAGTTTATTAATATATTCACGAAGACCACCCAGTATCAATCGGTTAGAAGCTGAATCAAGCCGGCCCCTCATGCAATCCATAATTGATCTTGGTTGTTCAAAAATTTCTTTCAACATGAAATGTTCAAACCCCCCTTTCTCGATGGCTTCAAGCTCCATGTCCACTGTCTGGATGTAAGGTGTCAATGGAAGATTAGCAACATTCTTGATGGTGAGCTTGCCGTTATCAATAATTGCAATTTCCTGGTCGTTGAGATAGACTACTTCATTTGTATATTCAATAATAGGAGTTGCATCGGATGCCATGAAAAATTCGCCCTTGCCTACACCAACAACAAGAGGACTCCCTTTGCGAGCTGCGATAAGTAGGTCTGGATTGTCGAAAGACATCACTACAATTGCATATGCGCCCACTACCTTTGTTAATGCGAGACGGACCGCTTCATCTAATGCGCACTGCTCCTTTTCCTGGATGTCTTCGATGAAATGTATGAATACCTCTGTGTCTGTCTGACTTAAGAATGTGTGCCCTTTACGAGTTAATTCTTCCTTGAGGGCAGCATAGTTTTCAATTATACCGTTATGAATAATTGCAAGCTTCTTAGTGGCGGAATAATGTGGGTGAGCATTTTCATCGTTGGGCTCTCCGTGAGTTGCCCAACGTGTGTGTCCCATGCCAATGTGACTATTGAGATCAGTTCCTTTCAGATACGTTTCAAGTTCTGAAACCTTTCCCTTTTTTTTATAAACATTGAGCGCTCCGTTAAGTAGAGCAATTCCAGTACTGTCGTAGCCACGATACTCTAATCTTTTCAGACCTTTAATGATCACATCACTTGCCTGGCGGTGCCCAACATAGGCGACAATCCCACACATATTACCGGATTTTAACTACAGGTTTTGAATAATAAAGACGTAATGAAATGTTACCGTTAAGAATAAGTCCAGAAACTGATTTTCTGAATTCATCACCAGCAGGACCAAGCGCAAGGGCTTTTGGCCTTCTTTTATCGGTCCTGTATTTATAAAGCTGCTGGCACATGTTAGTAAGATAGATATTACTAATAATATACGTATCTGTTGCCACAGGTATATCTGTTCCGGTATCGGGAATGACAGTGACGGTGGTGTTGGTTACGGTATTTGGAGCATTAAAAGCAGAAGCGGTCTTCTGGAAATAGAGATCTATTATGTTTGAAGATTTTCTATTTATCAATGTATCGAGGATGGAATTTCTTATGCGGTTTAAAGAATCGAACACTCGCAATGACAACACGCGAGGAGGCCTTTCCGGAGATATATTTGTCACAATTAGCTCAGCCTGGTTAAAGGAGATATGATCTATTGTGTCGATGAAGTTGTAAAAATTCTTAAGATCAAGCTTCGTTAGCAAAGAGGTTCCTCCCTGAAGGTAATAATGACCATCAGATGGTTTGAAATCCTGAAAGGGAACAATCCCTGCCAGAGCAGTGGCGCTGCGGTCCGTTGTGATCTTACTATAGCTTATCGCTGAACTAAATCGGCCAGTAGTACCATTAACATTCGCATACAGAACAAAGTCGGCTTTCGTTGAAACACCAACATCCGTGTAATAAAGTGATAGCTTGGTATCGGTTACTTTCGGATTTCCCGTACGGTATAAAGGATTTATTCCAAGAATCTTATCTCCCTGGCCATTGGGAACCACGAAACTGAATCCTTTGTACTTGCCACTGAATCTTTGAAATTTTTCAAAGAGAGAATCGATTGTAACAGGATTTGCTTTAAAATCATTTAAAAGACTTTGTCCCATGTTGCCTGGGATTTTAATCTTCACAGTAAAGATAACGTTATTTGTAGTGTCTGAATCCGTATTTAATGCGATAGCATTATCAAATGCATCACCACTTACGTAGAAATCCTTTCCGGCAAGCGGAACAGAAGATGTCGCTAAATTAGTGGAAGCATAATAAGGTTTCAAGTAATGTATTGTATCCAGCAATTCATATACATCAATGTGTTGTAACGATGTGGTGGTTTGCCCACGGTAGTAATAATCGAATCTTAATTGAAGTATAAGTGAATCAAATGTCGCATTCACTGTGGGCTTCACGTAAGTTGGCGGAGGTGCAAAATTCACAAATCCACGCGCTTCTGTATTGCCAAACAATGGATCATTGTAACGACCTACCAGGATCCTTGTGATAACCTCACTTGTAGGATTATCAGTAAGCACGCCTGAATTTTGAATTACACTCGGAGAGAGTGGGATATCAATAGACAGCGTGTTTAATCGGGGAGCTTTCTGAAGGCCAACAAATCCGGCTTCATCCTTACAGGAAGAAATAATTAAAGAAAAAAGAAACACGCCGAGGAATGACCACGGCGTGGAAATTCTATCCTGCAAGCTCTGTATAAAGGTTGTAAAACGATTCAGTGTAGTTATCGTCCTTTTCGATGGTTTCAACTTTCTTCTCTTTAATCTTCTTAACTAATCCTTCCAGTTTTTTATTGTCTCCGGCAACAGAAACAACGTCAGCAAATTGCGCCCCTAATTTAATAAAGCCTTCGTAATCTGCAGTTTTAAGATGACCTAACATATTGTCTTCAATGTCAATCATCTTCACCTTGCCCATGAGATCGCCTTTGAATTTATGCGTAAAACTGTTGTTATAAATTGTAAAAACAGTTTTAGTATTCTTAAAAAGCGGATCGTTTTTGTACGTTGTTTTAAGGTACAATGGAATGAAGCTTGTGATCCAGTCGTTGCAATGAACGATATCAGGGGTCCATCCCAGTTTACGTACTGTTTCGATTACTCCCTTGCAGAAGAAAATTGCACGTTCATCATTGTCCTCATAGAACTTATTTTCCTTATCGTGGAAAACAGACTTGCGATGAAAATAATCTTCGTTATCGATAAAATAAACTTGAAGCTTGGCATTTGGGATAGAAGCAACCTTGATGATCAGGGGTTTTTCTTCATCTCCAACTGAAATATTAATTCCCGATAAGCGGACAACCTCATGCAGCCTGTTCTTTCTCTCGTTAATCAACCCAAATCTCGGCACCAGAATACGAATCTCCATCCCTTTTTCCTGCATCGCCTGTGGCAACTTTCGCACAAATTCGGCTACCTCACATGTTTGAAGAAAAGGATTGATTTCGCTGGCAACATAAAGAATACGCAGTTTAGACATAGTAATGGTTTTTATAAGGAAACAAGGGTACAAAGGTACGCTAATTCCACCCCGTATTCAACTGTGAATCAATTATAAAGCCTATATTTGCGCCCTTTCAAAAAGAGGGGTTTTGATACAAATTTTCATTGAGGCAGCCCCGCTGCGGGCTCATTTAAATCATCTTCGTGATAACCATTTTACCATCGGTTTGGTGCCTACAATGGGTGCACTCCATAGCGGTCATATCAGTCTTATCAAAGCTTCAAAAATCCAAAATGATCTTACCGTTTGTTCCATTTACGTCAACCCGGCTCAGTTTAATAATCCCATTGATCTTGAAAAATATCCGCGCACGTTTGACAGCGATATTGAAATATTAAAGGATGCTGGTTGCGATATGGTTTTTGCTCCAGGAAATAATGAAATGTATGGCAAGCCGAGTCAGATAAAATTTGATTTTGGCTCGCTGGATAAAATACTTGAAGGTGAATTCCGGCCCGGACATTTTAGCGGAGTCGCCCTCGTGGTTGCAAAACTTTTCAATATTATTCAACCGGCCAAAGCTTACTTTGGGCAAAAGGATTTTCAACAGTTTAAAGTGATCTCAAAGCTGGTAGAAGAATTGAAATTTGATCTTGAACTCATTTGCGCTCCTGTCGTACGTGAACCGGATGGTCTCGCAATGTCTTCAAGAAATATGCGTTTGAATCCGGATCAGAGGCAAAAAGCAGTCATTCTAAGCAAAGTATTGCGCGAGTCAAAGGCGCAACTTTTGAGTGGTGAAAAACTTACCCTAGTAAAAAATATCGCAATGGAGCGATTCATGGCCCAGAATATACGATTGGAATATTTTGAAGCGGTTGATAAAGATAGTCTAACTCCATTGGAAACAGTAAGCGATCCCGGTCAGGTTGTCCTGCTGATCGCTGCCTATATTGGGGAGGTCAGACTGATTGATAACCTTTTTTTAATTGAAAAATGAAGTCACAAATCGGCGCCCTAAAATAATAATCAATTGCCAAAAATACTTCGTACAATTCTTCAATATTCATTAATGCTGTCGTTAACTGCAGCACTGTTATGGTTTTCAATTAGAGGACTGAAGGGCGAAAGTAAGGTGGAATTCATAACACAAGCGTGGGAGAAGTCGAATAAGCTATGGCTATTACTGATGGCAGCGATTGCATTTCTTAGCCATGGCATTCGTGCGTTGAGATGGAAAATGTTGCTTGAGCCATCCAATAACTATGTAAGGACCAGCAGTAGCTTTTTGTCACTCATGATCGGATACCTTGTTAACCTTGTTGTGCCACGGGGAGGAGAGGTATCGCGTTGCTATAATTTGTATCAACTTGAAAAAACACCGGTAGAGGTTTCTTTTGGTACTGTTGTAATTGAAAGAATTGCAGATGTTCTTTGCTTGCTTGGTGTAATAGTTATAGCGTTTGTAGTTGAATGGGATAAGCTGTTAGGTTTTTTATCTAAATTAGGTATTGGCGCCGGCTCTGATGGTTCCGGCTTTCATATTCCAGTGTGGATCATATTGGTTTTAATTGGATTTGTAATCTTATGTGTTATCGGATGGAGATTCCGTAAAAACGAAAAGCTTTTAAAAATTTTAAATGGATTTAAAGAAGGATTACTTTCAGTTTTTAAGCTGAAGAATAAATGGCTGTTTATTTTTTACTCCGTATTTATCTGGTTCCTGTATTTCATCATGAGTTACTGCGTGGTCCGGGCTTTTGACACAATGAGTGCTCTTGGGTTTAGTGCTGTACTGGCTGTCTTTGCATTAGGAGCAATTGCAATGGCTGCACCACTTCCGGGAGGTACAGGTTCGTATCACGTTATTGTGCCAATGGGTCTAATTAATTTATACGATCTTCCAAACGATGATGCCGTTGCGTTTGTCTTTATATTCCACGCATGGCAAACTTTAACAATGATAGCAGGAGGGGTTGTATCTTTAGTAATTAGTTACTATTTGATCAGATGGAAAAAGCAGCCGATAAAATAAGTGATCTCGCCACTGCCATGAAGATTGTTCTTCAATGGAAAGCGGAAGGAAAAAAAGTTGTCTTCACCAATGGATGCTTTGATATTCTTCATCTTGGTCATGTAGACTATCTGGAGAAAGCTAAAGCTCTTGGAGACAAGCTCGTTTTAGGGCTTAACACCGATGATTCCGTAAGTCGTTTTAAAGGTCCTCAACGACCGATTCAGGATCAAAATTCAAGAGCACACATTTTGGCGTCTTTGCAGTTTATTGACATGGTAGTATTTTTTAACGAAGACACGCCCTTTGAACTGATTTCAGCTCTAATTCCTAATATTTTGGTAAAAGGGAGTGACTATTTGGCAGAAAATATCGTTGGCGCAGATGTTGTTAAATCCAATGGCGGAGAGGTGAAAACGATCTCGTTTGTGCCGGGATATTCAACGACCCGGATAGTAGATAAAATCAAAAAAACTTAAATATTTAAAACGAATATGGGTGCATTAATAATCGGTCTGTTCTTCATGGCGATTGGCTGGATGGTTCAATCGAAGTTGAAAAATAAATTCAAAGAATATTCTCAAATACATCTATCGAAGGATCTTACTGGAGCAGAAATTGCACGTCTTATGTTAACGGACAATGGCATACATGATGTACAAGTTGTGAGTGTAGAAGGTCAGTTGTCAGATCACTATAATCCTGCAACAAAGACCGTCAACTTAAGCAACGATGTTTTTTATGGTCGTAACGCTTCTGCCACAGCAGTAGCGGCTCACGAATGTGGTCATGCAGTGCAACATGCAAATGCATACAGTATGCTGAGTCTTCGTTCGGCAATGGTTCCCATTCAAAACATCAGTGCAACGGTATTGAATTTCGTAATGATGGCCATGGTTTTCGGTGGAATTTTTGCAGGCGCGATCTTACCGATAAAGACAGCATTGCTAATACTGATAGCGTGCTATGGTGTGTTCGCTTTATTTGCTGTCATTACGCTGCCGGTAGAGTTTGATGCAAGCAAGCGTGCATTGGCATGGGTTCAATCAAGAAATATTGTTACTCCAGGAGAATATGATATGGCAAAGGATGCACTTAAATGGGCTGCGATGACATATGTGGTTGCTGCGATCGGTGCGATTACACTCCTTGCGTATTATGTAATGTCTTACCTCGGAATGTCAAGAAATGATGATTAAAGTTTTAGTGTTTGCTTAATAGTTATAAAGACCCCGACTATCTTCGGGGTTTTTTATTTGACATTATCTGTCTCGCTACACTTATCGCAGACGAAAGGAGTTGACAATGGGCAAAAAAGAGTTGACAATGGTAAATTATTTACTTGTGTGAATTCATTAATCCATCGAAGCTGGCAAGTAAAAAGATTTAAGACATTAAACAAATGGCACTATTCCCCGAATCTTTGTTAATTAGCAATCTTATGACTTTTCAACTAACAGAAGAACATCTCGCTGTGCAAGAGGCTGCACGGGACTTTGCTCAGAATGAGTTACTTCCAGGAGTAATTGAACGCGATACGAATGCCAAATTTCCTGAGTCGTTACAAAGACGAATGGGTGAACTTGGATTCATGGGAATGATGACGGATCCAGCGTATAACGGTGGAGGAATGGATACGATCTCATATGTGCTTGCGATAGAAGAGATATCTAAAGTTGATGCATCAGCGTCGGTAATGATGTCGGTAAATAATTCATTAGTATGCTGGGGGCTGGAGAATAACGGAACAGAACAACAAAAAGAAAAATATCTAAAGAAACTTGCGGCAGGAGAGGTTATCGGAGCGTTTTGTTTATCAGAACCTGAAGCAGGATCTGATGCTACCAGTCAAAGGACAACAGCAGAGGACAAAGGTGATTACTATTTATTGAACGGTACAAAGAACTGGATAACGAATGGCAGCAGTGCAAGTGTTTACCTGGTGATGTGCCAAACAGATGTTTCTAAAAAACATAAAGGTATTAATTGTCTTATCGTTGAAAGGGGTATGCCTGGTTTTGTTGTTGGCAAGAAAGAAGATAAGATGGGTATACGCGGAAGCGATACGCATTCATTGATGTTCACTGATGTGAAAGTCCCAAATGCAAACAGGATCGGAGTGGAGGGTTTTGGATTTACATTTGCGATGGGAACATTAAATGGCGGACGCATTGGAATAGCTTCGCAGGCGCTGGGAATTGCTTCAGGAGCATTTGAGCTTGCATTAAAGTATTCAAAAGAGAGAAAAGCATTCGGCAAGCTTTTAAGTGAGCACCAGGCAATCCAGTTTAAACTGGCGGAGATGGCAACTAAAATTGACGCAGCTAGATTGATGATTTGGAAAGCGGCATCCTTAAAAGATCAAAAGAAAGATTTTGTAAAAGCTGCCGCAATGGCGAAGCTTTTTGCTTCACAAATAGCCCAGGAGGTCACAACAGAAGCTGTTCAGATCCACGGTGGGTACGGGTATGTAAAAGAATATCATGTTGAGCGTCTTATGCGTGATGCGAAGATCACGCAGATCTATGAAGGCACAACAGAGATACAGAAGATGGTGATATCGAGAGAGCTGCTGAGATAGACGTATACGTTGGTAAGAAATTGTTAAAATTACTTCCTCGCCTCTACGCTCTGGTTCCAATCATACACTTTATCGCTGATCTCGCTCAACAGATCAGGACTCTTTTCAAGGGCATTACCGATCACGATCATATCAGCACCAGCTTCAAGTGCTGCAAACGCTTTTTGCGCAGAAGTAATTCCACCACCAACGATCAGAGGGACCTCAACAGCTTTGCGAACAGCAGCGATCATACGTGGGCTGATCTCGCGTTCGGCACCGCTGCCGGCATCAAGATAAATCAAACGAAGCCCCAGCATTTCACCTGCCATTGCTGTGCATGCTGCCAGTGAATATTTATCTTCAGGAATAGGAGTAGTGTTGCTGATATATGCAACAGATGTGGTCTTGCCAGAGCTGACAAGCATGTAGCCCGTTGGTAAAACCTCCATTCGATTATTTTTTAGGATTGGAGCAGCTTGTACATGCTGGCCAATCAAAAGGTCGGGATTACGTCCTGAAATTAATGACAGGAATAAAATCGCATCTGCAGACGGATCAATTTGAAGGGAACTTCCGGGAAAGAGAATAACAGGAATATTTACGTCTTCTTTAATACGTTGAATCACTTCTGATAAATACGGAGTTGTGATCAAACTTCCACCAACAAAAAAGAAATCTACACAGTTTTCACTGGCAAGATGAATTAAATGTTTAAGCTTTGCCGGATCATCCGCCTTGTCGGGATCTACAAGAACGGCTATTGATTTTTTACCGACAGCATGTCGCTCCTGAAGTGTGTCAAGAATTTTCATCCACTTTTTTTCTTGAATCTAAATATTCGAAAAGTTTGTCTTTTGCCAGGTTTAAAAGAATAATGGAAGCTTGAGACATCACGCGACTTCCAACCATGCCCATCAATGATGATGAGATGCTTTCTTCATCGTCTTCCTCTTCAACTTCTTCTTTTGGTGCTTTAACTACCTTGATTATTTTCTTTCTTTTCTTCTTCCTGCTTGTACCACCACCGGAAAATGAGCTAACAACAAAATAAGTTGCTGCCAGTGAAGCGCCGATGATAAGTGCGTTGGTAAGCATCTTGTCAGTCTTCTGTGTTATAGCAGTCACTTCTTTTTCAAGTGCGCGTTTATGACGCTCGGATGTTTCAATGAGTTTTTTCTTTTCGGGGTCCTGGCTTTCCAATAATTCCATAGCTTACTTTTCTTTTCGTTTCATCATCTCCGTCATTTGTTTCTGAAAGTACTGGAAAATAGTCTTTTTTAATACTAGCAGAGTCAAAAAAGTAGCCGCATAAATCCCAGCCACAATCCAGTAACCTCCATATCCGTATTCAAAAAACTGATTCAGGAAATGAGCCAGTCCAACACTGAAGAATACCAGAAAGAGAAACCCTACTAAAAACAGCACAGCGGTCATCAGTGTGCGGGCTACGGCTTTGGATAAATCCTCCCGAACTTCGATTTTCATTAACTCAATGCGTGTTTCCACAAATCCCGTGAGATTCTGGATAAGGCTGTCAAGCTTCAGAAACTTTAATATAGTGTTAGAGATGTTTTCCATAAATATTACGAAATAAAGATAAGGATTTCCTGGATTCAAAATTCACCAGAGGGATTGATAAGCGGGAATCTCCCGCGGCATTATAGCGCAAAGCTGCGAAGTAATTTTAGTATTTCTATTTTTTATCAATCTTGAACAATTCTTCCTTGCTAATGATCATACCAAGTGTATCCCGAATCTCCTTTTTCACAAGAAGATTGGAAGGTGAGCTGATAAATGAAAATGTCAAGCCGTTTGGCTGCGTATCATATCGTTTTTCGAAAACGTAAACTGAATCAACAGTTATTTCGGAATTGATAATAAGTGATGGAATAATGTCGCGGATGCACATTTCAAACTTTCCATTTTTATCCTGTCCATCACGACAAAATCCGGGTTTATTCAATTCAAATAATTCGTTATTGATGATTAATAAATTATTTCTCCGATAAACGGAATAGATCATCGAAGGCTCAGAGTTCTTTTCATCAGGATAAACAATAAGATTACTCATTGTTTGCTTTTCAAATGTTTTAGTAATGACAGTAAAGTAAGATGTTTGAGTATTTTCTGTTCGCTGATATGTAAGCTCTGTTATCGCTACAGCATTCCTGTTGAAGTAGATAAGAGAGAAAGGAATAAAAAAGAACATGAGAAGTAAGTACAACAATCCTACGAGGCGATATCGTAATGTAAGCTTACCAAGACCTGTTGCAAGCTTTATTGGGATCTCGCGAAGCGCTGGTATTGGATAAAAAATCAGTACGCCAATAAAATTGAAAAGGAAGTGAGCGATGGCAATACTGATCGCAATATTTGAATTAACCATTGCGGCTAAGAACGCACTGATCGTTGTTCCAATGTTTGCCCCGAGGATAAACGGAACAGAACTTCGAAGTGTAATAATTTTCTTTGCAACCAATGGAACAACCAAGGATGTTGTAACAGAGCTTGAGCGGATGGCAGCGGTTGTTAAAAATCCCCAGCCAAACGATTTTAATGGGTTATGAAAAAAGAAACGTTGGAATCTTTCCGGAGATCCAAATCCTAAAAGATTGGTAAGCACCTTTCGGAAGAAAAGAATGGAACTAAACAACAACACCATCGAAACGACTATAAGAATAAATCCATTTCCGATTGCATTTACAAGCCAGTCTGTGACTGCACTTAGTCCACCGCCGAGCAATGAAAAATTTCCATTGACAGTTCCAACTGGTTGATGGAAGAATGTAGTTGCAATTTCCTGAGAGAGATGTGAAAGAAAATGAAAATAATATTCTAATGGGAAGAGAATAACAACAGTAAGGATATTAAAGAAGTCATGATATGTACCGGCTGCAACGGCTCTTCGGAATTCTTTTCTTTTTGCAATGAATCCAAGTGATACAATCGTGCTGGTAATCGTTGTGCCTACGTTTGCCCCCATAATAATTGGAACGGCGCTTTCCAATGTAAGAGATCCCGAGGCAACGAGTGCCACAGTCATGGATGTTGTGGCGGTGCTGCTTTGAATAATAGCTGTAATCAATAACCCGATGAACAGTGCGGTGAAAGGATTTGAAGTAGCAAGAATGATTGTTTCAGCAGCGATCTTTCCAAGATGCTGAAGGGATGAAAGCATCAGCTCCAGGGAGAAGAGAAAAATCAATAGTGCAAAAAGAATGTAGGCAATGTTTCGCAACATGGATTTCCAACGTATTGATTGGACTGATGATGGGTCAACTAGTGGTGCCTCTTTCTTCATTTTGGATTAGTAAAGATAGAAAGGGTGTGATAAGAAGAAAGGATGTTAACAGAGATATAATGTGGGGACGAGCACAAGAGCTCATATTTTGCCTGATGCGGAAAAGTGCACTGCTTATTGGGGAGTGAACTTTTATGGGGATCTTTTCAGATCATACATTGTGAACATATGCACGTGAACACATTAGTTTCCCAACTCACGAACCGCCATCCACGCCATCAAGCCTGGCCCGATTGTGAGTGCATCTTCGTCGATATCAAAAGTAGGAGTGTGTACGTAGGATGTTATTCCTTTTGCTTCGTTGCGTGTGCCGAGGCGATAGAATGAAGCTGGAATGACATGAGAGTAATAGGCAAAATCTTCAGAGCCCAATGTGAGATCAATGCCGACAACATTTTCTTTGCCAACATATAGTTCTGCTGATTCACGGATGTTATGAGTAAGTCCCGGATTATTTTCAAGATAGGGATAACCATGAGAGATGGTCACTTCACATTTACCGCCCATTCCTTCAGCGATATTTTCTGCCATTTTCTTAATCCTGATCAACGCATCTTTTCTCCAGACTTCATTTAATGCGCGGAAGGTTCCGGCGATATTGACTTCATTTGGAATAATATTCGTTGCGCCTTCTCCTGAGATTTTTCCAAAGGAAAGTACAGTCGGTTGCTTCGGACTCGCATTACGACTGATGATCTGCTGTAAAGCAATAATTATATGTGATGCGATTACAATCGGATCGACTGTCAACTCAGGCGTTGAAGCATGACCACCTTTACCAATAACTTTCAAATAGATCTCATCGGAGCTTGCCATGTAAATTCCTTCACGGAATCCAATTGTTCCAACAGGCAGTAGAGGCATCACATGCTGACCAATAATGGATGCGGGTCTTGGATTTTCAAGAACGCCTTCTTTAATCATGTAAGAAGCACCACCTGGATTTTTTTCTTCGCCGGGTTGAAAGATCAACTTGACCGTACCTTCAAACTTATCTTTTAGTGTATGTAAGATCTTCGCTGTACCCATCAATGAAGACGTATGCACATCATGACCACACGCATGCATAACACCAGGCTTTTTACTGATATATTCCGTTTTGTTTGCTTCCATTATTGGAAGTGCATCCATGTCGGCACGAAGAGCAATGGTCTTACTCTTTGGATTCTTTCCTTCAATTAAAACAACAATACCAGTTCCTGCTATTCCTTCCTTTGGATTCAATCCGATATCACGAAGTGTTTGAGCAACAAACTTTGCGGTATTGAACTCTTCATACGATAATTCAGGATTGGCATGAAGATGTCTCCGCCATTTTATAACATCAACAGCTCCAACTTTCGATAATTCCTGAATTGATTTAAGCAATGACATTAGCGAATAGGAAGTTTTTCAGGAACCAGGATAGCATTAGGAAAAGATCTTCTCAAACGAAGAAGATCACGTTGAGAATCCAGGCGGGAATAATATCCACCCACTCTCACCCGAAATTTTGGCTGAATGTATTCCATATCTGCCTTTAAATCCGGTGCATCGCTTGCCATCCTTCTTTTCGCAGCCATTGCTTCCTCCTGATTTTGTCCAGAGTAGATTTGAATTGTAAAACCGTCGATGCTTTTGCGTGAAACATTAAAACGATTGATGCTATCCAATATCCCATCAACTTTTTTGTTTACATTGTAGATGGGGACTACTTCACCTTTTTTACGAATAGAATTCGCCGTAGCAGTATCAGCCACATCTGCTATTTTGGGCCGGAGCGAATTCAAATCCTCATGATAATAAGGTTTTGAACTGTTTTTCTGAGCAGCACAGGAAAACGAGAAAAGAATTATGATCAATAAAGAGCCACTCCAAAGAATCTGGTTTAAAATGCGATTTATTTGAAAAAAATAAGGTATCATACTCACTACTCTTCAATTACGATACAGCGACCGTTTTTAATATCGTCCTCTACTTTTTTGTACTTCACATCTTTTGCAACTTTTCCATCAGGATACTGAACAGTGACTTTATCATTCCTACCCGCCATCTTTTCAGATTTGACAGGCATTATTTTTTGCTCTGTTTCAACTTGTTGAACGGGTGCCGCTCCACCTCCCTGAAGAAGTGAACGTGATTCATCTTTTTGTTCACTGAAGCGCTGACGCTTTGCAGTTCGTGCTTCCTGAACGCGGTCGCTCGGTTGAATCGCAAGTTCTGCTTTCATGAGGAACGAAATTGTTTCTTCATTCACTCTCCCGATAAATTTCTTGAACGCTTCGAAACCCTCAAACTTATAGATCAATAATGGATCCTTTTGTTCATATACTGCATTCTGAACACTTTGCTTCAAATCATCCATATCGCGAAGATGTTCTTTCCATTGTGTATCAATGATTGCAAGAGTGATCATTTTCTCCATTGAACGAATGAGCTCAGCATTATTTGTCTCAATACTTTTTTTCAATGATGCAGCAACCTGGATACTCCGTATGCCATCCGTAAAGGGAACAGAAATATCTTTAACAGTTGCACCGTGTGTTTCATAAACATCTTTGATGAAAGGCAATGCTTTTTGCGCTGCTGCCTTATTTTTTATTTCATAATGGTTCAATGCCTGCTCATAGAGTTTTTCAGTGAGGCTAGCGTGTGGCATTGAATTAAACTCATCTTCGGAAATATTGAGATCAATACCTAACGTAGTAAGAACATTCACTTTAAAAGCATCAAGGGTTTCACCTGCTTTAGCGTTGGCCGCCATGTCATCACATGTATCAAACAACATGTTTAGAATATCCAACTGAAGACGTTCACCGAATAATGCATTGCGCCTTCTTTTATAAATGACTTCCCGTTGAGAGTTCATCACGTTATCGTATTCGAGTAATCGCTTACGAATACCAAAATTGTTTTCTTCTACTTTCTTCTGAGCACGCTCAATTGAATTTGTAACCATTGAATGCGAAATCACTTCACCTTCTTTTAATCCTAAGCGGTCCATAATTCTGGCAATGCGTTCCGGCATGAAAAGACGCATCAAGTTGTCTTCTAACGAAACGTAAAACTTAGAAGTACCAGGATCTCCCTGTCGACCGGAACGACCACGCAACTGACGATCTACTCGTCGCGACTCATGACGCTCTGTACCAATGATGGCAAGACCACCCGCGGCCCGTGATTCTGGCGTAAGCTTAATATCGGTTCCGCGGCCCGCCATATTGGTAGCTATTGTAACAGTACTTGGCTTACCTGCTTCCGCTACAATTTCTGCTTCGCGCTGATGTTGCTTTGCATTCAATACGTTGTGCTTGATCTTACGCAACTGGAGCATACGGCTAAGTAATTCTGAAATTTCTACAGACGTTGTGCCAACAAGTACAGGTCTTCCTTCTTTCGTTAAAGTGACAATCTCTTCAACAACCGCATTGAATTTTTCTCGTACTGTTTTGTGGACAAGGTCATCCATATCTCCACGTGTTACGGGTTTATTGGTAGGAATGGCAACAACATCGAGTTTATAGATATCCCATAACTCACCTGCTTCTGTTTCGGCTGTACCCGTCATGCCAGCAAGCTTATGATACATGCGGAAATAATTCTGAAGTGTTACGGTAGCGTAAGTTTGTGTTGCGTCTTCTACTTTTACGTTCTCCTTCGCTTCAATTGCCTGGTGCAATCCATCAGAGTATCTTCTTCCATCAAGTACACGGCCAGTTTGCTCATCAACGATCTTAACTTTTGCATCAACGATAATATATTCTGTATCGCGTTCAAAAAGAGTGTATGCTTTTAATAGCTGACTAATACTGTGGAGGCGTTGTGACTTAGTTGAATAGTCGCGAATGATTTCTTCCTTCTTCTGAAGCTTCTCCTCTGCGCTAAGGGATCCATTTTTCTCAATGTGATTAAGTTCTAATCCGATCTCAGGCAGAATGAAAAGTTTTGTGTCCTCACCTTCGCCTGTAATCAGATCAAGTCCTTTATCGGTTAATTCAACGCTATTGTCTTTTTCATCAATTACGAAGTAAAGAGGTGCATCTGCATTAGGCATTTCTTTCTTGTTGTCTTGCAGGTGATAATTCTCAGTTTTTTGAAGAATATTTTTGCTGCCAGACTCACTAAGATACTTGATCAACGGTTTGAATTTCGGCATGCCGCGATGGGCACGGAACAACGCAAGTCCTCCGTCTTTTTCATTTCCCTCGGCTAATAACTTTTTTGCGTCATTCAGATATTGAGTAACAACTTTCTTTTGGGCTTCTACCACTTTAAAGATCCGTGGCTTCAGATCATAGAATTCATGCTGATCACCACGTGGTACGGGACCAGAAATGATCAATGGTGTACGGGCTTCATCCACCAGAACACTATCAACCTCATCGACCATTGCGTAATGATGTCCGCGCTGAACAAGTTCTTCTGTTTCGTGCGCCATGTTGTCCCGCAAGTAGTCAAAGCCAAATTCGTTATTTGTTCCATAGGTAATATCTGATTGGTACGCATTGCGACGTGCCTGAGAGTTTGGCTCGTGTTTATCAATACAATCGATCGTCAAACCATGGAACTGGAATAAAGGTCCCATCCATTCACTATCTCGGGTTGCGAGATAATTGTTGACCGTTACGATATGGACACCACGTTTAGCAAGTGCATTTAAGAATGCAGGAAATGTTGCAACAAGAGTTTTACCTTCTCCTGTTGCCATTTCTGAAATTTTACCTTCATGAAGAACGATACCGCCAATGATCTGTACATCATAATGCAACATGTCCCATGTGATCATATTGCCGGCAGCCATCCATTGATTATACCAATGCGCTTTAGCCCCTTCAATTTTTACATTCGGATGACGAAGTGCGAAATGATGATCTTTCTCCGTTGCTGTCACTTCAAGATATGGGTTTTCTTTAAAGCGTCTCGCTGTTTCACGAATGATTGCAAATGCTCTTGGAAGAACTTCCATCAAAACACTTTCTAATTCTTTGTTGCGCTCTTTTTCAATTGCATCTATCTGATTGAAAATGGCTTCTTTTTCATGGAGGTCAAGATCAGGCTGATCGTTTACTTGCTTGTGCAAATCAGCAAGCTTGTCATCTGTAGGTTTTAATTTTGAATTGATATGCTCTTGGACTTGTTGCGTTTGTGCTCTCAATTCATCGTGCGAAATTGATGAAAGCTTTTCACCTTCTGCTTTGGTGGCCTCTACTAACGGCATAGCACGTTTAATATCTTTTTCGGACTTAGTACCGAATAACTTGGCAATGAGTTTTAGCATGAGTAATCTTTAATCGTTCAATTTTAATTCCGCTTTAATGTGAGATGCCGGTCAACGAAAACCTACTATCTCCCATTGAGCAGCCAACAACCACAAACGGGCCATAAAGTTAAGATTTTCAGAGGTGCAATTATAGTTCCAAAGGCAATTTGGCAGTTGTGTCACTGTTCAAGCAGGGACACAACTGCTCATGACCGCGGTTTCAAAGACCAGCTCGACTGGTCCCGTAAGGAAAATATTGTGAAAAGTGCCATTATAGCTTGTTTCGAATTCCACTAAAAGGGTTCCGCCTGGAGAGCTAAGCTTCACAGGGGAAGTACGCCCAAACTTTTTTGCTATGGCAAGTGCGCATGCGGTGGCGCCTGAACCACTTGAATATGTTTCAGCCTCTACGCCACGCTCGTAAATCCGAAAAGAGACGCTCTCATCTGCATTAATTTCTACGAAATCAGCATTGGTTCCTTTCGGTTTGTAAAGATCGCTGTAGCGGATTTTTTTTCCTTCTTCAACGACAGGATATAACTCAAGATTTTTTACAAATCTCACGTTGTGATCAGTACCGGTATCGATATACAGATCTTCTCCTTTTTCTTCAATGGTATTCACATCACCCAAAGAGAATCGGATATATCCATCCGGTAAGATCTGAGCTGTATGAAGTCCATCGTGAGCAATAAACGTTGTAGAGTCTTTTATCACGCCAAGTTTATTTGCAAAGTGAACAATTGCGCGGCAGCCATTGCCACAGAAACTTGCGCTTCCATCGGCATTTCGATATACCATTTTGAAATCAGCAGCGGAAGATTTTTCCAACAGAATTATTCCGTCCGCGCCAATTCCAAAACGACGATCACAAAGTTTTGAAACCTCGGCATCCGTGAAAGAAAGTTTTCCTTCACGGTTGTCGACAAGAACGAAGTCGTTGCCTGCAGCCTGATATTTATAAAAATGAGTTTTCATTTTATGACCCCTGTAACCTGACCGGTGTAACCTGAACCCTTTTTTATTTCACTTCTTCATAATCAACATATTCCCCGCCTTTTAGACCACTCTTTTTTTTCTTAGGCGGTGTGTTTACGTTGATATGACCTTCAGGTGGTCTTCGGAAATTCGGTGGTGTTTGCTTATGACCTGCTACCCTGAAGATAAAGACGCTTACCTTATTCAGGACATAGATCAGCAGTACAAGAATGATAATGAATTTCCACATAATGTTGTAACCGAAGAGCAAATTTAAGGTATTCCTGAAAACTATCCGTTTTTGCCGTTTCAGTCATGAGCAACTAACGTAAAAATCAGGCAGAAAGTGCAAAAAATGATGAATATGAGTATAATAAAACCTGAATCTCAGTTGAATTCTATAAATTGGATTGTCAACTTTTTTCGCCACAAAGTCATCTTACTCCTATGTTAAGAAACTATATAAAAACGGCCTTCCGAAGTTTGATCAAGCAAAGGATTTATACAGCAATTAATGTTCTTGGACTTGCTGTAAGTATCACTGCATGCTTACTCATTGTGCTATATGTAAGACACGAAGTTTCATATGATACTTTCTTCCCCAATGCAGACCGTATTTATAAAATGGTTTTGGAGAGGAAGTATCCTAACCACAGCACTTTCTATTCTCCTATACCTCACTCTTTTGCACCATCAGTGCAAAAAGATTTCCCTGAAGTTGAGAATACATTATTGATGCAGGGGCCAAATAAAAATTCAGTTGTCACCTATCGGCCTGGCAATAGTGAAATAAAATCTTTTGAAGAGGATTTCGTTTTGTTTGCGGACAGTAATTTCTTTTCATTTTTTGATGTGAATTTAATTAAGGGAGATAAAAAAACGGCCCTGTCAGCTGCTAACCAGATTATTATTTCAAAGTCCACTGCGAGAAAATATTTTGGTGAAGAAGATCCGCTGGGCAAAACGTTAAGTGGAGATATCGGAGAACAAAAAGTAACCGGTGTTTTCGAAAACCCGCCCGATAATTCGCATTTGCAATTCGACTTTATGGGCTCTATTGACAGGGCTAATTTTCTTAAAGAGCAAAATTATACAGGCTTTGACTCCCAAACATATATTAAACTTAAGCAAGGTGCCGATGCAAAAGTATTAGAAGTCAAGTTCCCTAAAATGGTAGATACGTATGCTGCCGGAGAGATTGAAAAGAAGTTGGGTAAGTCGTGGGCGGATTACAAAAGAGAAGGCAACGGATATCGTTATTTTCTACAACCCCTCACCGACATTCATTTGGACCCGACCAATCTTGAATTCACAATGTCGCCAGGCGGTAATAAGAAGTATGTATATGTCCTTTCATTTATCGCAGTGTTGATCCTGATCATTGCATGCATCAACTTTACGAACCTTGCTACCGCCCGTTCATCTGAACGCGCACGGGAGGTGGGTGTAAGAAAGGTAATGGGAGGTGTAAGAAATCAATTAATTGCACAGTTTCTCACGGAGGCCTTTTTATTGTCTCTAACTGGGACATTGCTGGCGGTAATAGGTGCTTATTTGCTCTTACCTTCTTTCAACGATTTAATAGGTAAGCAGCTTCATCTGGTTTTGAGCACAGAAATGATTTTGGGATTGCTTGGATTCGCATTGTTGGTTGGAATTTTGGCCGGCTTATATCCGGCATTTGTTCTTTCAAGCTTAAATCTGGTGGTAGTGATGAAGGGAAGCTTCGTTAGGGGATCCAGCGGAAATTGGCTTCGCAATGGGCTTGTCGTTTTTCAGTTTATGATTTCTATCATTCTTATGGTAGGCACATTGGTGGTAGGAAACCAGATGAGTTTCATGCAAAATAAAAATCTTGGTTTTGACAAAGAGCAAGTGGTCATGGTGAATCGGGCTTTCGGACTTAAGCAAAAAGAAGAAACTTTTATAGAAGAGGTAAAACAAATTCCAGGTGTGAATTCTGCTGCGGGATCTGGTGCCAGGATTGGAAATCGTGATGATGTTTTTGGGCAACAATTTAAGCCCGAAGGTTTTGATGAGATACTTACTGTTAAAGCTATGTTGGTGGATGATGATCTTCCAAAACTTATTGGCTTTGAGCTTAAAGAGGGAAAATTTTTCAATAATGAGACAAATGATTCTTTGAATATACTGTTGAATGAGACTGCTGTTAAAACCATTGGACTTAAGGATCCGATAGGGCATAGGCTTGTTAATTCGGATTTTTTTGGAAACGGAAAGCCAATTGTTTTTACGGTCATTGGAATAGTAAAAAACTTTCATTTTCAATCTCTTCGTGATGAGATAACGCCTCTGGTAATTTATAATATGGATATTACGGGGAAGCTGGGAAACACTGCTTATGTCGCGATTAAATTAGCACCAGGAAATTTTAGTGAAGTGATCAATAAGATTGAGAGTAAGTGGAAAGTGTTTGCTCCAGATCAGCCGTTTCAATATGAATTTCTTGATGAAAACCTGAATCAAGGTTATGCAGATGACCAGCGGTCAGGAAAATTGTTCACTGTATTTTCCGGATTGGCTGTTATCATTGCCTGTGTGGGTTTGTTTGGTTTATCAGCGTATACAGCCAGTCTTCGCACAAAAGAAATTGGTATCCGTAAAGTCTTGGGAGCGTCGGTTGGAGGTGTAGTGGTGCTACTCTCAAAAGATTTTACACGACTGGTGATCATTGCTTTCTTACTGGCTGCGCCCCTATCATGGTGGATGATGGACCAATGGCTAAGTGAATTCGCTTATCGTATTACAATGGGAGTTGGGGCCTTTGCAATGGCGGGAGCGTTAGCATTGGGAATAGCGTGGCTCACAGCGAGTTACCAATCAATTAAAGCTGCGATTATAAATCCTGTGAAATCGTTGAAGAGTCAATAACATGTGGGCTACTGTGTGCACAAGTTCATATTTTTAGACGTGACACTATGAGCTCGTTGATACGTGAGCACGTTATCGGCTCAGGTAAAGATTACGTTCAGAATAAATATTCAGGAAGTAATCATCCATCAAATCATCAATAAAGTAAATCGCTTCACCGGTTGATTTCATTTCTGGTCCGAGCTCTTTATTTACTTCCGGGAATTTGCTGAAAGAGAAAACAGGAACTTTTATTGCATAACCTTTGCGAGTCGGATTGAATGTAAAGTCTTTAACTTTCTTTTCACCAAGCATCACCTTCGTTGCATAATTTACGTAAGGTTCATCATACGCTTTGCAAATGAAAGGCACTGTTCTCGACGCACGTGGATTCGCTTCAATGATATAAACTGTATCCCCTTTGATCGCAAACTGGATGTTGATCAATCCCACGGTTCTCAACGCCAATGCTATTCGTTTTGTATAGCTTTCAATTTGCTTGATAACGAAGTCTCCCAGATTGAATGGAGGTAATACAGCATACGAATCACCTGAGTGAATTCCTGCAGGTTCAATGTGCTGCATGATTCCAATAATATAAACATCTTCTCCATCACAGATCGCATCCGCTTCGGCTTCAATTGCGCCATCAAGGAAATGGTCCAGCAGTACTTTATTCTCTGGTAAATGTTTCCAGATATCAAGAATGTGATTTTCAAGTTCTGTCTCGTTGATCACGATCTTCATGCTCTGTCCACCCAACACATACGATGGTCTTACAAGCAGCGGGAACCCAATTGTCTTTGAAACTTCCAACGCTTCATCTGCATCAGTAGCAACGCCGAATTCAGGATATGGGATGTTAAGATCTTTTAAAAGAGTCGAGAAGCTTCCGCGGTCTTCCGCAAGATCAAGCGCTTCGTATGATGTGCCCAGAATTTTCACACCATACTTCTGAAGTTTTTCCGCAAGCTTCAACGCGGTCTGACCACCCAGTTGAACGATTACACCGAATGGTTTTTCGTGCTGGATAATATCCCAAAGATGTTCCCAGAATACTGGTTCGAAGTAAAGTTTATCGGCAATGTCAAAATCAGTAGAAACAGTTTCAGGATTACAATTGATCATGATTGCTTCGTATCCGCATTCTTTTGTAGCAAGAATTCCATGCACACATGAATAATCGAATTCAATTCCCTGGCCGATACGATTGGGGCCCGAACCGAGAACGATCACTTTTTTTCTGTCAGAAGGTATTGATTCATTTTCAGAATCGAATGTTGAATAATAGTAAGGTGTCTTCGCGGCAAACTCTGCCGCACAAGTATCAACCATTTTATATACGCGATTGATCCCCATCTCACGACGCTTGAGATGCACTTCACTTTCACGACAATCGATAAGGTGGGCGATCTGGCGATCAGCATAACCTTTTTCTTTCGCAGCACGCATCAGTGAAGCGGGAAGAGTTTCAAGCGTATATTTTTCGATTTTTTGCTCCATCTCAATTAGTTCCCAAATCTGGTCCAAAAACCATTGATCAATTTTGGTAAGATTCTGAATGGTCTTCATCGAAATACCAAGCTTCATAGAATCATAAATATGAAAGAGACGGTTCCAGCTTGGATGAGCGAGGCTGTACAATAACTCCGTTTGATTCTTTACTTCTTTCCCATCAGCACCTAGCCCATTTCTTCTTATCTCGAGTGACTGACAAGCTTTTTGCAATGCTTCCTGAAAATTCCTTCCGATACCCATCACTTCACCTACGGATTTCATTTGTAATCCGAGACGACGATCTGCACCTTGAAACTTGTCAAAGTTCCAGCGCGGTATTTTTACGATAACATAATCCAACGCTGGTTCAAAGTAAGCGGTTGTTGTTCCAGTGATAGCGTTACTTAATTCATCGAGATTGTAACCTATGGCAAGCTTGGCAGCAATTTTAGCGATCGGGTAACCTGTTGCTTTGGAAGCAAGAGCGGAAGAACGTGATACACGTGGATTGATCTCAATACCAATAATCTGATCATCGTTATCGGGATTAACAGAGAACTGCACATTACAACCACCGGCAAATCTTCCAATACCGTTCATCATTCTTATGGCGAGATCGCGCATGTGTTGATATACAGTATCGGGTAGAGTCATTGCAGGAGCTACCGTTATGGAATCTCCCGTATGAATTCCCATCGGATCGAAGTTTTCGATTGAGCAAATGATGATTACGTTGCCATTGCCATCGCGGAGTAACTCCAACTCATATTCTTTCCAGCCCATGATGCTTTGTTCCACGAGCACTTCATGAATAGGTGAAGCATGAAGTCCGCGATTAAGAGCCGCGTCGAAATCCTCAGGTTTTTCAACAAATCCACCACCAGTTCCACCAAGTGTGTAGGAGGGACGGATCACCAACGGAAACCCAATCTCCTGCGCGATTTCCTTTCCTTCCAGAAACGAAGTAGCCGTTGCGCCTTTGCAGACACCAACACCCAGTTCGTTCATTTTGAGTCTGAATTTTTCTCTGTTCTCTGTGGTTTCAATGGCGAGAATATCTACGCCAATAATTTTCACACCATAATGCTCCCAGATTCCTGCTTTGTCACAGTCAATGCACAGGTTCAGGGCTGTTTGTCCGCCCATTGTGGGTAATACTGCATCTACGTGATGTTTTTCTAGTATTTCTCTTATGTATTTCTTTTCAAGAGGCTTCAGGTAAATATGGTCAGCCGTCACCTTATCGGTCATAATAGTGGCGGGATTGGAGTTGATAAGAATCACCTCAATTCCTTCTTCACGCAGAGATCTTGAGGCTTGCGAGCCGGCATAATCAAATTCACAGGCTTGTCCAATAATAATTGGGCCACTTCCGATGATTAAAACTGAGCGAATACTGCGATCTCTTGGCATGGTGGGATTAGATAAATCGGGCAAAAATAAACAGAGATTGTCGGTAATATGCAGATTGGAAAAAATAATGTTCGTGTCGTAGATTGTTTACCCTAACTGCGCAAAAAATATGCAAAGCTCGCCAAGGCTTACATCAGAATCATGCCGCTTCAATAAGTCTGCGCTTTTTGCGTTTTTGCTTGACGAATTTCTCAAGAATCCGCTCGCACATTCGGATGCTGCTATATTTTTTCGCAATTTTTAACTCTGAAAAGAAAATCATGAATCTCAATCTCAAAGCCACTGAGCAAAATACATACGATGCGATTGTAGTCGGTTCTGGCATCAGTGGAGGCTTAACGTATATGGCGATGACGGCGAGAGGGTGCGCGTATGCTGTTGATGAGTTGAAGAAAACAAAACCTCTAATTTTGAATTTGAAAATGAAGATCTGCCTGACGTTATTGGTATGGTTAACCTGTACTATTCTGAGCTTTGCTCAATCTAAGATCTATTACAACCAGGATTGTGAGATTACAATGAAGGAGCTTGCGGGTTTTTACACCATTGCAAAAATTGATACAGCGAAAAGAATCTTTGTCGGTAAAGTTGGTGATTATAGAATGGATAGCGTTTTGTTGGGTGAGATGGAATACGATCAACAGGGAAAGAAGAATGGTATTGTGAAAAGATTTGAGTCTTCAGGGGAAATTAAAGTTCAGGGAATATATAAAAACAATAAAGCAAAAGACTGGACTTCTGGTGATACAAAGCTTCCGGATTTTGTTGCAAAGAAGCGATTGAATTTCCAGGTTGATTCACTGGAGCATTGTATCAGCGTGAAAGAGAGTTTTGCTGTTAGTAAATTCGTCCGAAAGAAAGATTATCCCGCTATTCGTACACTGTTGAAGAAAGAGTTTGTGCCAATAGCTATAATGGTCCGCGGAGTTAAAGTTGTAAACGGAGCGCCAACTTTTCCCGACGGAACGAAAGCTCTCAATCAATTTATAAGCGCATTTTTGACATATCCGGCAGAAGCAAAAAGGAATAACATAAAGGGTCAGGTAATTGTGGAGTTATCAGTCAACACGGATGGTTCTACAGCGGACTATAAAGTCGCTAAGGGTCTCGGATTTGGTTGTGATGGGGAGGCGCTAAAGGTAGTAAAGCTGTTGCCCGATTTTAATCCGGCCTATCGTGAGGATAAGGTAGTGAAGGGAAAGTTTAGAGTGCAGGTGACATTTTGATCACCTCCATCTCACTTTTGGAGTTTGAATATCCGTCAGAAAGGATGTGTTGAACTGAAAATTCTTGGAATATGGATTGATCAATATGAAATCAAAATTTTTTCTATTGATTCACCTGATCCAATTGAAGCTATAAATTCAGAAGGAAACATCAAGGCTATATTCAAACTGACCTTGCAAAAATTTTTGACTTAAAAAGCAGTGCGAATGAGATTTTAAGTGGTAAAAGAAAACTTTCTCTGGAAATGATTCGGCAGCTGCATGAAAAGTTGATTATATCGACAGGTGTCTTTTGATTCAAGTGTATTGAATCAGAATTAGATACACTAGAAATTGGAATTCATTCGAACCCTCAGATGTCAATTTAATTTTGGCTCTGCAATTAAATCAAATTCCTCGCCTTCAGTTCTAGATACTTGTTAATCGTATTTACTGTTAACTGTTCCGGTGTAGTAAGTATTGATTGAATGCCTCTTTTTTTCAACTCTTTTACAATAAGCTTTTTATCATAGCTGAATTTTTCAGCAACAGCTTTGTAATAAATTTCCTTTGTGTTGCGTGCTGGCTCCTCGAGTAATGATTTTATTTCGGTATTCTCAAAGAAGATCACAACCAGTAAATGCCTTTGCGATAAACTTTTCAGGTACGGCAATTGTCGCTCCATCGCGTACATACTTTCAAAGTTTGTAAACAATAATAACAAGCTTCTCTGATTGATCTTGGTCCGGATCTGTGAATGCAGTCTTGAAAAATCGGATTCACGGTATGCGGTTTTCTGGTGATACAATACTTCCTGGATCACCGCCATCTGATTATTTCTCCGGCTCGCTGGCAACATTGTTCCAACAGTATCCTGAAATGTGATTACACCTGCCTTATCAAATTTCTTAATGGCTATGTTTGAAATAACAAGTGTTGCATTGATCGCATAATCCAGTAGGCTTAATCCATTGAACGGCATCTGCATCACACGACCCTTATCAATCAGTGAATAAACCTGCTGTGACCGTTCATCTTGATACTGATTCACCATCAATCGTGATCTGCGCGCAGAAGCTTTCCAGTTGATCGAACGGATATCATCACCACCAACATACTCTTTTATCAATTCAAATTCCTGGTTCTGACCGATCCTTCTGATTTTTTTAATGCCTGTATCAGTGAGTCGGTTGCTGATAGCGAGTAATTCATACTTTCTCATTTGAAGATAGGATGGATATACCGGCACCATTTTGTCGCCTGAAAAAGAGAATTTTCTTGCAAGAATTTTTAATGGTGAGCTCACTAAAATATTCACAGCGCCAAAAGAATATTCTCCACGCTTCACTGGACGAAGATGATAGAGAATCACTTTGTTTTGTCCGGGCTTCATTGAAATATCAAACTCCAAATCTCTTCGTTGAAACTGGTGGGGAAGCTCATCAAAAATCCTAAGTGTAATAGGAAATGAATAAAAATTTTCAAGATGGATTTTTATATCATTCTCGTCGCCATTTGAAAGTCTGTCAGGAGTATCGCGACGTCCCTTCAATCCGCGCTTAACGCGAAACAATAGCAGGAAATCAGTAAGGATGATGCCAAGGAAAATATAGAATAAAATCTTTGGTATCCAGCTGCCAATATTGATAACGAAAGATAAAATGAAAAGTGCAGCCAGCACTCCGGTAATAAAGAAGAAACGATTGTTTATAAAAAGGCTACGAAACGTTTTCACTAGCGTGGAACCTCAACTTTATCAATGATCTGCTTTACAACTTCATCTGTTGATACTCCTTCCATTTCTTTGTCGGGATTCAATAGGATTCGATGGCGTAATACAGGTAGTGCTACTGTCTTAATATCCTCAGGTGTTACAAAATCTCTCGCCTTGATCGCTGCATACGCTTTCGCGGAATGAAGAATTGCAACTGAAGCCCTTGGGGACGCTCCTAAGAACAACGCGGGGTTATTTCGTGTTTCAAAAACGATCTGCGCAATGTATCGCATCAGGTTTTCTTCAAGATGAACAGCTTGTGCTAATTTTCTGAATGAATGCAAACTGTCTGCAGACAAAACATGGCTAACTTCTTCAGTCGCTAGTTGTGATTTACGATTATGCTGACGTGCGATAATACTTACTTCTTGCTCAAGGTTTGGATATCCAACGATGATCTTGAAAAGAAAACGGTCGAGTTGCGCTTCCGGCAAACGATACGTTCCTTCATGCTCAATTGGATTTTGTGTAGCGATAACCAAATAAGGACTTTTCATTTTATATGTTGTGCCGTCAACTGTAACCTGTCGCTCTTCCATTACTTCAAAAAGAGCAGCCTGCGTTTTTGCAGGAGCACGGTTGATCTCATCGATCAATACAATATTCGAAAAGATTGGTCCGGCTTTAAAATCAAATTCTGATGTTTTCATGTTAAAAACAGAAGTTCCCAATACATCCGATGGCATCAGATCAGGTGTGAACTGGATACGGGCAAAGTCAACAGAAATAACTCTTGCTAATAATTTGGCAGTAAGTGTCTTTGCAACTCCCGGCACTCCTTCAATTAATACGTGACCATCAGCAAGCAATGCTGTGAGTAGTAGATCGACCATGGCTTCCTGGCCGACAATCACTTTACTAATCTCTTCACGAACACGTTGCACATTTTGCTGTAGCACGCTTAGATCAAGCCTGTTTTCAAAAATATTATCTGGCATGGGAATATCTGTTTTTCAAATGAGGGTATGGTAATGGTATTTGTAATCTTTCAAATTATATTTTAAAAAGGCATCAGGCAATAGGCATTGGAGTATTAGAATCAAAGCGCTGTCCAAAATTCTTCAATCATTTTATTTAAACTAATCAAATCGTCTTCGGTAATGGATGGCTCTCTGTTTATTTTTCCAATTAAATTAAATAGTTCGCGGACCGACTCTTCTCCTTTGCCGGTTTTCTTCGCCAATAGGGGAATGAAATTTTCAGTAACGGCATTAGGATTAAGAAGATAACGTGTTCTTACTTGATCGAAAAAAAAATTGATCTTTTTCTCAGCTATATTTTTATGATCACTTCTCTGGTAATAAAGTGTTCCGATCGTCCCAACGAATTCAAGTGAGGTATTTTGTAATGGTTCTATGATTGGAATAATGCGCTGTTTTCTTTTTGCTTCAAAAACCATGAATATCAACAACGATATTATTGAGATATAATATGCCCATGCAAGTGGTTCACGACTAAGAATAAAACGCAGTGGAGTTACGGCTTCCATACGTCCAACGCTATAATATTCTGTCCAGTGCGAATCGATCTTAGGTAAATAAGAAAATGAGGTTGCGATAAATTTATGCGTATCTCCCTGAAGCGCATAAATATTTGTGAATGCAATCGGAATGCAGTTCAGAATAAAACTGCCTTTTCCCCAGGTCAACTTAATTGTTATCGGTTGATGGTAATCATTTTCGGCAATAACGGTAGTTCGCAGACTATCAAACTTTCCAAAATAATTATGAATATTTTCTCTTTTGAACGTGTAATGATATGTTGTATCAAGTATTGGATTAACAAACTTTACAAAGGACGTATCCTTACGTTGTTCGTTGAGACCGTTTCTAAATAAATAATCATACGTAGCGAGTTTAAGTGTATCAGCCAGCTTTCCATAAAATGATTGCGCGCTGATAAAAACAGTTGCGCCCCCCTCAACGTGCTTCAGCAACGCTTCGGTGTCAGGTTTGTCACTCGAAAACATGTGTGCTAAAATTATAAGGTTCTCTCCCGACGTAAGACTGTCTTTCAGTTCGTAGATCGTTTGATTTGAAATATCTACTTTGCTTCCATTAAATAATTCAGGAAGAAGTTGACCTAATACATATGCTCCAAAAGGATTCTTATCTTCTGGTGCATAGGTCGGCGTCCAGTCAAATTGCTTTGGACCCGTCAGCTTCACAAGCAGAAAGATTCCGAACGCCAGGGAGAGATATAAAATATATTTCCAGTCCTTCTTCATTGGATCTTCTTTCTCCAGGTATCAAAAATTAAACGTACGCGCTGATACATGATTTCATTCACTGTGAATTCTCCATACCAGGCGTGGTTGAAATAAAAGCTAAGCTCATTGAACCCGATTTTTAAATCTGTTTTTTTTAATTCCTCAATGTAATCATGATTGGTTTTTCCCGGACGCCAGTCAACGTGTTGTTTGTCTGACAAAAGTTTAAGTGCGTAGAGGAACGTAAGGCGGATTCCAAGTCTGAATTCTTTTTTATCCAATGCTTCCTGGATAAGTTTTTCGAAATTCATTTCATGGATATTCTCATGAAACGTTTCATAGTTCAATGAGCCTTTATCGGCACCTGAAAAGAAAACCTTTAGCGTATCAACTTTTAATAGCATCATAACGATGATCGTAACAAGAGCAATGCCTAGCGCATAAACGATAATGCGTCCCCAGGCAGTTTCGGCTGCTCCTCTGAATATCCAGCTAATAATTTCTCTCAGCCAGCCCATAAATCGGTCCCATAAACTTTCGGCTACCGTAGGAGGTTGCCTGTAATCAAAATCTTCGTTGTTTTTAAGCTCGGTCAGTTTTTTCAGATCAAATGATCTTGCGACAACATTTGACGAGTCAGGCAAACCCTTGACATCATCGATAGTATAATCCGAGGTAAAATAGTCGGTTGTATCTTTTTGATCCTCTGATTTGGGTATGGCAAGACTATCCTGAGCAATGGAATCGTATCCAGCGAGTAAAAAAAGCAGCGAACAGAAAAAGAAACGCATTTTAATAATGTTCTTCTTGAGAAGGTGCGGTTGGAGTTTGGCCGAGTGTATCAATCTGACTTAACAAACCTTTGGCCTCTTTCATTTCCACTAAATTAAAATATTGAAAGGCCAGGCCTATGTTTGGTAAACAGGTTAGTACCATTTGACTTAAGTAATAAAGTGTCATCAGGGCGATGACAATAAATCCCATGAAACCACTTAGCCCCTGAAAATTATTTCCATTTATATTGTGTAGCGTTGATACCATAATAATAATATAGCCGGGTATGAAAAATATGGATGATACAATTCCAATAAGCATAGCAAGCACAAGATAGGTAGCCGCCGTGCTCCACCACTTTCCACGGATTAGATAAAAAGACCTGGCAATCGCAGAAAGAAATCCCCTATTCTCAAAAGCTTGAATGATATATACCAATGAAGCCCCAACGTACAAATAGATAAAGCCGCCAATAAAAAAGATCACTCCGAAGAAGATCAGGAATGGGCTTATTGCACCTAAAATAAAAGTTGGGATCAGAAGAACAACATAAGCCACTATCGCAAAAAAACCAAATAGTAGCGTAGTGCCAAGATATTTCCAGAAAGTATCTCGTACCATCACCCACACATCATTGACCTCAATTTGATTTGTTTTCTTCTCACGATAAAGAATAAGATAGTTATTGACAGTTGCTGTAGTAACAACAACACTTACGATGAAGAAAATAAAAACAAGAAAGATCTGGAGCCATAAATTACTATTGCTGAAAAAATTTGTCATCGATTCGCTGTCAGATCGGCCTGCCTGAAACGAAAGCGTAAAAAAATCTCCGATAAATGACCCGATCAATACGCTCACTATTAATACCGGAGGTCCGGCGATGTATAGAATGCTTTTAAAAAGACTTTTAAAATTCTGCGTTACGAAAGAAAGTGTTGATGTCACCTTTTCACTAAAATCACGCATCTGTTGAAATTCTATGTATCTAAAGTCTGCCATGTCGATAACGGTAAGGGTAGATTATGAAATAGTAAATTATTAATAATCCTGAAGAGGCGATGATCAATATTTTAAACCCCCAGTGCATGAATGCATAACGGGTAATCACTCCTTCAATGAATGCAGCGAGAATGAAGAAAGGCACCAACCCCATAACAATTTTTAAACCCTTTACTGCGCCCATCTTAAATGAATCGAATCGTGAATATGTTCCTGGGAAGAGAAGGCTATTTCCCATTGTAAAACCTGCGGCTGCGGTAATAACAATAGAGGATAACTCAATGGTGCCGTGAAGCATGATTACCGGAAAGGCTTGTGCTAATTCCTGTTCACGATAAAAAAATGTTACAAATGCACCGACCATTAATCCATTGCTGAACAGGAAAAATCCTGTGCCGAGAGAAAAGAAAATTCCGAAGACGAATATTTTAAAAGAAACCAGGATATTATTATAGGCAATTCGAAAAAACAAGGAAGCTTCATCGCCAGAAGAATAAACAGCTGTTGGATTCCCTTCTTTAATGTTTTGCAATGTCATGTTTACATAACCATCTCCGAGGATGAGTCGCACAAATGTATCATCATAAGCAGCTGACACTGCTCCAATCGTCGCAGCAATCAAAAAAATAATAAATGCATACAACATCGATCTACGCGCTTCGAACAAAATTACAGGAAGCTCGTCGCGCCAGAATGTTATGAACCGGTTCTTTTCTTCTTTCTTATTTTTATAAATCTCAAGATGAATTTTACTGGCAAGTGAGTTAAGATAGTGTGTTGTCCTGCTGTTGGGATATTGCGTCCGTGAAAATGACAGATCATCCGTTATCTGAATAAATAATTCAGCCAACTGATCTGGTGGCGCAGATCCTGCCTGATTGGCGATTTTCTCAAACGTCTCCCAGCGTGGGCGATTCTGTAATATGAAGGCTGCTTCACGCATGGTTAAAGAAACTTGAAAATCGAGAGGTTGAACAACGTTAAAACGTTAAATTAATAAAATAATCTAATCGTGTGGCAACCTTCCAATGCCTTAGTGCCCAGTGCCTCTAATATGTTGGTCGATCGTAACAAAATTGCTGGAATTATTTTCCAGCGACAGTTTCTACTTTTTTCCAGACTCTAAGAAAATTTCCAGAACATATTTTTTGTATATCGGATTCAGTATATCCGCGTTTCAGTAATTCATAAATGAGGTTGGGATATTGAGAAACATCTTTTAGGTTATTAGGCAGGTTCGCCGGACCATCAACACCATCATAATCAGATCCAAAGCCAACATGATCGATCCCCGCCAACTTCACTACGTGATCAATGTGATTTGCTACCGTCTCTGCGTCTGTTTTAGGAATAGGATGTGCGTTTGTATACGCTTCAATTAAAGTCTGCGCACCTGCATCTTCTGATTTTAAACCTTTTGACCGGAGCAATGTGCCCACCTCTTTGTTTCGCAGAGCAACATCATTGCTAAGAAATGCTGTATAGAAATTAATGCACATTACTCCACCGTTTTCTCCCAGCTTCTTAATCATATCATCGGTCATGTCGCGCTTCACCGTTGGTGCAAAGAACCGTGCTGATGAATGAGAAGCAATACACGGTGCTTTCGAAAGTTTCATCACTTGATAAAACGTATTGTCATCGACATGAGAGATATCAATCATCATTCCCAAACGATTCATCTCTGCAACAACTTCCTTTCCAAACGGACTCAAGCCATTCCAGGCCTTTGTTGTATCACCGGACGAATCGCAGATCTGATTGTTTTTACTGTGAGTAAGCGTGATGTATCGAATTCCACGGTCGTAAAAATACGTTAGACCTCTCAGATCGTCTCCAACAGGGGAGCCGTTTTCCATTCCCATCGGTAATGAAATTTTTCCTGCCTTAAAATTCTTTTCAACGTCAGCGACTGAGTTTGCCAAAGCAAATTTGTCCGGGATATTTTTTACAATGCCTGCCACCATATTAATCATTGAATCGGCAACTGCTTTACCTTTATCAGGAAGCAATTGGTAAGAAGAAGGAACGTAGATAGACATAAACGGTGCCGTTAGTCCACCTTTCACCGCTCGCTCATAATCAAAATCACCCTGAGGATAGTGCATCGTGATCCCAACATATTGACGTTCCACTTTAAAATTTTTGATCCTGAGACGGTAGGGCAGATCTACGTGTCCGTCCACAATAACATATTTGTGAGCAAGTTTATCAGCAAATGCTCTCATCTCAGCTTCTGTCATCTTTTGCGTTGCCTTTGACGACTGCCCCATTGCAGGAACAGTGAAAAGTAGAACAAGAGAAAGACAAAGGATAGAGAAGAATTTCATAGGTTTGGGTTTAGAACTGAAAGTTAAAAAGTTTCGAATTGCATTACCTACTTTTTGCAAACAAACAAGAACTTTTAGCCCCACGATTTTAATCGGATCAATACGAATGCAGGTTCACGTCCGCACCACCCAAAATGTCTTTATTCATTACCCGATCGCAAGCCTGGGAGATCGTATTCTCGCTTACCTTCTGGACCAGGTGTTTGTCATATTATTCATAATCGTAATGGTGATCATTTATGTGAATATAGACATGAATGTCGTGTGGATATGGATCGTCACTGTTGGAGTACCCTACCTGCTATATCATCTTTTGTTCGAGATTTTTATGAATGGACAAAGCCCGGCAAAGCGTATACTTAAAATACAGGTGATTCGCCTGGATGGAACACCCGCCAGAGTTGGTGATTATATTTTGCGTTGGCTCTTTGCTTTCGTGGATATTCAATTGATGTCGGGACTGATAGCCGTTCTTACAATTGCCGTTGGGGAAAAGGGCCAACGGCTTGGAGACCTTGTGGCGGGTACTACTGTTGTGAAATTGATTAGCCAGACAAATGTTACAGCGGCAGATGTCTTTGTAGCACAAGAGCCTAGTTACGTTCCGACTTTTCCTCAGGTCGTTCAGCTTACTGAAAATGATATTGAATTAGTACAAAGGTCAATGGAAGTGTATCGAGCTTCCGGAAATGATCAGCCGATGATGGCTGTTGCTGAAAAGATAAGAACATTGCTTGGGATACAAACTGACCTGGAACCTTTACGATTTCTAACAACTGTGATCAAAGACTTTCAGAAATTAACATCGATCTGATGAATGAGCTCAAAGAGATTACATTGGCTCAGTTATCATTGCGAAACGGACAGGATAAACCGGATATATGGATCGCGTATAAAGGCAACGTGTATGAAGTGACCCCTTCAAGATTGTGGCGTGATGGGAAACATTATGAGCATTGGGCAGGACAGGATCTTACTTTTGAGTTAAAAGATGCACCCCATACGGAAGAGGTGTTTCGTAAGTTTAAAATAATCGGGGTTCTAAGTTCTAAATTTTGAGTTCTATATTGTTTGTTTTGTGATCGAAAGATCATTTTGTTGAATTAAGTTTGTCTTACTCTTTATATAAATGATAATTATAGCGGATAGCGGAAGTTCAAAGATTGATTGGCGATTGCTTGCTGCCGATGGAAAGATCGGGCAGGCAAATTGTGCTGGGTTCAATCCATATTATCAGCCCATTGAAGATCTGAGGATGAACATCAGAGACGCACTTGTTCCAATAGTAAAAGAAACAGTTGATAAAATTTATTTCTATGGCACTGGAGTTTCATCGCAGAAAAATCAGGATCTCGTTAGGAATGCCTTCCTTGAGTTTTTTCCCGAAGCCAACGTTGATATAGCGTGGGATTTGGTTGCTGCGGCAAGAGCACTATGTGGCCATGAGCCGGGAATTGCGTGTATTTTGGGTACAGGGTCCAATTCTTGTTTATACGACGGAGAAAAAATAACCACCCAGGTTGCCAATCTTGGATGGATCCTCGCTGACGAAGCATCCGGATCTACCATCGGTAAAAAGTTACTATTTGATTATCTGAGAAAGAAAATTCCTTCAGTGCTGGCAGATCAGTTTCAAAAACGCTTCCCGTTCACCAGAGAAGAATTCCTTGAAAAGATTTACCAGCAGGATAAGCCAAGTGCATTTCTTGCATCGTTTTCAAAATTCATTTTTCAGCATTTGAAAGAACCATACGTTTACAAATTGGTATACGATAGTTTTTCAGAATTCTATGAAAACAATGTAATGGCATACGAAGGTTATAAGAATCTTAAAGTCCATTTCGTTGGCTCCATTGCATTTTACTACAGCGATCTGTTGCGTCAGGTGGCGAATGATAAAGGTATTACAGTAAAAAATATTCTTGAAACACCAATTGCCGGATTGACACTCTATCATCAAAATCTTATGGAATAATATGTCAACCACTGAATCATCCTCGCATTACGACCATCTTGAAAAGATGAGTGTTCACGACTTGCTGGCGAATATTAATCGTGAGGACAAAGCTGTTCCAGTAGCGATTGAAAAAATAATTCCGTCAATCGAAGCCCTTGTGAAAGCCGTTGTAGAAAAGATGGCAGATGGAGGAAGATTATTTTACATCGGTGCTGGTACAAGCGGAAGACTTGGTGTCGTTGACGCTTCAGAAATACCGCCAACCTTTGGAATGGAACAAGGGCAAGTGATAGGCATCATTGCCGGGGGAGATACTGCAATTCGAAAAGCAGTCGAGCATGCGGAAGATGATGTAGATCAGGCTTGGAAGGACCTTGAAAAGTTTTCTATCAGTTCTAAAGATGTTTTAATTGGCATTGCTGCTTCCGGAAGGACACCTTATGTGATAGGAGGCGTGAAAGATGCGCGAGCTCACAATATTATAACAGGGTGCATTAGCTGTAATGCAAAAAGTGAACTTGGTGAGAATGTTAATTTTCCAATTGAGATTGTTGTTGGGCCTGAGTTTGTTACAGGATCAACCCGAATGAAGGCAGGCACGGCACAAAAACTGGTATTAAATATGATATCCACGGCAGTGATGATTCAACTCGGCCATGTAAAAGGAAATAAGATGGTTGATATGCAACTCACAAATAACAAGCTGATTGATCGCGGTACACGCATGATCATGGCTGAATTAGGAGTGAATGAATATGAAGCTGAAAAACTTTTGAAGCAATTTGGATCAGTGCGGAAAGCAATTGCGGGGAAAAAGTAATGCATAACATTGAGCCGTATTATAGCTGGCTGAAGTACTACGATTCATCTTTCGATGAGCGTTCGCCTTTTTACGGGAAAGAATACAACTATGATCTGTTGCAAGACAACATCTACGGATACTATATTCATCCGGCATGGGATTCATTTGAATCGGAGACTTTATACCTGAAAGTTCTGTTTGCCAGTTATGAAAAGAACTTTGTCATCATTGAATTCATAGGAGAATGGAATGACGCTATCAATAATGACATTATGTTACTCAAGCGTAATTTTATTGAAGTGTTAATGGCAGAGGGTATTAACAAGTTTATTTTGATTGGTGAGAATATTTTAAATTTTCATGGTTCTGATGATTCATACTATGAAGAATGGTTTGAGGAAGTTGAAGACAGTGGAGGTTGGATAGCAGCCGTAAGTTTTCCGGAATTCATTCAGGACGAAATGAAACGATATCACATTGATCAGTATGTGAACATGGGAGGTACGTTACAGGTAGAGCATTGGAGAACGGTTCATCCGAATAGACTTTTCGAATTAGTAAGTGCGTTGATTGTAAGAAGACTGGGGCCTTAACATAATTTAGAAAGAGGCATTAAGGCATTAGGCACCGCGAGATTACCCAAGCTGTGATATTATTCCGAAAAGAAAATAGACTAGACAACTTAGAAAGTACTGGCGGCCAAATGGTATAGATTCCCCAAATGAACTGTGCTCATGTTGGTGTCCTCGCAATGCCTTCATGCCTAATGCCTTCCAATTCTGAGTGAATGTTTATAACAACGAAAGCTGCGAGACTTCAACCGGCACATCCTGTGGCACCAGATAATCTCGTTTAGTTTTTAACTCTTTACAGATAACCCGGGTTCGTTTCAATAATCCCTTTTGAAACCATCTTCCATGAAACCCAAATACACTTCCTTCGGGAAGATCAGAAAGTAGTATTGTTGATTTTTGATTCTCATCGAAGTGGCGGAAAGCATGCGTGAGCATTGAATCGGAAAAACTTGATGCCTTTGGATCCATCATGTGCTTGCGCAGAACAGTAAGGAGATACAGTGGGTAAATATCTTCCCGTAATACAGGTATCATTAGTTGGTTGAACATATTCTTCCACTCATCGCCATGTGCTTCATGTTTCCATCCGTAGCGTTGATGTACAATGAGGTGAGCGACCTCATGAATATATGTCATCAAAAATAAATACGGATGACTGTCATGATTGATCGTAATGACAGGGGTTCTTCCCTGGCGGCAGGAGAAGTCACCGACTTTGGAAATTCTTTTTTTTCGAACCTTAAAATCAAAAGGATAGTGTTGCCATAGTTGAAGGCAGTATGGAATGGCAGCGGCAGGGATATGTTTTTCCAGGAGTAATTTAAACCGTGACTCTTCCATGGAAAGTAAAGAAAATAAAAAAAAGGCTTTAGATGCTAAAGCCTTTCCCGGGAAAACCTCTTCGTCAAGAGATTACTTCTTTTTCTTCATTGTGCTTGCAGCAGCAATAGAATCAGCCTTTGCCTTTGCAGCGTCAGCAGCCATTGTTGAATCAGCCTTAGCCTTCGCCTTAGCAGCTTCCATAGCTTGTACGTTTGCTACAGAGTCAGCCCATTTAGTAGAGTCAGCCTTAGCCTTAGCAGCAGCTTCTTCTTTAGCCTTTCCGCCTCCGCAAGCGACGAACGCTAGTGCAAATGCGCACACCATAATTAATCCAAATACTTTTTTCATAGTTTACAGGTTTTTTAAAATTCGGTGCAAATATACGAGTAAAGGCCAATTTTAAGCCATGAGGTAATAAAAATTTAGAATTTAAGGGAAAGTAGGCTAAAAAATGACCCTCAACCCCAGAGACATTATTTCTTTCTAAAAAATAGCCTCAGCGGCACCCCCGTAAAATCAAAATTTTCTCTGAGCTTATTTTCCAGGAAGCGTTGATAGGACTCTTGAATATACTGTGGTAGATTACAAAAGAACGCAAACGTTGGTGTTGCTGCGTTTACCTGTGTTACATACTTTATTTGAATGTGCTTACCCTTTGTGGCCGCAGGCGGGTAATGAATGATTTCAGGAAGTAACGCATCGTTCAATTGAGATGTGGGAATCTTTTTAACCTTATTCTTATAAACCTCAACAGCTTTTTCAACAACCTGAAAAATCCTTTGTTTTTCGGTGGCAGATGCAAAAATAATCGGGAGATAATCCATCGGGGCCAGCCGTTCAATCATTTCCTTGCGAATATTATCGGCTGTCTTGCTGTCTTTCTCGATGAGATCCCATTTGTTCATCATGATCACAATTCCTTTGCCTTGCTTCTGGGCAAGAGAAAGAATGCTAACGTCCTGTGCTTCCATTCCGCGCTCGGAATCAATCACAACAATGGCAACGTCGCACTCTTCCAATGCGCGCAATGATCTCAACACCGAATAGAATTCAATGTCTTCATGTACCTTATTTCGTTTGCGGATACCAGCAGTGTCAATAAGTATAAAGTCATTGCCAAACATCCGGTAACGTGAGTGAATGGCATCTCTTGTTGTGCCTGCTTCATCTGTTACGATACTTCTTTCAACACCGAGCAATACATTCAGGAAAGATGATTTGCCTACATTCGGGCGACCGAGAATGGCAATCTTTGGAATCCCGGCGTTGGGATCTTCAACATCTTCCACTTCGAATACTTTTACAAGCTCATCCAATAATTCACCTGTACCCCCGCCATTCTCGGAAGAGATAGGATATACTTCACCCATTCCAAGTTCATAGAATTCCGCGGCGAGGTCAGCCTTGTCAGGTGTATCTGCTTTGTTCGCCGCTATAAATACAGGCTTCTTTGATCTTCTTATAATGTTGGCAAACTCTTTATCATAACCTGTGAGTCCGGTGCGGCAATCAACCATAAAGATTACAGCGGTTGCTTCATCAATGGCCAGCTCAACCTGCCGACGTATCTGCGATTCAAATTTGTCGTCAGAGCCGGTGACATACCCACCGGTATCAATCACCGTAAAGTACTTGCCGATCCATTGCGCGTACCCATAGTGACGATCGCGGGTGACTCCTGGCATATCGTCCATAATAGCCTCGCGGCTTTCAATCAACCTGTTGAAAAAGGTTGATTTCCCCACATTAGGGCGTCCAACGATTGCTATGATATTTGCCATTTTCTCGTAAAAGTTTGCAAAGGTACGCTTTTGATAGTAATTGATAGCTGAAAACAATTGACAGTAGACAACGTGCAGTGGGCAAAGAGCATTCAAAATTTGAGACTTATTCTTTGCGCCTAAAAATTACGGGCAATTGATTTAGTAAAACAATCTGGCCAGCAAAGAGCGAACTTTGCCTACTGTTAAATTACCTATTGCCAATTACATTATTCTAAGTATCCAAACATCCTAAGCTTGTCCTTCTGTTTTCTCCAATCGGTAGCAACCTTCACGTGTGTTTCAAGAAAAACTTTTTTACCGAAAAAAGATTCCATGTCAACGCGTGCTTCGGTACCAACTTTCTTTAATGAACTTCCTGCTTTGCCAATTACGATTCCTTTTTGTGAATCACGTTCAACAAAAATTGTAGCACGGATTTTTAAAATCGCTTCTTCGTTTTTAAAATCCTCTATTCCAACTTCAGTGCTGTAAGGAATTTCCTGGTTATAATTTTTGAATATTTTTTCACGAATAATTTCAGAAGCGAAGAAACGTTCACTTCTGTTTGTGAGTTCGTCTTTCGGGAAGTATGGTGGATGTAATGGTATGAGTTCCAGCAAAGCAGGAAAGATCTGGTCTGTGTTTTCACCCGTATACGCTGAGACAGGTAAAATCATTTTAGCCGGAAGGTTATTCTTCCAATGATTTATGATCTCCTGACGTCCTGCTTTTGGCGCTTTGTCAACTTTGTTGATTAACAGAAGGATTGGCGCCTTTACGGATTTGAAACGCTCGTACGCTATGGCATCAAATTTCTCTCCCCACTCTACTACCAAAAGAATGACATCGGCATCTTCAAGGGACACTTTCACGTAATTCATCATTGCTTCGTGTAAAGCATACTTGGGTTCAAGAATTCCAGGAGTATCGGAATATACGATCTGGTAGTTTTCATCATTGAGAATGCCCATGATCCGATGGCGGGTAGTCTGTGCTTTGGGAGTTGTGATCGACAGGTTCTCCCCGATCAGTTTATTCATCAGGGTTGATTTGCCTACGTTGGGTTTACCGACGATGCTTACAAAACCTGCTTTGTGGGTGGAATCCATTGATATTGTATGTTAAAAATTGAAAGGCCTTTAACGGCCTTCATTAGCAAGTAGCTATGCTGAAAAAGGCTCATTTCTGATAAATCTGCGGCAATTTACGCATCATTTACCTTTAATCCGGTCGGGATATTAACAACAAAGGATTGCAGGTTATGAAAACGCTATTGGGATTACTTATCTGTGGTTTGATATTGTCCTCATGTTCCAGCTCACGC